>Ga0068864_100000040_pt1 | contig 171863 bp, 162 predicted proteins | sample KBSSwiS72_FD_66586 | JGI IMG/M metagenome (GOLD analysis project Ga0068864, IMG submission 66586) | Switchgrass rhizosphere microbial communities from Kellogg Biological Station, Michigan, USA - KBS Switchgrass S7-2 | ecosystem: Host-associated > Plants > Roots > Rhizosphere > Soil ...
AGCAGGCCTGCTCGACCACGGTGCAGATCAACGAGTCGATCACCAGCCCCAAGCCGATCAACCCGCCGCCGAACGGCCAGGGCTCGCTGACGATCACCACCTTTCCCGACGGTTTCTTCTTCAACTCCCTCGGTGCATTCACGCTCGACGGCAGCGCGCCGGTGGCGGAAGTGGCGAACAACACGCAGGTGCAATTGCAATGGAACTCGTCCGCCGTCGGAACGACCATCTGGATCTACAGCAGCGGAAACGACCCGGTCGAGGTGCCCGACATCGGATCGTGGACGTCCGATGCACTGACCGAGGACACCGTGTTCACCGTCTCCGCGACGCAGGACGGCGTGGTGCTGACGCAATCGGTCGCCGTGACCGTGGCCAGCCCCGAGATCATCGCGAGCTCCGTGACGGTCAACGGGCCGCTCACCTTGGTCGGCGGCATGAAGCCCGGCGGTTCCATCACCCCTCCGGACAACTGGCAGCAGCTTACGAACTCCTGCTCGGCCACAGCCTCCTACATGCCATCGGTGGACGGCTTTCTGACCATCGCGAACAAGGGCTGGCAGAGTGGGCGTACGAACGGAACCGTCATCGTGGCCCTGTTGAGTGGCGGAATCGGCTACGAGAACACCGGCGGACCGTTTCTCGTCCCCTTCTTCGCCGGACAACCCATCATCATCGAGTTGACCGTCAATCAATCGCCGCTTCCGAGCCCGTTCATGCTGGGCGTGCAGATGAACTGCGTCCTGTTCGGGAACGGAACGGTTTCGCCGATGTCGGGCGGCGGGCAACTGCAGGAGACCGGCGTCGATCGCGAAGTGACCTCGGCTAGTCCCGGGCGCTGATGTTGTACTTCTGAATCTTCGCCTCTACTGTGATTCCGTGAAGAATCTCACCGTTTCACTACCCGATGATGTCTACCGGCGCGTGCGCATCAAAGCCGCGGAACGGGACACGTCCGTAAGCGCGCTCGTACGTGAGCTACTGGTCGAGCTTGCCGCGGATGAAAGCGATTTTGAACGCCGGAAGCGGCTGCAGAACACCGTCGTCGCTTCGATCCGCGGTTTCCGGGCCGCAGATCGCCTCACCCGCGAAGAGATCCATGACCGCAAGACGATTCGTTGATACCAACGTCCTTGCTCTATGCCATCAGTACGGCGCCGGAGGAGGCGGCAAAATCACGCGAAGCCCGCAATCTTCTCGATGAAGAAGATCTCGCGCTATCGGTTCAGGTGCTGCAGGAGTTCTACGTACAGGCGACACGGAAAAGCCGGCCCGATGCGCTCAGCAACGTTCAAGCGACACAGCTCGTCGAAGCGTTCCTCCGATTTCCGGTTCAAGACACGACGGTCGCGCTGATGACGGCGTCATTCGCCTCTGCGGCACGGTTTCGTATCTCCTATTGGGACGCCGCGGTCCTCGAGGCGGCGCGCAGCCTCGGATGCCGGACGGTTCTGTCGGAAGACCTCGCGCACGGCCGGGATTACGACGGCGTCGTGGTTCGCAATCCGTTCCGCAAGCGGTGACGCTTCGTCTCAGCTAGTCCCGCGCGCTGATGTTGTACTTCTGAATCTTCGCCTTCAGCGTGTTTCTCGCCAGACCGAGACGTCGGGCGGCTTCGCGGATGCGGCCGCCCGATGTCTCCAGCGCGCGCACGATCAACTGCTTGTCGACCGTGGCGATCACCTCGTCGTAGACCTCGCTGGTGATGTCCATCTTGCCGATCATCGGATTGAGGATCGTCGACGGCATGGCCACCTGGCCCTGCTCCGCGGCGACCGGCACCATTTCGCCGAAGAGGCCGTAGAAATCGTTGCGGGTGACGGTGTCGTCGTTCGACATGACGATCGCGCGATGCAGCGTCGCCTCCAGCTCGCGCACGTTGCCGGGCCAGTTGTAGCGGAGGAAGAGATCGAGCACGCCCGGCTCGAGGCGCTTCGTCTCGATGCCGAGGTCGTGGCAGATCTTCTTGATGAAATGCTCGGCCAGGAGCGGGATGTCGTCTTTGCGATCGCGCAGCGGCGGGAGGATCAGCGGGATGATGTTCAGGCGGTAATAGAGATCCTCGCGGAACGTCCCTTCCTCGATCGCCCGCTCGATGTCGAGGTTCGTCGCGGCGATGATCTTGATGTCGCTCTTGATCGTCTGCGTGCCGCCGACGCGCTCGAACTCCTTGTCCTCCACCACGCGCAGCAGCTTCGCCTGCATCGACAGATTGATCTTCCCGATCTCGTCGAGAAAGATCGTCCCGTTGTTCGCCAGCTCGAAGCGTCCGAGCTTGCGGCGGTCGGCGCCGGTGAAGGCGCCTTTCTCGTGGCCGAAGAGCTCCGACTCGGCCAGCGTCTCGGGCAGTGCGGCGCAGTTGAACTTGATGAACGGTCCGTTCCGCCGCGTCGAGACGTTGTGGATGATGCGCGCGATGAGGCCCTTGCCGGTGCCTGACTCGCCGCGGAGGAGCACGGTCGAATTGCCCGACGCCGCCTTGCGAATCGAGAACTGGATCTTCGCCACCACCTCGCTCTGCCCGACCACCGAGTCGAGGTGCTTCTCCATCAGCACCTCGCGCCGCAGCGTCTCGTTTTCCAGCGAGAGCCGCGTGCGCGCTTCTTCCAGCTCTTCGTACAGCCGTGCGTTCTCGATCGCGATCGCCGCCTGATCGGCGAACGCCTCGAGGAACGACAGATCCTTCTGCGAGAAGAGGTGGCGCGCCTGACGGTGATCGACGTAGATCGCGCCGGCGATGCGGTCGCGGATGATGAGCGGCACGCAGAGGATGGAGAGGATGTTCTCCGCGATGACCGACTCCGATTCCGTGAAGCGCGAATCGGCGCGCGCGTCGGCCGACATGATCGACTGCCCCGACTGGATGACTTCCTTGACGATCGACTGCGGCGATTTCTTCGAGTTGGCCGCGTCTTCCTTGATGTTGCGGACGATGCGCGTGCGGAGCTGGCTGGTGATCGGATCGAGCAGCAGGATCATGCCGCGCTCGGCGCGCAGCCTGCGGATCGCCACGTCGAGGACGCGGTTGAGCACTTCCTCGAGGTTCAGCGTCGAGTTGATGATCTTGACGACCTCGTACAACCCGACGACGCTCTGATCGGGCGCCTTGCCGACCGGCTTGATGCGGAAGAGCGCACCGCGCGCGCGCTCCAGATCGTGCGATGCCTCGAGGCGCTCGAAGATGCGGATCGCGCTGCGGATCGTAACCGTCGCTTCGTCCGGCTCCTCGCGCAGGAGGCCGATGTCGAACAGCAGCCTCGCCTGCTCGTACGGCGTGTCGAGCTCCTCGAACGTCGCGCGCGCCGTCTCGAACTTCTGCGACGCCCCCTCGCGATCGCCCTGGAAGTAGAGCAGCTTCCCCCACATCCAGTCGTTCTTCGCGAGGTTGAAGCGATCGCCGAGCTCCTGCGCGTACTTGTGGCCGAGCTCCGCGTGCTTCACCGCTTCTTCGATCTTCTGCTGCCGGAACTTGAGGCTGGAGGCCGCGGTGTGCGCGCGCGCCAGTCCCTGCACGGTGTGGTTCTGCTCGAAGATCTCCATCGCCCGCGCGAGGTGCTTCTGCGATTCGAGCATGTTCTCGCGCTCGTCCTCGATGTTGGCGAGGATGTACGACGCCTCGGCGATGAGGTCTTCGTCGCGCGCGCGCTCCGCCGCGATCAGCGCCTTCTGTCCGTATTCGAGCGCGCGGGCGATGTCGCCTTTCTTGTTCGTGAGCCGCGCCAGCGGGACGTACACCGACGTGCGCGAAGCGCGCGATTCATCGAAGCCTTCGAGCTTCATGCAGCGGTGGTAATGCGTCAGCGCTTCGTTCCAGCGGCCGACCGCCTCCAGCGCTTCGCCGAGGTTCTCGCGGGCCAGCGCTTCGTATTCGAGCGCGCCGATCTTCTCGTCGATGCGCACGCTCTTTTCGAAGTACTGCGCCGCCGCGTGGAAATTGCCGCGGCTGAACTCGACGACGCCGACGTTGTTGTACGCGGTGACGAGATCCCAGAGATCGCCTTCCGCTTCCGACAGCTCGAGGTTCTGCTTGAAGTAGCGGAGCGCGGTCTCCCACTCGCCGAGTTTCCAGAGCGTGTTGCCGAGGTTCGTGCCGGCGACTTTCTTCAGTTGATCGGAGCCGACTTTCACGCCGATGGCGACTGCTTCCATCAGGATGTCGCGCGACTTCTGCCAGTCGCCGAGCGAGTACTCGATCACGCCGAGCATGTTCTTGACGTAGCCGAAGACGATCGTCGGCTCCATCGGCTCGAGGATCACGCGCGCCCGCTCGGCGGCCTGCTTCGCGCTGTCGAGATCGTCCTTCTCCTTGTACAGCCACGCCATCCGATTCAGCAGCTCCGCGACTTCGAGCGGCGCCTCGAGCTTCTCGAAGATGGCCTGCGATGACTGGAAGTACGACAGCGCCGCGTCCTGCTCGCCGCGCTTCGTCAGCACCTTGCCGATCTTCTTCATCACCCGCGCGACGTCGGGGCTCGGTGTGTCGTCGCGATGCCGCGCCTGGATGCTCTTCAGCAGGAACTGCAGCGACTGCATCGCCGAGCGGTAGTCGTCGCTGCGGTAGTACGCGTCGGCGAGCTTCTCCCGCACTTCGGCCTTGCGCGCTTCTTCCAGTCCGGCGAGATCCATCAGCTCCAGCGCCGACCGATAAAACTCCGTCGCCTCGGCATGCGCGAGCGTGCGCGACGCGATGTCCCCTGCTTCGATCGAGTAGCGGATCCCCTTCTCCGCGTCGTTCGCCCGCGCGAAGTGATACGCGATCTGGCCGATGAGCTGCGACTCGCCCGCCAGCATGATCGCTTCGAGCGCATTGCCAACACGGAGATGCAGCTCCGTGCGGCGGCGGTCGTTCATCGTGTTGTAGACCGCATCACGCAGGTGAATCTGCGGGAAGTTGATCGTCTTGCCGTCGGTCGATTCGTCGAGCAATCCCTGCGCGACAATCTCGCGGATCGTTTGATACGTGTGCTCCGGCTCGAGGTCGGAGATCTGCGTGAGGAGCTCGAGCGAGCTCACTTCGCCGCACGTCGCCGCGACTTCGAGGAACGCGCGCTGCCGCGCTCCGAGGGAGTCGACCTTTTCGAGGAGGATCGACGCCGCGCCGCTCGGGATACGCAGCGAGCGCAGGCGCTCGATGTCGACCGACCAGCCATTCGGCGCCCACTGCAAGTGATCGTGCGTGATGAGGTAGTCGATGATGCGGCGGATGTTGAGCGGCGAGCCGGCCGACTCCCACAGCATCCAGCGGACGAATTCGTCGGTGACGTTCTGCTCGCCGAGGAGCGATTGAATGTGCTCGCGCACCAGCGGCTCGGAGAGCGCGTCGATGCGGATCACCGGGAAGTTGCCTTCCTTCGCCTTCTGCTCCCAGAAGACGAGGCCGGAGGTGTTCCCCTCCATCGCCGCTTCGCTCGAGTTCTCCAGCGTCAGCGTGCCGATGACGAGCTGCTTGTTGTGCTTCGCTTCGCCGATGAGAAACGAGAAGAGCTCCGCGGTCGACGGGTCGGCCCACTGCAGGTCTTCGATGATGATGATGAGCGGTGTGCCGGTCGTGTCGCCGCCCGCGTTGAGATAGCCGTAGATGTCCTGCATCGATTGCACGATGCGGTTGTAGAGCCGGTACTTCTGCCCCTGGTAATCGGTCGACGTCGGCTCGCTGCTGGCGGCCACCGGACGGAGGATGCGGCGGATTTCTTCCGACACGTCGGCGTGCGGATTCACCGCGGTCACGAGCTGATGAAAGATCTCGAGGAACGGCGCGTAGATGGTCTTGCGATTGACGGGACAGCGTCCGCAGAAGACGCGCGCGCCGTCGAGCTGCGCACGCAGCGTCGCGTCGCGCACGATGCGGCTCTTCCCCATCCCCTCGTTGCCGGCGACGATCACGCCGTTGCCGTGTCCCTGCCGCGCGGAATCGATGAGCGTGTTGAGCTGCGTGACCTCGCTCTTCCGTCCGATGAGCGGCGCGGCGAACAACTCGCCGCGTCCGAGGAGCAGCGCACCCGCCGGCGCGGTCTTGTTCGCCGCCTCGGCCACCGCGAGCAGCAGCGCCGCGGCCGAGGGATAGCGATCGCGCGGGTCCTTCTCCAGGAGCCGCATGATGATCCGCTCGAGCGCCTCGGGGACGTTCGGGTTGATCGACGAAGGAGGCCGCACATCTTCGTCGAGATGCATGCGGATGACGTCGATCGGCGCCTTGCCGTAGCCGGGCAGCGCGCCGGTGACGGTCTCGTACAGCGTCATGCCGAGGGCGTAGAGATCGGCGCGCGAGTCGACGCGATCCTGCTTGAGGATCTCCGGCGCCATGTACTGCAGCGTCCCGCGGATCTTGCGGTCGAGCACCTGGTGCGTCTCGATCGCCAGGCCGAAGTCCATGATCTTGGCGACTCCGGCGTCGTTGACCAGCACGTTCGACGGCTTCAGATCGAGATGGATGATGCCGAGGTGATGGATGTGATGCAGCCCCGACGCGATCTGCAGGATCGTGTCGTAGAGCGCATCCCAGTTCTGGCCGTCGAAGTACTCCGATATCTTCTTTCCGGCGAAGTACTCCATCGTGAAGTACGGAAAGGAGTTTTGCAGGAGTCCGAAGTCGAAGACCTTGATGATGCTGGAGTGATCGAGCGAGGCGAGCGTCGAGAATTCGGCCTTGAAACGGATGGTCTGCTGGGGATCGGAGAGCTCGTGGCGGAGGATCTTGATCGCCTCGTCGCGCTTGTCCGAGATGTCGAACACCCGGTAGACGCAGGTGCCGGGAGTGTCCTTGAGGACCGCCCGAATTTGGTAACGCGGCGGCAGTTGCAGCTCAGGCGCGACGACGTCGGTGGTTGTCATTGTCTCCGAAAAGTTTCTTAGCTGGGCCAGAATATAACCCATGGTGCGCGAGAAAGGGTCAGAAATGTTGCCAGCGATAGATAGCAGATAGCGGATAGCAGATAGCAAGGGGGCCCTGCGTGCTAGAGTTAGCCGACACCCCGCTCTCGGTATTGCTATCTGCTATCCGCAATCTGCTATCTATGACCGATCTTCCCGAATCACTCGACCGCTTCGAGATCGTCCGCATCCTCGGGCGTGGAGGCATGGGAACGGTCTATCTCGCTCGGGATCAACGACTTGGGCGACAGGTCGCGCTGAAGGTGCTGCATTCGGAACAGCTCGCCAGCGAGGACAAGCGGACGCGCTTTCTGCGAGAGGCGCGGGCGGTCGCGGCGGTGCGCCATCAGAACGTCGCCACCATCTATGAGGTCGACGAGACCGACCAGGGCGTGCCGTTCCTGGTCATGGAGTACTGCGAAGGGGAAACGCTCTCGCAGCGGATGCGGCGGCGCCCGCTCGATTCGGCCGAATTTTTGTCGATAGCGCGGCAGATCGCGGCCGGCGTCGCGGCGGCGCACGACAACGGAATCGTGCATCGCGACATCAAGAGCGCGAACATCATCATCGAGCCGACCGGCCTGGTGAAAATCCTCGATTTCGGCCTGGCGAAGCTCGTCAATCGTGACGTCACGGCGTCGCGCGATTCGACCACCGGCCAGCTTTTCGGCACGCTGCACTACATCGCGCCGGAGCAGGCGCGCGGCGCCCAGGCCGACGAGCGGAGCGACCTCTTTTCGATGGGCGTCGTGCTCTACCAGATGGCCTCGGGGCAGCTCCCCTTCAGCGGTGACGCGCCTCTCGCGATCCTCGCCAAGATCCGCGAATCGGAGCCGGAGCCGTTCATTCCGCTCGATCCCGCGCTGCCGGCACCAATATTCAGGATCATCAGTCGTCTGCTGCAGAAAGATCCGAAGGACCGCTACCAGAGCGCGCGCGAGCTGCAGCAGGACCTCGAGGACATCGACACGCCGACGGTGCAGATCACGACGTCGACGACGCGCACGATGCTGCTGCGCCGCACGATGCACCGGCCCCACACGTTGCAGATCGCGGTCGTCATCATCGCGCTCGCGATCTTCATCTCCGCGATCGTGATCTCGCGCCAGCACAGCAGCGATGAAAAAGCGAAGAGCGCCGCCGCGGCGAGTGCCGGCACACCGATCCGCTCGATGGCCGTGCTGCCGCTCGACAACCTCGCGAACAACGCGCACGACGACTTCCTCTCCGTCAGTCTCGCCGACGCGTTGGTGACGAAGCTGCAGCAGGTGCCGGCGCTGCAGGTGCGGCCGACGTCGGCGGTGCTCGAGTTCCGCGGAAAGAAAGTCGACGCGAAGGCGGCGGCGAAGTCGCTGCAGGTCGACGGCATTCTCGAAGGACGCTTCCTCGCCGCGGGCGATCTGGTGCGCGTGAATCTGCAGCTCACCGACGCGCGCACCGGCTACAACATCTGGAGCGATTCAGTCGACGGCAAGCGTCAGAACCTGATCAAGCTGATCGACGACGTCTCCGCGCGGACGGCGCAGGGACTCACGGACAAACTCGCCGTCGGCGGTCAGGCCTCGACCGCCACGCCGCAATCGCAGCCGCGCACGTCGAATCCGAAGGCGTACGAGGAGTACCTCAAGTCGCGCGCGCTGGTCGGCAGCTTCTTCCCCGACGATCACAACCGGCAGATCGAAGTGCTGAAGAAGGCGATCGATCTCGATCCGAACTTCGCCGCGGCGTACGCCGATCTCGCCATCGCACTGTCACTCGGTCAGGCGCGCGGATTGGCGTCCGACGATCAGACGCTGCAGCGCGCCCAGTGGTACGCGCGGCAGGCCGTGCGTCTCGATCCGAATCTCGCGACCGGACACCTCGCGCTGGCCCGCGTCTTCGTGCGCGATCCGGAGCGCTATCGCGAGTCGGTGCGCGAGAACCTCGCGGCGCTCCGTTTGAACGCGAACGATCCGCAGGGACTGCAACTGCTGGCGAACTACTTCGTCGCCACCGGCGAGACGACGCAGGCGAAGTGCATGTTCGACAAGCTGGTGGCGATCGATCCGGCGTCGAACGAGGCGCGGACGCGCGCGTACTGGAACATCAACGTGCTCGATCCCGAGGGAGCATTGCAGAACGCGGAATTCGCGCTGGCGAGCAAGAACACCGAGGTCGCGGGACACGACGTCCGCGCGCTGGCGTTCATCCTCCGCGGCAGCGACAACGAGGCGGAGAAGGAAGCGGACCGCGTGCTCCAGATCGTCCCGCAGAGCTACCTCGGCAAGGGATTGAAAGCGATGATCGCGGCCGATCGCGGCGATCGCGACACGGCGGTCGCCTACATCAAGATGATCGAGCCGGACGGCGAGCGCTACCACTGGGCGGCGATGCGCATCTGCATGGTCTACGCGCGCCTCGGCGACCGCGACAACGCCATGAAGTGGCTCCAGAAGTCGTACAACCTCGGCAACCACTCCTGGTACCAGCTCGTGAAGCACCCCTGGCTCGCCTCGCTGCAGAGCGACCCCGAGTTCCAGAAGATCGTCGTGAAGATGAAGACCGACCTGGACGACGTTTACGACGATGTCACAGGTGTGTATCAGTTGATCTGCCGCTAACGGGGACGTTTCCTTCCGAAGTCACGCTGCGTCTAAGTTGAAACGGAGGACGCGCCATGAAGTGGTTCCCGGCCCTGGTTCTCACCCTGCTCACCGCCGTCTCGTCATTCGCCGGTATCCCGAAGAAACCGGTCATCCAGGTCGCCATCCTGCTCGACACGAGCGGCAGCATGGACGGACTGATCGACCAGGCGCGCAAGCAGTTGTGGCGCGTGGTGAACGAGCTGGCGATCGCGAAAAAGGGCGGCCACTCCCCCAACCTCGAAGTCGCGCTGTACGAGTACGGCAACGACGGACTCAAGTCGGAGCAGGGCTTCATCCGCCGCATCCTGCCGCTCACGACCGATCTCGATCGCGTCTCCGAGGAGCTGTTCGCGCTGCGCACGAACGGCGGATCGGAGTACTGCGGTCAGGTGATCGCCAAGGCGACGAAAGACCTGCAGTGGAGTCAGTCGGCCGATGACATGAAGCTGATCTTCATCGCCGGCAACGAGGAGTTCACGCAGGGCCCGATCGACTTCCACTCCGCGTGTAAGAGGGCGATCTCGCAGGGAATCATCGTCAACACGATCTTCTGCGGAGACAAACAGGTAGGGATCAGCACTCACTGGAAAGACGGTGCCGATCTCGCGGACGGCCGCTACATGTCGATCGATCAGAACTCGCAGGTCGCCGACATCCCCGCGCCGCAGGACAAGGAGATCGCGACCCTCGGCGGAGAGCTGAACAAGACGTACATCGGCTACGGCGCGGCCGGCAAGGCCGGATCGGCACGGCAGAACGCGCAGGACGCGAACCTCGCGGCCGCTCCCGCGGCGAACGTGCAGCGCCAGGTGGCGAAGGCGCAGGCGGTCTACTCGAACAGCTCGTGGGATCTCGTCGATGCGGCGAAGGAAGGCTCCGTCGACGTCGGCAAGCTGAAAGAGGAACAACTGCCGGACGAGATGAAGAAGATGACGCCGGAGCAGCGGAAGGCGTACGTCGCGGAGAAAGAGAAGAAGCGCGCCGAGATCCAGTCGAAGATCAAGAAGCTCGACGAGGATCGGAAGAAGTTCGTGGCGCAGGAGATGAAGAAGCTCCCGCCCGCGACGACGACGCTCGACGCGGCGGTGATCTCCGCGGTGCGCGACGTCGGCACGAAGAACGGCTACAAGTTCCCCTGAGCCGACGACGATGCGCCCTCTTCTCTTCCTCGCTCTCCTGCTGCTGCCGCTGACCGCGCTCGCGGACGGCATGATCGTGATCCCGAATCCCAGGCCGCTGCCGCGACCGGGGCCGGGACCCGAGCCGTTCCCGCTGGCGGTGAAGTACCACCACGTCACGGTCGGCATCCACGATCAGGTGGCGAAGACGAGCATCGATCAGGAGTTCTACAACCCGACCAGCGCGCGGCTCGAAGGGATGTACGTCTTCCCGCTGCCGAAGGGCGCGGTGATCCGCGATTTCGCGATGGAGATCGACGGCAAGATCACGCCGGCGGAATTGCTCGACGCGGCGAAGGCGCGCGGCATCTACGAGGACATCGTCCGCAAGATGCGTGATCCGGCGCTGCTCGAATACATCGGCAGCGGCGCGTTCAAGGTGCGCATCTTTCCGATCGAGCCGCGCGGCACGAAGCGCGTGAAGCTGTCGTACTCCGAGGTCCTCGGATCGGATGCGGGGATGTATCGCTACACCTATCCGCTGAACACCGAGAAGTTCTCCGCCGCGCCGCTCGACGACGTCTCGATCCGCGTCGACCTCGAGGCGCAGCACGGGCTGAAGACGATCTACTGTCCGACGCACGACGTCGAGATCCGCCGCAAGGGCGCGCGAACCGCGGTGATCGGCTACGAGGCGAAGCGGACGAAGCCCGACACCGACTTCACGCTCTACTACAGCGCGGACGACAACGGCGTCGGCCTCAACGCGCTCTCTCATCGCATCCCGGGCGAGCAGGGCTACTTCCTGCTCACCGTCACGCCGGCGTACGACACCGGCCGGAAAGCACTGCCGAAGGACATCACGTTCGTGCTCGACGTCTCGGGCAGCATGGCGGGCGAGAAGATGACGCAGGCGAAACGCGCGCTCCGCTTCTGCCTGTCGAATCTGAACGCCGACGATCACTTCGAGGTCATCCGCTTCTCCACCGAGGCGGAGGCGTTGTTCGGCAGACTCGAAGTCGCGAACAGCGAGAACGTGCGCAAGGCGCGCGAGTACGTCGAGGGACTGCGCGCGATCGGCGGCACGAACGCCGAGGAGGCGCTGACGCTCGCGTTGAAATCGAATCGCGGAGAGTCGTCGCGACCGAAGGTCGTCATCTTCATCACTGACGGCAAGCCGACGGTCGGCGAGACGGACGAAGAGCGTCTGGTGAAGCGCGTGACGAACGCGAACGTCGAGCACCTCCGCGTCTTCACGTTCGGAGTCGGCGACGATCTCAACACGCATTTCCTCGACAAGCTCACCGAGGCCACGCACGCGGCGCGGACGTACGTCGGCGAGAAGGAAGACCTCGAGGTGCCGGTGTCGAGCTTCTACGAGAAGATCAAGTCGCCGGTGCTCGTCGACATCGCGCTGGAGTTCGACCGCGGCCTCGGCGTGACTCAACGCTATCCGCGCGATCTCCCCGATCTGTTCAAAGGCAATCAGTTGACCGTCTTCGGTCGCTACGGCGGGACCGGTTCGAACGTGACGCTCACCGGCACTGTCGACGGCAAGCGGATCCGCATCCCGTACGTCGTCAACTTCCCGTCGCGCGAAGACGACAACGAATTGATCGCGCCGCTCTGGGCCGCGCAGCGCATCGGCTATCTGCTCGATGAGATCCGCCTGCACGGTCAGGAGAAAGAGCTGGTCGACGAGGTGACGGAGCTCGCGCGCAAGTTCGGCATCGTCACGCCATACACGAGCTACCTGATCATGGAGGACGAGAAGGTGCGCGTCCGCGCCGCGGACCAGACGCTCAACGCCATGCCGGCCGCGCCGCGCGCCGCGTTGAAGGGCGAATACGACGCCATGCAGCAGAGCGCCGGCGCCGCGAGCGTGCAGGCGAGCAAAGAAGTCGAGGCGATGAAGAACGCCACGAACATGGCCCAGACGAACCAGGGCGCGAAGCGGATGGCGAACATGAACGCCCAGTCGCGCAATGTGCAAGGCCGCGCCGTCTACCAGATCGGCAACAACTGGGTCGACTCGAAGGTGCAGTCGGTCAAGAACCAGAACGTGCGGCGCGTGCAGTTCGCCAGCAAGGAGTGGTTCGACATGCTGCACAAGGAGCCCGAGTCGGCGCAGTTCCTCGCGCTGGGGAGGAATGTAAGGTTTGCGATGAAGGATGAGGTGGTGGAGGTGTACGAGTAGCTTGCCGCACGCCCGATGCGGATAGCGGATAGCAGATAGCAATCTGGAGCTGTTGAGCGGTTTAGCTGTTGAGCTGTTGAGCGGCTGAACAGCCCAATCGCTCAACAGCTCAATTGCTATCCGCTATCCGCTATCTGCTATCTAATCGATCACATCGAACATCCGCTGCAGCGCCCTCTCCGCCGGCACCCGGATCTCCTCGGGCACTTCGATCTCGTACTTCAGGTCGCGGAGCGAATCGCGCACGTCCTCTAACGTCGTCACCTTCATGAACGTGCAGAGCTTGCAGCCTTTGAGGAACGTCTTGTCGGGGACTTCCATCGCCAGGCGGTCGGAGAGGCCGCATTCGGTGACGACGAGGAAGCGGCTCGCCGGGCGTTCTTTCGCCCAGCGCACCATGCCGGAGGTCGACAGGACGGCGTCGGCGAGGGCGGCGACGTCGCCGCGGCATTCGGGGTGGACGAGGATCTCGAGGTCGGGATCGGATTGCTTGATGCGGCCGATCTCCTCCGGGGTGATCTGCTGGTGGACGTAGCAGAAGCCTTCCCACGGGATGATGTTCTTCTCCGGCACCTGCTCGGCGACATGGCGCGCGAGGTTGCGGTCGGGGACGAAGAGGATGTTGCGGTTGGGCAGCGTGCGCACCACCTTCGCCGCATTGGCCGACGTCACGATGATGTCGGAGAGTGCCTTCACCGCGGCGGTCGTGTTGACGTACGAGACGACGGCGAGATCGGGATAGTCGCGTTTCAGTTCGGCAATCCGTTCGCGAAGGTCCTCGGCCGGCGCTGAATCGGCGAGCTGACATCCGGCGAGCATGTTCGGCAGCAGTACGGTCTTCGACGGATTGACGATCTTCGCCGTCTCCGCCATGAAGTGGACGCCGCAGAATTCGATGACGTCGGCCTCGCGGACCTTGGAGGCCATCAATGCCAGCTCCAGCGAGTCGCCGACGAAGTCCGCGACCTTGAGGATCTCGGCGCGGTAGTAGTTGTGCGCGACGATCACCGCGTTGCGCTGTTTCTTGAGCTCGCGGATCTCCGCATGCAGCGCCTCGAAACCGCGTACTTCCTCTTCGCTGTAGTCGTAAGTGGTGACGCGGCTCAGTTCTTCGAAAAGTGTCGGCATATTCACGCTTTCAACAGCACGACCGTCGCTCCCCATCCCCCGCCCGTCGGATCGGCGTCGGCGAACGATTCGACGAAATCGAGCGAGCGCAACAGTGACTGGATCCGCTCGCGCTGCACGCCGATCCCGCGGCCGTGGATCAGGCGCACCTGGCGGAAACCGCGCTCGTGCGCCTCGCGCAGATATTCGAGAGCGACGTCGCGGATCTCCTTTGGCTGGAACGGATGGAGATCGAGCGTGTCTTCGATCGGGATCTCGACGGGCTCGTCATGCACCGCGCGGATTCTATGCGATACTCAAACCATCAACTTCGCGTATCGCTGAGGTCAACTCTCATGGTCCTGTTCAATCACGCCACCCGTGAGATGACGGCCAAGATCGTGTACTACGGGCCCGGTCTCTGCGGGAAAACCACGAATCTGATGGTCATCTTCGACAAGCTCGCCCCCGAGCAAAAAGGGAAGATGCTGTCGCTCGCGACCAAGACGGACCGCACCCTCTTCTTCGACCTCCTGCCGGTCGACATCGGCAAGGTCGGCAACTTCAACCTCAAGATCCAGCTCTACACCGTCCCCGGCCAGGTCTTCTACAACGAGACCCGCAAGCTGGTGCTCAAAGGCGCTGACTCCGTCGTCTTCGTCGCCGACTCGCAGCCGTCGATGGTCGAGTCGACGCGCGAGAGCTTCAACAACCTGATGGAGAACCTGGAACAGAATCAGATCGACCCCAACGACACGCCGATCGTGATTCAGTTCAACAAGCGCGATCTCCCCGGCGTCCTGCCGGTCGATCAGTTGCAGGAAATGCTCGGATTTGAAGGCTATCCCTACACCGAGGCGTCCGCGATCCGCGGCGACGGCGTGATGGAGACCTTCAAGCTCGTTTCGAAGATCACGGCGAAGCATCTCCTCGGGCGCCTGAAAGGCAAGAGCGAGCCGATCGAGCGCGCGGAGAAACGGAAGGCCGCCGAAGCGCGCGTCGCTGCCAAGGCCGCGGCGATGGCCGCTCCGGAACCGGTCGCCGCGGAGCCGGAAGTCAATCCCTTCGCCGACTCCGTCCCCTTCCCCGAATCGGCGCCGCTCGAGAGCGGCTACGAGAAGATGGAAGAAGTGTCGCTCGAGCAGTTGCTGTCCGAGGGACGTGAGCGTCCCGCGACGATCAGCGGAACGATCGCCGTGCCGATCTCCGACATCGACGAGGTCGAAGAGCTCGGCGCGGACGAGATGGTGGCGATCGAAGAGCCGCCGATGGCCGTCGCCGTGATGGACGAGGAGCCGGAAGTCGTGGCCGCCGCGGCGCCCGAGCCTGTGTCGTCGGGCGATGGCGAGCTCGTCGCCGAGCTCGAGGCCGAAGTCGCCGCTCTGCATGAGCGGCTCGATGTCATGAAGAAAGAACGTCGTGCCGCGCTGGAGACGATCCTGAGCGACCTCGACGCGCTGGCTGCACGCGTCCGCGCGCAGCTCGATTGATCCAATTCAAACCGGAGGAAACCCGCAATGCGCAAAGCTCTCGCAGTCGTTGTCTTCACGGCCATCGCCCTGACCGGATGTAAGGCGAAGGAAATGATGGAGAAGGCCTCCATCGAGAAAGACCTCAAGAACCGCGGCACCGTCGACCTGATGAAAGAAGTGGCGGATGACAAGTACACGCCGCCCGCCGACGGCAGGCTGACCGACGGCCAGGTCCAGATGTACCTCAAGGTCCGCGATCACGAGAAGCAGATCGCGCAGGTCGCCCGCGTCGAAGCGCAGAAGCACGCCGAGGCCGCGAAGAAGGAAGGCGAGCACTCGATCTCGGGAATGATGGAAGGCTTCAAGACGATGAGCGCCGCCACGCAGATGCTCACCGCCGACATCCGCGCCGCGAAGGACCTCCACTACAACACGCAGGAGTACCTCTGGGTGAAGTCGCAGATCCTCACGGCGAGCGTCTCCGCGATGACCGAGCAGAGCACCAAGGCGATGAACGCCACCGTCGAGGCGAGCTACCAGCAGATGAAGAAGTCGTACGACGAGGCGAAGGACGAGCAGACGAAGAAGATGTACGCCGAGATGCTGGCGAACATGGAGAAGTCGCGCCAGGAGATGGCCGCGCAGCAGCAGGGCACCGAGCCCGCCGCCGTCTACAACCGCCAGCTCCTCTCGAAGTACGAGAACGCCCTCAACGCGCTGACGAACGAAATGGCGAAGTACGAAGACAAGCCGGGCGAAGCGCAGAAGGGGATGGAGAAGTATCAGCAGGATCTGGCGAAGGCGACTGAGGAAGCGAAAAAGAATCAGTAAGATCGAAGGTGTTGAGGTGTTGAGGGCCGTAAAACCTCAACACCTCAACGCCTCAACAGCTCAGTAAAGAATCCCTATCTCAAAATTGTCATTGTCATCACTCAGCACCTCCCCGATCGTCGTGCTGACGCCGATGTCGTACTCCTTCGGCTTGAGGTCGACCGGGACGAAGATCGGGGGAAACGCGAAGTGGCTGTTGCCGATGCCCGGGAGCATCTGCGTCTTCGCCACCGCCTTCCCGTCCAGCGTCACGCTCAGTCCGCAGACCTGCGGGCTCTTGATGTAGCCCGAGCCCGCGAGATAGAGCACGGCCTTGCCGAACATCGGCGACTTGAACTTCGTGGTCTGAGGCACCTTTCCGGAGAAGCGCCAGATGAACGGATCGGCCGACAGGCCCTGGTAGAAGATCGTGCCGCAGGCGTAATCGAGCGACCCGGTCGTCGTGATCTGCGTCGTGGCCTCGAGCGTCAGCTCGTGCTCGCCGAGGGTCGGGTTGGGGATCTTGATCAGCATGGCGACGGTCGGCCGCGAAGAGCCGGGCTCATTGGCGTAGACGACCGACGAGGCGAGCACCGTGCCGTCGATCTTCACGTTGACGCCGATCAGTCCGGCGGAGTTGCGGGCGGTGACCGATGCCGCCACGTAGAGAAACGCCTGGGCATTGCTGAGCATCTCGAACTTCGTCGTGTACGGCAGCTTCTGCAGGTGCACGGAGAAGATTTCCTGAATGTCCATCGCGTCCTCCTCAGTAGATGATCGTCGCGGTGTAGAAGTCCTTCTCGTCCGAGGCGCACTCGGGGAAGACGGGGCGGACCTCGAAGGTGTAGGTCTCACCGGCGCTCAACGACGTCTGGCCGAACTGCGCGACCGTCGCGCGCCGGCCCCCGGTGAGAGTGCCGTCGATGGTGCCGGACGTGTAGCCGACCTGCTTCCCGTCCTTGTCGAAGATGTAGATCTCGACGCCCGCGGCGCCGACGGCCGTGTTCGGCTTTCGGACGGAGACGCCGCTGACGATGAAATCGAACACCTCGGTACTGAGACATTGGAACGTGCCTTTGATCGGAAGAGGACCCGGGTGTTGGTCGAGCAGTTGCTGCACGAGAGCCATGCACATCCTCCTTTTCGCAATGTTGGTGGATGAAACGAGTGGGAACTGAAATATGGTAAGTCAGATGCGACTGACATGCTCTCTCTGCGACTCGACGTATGCGACGAATGCGTTAATTAACGTTTGTCGCAACTGCGGAGCTCCCATTCTCGTGATCTATGAGCTCTCCTCCCGTCCGGATCTGCGGCAGGAGGTCCGCGCGCGCGCCGCGAACATGTGGCGCTATCGCGAGGTGCTGCCGCCGGTCGACGACGCGGAGATCGTGACGCTCGGCGAGGGAATCACTCCCCTCCTCCCATCGCGCGTCATGCCGAACGTCTTCATCAAGGACGAATCGAAGAACCCGACCCGCTCGTTCAAGTCGCGCGGCATGGCTGCCGCGGTGACGATGGCGAAGAAGCTCGGCGCGAAAAGCCTCGGCGCCCCGACCGCGGGCAACGCGGGGGCCGCGCTCTCGGCGTACGGGGCACGCGCCGGACTGCCGGTGTTCGTGGCGATGCCGCGCGACACGCCGCAATCGATCATCGACGAGTGCCGCAGCTACGGCGCCGAGGTCGAGCTGGTAGCGGGCGTGATCACCGACGCGGCGAAACGGGTAGCGGCGTACCTCTCCGAGACCGGCGGCTTCGACCTCTCGACGCTGAAGGAACCGTACCGCGTCGAAGGAAAAAAGATCATGGGCTACGAGCTCCTCGAAGACCTCGGGCGCCTCCCCGACGTCATCCTCTACCCGACCGGCGGCGGCACCGGCCTGATCGGGATGTGGAAGGCGTTCGACGAGATGGAGCGCCTCGGCTGGATCGGAAGCGAGCGTCCGCGGATGTGGAGCGTGCAGTCGGCAGGCTGCGCGCCGATCGTCCGGGCGTTCGACCAGCACCTCGAGACCGCGCCGGAGTGGGAATCGCCTAAGACCGAAGCGTGGGGACTGCGCGTGCCGCGCGCGATCGGCGACCGGCTCATGCTGCGCGCCCTGCGCGACTCCGGCGGCGGCGCGATCGCGGTCGACGAAGCGGCGATCGAGCCGGCGGCCGCGGAAATGCGGACGCGCGAGGGGATCGACGCGGGACCGGAGGCGGGAGCGGGGCTCGCGGCGCTGAAGACGCTGCAGGCGCGCGGCGACATCCGGAAGGATGACGTCGTGGTGCTCTTCAACACGGGCGGCAACAAGTACCGGTGAGATGACCGTTGGCCGTTGGCCGTTGGCAGGAACGCCGGGCTTCTGCCAACGGCCAACGGACAACTGCCAACTCCGTGACCCCCCTCACCGACTTCATGTCAACGAATCGTTACCTTGGATCGTCAAGGTAGCTGAGCGCTTGTCCACAACCAGGAGCTGAAATGGTCCGTCGTCTGTGGTCGTGTTGTGTCCTGATTCTGGTCGTTCTTGCCCCGCCGGTTCTGGCGCAGTGTCCGACCAACGCCGAGGGGGCCGTGCCGGCCGCGCCGAGCGACGCGAACTTCGCCGTCGGCAGCAACATCCAGTTCACCTGGGCGGCTTCGCCCGTTGCCGGCGTGACGTACGACATCATCGTCGGCCCGAACATCAACAACACGACCGTCGCCTGCGCGAATCAGACCGGCACGAGCTGCTCGGCCACGATCAATACCGCCGGCCAGTACTTCTGGGCGATCAAGACGAAAAAGAACGCCTGCGCCGACGTCGTTTCCACGACGAAGACCTTCACCGTCGGATGCCTCACGGGCCCTCCGGTGCTCCAGTCCCCGGCCAACAACGCGACGAACGTCTCGACGAACGTCACGCTGCAGTGGAACGCCGTCGCCGGTGCCGACAGCTACGACATCATGATCGGTACGAACGCATGCGGCGCGAACGGCCAGCTCGCCAGCTCCAACACGAACTCCTTCTCTCCGCCGACACTGAACGCCGGAACGACGTACGGCTGGCGCGTCATCGCGAAAAAAGCGAACTGCCCAAGCACTTCCTCCTGCGGCACTTTCACCACCGCCGGCGCGGCCTGTAACGCACCGGGATCATTCGACTTACGCTCGCCGAACAACCTCACCACCGGCGCCACGCCGCAGCTCCTCTGGAACGGCGCGAACAACGCCTCGAAGTACGTCGTCCACCTCGGGACGAGCAATCCGCCGCCGGCATCGCAAAACGACCCGATCATCACCGGCACCTCGTACGTGCCGCAGGCGCTCAGTCCGGGGACATACTTCTGGAACGTCGACGCCTATCCGTCGTGCAGCAACACGCTCGCGACGCGCAGCACCTCGACCTACACCTTCACCGTCCGCGCGTGCCCGACCGGCACCGCGAACATCACCTCCCCTCTCGACCAGGCGTCGATCCCGTCGACCACCGCCGTCACCTTCAACTGGGTCGGCGTCGCCAGCGCCGTGTCGTACGACGTCATGCTCTCGAGCGACAACGGCGCGACGTTCACCAAGACCGGCAGCACCCAGGCCGGCACGACCAGCCTGACGAAGTCGCTGAACGCCGGCTCGTATATCTGGTACGTCCGGACGATCTTCGACGCCGGCTGCGCGTCGACGAATTCGCAGGCCGCGCGCTTCACCGTCACGCAATCGAACTGCCCCACGACGCCGCCGACGCTCACCTCCCCCGCGAACGGCGCGACGAACGTCACCCTCCCCGTCTCGCTCAACTGGAACGCGGTCAGCGGCGCGACCGGCTACAAAGTCTTCGCCTCCGCCAACGGCACCACGGCGCTCCTCGGCTCGACGACCGATTCCACCCGCTTCATCACCTCGGGCATCCCGAGCGGCTCGGTCACCTGGTGGGTGCAGGCGCTTTTCGACAACTGCCCGAGCACCGAATCGGCGCACTTCACGTTCACGACGGCCTCGAACAACTGCCCGACCACCGCTCCGGTCCTCGTCACGCCGGCGAACGGCGCGGCGAACGTGGAGAATCCGGTGAAGTTCGACTGGAACGCGGTCGCCGGCGCGAAGAACTACCGAGTCTTCGTCTCGATCGACGGCGGCACCTCGGTGCCGATCGGCCTGACGTCCGAGACCGAGCTCGAGACGAGCGTCCCGGGCGCGATGGTCGAGTGGTGGACCGAGGCGAACTTCGACAACTGCGCCTCCGTCGCGTCGCAGCATTTCCACTTCACGACCACCGCCTGCCCGGCGAATCCCGGCACGCCGTCGATCGTCTCGCCGCACGACGGTGCGACCGACCTCACCTCGCCGGTGACGCTGCAGTGGAGCGCGGTCGCCGGCGCGAAGGCGTACGTCATCCTCGCCTCGTTCAACGGCAGTGCCTCGGTCGCGGTCGGCGTCACGACGTCGACCCAGCTTTCCGTCTCTCTGCCCGCGGGCACGTACACCTGGGTGGTGGAAGCGAAGTTCGGCGACGACTGCCCGCCGACCGTCTCGCCGCGCGCGACGTTCACCGTCACGAACGGAAGACTCTGCAGCTCGAACACCGCGCCGGCGCTGATCAGCCCGCAGAACGGCGCGTCGAATCTCACCTCGCCGATCACCTTCGACTGGACCGACGTCCCGGGCGCGATCGCCTACAACCTCTACGCCGGCACCGACGCCGATCAGTCGCTCCTCGGCACGACGACCGACAGCACGCTGACCCGCTCCGTGCCGAAGGGGACGACGACCTGGTACGTCGACGCGCTCTTCCCCGGATGCGAGCCGGTGCGCTCGAGCACGTCGCACTTCACGCTCGCCACGAGCACGTCGTGCGACGGCCTGACGATCTCGCGCGTCTCGCCCGCCGACGGCGCGACCGTCACCTCCCCAATCACGTTCCAGTGGACGCCGGTCAACGGCGCCACGGTCTACCGCCTCTGGCTCTCCTCCGAGAATGGCGCGGCGGCGATCGTCGCGCGCACCACGAACACGAGCGCGGCGGTGCAGGTCCCGAGCGGCAACGGCTCGTGGTACGTCGAGGCGATCCTCGCCAACTGTCCCCCTGTCCTCTCGTCAACCGGCCGCTTCACCGTGCCGAAAGGCGCGAACTGCGACGGCCACACCGGACCGACGCTCGTCGCACCGCTCGCGAATCTCACCGCCGACAAGGTCACGTTCCAGTGGAACGCGGTCAGCGGCGCGGTCGCGTACCGGCTCTGGCTCGCGGTCAACAACCAGCCGTTCGCCGAGGTCGGGCTGACGAAGGACCTGACGCTGACGAGAGAGTTGCCGGCGGCGACCTACAGTTGGTTCGTCGACGCGCTGTTCGAAAACTGTCCGCCGGTGCCGTCGGCGCGCGCCTCGTTCGTGCTCGAGAACACCACCCCGCGCTGCGCGAACAGCGCGCCGTCGCTCGTCTCGCCGCCCGACAAATCGGAGAACGTCTCCTCGCCCGTCACCTTCCTCTGGTCGAGCGTCACCAACGCCGTCGAGTACCGGCTCTTCGCCTCGCTCAACGGCGGCACACCGCACCTCGTCACCGCCACGCCCGACACCTCGTTCACGCAGCCGCTGCCGCCGGGGACACTCTCCTGGTTCGTCGAGGCCGTCTTCCGCAACTGCCCGTCGATGCAATCGGCGACCTCGAGCTTCACCATCGTCCGCGGCCAGAACTGCGGCGATGCGAAGCCGCGGCTCGTCTCGCCCGCCGACGGCACGCAAGGTCTCACCTCGCCCGTCACGCTGAGCTGGGAGCCGCTGACCGGCGCGATCGGCTACGTCGTCTTCGCCCGTCACGGCGACGGCGCGCCGACCGCGATCGGCAAGACCGAGAGCGACACGACGCTCAAGCACAACTTCCCCGACGGCCGCATCGAATGGTGGGTGCTCGCCTTCCTCGCGGGATGCGATCCCGCGGAGTCGACGCACTTCAACTTCACCGTCACCACGGCGACGAATTGCGATCATCGCCGCCCGATCCTCCTCGCCCCCGAGCAGGGGGAGCGCGATGTGCTTTCGCCCGTGCACTTTGCGTGGACCGCGGTCGCCGGCGCGACCGGCTACAACGTCTGGATCCAACAGGGTGACGATCAACCGTCCGTTGCCGCGACGAGCACCGTCGCCAACGCCACCGCCGACGTCCCGAGCGGCATCACCCGCTGGTTCGTCGAGGCGAAGTTCAGCGGCTGCCCGTCGACCCTCTCCGCGATCGCCGGCTTCAACGTGCTGAAGGCGCCTCCCGCCTGCGGCACGCCCGACAAGCCGGTGGCGCGCGTCGTCGGCCAGGTGCAGTCGGGCGCGACGTTCACCGTCCGCTGGACGCCGCTGGTCAACGTCGGCCACTACGAGCTGCAGGAATCGACCAGCGCCGATTTCTCCGGCGCGAACACCTACACCGGTGCGGAGACCTCGCGCGTCTTCACGTACAACGTCACGACCGCCACGCAGTACCGCTACCGCGTCCGCGGCGTCAGCTCGTGCAACGACGAGTCGGGACCGTGGTCCGACGTCGTCGGCGTCTTCGTGATGCCGGTCAACGTCGACGTGAAGTCGGCGAAGTCGAGCACCGAGGCGGGCGAACAGGGGAACGTCGTGCAGACGATCTTCCTCCCCGCCGTGCAGACCCCGGTCTCGTTCACCGCGAAGTCGGACAAGCCGTGGCTCACGGTCACGCCGTCGTCCGGCATCCTCGGCACCGAGGGCGTCACGCTGACCGTCACCGCGGCGCCGGGCACGCTCAACCTCGGCACGAACACCGGCACGGTCCTTGTCACTTACGGCTCCGCCGGAAAGGCGGGGAGCAATGCTTCCACCGTGACGTCGGTGCCGATCTCCGTCAGCGTCGTCACGCCGATCTCGCCGGTGCCGCGCAACACGCCGCAGCCCGATTCGCTGATCATCCCCGGCGTCGCGCACGCCAACGGCGCGAACAACTCGCTCTTCCAGTCCGACGTCCGCCTCGCCAACGTCTCGGCGCAGACGATGAAGTACCTGCTCAACTTCACGCCGATCGCCACCGATGGCACGCAGAGCGGCAACTCGACGACGATCGAGATCGAGCCGGGCGCAACGACGGCGCTCGACGACATCCTCTCCAGCTTCTTCGGCGCGAACGGCACGCTCGGCACGCTGGAGATCCGGCCGGTGACGACGAGCACGAGCAGCAGCAGCTTCGCCAGCAGCGTCTCGCCGTCGACCCTCGGCGTGAGCACGGTCACGGTCGCGTCGAGCCGCACCTACAACGTCGATCCCGCCGGCGGCACGCTCGGCCAGTTCATCCCGGCGATCCCCTACTCGAAGTTCATCTCGAAATCATCGAGCTCGCTGACGCAGATCCTCTCGCTGCAGCAGCTCGCGAACTCGGCCGCCTACCGCACGAACATCGGCATCGTCGAGGCCTCCGGCCAGGCGGCCTCGGTGCTGATGCGCGTTTACGACGACGCGAACGCGCTCCTCGCGGAGATCCCGGTCAACCTCAAGGCAGGCGAATACCTGCAGGACAACTTCTTCGCCAAGAACGGACTCTCGTTCGCCGACGGCCGCGTCGAGATCCAGGTGACCACGACCGGCGGCAAGGTGACGGCCTACGCCTCGACCGTCGACAACCTGACGCAGGACCCGCTCCTCGTTTCGCCGGTCATCAAGTCGGCGGTCGCGGCGAGGCAGTATGTGTTGCCCGGCATCGCCGCGCTGAACACGGGCCTCGCGAACTGGCGGAGCGACGTCCGCGTCTACAACGCCGGCACGAGCGATACGACCGCGACGCTGACCTACGTCCCGATGCCGGGCAACCCGCCCGCCGCGCAGCCGGTGACGGTCACGCTGAAGGCGGGCGAAGTCGCGGCATATGACGACATCCTCAAGTCGAAGTTCGGCCTCAATACCGACAGCGGCGGCGCCCTCTCGATCTCGACCGCGGCGACGTCGTCGCTGATCACCAGCGCCCGCACCTACAACCTCACCACCAACGGCACCCTCGGGCAGTTCATCCCCGGCGTCACCCCGAACGAAGCGATCGGCAACGGCGAAGGCGCGCTGCAGCTCCTGCAACTCGAGCAGAGCGACCGCTATCGCACGAACATCGGCCTCGCCGAGACGAACGGCCAGCCCGCGACGGTCGAGGTCCTGCTCTATCTCCCCGACTCGAAGGTCACCCCGCTTTACACCGTGCCGCTCGAAGCGAATCAGTTCATCCAGTTCCCGATGAGCGTGTTTGGTGCGGGGACGGTCTACAACGGGAGAGTGTCGGTGAAGGTGATCTCGGGGGCGGGGCGGGTGACGGCCTACGGGTCGATCATCGATGCGTTGACTGGGGATCCGACCTACGTGCCGCAATTGAAGTAAGCCTTCGTGGAGCGGCGGGCGCCTCGCCCGCCGTTCGACAGGCGAGGCGCCTGTCGCTCCACCAAGACTGTCCGAAAACGAACGGCGTGTACAAACCCGGACACTCCTGTTGTCGTAACCCCTTGATTCTTCGTAATTTCCGCTGGCATCTCGTTCGCGATAGGCGGTCCCCATGGATCGCATCATTCCCGAATCTGAAGTGCGGCGGCGAACGGCCAAGCGGGTCATCGGCTCCCTCGTCGCCATCGCGGCACTCGCCTTCTCCGTCGCGGCGACGATGCAGTGGCTGCGCCCTTCCCTCCGCCGCGCCGACCTGCAATTCGCGCGCGTCGAGCGCGGGTCGGTCGACAGCACGCTGCAGGCCGCGGGCACGATCATGCCGGCGGTCGAGCAGGTCGTCTCCTCGCCGGTCGAGGCGCGCGTCCTCCGCATCGTCCGCCGCGCGGGCGATCGCGTTCGTGCAGGCGATGAGCTCGTCGCGCTCGACACCTCCGCCTCGCGCCTCGACGTCGGCCGACTCGAGGATCGCATCAAGCAGAAGAGATCCGAGCAGGAACAGGCTCGGCTCCGCTCCGACGAAACCATCGCGGGGCTGAACGCGCAGATCGCGCAGAAGACGCTCGACGTCGAGATCGCGCGCTACAAGTCGCGGCAGAACGAGACGCTGCATCACGAAGGGCTCGTCTCGCAGAGCGAGCTGCTCGCCGCGCAGACGACCGAGAAGAAGAACGGCATCGAGCTCGCGCAACTGCGCGAGGCGGTCGTCCGTGCGCAACGCGGACGCGCGGCCGAGGCGGCGTCGTACGAGGTCGAGCTGCGAACGCTGGCCAACGAGCGCGATGAATCGGTCCGCCAGCTCGGGCTGGCGATGATGCATGCCGATCGCGATGGCGTCATCACCTCGATCGTGCAGGAGGCCGGTACCACCATCCGCCGCGGCGACGTCGTCGCGCGCATCGCCGACCTTTCGTCGTTCCGCGTGACGGCCACGATCTCCGACATGCACGCCGCCTCGCTCGCGCCGGGGCAGCGCGTCCGCGTGAAGCTCGACGACCGGACGTCGCTCGACGGCACGATCTCCGGCATCGATCCGCAGATCGCGAACGGCGTGGCGCGCTTCGAAGTCATTCTCGATCAGCCGTCGCATCCGCGGCTGCGCAACAACGTCCGCGTCGACGTCTTCGTCATCAGCGGCCGCCACGACGGCGTGCTTCGCGTCCGCCGCGGCTCGCTCGGCGCGAGCGAGAGCGAAGAGGTCTTCGTCGTGCGCGGCGATGAGCTCCTGCGGTCACAAGTGCGCTGGGGCATGGCGGGCGAAGAGGCTCTGGAAGTCCGTGACGGCCTGCGCGAGGGCGAGCAGGTCGTCGTCAACAACATGAGTGATTACGCCGGCGTGAAAAAACTCCGGCTCAAGTGAGGAAGAAAATGATTCGACTGGAAAACATCGACAAGGTTTACCGCACCGAACGCATCGAAACGCTGGCGCTGCAGAACATCAATCTCGACGTCGCGCCGGGCGAGTTCGTCTCGATCATGGGACCGTCGGGCTGCGGCAAGAGCACGCTGCTCAACCTGATCGGACTGCTCGACGCGCCGTCGTCGGGCAAGCTCTCCATCGACAAGCAAACGGTCAACGGCAACGACAAGGCGCTCGCCAGAATGCGCAACGAGAAGCTCGGCTTCGTCTTCCAGAGCTTCCACCTCGTGCCCGATCTGACGGTCGTCGACAACGTCGAGATCCCGCTGCTCTACCGCAGCATGCCCGCAAGTGAGCGCCGCAAGCTCGCCCTCGCGGCGATCGACGCGGTCGGACTCTCGTCGCGCGCGAAGCACTTCCCGACGCAGCTCTCCGGCGGCCAGCAGCAGCGCGTCGCCATCGCGCGCGCGATCGTCGGCAAGCCGCGCATCCTCCTCGCCGACGAGCCGACCGGCAACCTCGACTCGCAGATGGGCGAGGAGATCATGTCGATCCTCCACGACCTCAATCGCAACGCGCGGACGACGGTGGTCATGGTCACGCACGACGAGCGCTTCGCGAAGCGGACCGACCGCATCGTGCGGCTCTTCGACGGACGGCAGGTGGCGTGATGAAAAGCTATCTCAAGCTCGCCTTCAAAGTCCTCGGGCGGCGCAAGGTCTTCACCCTCATCTCGCTCTTCGGCATCACGATGACGCTCGTCGTGCTCGTCGTCGCGACGTCGGTCATCGACGACGCCTTCGCGCCGCGGAAACCGGAATCGCGCTTCGACCGCGCGCTGATCATCTCCCGCGTGGCGATGATCGGGCCGAACACCACGGAGACGATGAACCCCGGCTTCGGACTGATCCACGACTACATCTACACGCTCCCCGGCATCGAGGCGGCGTCCGCATTTTCCGAGGCGACGCCGATCGTGATCTATCGCAACGATGAGCGTTCCGAGGCGCAGCTCAAGCGGACCGACGCGACGTACTGGCGGATTCTCGATTTCCAATTCCTCGAGGGACGTCCCTTCACGGCGGACGAGGAACAGCGCGGCGCGCTCGTCGCCGTGATCAGCGACGGACTGCGCAAGCGGCTCTTCCAGAATCGTCCCGCCCTCGGGCAGAGCATCGAGATCGACGGCCGCGGCTTCCGCATCATCGGCATCGTGCCGAGCGTTCCGATCACCCGCTTCGCCGCGTGGTCCGACGTCTGGGTGCCGCACACCACCGCGCGGTCGTCGGAGTACCGCAACCTCTTCCTCGGCAACTACTCCGGCCTGGTGCTGGCGCGGACGCGCAACGACATTCCGCGTCTGCAGCGTGAGTTCGCCGATCGCGTGAAGCGGATGCCGATCAAGGATCCGAAGACCTTCACGCGCATCGAGGCGAGCCTCGACACGCGCTTCGAGTCATTCGCCCGCGACGTCGCCGGCGATCAGGCCGGCAAGGTCTGGCTGATCTTCGCCGCGCTGGCCATTCTCTTCATGTCGCTGCCGGCGCTGAACCTCATCACGCTGAACCTCAGCCGCATCCTGGAGCGCGCGTCGGAGATCGGCGTGCGCAAGGCGTTCGGCGCGTCACGACGCTCGCTCGTCGCGCAGTTCGTCTTCGAGAACGTCCTGCTGACGCTCATCGGCGGCGCGATCTCGTTCGTCGTCGCCGCGGTCGTGATCGCCGCGCTCAATCGCGCCGATCTCGTCACCGACGCGCAGTTCGAGCTGAACCTGCGCGTCTTCGGCTACGGCATCGCGATCGCGATCTTCTTCGGTCTCTTCTCCGGCGCCTATCCCGCGTGGCGGATGGCGCGTCTGCAGGCAGTGAACGCTCTTCGCGGAGGTGCACGGTGATCCGTCATCTGCTCAAGCTCGTCTGGCATCGCAAAGGCGCGAACGCGCTGCTCATCACCGAAATCCTCTTCTCGTTCATCGTCATCTTCGTCGTGCTGACGATGGCCGCATCGCTGCTGATGCGGTGGCACGAGCCGCTCGGATTCAACTACGAGAACGTCTGGATCCTGAGCGTCGCGTCGCCGTCCGCCCCGGGCCTCGGCGACCTGGAGGGGGACGATCCGCTCCGGCCGGTGCTCGACCGGCTGATCCGCGAGGCGAAGACGTTCCCGCAGGTCGTCGACGCGGCCGCGGACGACACGCCGCCGTACGGCAACTCGACGTCCGAGGGCGTGTGGCGCATCAACGGAAAGGAGATCACGCTCAAGCGCGACAGCGTGACGGACAGCTTCGCGAACGTGATGCAACTGAAGGTCGTCCGCGGACGCTGGTTCTCCCCTGCCGACGACGGTTTCGCGCAACGCGCGGCCGTCATCGACAGCGATCTGGCGCGCGACATCTTCGGCACCCGCGATCCGATCAACCAGAGGCTCGATGAGCGCGATCCGGACAGCGAGCGTGTAGTCGGTGTCGTCGCGCCCTATCGCAAGGACGGCGAGATCGCGCCGACGGCGCAGAACATGGCGTTCTTCCGCAAGTCGCTGACGAAACCGAACGGCTTCATGCCGCACAACATCCTCGTGCGCGTCCGCCCCGGCACGTCGCCCGACTTCGAGAAGACGCTGGCGAATCAGCTTCACGCGGTCGAACCGAACACCGCGTTCCAGATCCGCCATCTCGATCGCATGCGCGACAAGTTCCTCCGCACGCGCGTCGCTCCGGTGCTCGTCCTCGGCATCGTCAGTCTCTTCCTGATCGCGATGGTCGCGCTCGGACTGACCGGCGTGCTCTGGCAGACGGTGACGCGGCGGACGCGCGAGATCGGCCTGCGGCGCGCGGTCGGCGCGAGCGGCGCGCACGTGCGGCGGCAGATCCTCGGCGAGGTGGCGCTGATCACGACGCTCGCGCTGATCGTCGGCTCGGCGATCGTGATGCAGTTGCCGCTGCTCGGCATCTTCTCCATCGTGCAGCCGGCGGTGTTCGCCATCGGCATCGCGGCCGCGCTTGCGACCATCTACGCGATCACGCTACTTTGCGGGGCATACCCGAGCTGGCTGGCGTCGACGGTGGAGCCGGCCGAGGCACTGCGCTACGAATGATTCTCATCGTCGACGACGACCCATCCATCGCCGCGTCGCTTTCACTTCTGTTGAAGCAGCACGGCTACGCCTCGGTCACGGCCCCCGCGCCGGCCGAGGCGTTGTCGGTCGTTCGTCGCGAGCATCCCGCGCTCGTCATCCAGGACATGAACTTCACCCGCCGCACGTCGGGCGAAGAGGGACTGCAGCTCCTCACCGCGATCCGCGATGAAGCGCCGGCGATGCCTGTGATCCTGATGACGGCGTGGGGCTCGATCTCGCTCGCGGTGGAAGGGATGAAGCGCGGTGCGGCGGATTTCATCACCAAGCCGTGGTCGAACGCCCACGTCGTCCAGTCCGTCGAAACGGCACTCGCACTACAACGTAGCGCGGGTTCTCCAACCCGCGCCTCCCGTCTCGACCTCGACGAAGCCTTCGACTTCTCCAACATCCTCGGCAGCGACCCAAAGATCCTGAAGATCCTCGATCTCGTCGGCCGCATCGCGCCGACCGAGGCCTCGGTGCTGATCACAGGCGAGAGCGGCACAGGCAAGGAGCTGATCGCCGAGGCGGTGCATCGCAACAGCCGCCGCCGCACGAAGCCGTTCGTGAAGGTGAACCTCGGCGGGGTGTCGTCGACGCTGTTCGAGAGCGAGATGTTCGGTCACGTGCGCGGCGCCTTCACCGACGCGCGTCAGGATCGCAAGGGTCGTTTCGAAGTCGCGGATGGCGGCTCGATCTTCCTCGACGAGATCGGCGAGCTCGATCCCGCATCGCAGGTGAAACTGCTGCGCGTGCTGCAGGACCGCACGTACGAGGTGCTCGGCTCGAGCCGGACGCGCACCGTCGACGTCCGCGTGATCGCCGCCACGAATCGCGAGCTGCAGGAGCTCGTCGCGCGCGGCGAGTTCCGCGAAGATCTGCTCTATCGCCTGAACCTGATCACCATCCAACTGCCGCCGCTGCGCGAGCGTCGTGGCGACATTCCGGCGCTCGCGTCGCACTTCCTGCGCCGCGCGGCCGAGGCGTACGGCAGTGGCGTCGAAGCGATCACGCCGCGCGCGATGGAGTGGCTGAAGGGCCAGAACTGGCCGGGCAACATCCGCCAGTTGCGGCAGCTCATCGAGCGCGCGGTGCTGATCCGCGGCGGACGCGAGCTCGACGTCGACGACTTCGGCGCGGTGCGCGACGCGGTCTCGCGCGACGGCTCGAAGGATGCGTTGCCCGAGGTCGGCGCAATGACGCTCGACGACATCGAGCGGGCGATGATCGTCAAGAGCATGCGGCACTACGAGGGGAACGTCTCGCGCGTTGCCGAGGCGCTGGGGCTGAGCCGCGCGGCGCTCTATCGCCGCCTCGAGAAATACGGGATCGAGGCGTGACGCTCCGCGCCAGGATCACCGCCTGGTTCGTCGCGCTGCATCTCCTGCTCGCCGCCGCCGGCGTGTTCGTGCTGCTGAAGTATCCGCTGTGGCTGTTCGTCGTCGAGGCGGCGTTCATCGTCTCGATCCTCATCAGCTATCGCGTGCTGCGCGCGCTCTTCGTCCCGCTCGATCTCGTGCGCACCGGCGCGCAGCTCATCAGCGATCGCGACTTCACCACCCGCTTCGTTCCCATCGGCCAGCCGGAGATGGACGCGCTGATCGATGTCTACAACCGGATGATCGATCGTCTGCGCGAGGAGCGGCTCGCGGCGGAGGAAGAGCGTCATCTCCTCGAGAGCATCGTCGAGGCCTCGCCGTCCGGCATCGTCATCTGCGACTTCGACGGCAACGTCGAGCAACTGAATCCCGCGGCGCAGCGGCTGGTGACGCCCGACCTGCTCGCCGAGATGCGCACCCTCGGCGCGGGCGAATCGCGGCTCGTCGCACGCGATCTTCCGCGGCGGATGAAAGTGTGGCGCGCGGAGTTCCGCGACCGCGGCTTCGCCAAGAGCTTCTTCATCGTCGACGAGATGACCGAGGAGCTGCGGCTATCGGAAAAAGCGGCGTACGAGAAGCTGATCCGGATGATGTCGCACGAGGTGAACAACTCGGTCGGCGCGGTCCGCTCGCTGCTGGAGTCGGCGCTGCGCTACGCCCCGCAGGTCGGCGAAAGCGATCGCGAGGATTTCGTCAATGCGTTGACCATCTCGTCGTCGCGCATCGACGCGCTCAATCGATTCATGACGGGGTTCGCGGACGTCGTGCGCATCCCGCCGCCGCGGCGATCGCGCGTGGCACTCGGTCCGCTGATCGAACGCATCGCGACGTTTCTGCGCCCCGATCTCGCTTCCATCGTGCTGACCACGACCGTCGACGACACGATCGCCGACATCGACGAAAGCCAGTTCGAGCAGGTCCTGATCAATGTGATCCGCAATGCCGCGGACAGCATCGGCAGCAACGGCGGCGCCATCGACATCACGCTGCGCGACGGTTCGCTCACCATCGCCGACACCGGCGCCGGCATCGCCGACGAAGACGCCGCCGACCTCTTCACCCCGTTCTTCACCACCAAACGCGACGGCCGCGGCCTCGGCCTGACGATCGTGCAGGAGATCCTCGCCAACCACGGCTTCCCGTACTCGCTGCAGAACCGGGCGGGCGGCGGGGCGGAGTTCAGGGTTGGGGTCGCAACCTACCGCGGCGTGCGCACGACCGACGCGCCGCCGTCGATCGTGTAGACCGAGCATTCGTCCAGCGCGAACTCTTCCGTGAAGAAGTCGTTGTTGATGACCCTGTGCCGGTCGCCGCCGGTGACGAGGATGTACTCGAGCGTCTCGACGTCGTCGCTGTTCAGGAAGTACAACCGGTCGTCGATGACGCCAAGACTCACCGCGAAGTCGAGGTTCTTCAACAGCGACGTCGGCGTCGTGCTGCTCTTGTTCATCCGCAGCAGCTCGCCGCCGGCGAAGAAATCGATGACGGAGAAGAAGATGTCCGAATCGCGAAGCACCAGCGCCACGACGGGCGTCCCGTCGGTCAGCTTCTTCACCGTTCCGCCGTTGACCGGGACCGAACGCAGGCCGGCGTTGTGGTTCGACGAGGAGATGCTGGTCTCGCAGAAATAGACGTTCGTGCCGTCCGAGGCGACCGCCGTCGGCACGTTGAGGTTCGAGGCCAGCGTCTTGCGGCCGGTGCCGTCCTTCGCCATCCGCTCGACGCGGCCATCCGCGAGGAACGATTGACTGGTCGGCGTTCCGACCGAGATCCAGTACACGGAAGTCGCGTCGACCGCCAGCCTGTACGGCGTCAGGACGCTGGCCGCCAGCAGCTTCGCAGTGCCGCCGCTCTTCGGCAACGACCACAACGACCCATCGGTCCCGTCGAAATCGTCGATGGTGATGATGTAGATGCTCGTGGCGTCGAGCGCCATCACGTTGACGAAGCCGGGGACGTTGCCGAGGAGCTCCGGATTGGTGAAGGCGGGACTTCCCTTCGGCATGCGGTAGATGTTCCCGAGGTCATCGGTGAAGAAGACGTGCGTCTCGTCGACCTCGACGTCGGCCGAGTAGTAGCCGAGGACGAGCGTCGCCAGAGGAGGGCAACCGACCGGTTGCGGCGGCGGTGAAAGGGACGGCCGTCGATGGACCTGCGCGTGTACCGCAGGCACTAACACCAGGAGTGCGAACAGCACGGCCAGTCGATTCTTCACACTGCATATAATGCCCGCCGCATCCAATCTGGAGGTCATCTTCTTGGAACAAAACTACGATTTGATTGTGATCGGCAGCGGTCCCGGCGGTTACGTCGCGGGCATTCGCGCCGGTCAGCTCGGCCTCAAAGTGGCCGTGGTCGAAAAAGACAATGCCCTCGGCGGCACCTGCCTGCATCGCGGCTGCATCCCGACGAAAGCGCTGCTCGAGAATGCGGACATCTGGCAGAAAATACAGAAGGCAAAAGAGTTCGGCATCACCGTCGGTGACGTGACACTCGACTGGAGCGTCGTGCAGACGCGCAAGCAGGGCGTCGTCGATCAGAACGCGAAAGGCATCGAGTTCCTCTTCAAGAAGAACAAGGTCGAGCGGCTCACCGGCCTGGGCACGGTGATCGACCGCAACACGGTCGAAGTCGACGGTAAGCGTTACCCGACCAAGAACATCATTCTGGCGATGGGCTCCGTCCCGCGCGACCTGCCGCACATCAAGTCCGACGGCAAGCGGATCATCAACTCCGATCACATCCTCAGATTGACCGAAGTACCGAAGTCGATGCTGGTCATCGGCGCAGGCGCGGTCGGCTGCGAGTTCGCCTCGATCTTCTCCCGCTTCGGCGCGAAGGTGACGGTGGTCGAAGTGATGCCGCAGCTTCTCCCGATCGAAGACGAAGAGGTCTCGAAAGAGTTCACGCGCGTCTTCAAGAAAAAAGGAATCGAGGTCTACGCCGACGCGAAGGTGTTGTCGTGCGAGGTCGGCGAGAACGGCGTGAAGTCGGTCGTAGAGACGAAGGGCAAACAGATCACGATCGAGACGGAGCTCGTCCTTTCCGCGACCGGACGCCGTCCTGTCACTGAGACCGCTGGTCTCGACAAAACAGGCGTGAAGCTCGATCAGCGCGGCTTCGTGCAGGTCGATGAGTTCATGCGCACGACGGAGCCGGGCATCTACGCGATCGGCGACATCTGCCCCACCCCCGCCCTCGCCCACTGCGCCTCGGCGGAAGGGATCCTCGCCGTCGAGCACATCAAGGGACTGAATCCGCGTCCGATCAATTACGACCACGTCCCGAACTGCACCTACACCGATCCCGAGGTCGCATCCGTCGGACTGACGGAGAAGAAGGCCAAGGAGCGCGGCTACGAGGTCAAGACCGGCAAGTTCGCCTTCACCGCGAACTCGAAGGCGAAGATCGTCGGCGAGGCGAACGGCTTCGTGAAGTACGTCGTCGACGCGAAGTACGACGAGATCCTCGGCGTGCACATCGTCGGACCGAAGGCGACGGAGCTGATCGTCGAAGGCTGCGCCGCGCTGGAGCTCGAGGCGACGAGCGAGTCGATCGCCAAGACGATTCACGCGCATCCGACCCTCTCCGAGGCGCTGATGGAAGCGGCCGAAGACGTGATGGGACACGCGATTCACCAATGACGATCGAGACGCACGGCCTCACCCGCGATCAACTGCTCGACATCGAGTACTACCTCCGCCTCACCCGCTCGCTCGAGGAGCGCGTCGTCGCGCTCTTCCGCCAGGCGAAGGTGATCGGCGGCCTCTATCGATCCCTCGGCCAGGAAGGCGAGTCGGTCGCCGCGGCGTATGCGCTCGACTACAAACAGGGCGACGTCGTGCAGCCGCTGATCCGCAACGTCGGGTCGATTCTCGTCGCGGGCGCGAAGCCGGCCGACATCCTGCGGCAGTACATGGCGAAGGGAAATTCGCCGACGCGCGGACGCGAGCTGAACATCCACTTCGGCAATCCGCAGACCGACGGCTTCATCGGCCAGATCTCGATGCTCGGCGACATGATCCCGGTCATGGCCGGCATCACGCTCGCCGGGCGGATGCAGAAGAAGAAGCTCGTGGGACTGGCGTTCATCGGCGACGGCGGCTCCTCGACCGGCGCGTTCTGGGAAGGGATGAACTTCGCGTCGGTGCAGCGCCTGCCGCTCGTCGTGGTCATCGAAGACAACGGCTACGCCTACTCCACGCCGACGTGGAAACAGAGCGCGGTGCGGACTCTCGCCGACAAGGCGTACGCGTTCGGCTGCGCCGGCGAGACGGTCGACGGCAACGACGTCCTCGCGGTCTACGACGCGACGAAGCGCGCCGTCGAGCGCGCGCGCGAAGGCGGTGGCGTGACGTTGCTCGAAGTGAAGACCTTCCGCATGAAGGGCCACGCCGAGCACGACAACCAGGCGTACGTGCCGAAGGAATTGATCGAGGAGTGGAAGGTGAAGGATCCGGTGGCGCGCTTCGAGCGGCTGCTGCTGGAGAACGGCTTCGCCACGCAGGACGACATCACGGCGATCGAGCAGCGCGTGAAGCGCGAGATCGACGCCGCGACGGATGAAGCGGAAGCGTCGCCGATGCCGACGCCGTCGGATGCGGCGCTGGGACTCTTCGCCGGGGATGGATACTGGGATGCCTGAGACGACTTACATCGACGCCATCACGCAGGCGATGTCCGAGGAGATGGCGCGCGATGAGCGCGTCTTCCTCATCGGCGAGGACGTCGGCGTCTACGGCGGCGCGTTCAAGACGAGCTACGGACTGATCGACAAGTACGGCGCGGAGCGCGTCATCGACACGCCGATCTCCGAGATCGCGATCATCGGCGCGGCCTCGGGCGCGGCGATCATGGGGATGCGTCCGATCGCGGAGATGCAGTTCATCGACTTCATCACCTGCGGCTACGACATCCTCGTCAACTTCGCGTCGGTCAGCCGCTACCTCTTCGGCCGCGCCTGTCCCATCGTGGTGCGCGGACCGGCGGGCGGCGGAACGCACGGCGGGCCGTATCACTCGCTCAATCCCGAGGCGATGTTCATGAATCGTCCGGGACTGAAGATTGTCGCGCCGGCGACGGCGTACGACGCGAAGGGCTTGCTGAAGGCCGCGATCCGCGACGACGATCCGGTGCTCTACATCGAGCACAAGTACCTCTATCGTCGGATCAAGGACGAAGTACCGGACGAGGATTACATCGTCCCCCTCGGCAAGGCGGCGATCCGGCGCAAGGGGAAAGACCTGACGATCATCACGTGGGGCGCGATGCTCTACGTGGCGCTGGATGCGGCCGCCGAGCTCGAGAAAGAGGGCGTGTCGGCCGAGGTCATCGATCTGCGCTCGATCATCCCGTTCGACGAAGAGGCGATCCTCGAGTCGGTGGCCAAAACGAATCGCGTGATCATCCTGCACGAAGCGCCGCTCACCGGCGGCGCCGGCGCGGAGTTCGCGGCGCGGATCGCGGACAAGGCGTTCGACTATCTCGATGCGCCGATCAAGCGCGTCGCGGCGCTCGATGTCCCGACGCCGTACTCGCCGCCGCTCGAAGCGTTCGTGCTGCCGAACAAAGATAAAGTTCTCGCCGCGGCGCGAGAGCTGCTTGTGTACTGATTTCAAGAGGAGTCATTCAAATGGCCACAGATGTCGTCATGCCCCAGATGGGGGAATCGATCGCCGAAGGGACCGTCGTGAAATGGCTGAAGAAGCCGGGCGACAAGGTCGAGCGCGACGAGCCGCTGCTGGAGATCTCCACCGACAAGGTCGACGCCGAGATCCCCTCCCCCGCCGCCGGCACTCTCTCCGAGATCCTCGCCCAGGAAGGGGCGACGGTCTCGGTGAACTCGGTGATCGCGAGAATTTCGGTGGAGGGTGAGGCGGCTGCGCCGGCACCGGCACCGGCGCCAGCACCTGCGCCGAAAGCTGAGCCCGCGCCTGCTCCGGCGCCTGCTCCCGAGCCGGTTGCCGCCCCCGCACCCGCGCCCCCGCGCGCCCCCGAGCCCGAGCCGGTCGACGATCTCGAAGAACGGCGCCGCACGAAGTCCTCGCCGCTCGTGAGAAAGATCGCGAAAGAAAACGACGTCGACATCTCGCAGCTCAAGGGCTCCGGGATCTCGGGGCGGGTTACCAAGAACGACATCCTCGACTATCTGCAGTCTCCCCGACAGGCGGGGGCGCCTGTCGCCCCACAGGAAGCCGCTGCACCGGCGCCGGTGGCGAAGGCTCCGGCGATGCAGTTCGCCTCCGGCGAGAGCGTGCGGCTCGAGCCGCTCTCCGTCATGCGCAAGAAGATCGCGCACCACATGGTCGCGTCGAAGCAGACCTCGGCGCATGTAACCACCGTGTTCGAGGTCGACTTCACGGCGATCGACAAGCTCCGCCGCCATCACAAAGAAAGCTACGCCTCACGCGGCGTGAAGCTGACCTACATGCCGTTCGTCGTGCAGGCGGTGCTGACCGGACTGCGCGAGTTCCCGATCCTCAACGCGTCGATGGACGAGAACAACATCGTCTATCACCGTGACCTCAACATCGGCATCGCCGTGGCCCTCGACTGGGGCCTGATCGTCCCCGTCCTCAAGCAGGCGGACGAGAAGAACACCCTCGGACTGGCCCGCGCCATCAACGACCTCGGCGAGCGCGCGCGGACGAAGAAGCTCTCCCCCGACGAAGTGCAGGGCGGCACGTTCACCATCACCAACCCCGGCATCTACGGCGGCCTCTTCGGCACGCCGATCATCAATCAGCCGCAGGTCGCCATCCTCGGCGTCGGCGGCGTGAAAAAGCGCCCGGTCGTGGTGGAGACGAAGGAAGGCGACGTCATCGCCATCCGCTGGATGTGCTACCTCGCGCTGACGTTCGATCACCGCCTCATCGACGGCGCCGTCGCCGATCAATTCATGGCGCGCGTGCGGCAGTTGATCGAGAGCGGGCAGTTCACCATGTGAATCAGATAGCGGATAGCAGATAGCGGATAGCAACGGCCGAATCACGCGTCGGCACCATTTGCTATCTGCTATCAGCTATCCGCTATCTCCGTCAGAAGTAGTACCGCACCAGGTGAAAGAACACCGGCCCGGCGAAGCAGAGTGAATCGATCCGATCGAGCACTCCGCCGTGGCCGGCGATGCTGGCGCCGTAGTCCTTCACGCCGCGATCGCGTTTGATCGCGGACATCGTCAGGCCGCCGAGGAAGCCGAGGATGGTGATGATGAACGCCATCAGTGCGGCCTGCCAGGGGTTGAACGGCGTGATCCACCAGAGGCATGCGCCGAGCGCGGTCGCGGTGAGGATGCCGCCGAGGAAGCCTGCCCACGTCTTGCTCGGACTGATCACCGGCGCGATCTTCGTCTTGCCGGCGAGCTTGCCCCACACGTACTGCAGCACGTCGCTCATCTGCACCACGACCACGAGGAAGAAGAGCAGGCGCGCCTGTTTCCCTTCGAAATTCAGCACCTTCACCATCAGCAGCGCGGGGACGTGGCTGAGGCAATAGACGCAGATCATCAGTCCCCATTGGATCTTCGCGCTCCGCTCGAGGAAGCGCTCCGGATCGCCCGACAGTGCGATACGCGACGGGATGAAAAGGAACGCGTAGACCGGAATCAGGATGCTGAACAGCCCGTACCAGTGCGTCGCCACGAGGTAGTACTGCAGCGGGACGATGACGAAGAAGACCCAGAACAGCGCGCGGTGATCGGCGGGACGCGTCGGCGTGAGGGTGATGAATTCGCGCAGCGCGGAGAACGAGAGGAACCCGAACAGAATCACCGAGCCGAGGCCGCCGGTGAGGAGCGACAGCGTGAAGACGAACGACATCACCCACCAGGCGTTGATGCGCGCGTTGAGGTTGTCGATCGTGGAGCGCGCGGAATCGCTCTTCGCGCGCATCCGCAGCAGGCGGCCGATGATCGTGGCCACGATCAGCAGCGCGACCACGCCGCCGAACAGCATCAGCATCTGACGGTCCTTCAGAAAATTCACCATTCCCGCAGCTCCAGCACTGCCTTGCGTGCCCGCTCCAGAAAGTCGCCCTTCGCCTCGCCGTCGCCGACGCGGATCGGCTGGCCGAACGCGATGTGGCTCAGGAGCGGGACGGGCGTGAACTCCCCTTTCGGCAGGATGCGATTGAGGTTGTCGATGAGGACCGGCACGAGCTCGACGTCGGGACGGCGCGTCGCCACGCGATAGATGCCGCTCTTGAACGGCGCGGGATCGGTGCCGCTGCCGCGCGTCCCTTCCGGAAAGACGATGAGCGAATGCGCGTCGCCGAGGCCGTTGACGAGTGTTTCGATCGGATCGGCGTGCGCCACCGCGCGGTCGCGCTCGATCAACACCGCGTTGAAGACCTCGCGCGCGAGGTAGCCACGCAGGCCCTTCTTGTCCCAGTAATCCTTCGCCGCGACCGGGCGCGTGTGGGCGCGCACGTGCGGCGGCAGAGCGGCCCAGATCACGACGAAGTCGAGATGGCTGGTGTGATTGGCGAAGTAGATCCGCTGGCGCGTGTCGGATGGACGCTCACCATGGATCGTGGCGCCCGCGAGGAACTGCGCAACGCGAGCGATCGCGCCGCCGACCAAATGCTTCACTTCGACTCCAGGATGCGTTTGATGTTCGCGGTGCGTCGCGCGATGGTCACGACGCAGCCGAGGATGATCAGCGCGAGCGCCGCGGTCAGGGCGTACGGCGTGAAGATTTGCGCGAGCGCCGCGATCGTCATGACCGCCATCCGCTGCGGCTTCGCCATCGGTCCGCGGAAGTCCTGGCCCGCTCCCGTTGCGGCACCGAGGAGGCGCGTGTACGCGGTGAAGACCGCGAGCAATCCGGCGCACCAGCCGAGGAATGGATACGGCGTCGCGTACCCGGCGGCGACGAGGATCAGCGGATCGGCGATGCGGTCGGGCAGATCGTTGTAGATCTCGCCCGATTTCGAGCCGAGCTTTCCTTCGACCGCGACCATGCCGTCGAGGAGGTTGCAGATCAACCGCAGTTGAATCGCGATCGCGGCGACCACGAGCAGCACGAAGTCTTTCGCCAGGAAAAGCGCGGCTCCCGCGATCGCGGCGAAGAGCACGCTGCCGATCGAGATCGCGTTCGGCGGGACGCGCCGCGCCGCGAGGAACGAGGCCGTAGCCTTCGCCCATCGCGCGTCGCGAGATTGCAGCGGCCTACGTTCACCCAATAGTCACGACCGATTGGCCCCGATTTTAGGATGGAATGTTTATTCTTGTGTGGTGCTCATCACAGCGTGCCTGCTCGCCGCGACGCTGAACGCGATCGAGATCCCGCCTCCCGCTCCGAAAGAGAAATGGGTGCGCGCCACCTCGCCGCACTTCACCATCGTCAGCAGCGCCGGTGAGCGCGAGACGCGGGAGATGGCGAGCGATCTCGAGACGCTCGCCGCGACGCTGCAGCGATTGCATCCGCGATTCCGCGAGGTCCCGCTCACCCGTTCGCGTGTGCTGCTGTTCCAGCGCCGCAGCGAAGCGCAGCCGTACTTCGACCTGCTGATCGCGCGCGGCACGCGCGCCCCCGGCGCGTTCGTGAACGGCGACTGGGGCGGAACGATGGTGCTGTCGGCGATGCGCAAGCCCGACCGCACGCCGTACCACGAGATGGTGCACAACCTGATGGCGGGACGCGTGCGGCCGCCGCTCTGGCTCGAGGAAGGATGGGCCGAGTACTACAGCTACGCCGATCTGCGCGGGACGACGATGCGCGTCGGCGCGCCGTGGCGGCACGTCGCCTGGATGCGCAAGCGCGGCATCCTGCCGATGCGCCAGATCCTCGACGTCAAGCGCGGCACGCCGCTGGAAAATCGCTTCTACGCGGAGGCGTGGGGGGCGGTCGACTGGCTGCTGCGCACCGATCGCGCCGCGTTCGACGGCTTCGAAGCGGACATCGAAAGCGGCGTCGACGTCGAGACCGCCCTGCGCAAGCACTACAACGTTTCGTTCGAGCGCTGGGAGCAGGGCCTGGCCGGCGCGGGACGCAACTCGCCGTTCGTCGTCGATACGCCGCGCGTGGAGACGACGGTGACGGTCGAGCGTCTTCCGCACGCCGAGGTGCTGTTCGAGCTCGGCTCGTTCCTCAGTGAGTTCGATGCGACGCGCGCCGACGCCGAGCGCCATTTCCGCGCGGCACTGGAGGCCGATCCGCGTCACGCGCGCTCCCTCGCGGGCCTCGGGACCATCGTCGCGAAATCACGCGATCTCCGCGGCGCGACAACGTTCTTCGAGCAGGCGGTGTCGATCTCGCCTGACGACCCCGCGGTGCTCCTCGCGTACGCCGAGGCCTTGCTCGGTGATGCGATCGGCCCGGCGGCGGGATCGTTGCCGGCGGACGACGACGCGGTGATCCGCTTCCGCGCGGCGCGCGAGCTCGCGCAGAACGCGCTCGATCACGGCGCCGACGTAGCGCGGGCACGCAGCGACATCGCCATCAGTTGGACCATCGAGCACGATCACGCGCAGGCGATCGAGGCGCTCGAAGCGGCCCGCGTCCTCGCACCGCGGCGCCGCGACCTCGCGCTCAATCTCTACGCGATCTATCTCCGCAGCGATCAGCGCGACAAGGCGAACGCGCTCTTCCGGAGCGAGTTCGAACAGTCGCGCGAAGGCCAGGTCATCTTCGCCGCGAAGAGCGTCCTGCTGCGCGAGCTGACGACGAAGGCGAACGCGCTCGTCGCGGAGCAGAGCCTCGCTGAGGCCGTGCCGATCGTCTACGAGATCGCGACGCTGACTCCCGACGAAGCGGCGCGCCACGAGATCGAGAAGCAGGCCGCGCAGCTCGAAAAGACGATCGAGCTCAACCGGCAGATCGGCGAGTACAACAAGGCGATCGAAGAACTGAAGCAGGGCCATCGCAAGGCGGCGCTGCAGCGGATCGACGCCTTGCTCGTCGTCGCGACCGACAAGGAAGTGATCCAGGACGCGAAGGATCTGCGGCAGGAACTACTTCGCCGGTGAAACGCGTTGTGGCGAAGCGTGCGCCGCTGTGAGCTTCACCAACTTCACCTCATCACCTACGAAAACGCCCTGAAGCTTCAGCAGAAGCTGGTCGACATGCGTCAGCGCGACGACATCGACGACCAGTTCCTCCTCCTCGAGCATCCCCCGGTCATCACCCTCGGGCGCGGCGGCGACGCGGCCAATCTCCTCGCGACACCCGAGGCGCTCACGCAACAGCGGGTTCGCTTCTTCGAGACCACGCGCGGCGGCGACATCACCTACCACGGACCCGGACAACTCGTCGGCTACCCGATCCTCCACCTCGGCGAAGGAAACCGCGACGTCCGCCGCTACGTGTTCAACCTCGAGGAAGTGCTGATCCGCACCGTCGCCGACTACGGCATCACGGCGGAGCGCCTCGAGGGAAAGCGCGGCATCTGGGTCGGCAACGAGAAGATCGCCGCGATCGGCGTGCGCATCGCGCGCTGGGTGACCTCGCACGGCTTCGCGCTCAACGTCACGACGAACCTCGAGCACTTCCGGCTGATCACGCCGTGCGGACTGCACGGCACCGGCGTGACGTCGATCGAGAAGCTGACGGGACGCCCCGTGCCGCTCGACGAAGTGCGCGACGTCGTGGCGCGGCATTTCGCCGAGGTCTTCCACCGCGAGATCGTGCCGCGCGCGGAGACGATCCGGCTGATCAAGGTGCTGGTGCACGACGAGAAGCGCATCCTGCTGCTGCACCGGCGTCCCGAGCGCGGCAATTTCTGGCAGCCGATCACCGGCTCGATCGAAAAAGACGAGCTGCCGTTCGACGCCGCGCAACGCGAGCTGCACGAAGAGACCGGCAACGGCGCGGTGCCCGAATCGATGAACCTGACGCAGTCCTTCATGATCGAGTCGCAGTTCCTCGCGGCACGCTATCCGCTCCCCATCATCGCCAGCGAAGTGGCCTTCACCGCGCGTCTCGACTCGCGGCTTCCGATCCGCATGGACGCCGAAGAGCACGACGAGTTCGGTTGGTTTACATTCGCGGAGGCGTATGAAAGGATCAAATGGAGTGACGATCGCGAGGCGCTCGAGCAACTGGAGCGGGTCTTAGCATGAGCGCGAATCCCATCAACAAACGAGCCGGTCATCGCCCCGAGTGGCTCAAGATCCGCGTCCCCGGCGGCCTCGATCAGCTCCCCGTCGCGCGCCTCATGAACGACCTCGCGCTCAACACGGTCTGCCAGGAAGCGCGCTGCCCGAACATCTTCGAATGCTGGAGTGCCGGCACCGCGACCTTCATGATCCTCGGCGAGATCTGCACGCGGCGCTGCACGTTCTGCGCGGTGGGACGCGGCAAGCCGCTCGTCGCGGATCGCGATGAGCCGCGGCGCGTAGCCGAAGCGGTCGAGAAGATGGGCGTGAAGCACTGCGTCATCACCATGGTCAATCGCGACGACATGGCGGACGGCGGCGCGGAGCACGTCGCGCTCACGATCGCCGCGGTGCGCGAGCGGACCGGCGCGGCGGTCGAGGTGCTGATCTCCGATCTCGAAGGGAATCGCGACGCGCTGCAGGTCATCGTCGACGCCAAACCCGACGTCCTCGCGCACAACGTCGAGACGATTCCGCGGCTCTATCCGCAGGTGCGGCCGGTGGCGAAGTATCAGCAGTCGCTCGACGTGCTGCGCTGGTCGCACGAGGCGGGGATGCTGACGAAGTCATCGCTGATGCTCGGCCTCGGCGAAGAAGAACATGAAGTGCTCGCGGTGGCGCGCGATCTGCGCGATGCGGGCGTCGACATCTTCACCATGGGGCAGTACCTCGCGCCGACCGAGCACAATCATCCGGTGCGCCGCTACTACACGCCGGAGGAGTTCGCGGAGCTCGGGAAGCAGGCGATGGCGATGGGATTCCGTCACGTCGAATCAGCGCCGCTCGTGCGCAGTTCCTACATGGCTCATCGTGCCGTACAATCCCCCGCTCAGGATGCCGCGCGTGATCTTCGTCGATGAGGGGAAGAGCGCTGAATTCCCCCCGGGCAAAACGCTCCTCTCATGTGCCGGCGAGATGGACGTTCGCGTCAGCCATGTCTGCGGTGGCGACGGCGCCTGCGGCACCTGCCGCATCGAAGTGATCGAGGGGTGGGAGAACCTGACACCACCGACTCCCGACGAGACGTACAAAGAGATCGAGCCGCCGTACCGGCTGAGCTGCCAGGCGAAGCTGGGGGGCGACGTGATCGTAAAAGTGGCAAAGATTGAATAGAGCTGTTGAGCTGTTGACTGTTGAGCTCAAAAGCTGAATCGCTCAACCGCTGAACAGACTGAGGAAAACATGACCGTTGCAACCGAAACCCAGGTCCTCGACGAAAAAGATCTCGGCGTGCTGATGCAGTACACGGTCGAGGCGTACAAGACGTTCGAGAAGCTCGCGGAGAACCTGCCGAATCCGATGACGGCGCAGATGTTCAAGGCGTTCGCCGTCGACGAGCGCGAGACGCGCGATCTGCTCGACGGCAAGATCATGGCGAACAACGGCACGCGCGTGCGCATCACGCTCGCCGGCGACCTCCGCTTTCAGGACATCCTCGAGGGCGAGATGTCGTATCGCGAGTCGACCGAGGCGTTGATCGGACGCGAGCGGTCGATGGAGAAGAGGTTGCGGGCGATGGTCGGCGGCGCGTCGGCGGTCGATCGCTATCTGCTCATCTACATCGCGGCGACGAAGCGCGCGCACATCGTCGAGCTGGAGCGTGAGCTCGAGCTGCTGAAGCTCGACGGCGACTGGTTCAAGCGCGAAGACGCGGAGTGGCGCATCGTCCACGGACCGCGCGGCAACGAATGAACATCTCCCTCTCCCCCGCCGCCGCCGATCAGCTCCACTTCGAGCTCGACGGCCGCTATCTCCGCATCGCCTTCACCACCGGCTGCGGCGGCAGTGGATACCGCCTGCACTTCGCGTGGGAGCCGAACGAAGGCGATCAGGTCGTGAAGATCGGCGACGTCTCCATCGCGCTCGACGACATGTCGTACTCGCGCCTCGACGGCGCGGTCATCACGTACGACGATGCGGAGGGGGGCTTCATGATCGACCATCCCGATGCGGTCAGCGCGGTGTGGTGCGGATGAGCCGCAGGCTCGCGGCGATCGCCGGCCTGGCGCTCCTCGCGTGCAGTGAGCCGGTACAGCAACAGCAGGTTCCGGCACCCAAACCGGCAACGCCAGCACCAGCGCCTGTTGCAGTCTGCACTCCCGCACCGAACCGCCTCTGCCCTTCCGACGCCGGCGCGAGCGATCCGTCGTTCGCGCAATTCCGCAAGGAGCTTCGCGCGGCGATCGAGCAGAAGAACCAAGCGGAGCTCCTGAAGCACATCGCGCCCGACGTACGGACGAGCTTCGGGGGCGGCGGAGGCCTCGCCGCTTTCAAGACGAAGAGCGATCTGTGGCCGGCGCTCCGCACCATCCTCGACCTCGGTGGAAACTTCACCGGTGAGGGCGATGCGAAATCGTTCTGGGCGCCGTACGTCTACGCGAACTGGCCCGAGTCGATCGATGCCTTCGAGAACGTCGCGGCATTGCGCGCGGGTGTCGTGCTTCGCGCCGCGTCATCGCCCGATGCAGCGCAGGTCGCGACCGTCGACTGGGAGATCCTGAAAGTGATTTCGCGAAACGGCGCCTGGATGAACGTGAAAACGTCCGGCGGAGTCGAAGGCTGGGTCTCGAGTGCCGACGTCTACAGTCCGATCGGCTATCGCGCCGGCTTCAGCAAGCGCGGCGGCGAGTGGAAGCTCGAAGCGCTGGTGGCGGGCGACTGAAAAAGCAAAAGGGCAGGATCGCTCCTGCCCTTTCGTGACTCGCTCGTGGCGAGTGCTTACATCGTCGTGACGTTGGAGGCCTGGAGACCTTTCGGTCCCTTGACCACGTCGAACTCGACTGCGGCGCCTTCCGGCAGCGACTTGAAGCCGTTGCCCTGGATGGCGGAGAAGTGGACGAACAGATCGTCACCAGTCTCGCTCGTGATGAATCCGAAGCCCTTCGCGTCGTTGAACCACTTGACGGTACCTGACGTTCTCATGGATGTATCTCCTTTCTGTGCTGCCTTCGGAGAATCAAATCCACGTTTGCGTCCTCGAAGTGCTGGCTACTTGATGTACTTGGCAACCGGTGCCCTGATGGTGGAATTCCTCGAATGAGGATTAGTCGGCGATGACGATGCTCTTCCACGGCAACTTGCGCACCGCGAGCACGTTCGTGTCGATGTCTTCCTGCGTGGCAGTCGTGCCGAGCACGCGCTGCACGTAATGAATCTCGGAAGAGACGAGACGCTGCGACAGAAGCCGCATCGCCGCCTTGGTGATGTTCCCTTCCGATACCGTGATCTTCGCTACGGACTTGCGCGCGACCGGAATCTTCACGGCCGCGGCTTTCACTGCGCCTCCACGGCCGGAGTCGCGGCCGGCTTGTCGCCCTTGCGCGGCTTCGCTTCGCTGACCTTCAGTGCCTGACCGCGGACGTCCTTGCCATCGAGGCCGGTGATCGCGGCGCGCGCATGAGCCTCATCGCCATACTCGACGAAGCCGAAACCCTTGGAGAGGCCTTCGGGATTGCGAACGATCTCGACCGAGGTCGTGACGCCGAACGGATTGACCAGCTCGTTCAACTCCGCGTCGCTGAGGTCCTTGGACATATTTCCAATGTGTAGTTTCAATGTGTCTCCTCGCCTTCGTAGAAGGGTGTGGCTAAGGAAGGTGGGTCCAGACCGGCCGACTTAGTTCGGAAGACCTGAGGTGAGGAGAATTCCTCGGGGAATCGTCACATACGTTAAGGGCGATAGGCAGTGGCGAATTCCAGTGCGTGGTACGTGATGATGAGATCGGCACCCGCGCGCTTGATCGACGTGAGGATCTCGTTCGTGATGCGCGGACCATCGACCCATCCCCGCTCCGCCGCCGCCTTCACCATCGAGTATTCGCCGCTGACGTTGTACGCCGCGACCGGCAGGTTGAAATGATCGCGCGCCTGGCGGATGACGTCGAGGTACGACAGCGCGGGCTTGACCATGATGATGTCCGCCCCTTCCTGCACGTCGAGCTCGATCTCGCGCAACGCTTCGCGCCCGTTGGCCGGATCCATCTGGTAACTGCGGCGGTCACCGAACTGCGGCGCGGACTCCGCCGCCTCGCGGAACGGCCCGTAGAACGCCGACGCGAATTTCGCCGAGTACGCCATCACGCCGACGTCGGTCATGCCGCGCTCGTCGAGCGCAGTGCGGATCGCGCCGATGCGTCCGTCCATCATGTCGGACGGCGCGACGAAGTCGGCGCCCGCCGCGGCGAAGGAGATGGCCTGCTTCATCAGCAGCGGCAGCGTCTGATCGTTGTCGACTTCCTTCGTCCCGTTGTGATCGACGATGACGCCGCAGTGGCCGTGGTCCGTGTATTCGCAGAGACAGACGTCGGCCATGATCGTCATCTCCGGCACGACGCGCTTGATCGCCTCGATCGCCGCCTGCACCGGTCCGGACGGATCCCACGACGACGAGCCGATCGCGTCCTTGTACTCGGGCAGGCCGAAGAGCAACACAGAGCGGACGCCATGCTCGAATGCGCGGCGCGCTTCGTCGACTGCTTCGCGAACACGCAACTGCCAGACGCCGGGCATCGATCCGATCTCGACGCGCGGCCGGCTGTTCGGCACGACGAAGAGCGGATAGATGAGGTCTTCGGGACGAACGACGGTCTCGCGCACGATGGCGCGAATTCCTTCGGTGCGGCGGAGGCGGCGCGGGCGGCGCGTCAGGTTCGCGCGAGTGGTCGAGACGCTGGACACCGCGTCAGTCGTCGTAGTCAAGGTCCTTGTCGTCATCTTCGGGATCTCCGTAGTTGTAAGTGCGCGCGCAGTTGTCGGAGCAGAAGCGGCGGCCACTGGCGCGATAGGCGCAGTCAGCGCAGAAGTAACGGGAACAGATCGGGCAGCGATCGAGCCGGGCAACTTCGTCCGAGGAGCCACAGCCGACGCAACATCTCTCGTACGTGGAGGACATGAAGAGAAATTTCTCGGCGCGCTTGATGTTGAGTATAGTCCCTGCCGCACTCAGCATGGCGGTGTAGCTCAGATGGTTAGAGCGGGCGTCTCATAAGCGCTAGGTCACTGGTTCGACTCCAGTCACCGCCACCACCAACCTCCTCCCAACCCATAACAGATAGCAGTTAGCGGATAGCAATGCTCCGGTTGCAGCCGGCCGCAGGCCGCTGCGCCCGCGCGGTGCTCAGCCGCGCGAAGCGTCGGCTGCAGCAGCGCGAGCGATCGCGGCCGAAGGTCCGCGCGTCGCATTAGTTCGGGTCCGGTCACCGCCTCCTTCAGGTTTTCTTCCCTCCGCGACAGATCATCGCAACCTGCGCAGCATCTCTCCACGAGTGTGGTCACAACACTCCGTGACCGTCATCACTCCTCCGCTATCATCCCCACACGTGACTCTGAAAAAGGGGACCATCCTCGGGCCGTACGTGGTCGACGTACTCCTCGGCGCCGGCGGGATGGGCGAGGTTTATCGCGCGCGCGATTCGCGGCTCGAGCGCACCGTCGCGATCAAGGTCCTGCTCCCCAGCCTCACCGCCGGTGACGAGCGGCGCGCGCGATTCGAGCGGGAGGCGCGCACGATCTCGGCGCTCTCCAGTCCGCACATCTGCGCCGTCTTCGACGTCGGGCGCGCGGACGACATCGAATACCTGGTCATGGAGTACCTCGAGGGCGAGACGCTCGCCGAGCGCATCGCGCGCGGTCCGCTGCCGCTCAGCCAGATCCTCCGCATCGGCACCGAGATCGCCGAGGCGTTGCGCGACGCACACCGCGCCGGGATCACGCATCGCGATCTGAAACCGGGCAACGTGATGCTCACGGCGTCGGGCGTGAAGCTGCTCGACTTCGGTCTGGCCAAGCTCGAAACGCAACCGCGAATCTTCTCCACCGATTCGGCGCCGGCGACCGTCGTCAATCCGATCACCGCCGAAGGGACGATCGTCGGCACGGTGCTCTACATGGCGCCGGAGCAGCTCGAGGGAAAGAACGTCGATCAACGCACCGACATCTTCGGGCTCGGCGTGATCCTGTACGAGATGGTCACCGGGCAACGGCCCTTCGCCGGAAGCTCGCAGCTAAGCGTCATCGCGTCGATCATCTCCGCCGATCCGGTACAACCTCGCTCGCTGCAGCCGGCGTGTCCTCCCGCGCTCGAACGGATCATCCTGACCGCGCTGGAAAAGAATCCCGACGATCGCTGGCAGACCGCGCACGACGTCGCGCGCCAGTTGCGATGGTTGAGCGAGCCGTCGGGGTCGACGTCGGTCGATACGCATGCCGTCGTACCGCCGAAGTCATCCAGACTCAAGCTACTCGCCCTCCCCGTGGCGGCGGCGATCGGCGGACTGCTCGCGTGGGGCGGAATGCGGATCGCCAAGCCACCCGTGACGACATCAGGAATCCATCTGCACCTCGCGCCGCCCGATGACGTTCGCGCGATTCCGGCACCCGAAACGCCGAACTTCGCGCTTTCACCTGACGGCCGGACGCTCGCGTACTCGGGGATGAAAAACGGCGCAACGGCCGTGTACCTGCGGCGTCTCGATTCGTTCGAGGTGCGCAAGGTCGACGGTTCCGAGGATGGCAACAGCCCGTTCTGGTCCTCGGATGGACAGTGGCTCGGCTTCAGCGCGCACGGAAAATTGTGGAAGACCAAGCTCGGAAGCGGCACGGTGCCCGAAGCATTGTGTGACGTGCTCGGAACCGGAGCGATCGCCTCGTGGGTCGGTGACACGATCCTCTTCGTCGACCGTGCCGGCGGCCGCTCGGAGATCTATCGCCTCTCCGCGAGCGGCGGGCCGGCGACCCGCCTTACGAGCATGAAGAAGGACGAGTGGCGTCACGCGTGGCCTCGCCTGCTGCCCGACGGACGCCATTACCTCTATCAGGCGTCGGCCAACAACTCGCTCGAGCGGCAGCTCATCCTCGCCTCGCTCGACGACGCCGCTTCTTCCGTGTTGACCAGGAACGTCTCCCAGGCGGCGTTCGTCACCGATGACGAACTGGCTTTCGTCCGCGACGGCAAGCTTCTCTCGCAGCATTTCGACTTGAGCAAAGGAAAGCTCACCGGTGAGCCGTCACTCATCGCCGGCGACGTCTCATATTTCTATCCGTCAGGGCGTGCCGACTTCGATGCCGCGAACGGCGTCGTCGTCTATCGCACCGACACCAGCACCGGCCGCCTCGTGCGGACCGATCGGGCGGGCAAGCGGCAGATCATCGACGACCGGACCCTCTTCGACGATCTGAGCCTGAGCATTTCGACGGACGGCAGACAGGCCGCAGTGACCGTGCTCGATCGCGGCACGGGACTCGGCGATGTCTGGATCTACGATCTCGCTCGCGGAGGCCGCGACCGCTTCACCAATGAGCCGGGCCTCGCGCTCACGCCGGTCTGGACGAAAGACGGCCGTGCGATCGTCTACTCCGCCGCCGCCGCCGGCGCGCTTCCTCACCTCATGCGGCGCGGGCTCACCTCCTCGACGCCGGAGCCGCTCACGCCACCGGGTAGATTTCAATTCGCCGGCAGCTTCTCTCCCGACGGGTCGACGTTGTATTTCATGCGCGAAGATCCGAAGACGCAGAGCGATATCTTCAGCCTCGACATGCGAACGCTGAAGGAGACCCCGGTGCTCGCCACAGCGGCGTACGAAGCCGATCCGCAGCTCTCTCCCGACGGAACGTGGCTCGCCTTCAGCTCGAACGCGAGCGGTACATTCGAGGTCTACCTCCAGAGTCTGGCGCGCGCCGATCAGCCGCGCGTGCGCATCTCCACGAATGGCGGCGGGCATCCGCGCTGGCGTCGCGACGGCGGCGAGCTGTTCTACATGACGGACCAGAACGGAGTCATGAGCGTAGTCCCGCAATCGGCCGGCGAGTGGGGCAACGCGAAGATCACCGAGTTGTTGCGCGCGCCGGCCGACACGCTGCGCTACGACGTCGCTCCCGACGGCCAGTCGTTTCTCTTCATCGAGGGCTCGCACGGCGCGGCCGATTCGCTGTTTCATGTGATCCTCGGCTGGCGATAGATGCTCACCGACGTCGTCTCGCAGTTCCTCGCTTCGCACGCGATCGATCGCGTCCTCGTCGCGGTTTCGGGCGGTCCCGATTCGACCGCGCTGCTCGTCGCACTCGCGGAACTGCAAGTCGAAGTCATCGCGGCCCACGTGAATCACCACCTTCGCGCCGATGAATCGGACGGCGACGAGCGCTTCGTGCGCGAGCTCTGCGCGCGACTGAACGTCACGCTGCACGTCGCCGACGGCACACTCGATCCCCAAGCGATCCGCCATCGCGGCATCGAAGCGGCGGCGCGTGAGGTGCGGCATGCACGGCTGCACGAGATCCGCGAAGCGGTCGGCATGCGCTGGATCGCGACCGCGCATCAGCTCGACGATCAGGCCGAAACGGTGCTGATGCGCCTGATGACCGGCAGTGGACTCGCCGGATTGCGTGGCATTCATCCGATTCGCGACGACGGCGTCTTCCGTCCGATGCTCAACGTCACGCGCGCCGAGGTCGAGGAGTTTCTGCGCGAGCGGAACATCGTCGCGCGCAGTGACAGCTCGAACGCCGATCCGCGCTTTCTGCGCAATCGCGTGCGAGCGATGCTGCGCGAAATGCCGCAATCGGTCTCGCGCAATCTCGCGGCAGTCACGGCGCAGGCGCGCGCGCAGTGGACGGTCCTCGAGAAGTTGCTCGATGAATACGAAGTGGAGGAACGCGAGAGCGAGACGCGCTTCCTGCGCTGGCCGGAGGATGTGTGGCTGAAGCAGGCGCTGCTGCAGCGGCACATGCGCAGGCTCGATCCTCACGCGCGGCTGACGCGGCGGACCACGTCGACGAAGAATCTCGAACTGGCCGGCAACGTGTTGAGGCGACGACAACCGGGGGCGCCTGTCACTCCAGCATGGGAGATCACGATCGCGCCGGGCGAAGCGCGTTACATCCCGGAGATCGACACCACCATCGCACTAGGGCAACCGGCAACCGGCAACCGGCAACGTTTTCAGCTCCCGCAAGACACGAACGGCACATTCAAAGTACGCAACCGCAGAAGCGGCGACCGCTTCCGCCCCCTCGGCATGTCCCATGATAAAAAGCTGAAGGATTTCCTCATTGATCGTAAAATCGCCGTCGAGGTCCGCGATTCGATCCCTCTCCTTCTCTGGAACGATCAGATCGTCTGGGTCGCGGGAGTCGAGATCTCGGACGCTTTCAAGGTGACGGACCCCGCGGGCGAGCAGTACGAAGTGTGGTTGGAAGGTGCCGGTGCGTCAGTCGAAGCAGCCGAAGGTCAAGCGAGTCTATACCGCTAAGCAGATCGCCAAACGGATCGATGCCCTCGGCGAAGCGATCCGCGCCGATGCCGGCTCCGGCGAAGTCTTCCTCCTCGGCCTCCTCAAAGGCGCCACCTGTTTCCTCGCCGATCTGATGCGCGCCGTCCCGGGTGAAGTCGCGTACGGCTACATCGACGTCATTCGCGACATCGCCGACACCGACACCGCCGCCGCGCTCGAGATCGATTTCATCAGCCACACCGAAATCGCCAATCGCGACGTCTACGTGCTGAAGGACGTCGTCTCCACCGGCGTCATCGAGAACTATCTCCTGACTCAACTCCGCCAGCATCAGCCGGCCGCCGTTCATCTCGTCGCGCTGCTCGACCGGCCCGACCTGCGCACCGTGGCCCTCGAGACCGACTACCACATGTTCAAAGTCGGCGACGGCTCGTTCGTCGGTTACGGCCTGGAGCAGGGCGGGCGGTTCGGGAACCTGCCGTACATCGGAAGACTCTCGTGAGCTCGACGGTCAAGACCCTCATCCTCTGGTTCGTCGTGATCGTCGGCGTCTTCCTGCTCTGGAGTCTCTTCCAGACGACGAAAGGGACGGCTGAGGCGATCAGCTACACGACGTTTCTCGAACGGATCGACGCCGGAGCCGTCGAGCGGGTCGTCATTCGCGGTTCGGAGGTTCACGGCACGACCAGGCCGACCGCGCCGGGCGGACGGTATGACTTCCACGTCACGATTGCGCCGAACTATCCCTACACCTATGACGCCCTCCGGGCGCACGGCGTGATCATAGAGTTCGAGCCTGCGAACGACGCGCCGTTGATCACCGCGCTGATCTCCTGGGCGCCGATCCTCTTCCTCATCGCCCTCTGGCGCTTCTTCATGCGCCGCCTCCAGAGCAAGCCCGAACCGGCAGAGCCGAAACAGTAGCGTCCCCGCGACGTATCCATGCTCACGGATTACGGCCGGGACCGAACCGGTTGCGATACTGTACGAGTGGCACGGCGGAAGCATCGTCGTGCTGTTTTGGAGGCCAATCGTTGAATTCCACAGTCAAGACTGCGCTCCTCTGGCTGGTCATCATCGTGCTGGTGTTCCTCCTGTGGAACCTCTTCCAGCAGACCAAGGGCGCCAGTGAGCAGATCGCCTACAGCGTGTTCATGGATCGTGTGAACGCCGGCCAGGTGGAAAAAGTCATCCTCCGCGGCGATGAAGCCCGCGGCGAGTTCAGGGCGACCGCCCCGGGCGGCAAGCGCGAGTTTCACACCTACGTCCCGCAGAACTACCCGGCGATGTACGACCTGCTGAATAAGAAGAACGTGATCACCGAGGTCGAGCCGCAGCACGACGCGCCGTTCGTCACCGCCCTCATCAGTTGGGCGCCGATCCTCTTCCTCATCGGTCTCTGGATCTTCTTCATGCGCCAGATGCAGGCAGGCGGCAACAAGGCGCTGTCGTTCGGCAAATCGAAGGCGAAGCTGCTCTCCGGATCGGCAAAGAAGGTCACGTTCAAGGACGTGGCCGGTGTCGACGAGGCGAAGCTCGAGCTGCACGAGATCATCGAGTTCCTGAAAGAGCCGCAGAAGTTCACGAAGCTCGGCGGCAAGATCCCGAAAGGCGTTTTGCTGATGGGCCCGCCGGGAACCGGCAAGACCCTTCTCGCCCGCGCCATCGCCGGCGAAGCGAACGCGCCGTTCTTCTCGATCTCCGGCTCCGACTTTGTCGAGATGTTCGTCGGCGTCGGTGCGTCGCGCGTGCGCGACCTCTTCGAGCAGGGCAAGAAGAACGCGCCCTGCATCATCTTCATCGATGAGATCGACGCCGTCGGACGTCACCGCGGCGCAGGTCTCGGCGGCGGACACGACGAGCGCGAGCAGACGCTCAACCAGTTGCTCGTCGAGATGGACGGCTTCGAATCGAACGACGGCGTGATCCTCGTCGCCGCGACGAACCGTCCCGACGTCCTCGATCCCGCTCTCCTCCGTCCTGGCCGCTTCGATCGCCGCGTCGTCGTCGATCTCCCCGACCTCAAGGGCCGCGAGGGCATCCTCCGCGTGCACACCCGCAACATCCCGCTGTCGGATGACGTCGACGCGAGCGTGCTGGCGCGCGGCACACCCGGCTTCAGCGGCGCCGATCTGGCCAACCTGGTCAACGAGGCCGCGCTGAACGCCGCCCGCTACGACAAGAAGAAAGTGCAGCAGGTCGACTTCGAGTTCGCCAAGGACAAGGTCCTGATGGGCGTCGAGCGGAAGTCGATGGTGATGAGCGATCGCGAGAAGCGGAACACCGCGTATCACGAGTCGGGTCACACGATCGTCGCCGCGGTTCTTCCCGCCGCCGATCCGCTGCACAAGGTCACGATCATCCCGCGCGGCCGCGCCCTCGGACTGACGCAGCAGTTGCCGACCGAGGACAAGTACTCGTACTCGCGGCGCTACCTCGAGGCGATGCTCGCCGTGCTGATGGGCGGCCGGATCGCCGAGGAGGTCTTCCTCAACGAGATCACCACTGGTGCCGGCAACGACATCGAGCGCGCCAGCGGCATGGCCCGGCGCATGGTCTGCGAGTGGGGCATGTCCGAGCTCGGTCCGGTGACCTTCGGCAAGAAGGAAGATCCGATCTTCCTCGGCCGCGAGTTCGCGCAGCACCAGGACTTCTCCGAAGCCACGGCCGTCGAGATCGACAAGGAAGTGCGCCGCATCCTGGAGAAGGCGTACAAGACCTCGCACGAGATCATCACCAACAACAAGACCGCCCTCGACAAGATCGCGCGCAAGCTCCTGGAGCGCGAGACGCTCGAAGGTTGGGAAGTGAACGAGATCCTCCGCGAGGAGACCGGCATCGATTACATGAAGGCGAAGGAGTACGACCCGGAGGAAGCGAGCCCCGGCGAGAAGATGACCATCGCCCCGGGATCGGGCCCGTCGACCGACGTGCCGACGCCGGTTGCACAACCGCCCGCATCCACACCACCCGATCGCAACGCTTAGAAAACCGTAGGGCCGGCACTCCGCCGGCCCTATTCTTTTCCGCATGCGATTGCTGTCGCTCATTCTGTTCACGGCCCTCTCCGCCCACGCCGCCGACTTCCCCACCTTCATGACCGGCAACTGGCGGATGACGTTGGCCAACGGCTCGGTCGTCGAGGAGCACTGGACGACCGCGGACGGCGGCCTGATGCTCGGCATGGGACGCAGCGTCCCGGCGAAGGGGAACGCGGAGTTCGAGTTTCTGCGCATCGAGCCGCGCGACGGCAAGCTCACCTACCTCGCCATGCCGTTCGCGAAGCCGGCCACGCCGTTCCCGCTGAAATCGCTCACCGGCTCGCGCGTCGTGTTCGAGAATCCGGAGCACGACTTTCCGCAGCGCATCATCTACTGGCGTGACGGCGAGCGGCTTTGCGCGCGCGTCGAGGGAAAAGACGGCAAGGGCGAGGAGTGGTGCTGGACCCGAGATTGATGCGTAAGCGCGTTTACGTCGCCTACACCGGCGGCACGATCGGCATGAAGCGGACGCGCAACGGCTACGGGCCGAGCTCCGGCTATCTGCAGGAGTTGATGGACGCGATTCCGGAGCTGCATCACGCCAGCATGCCGGCGTACACGATCCACGAATACGACCCGCTGCTCGACTCGTCGAACATGACGCCGGTGCAGTGGGTGGAGATCGCGCGCGACCTCGCCGCGAACTACGACCGCTACGACGGCTTCATCGTCGTCCACGGCACCGACACGATGGCCTACACCGCGTCGGCGCTGCCGTTCATGCTGCACGGACTCGGCAAGCCGGTCGTCATCACCGGTTCGCAGATCCCGCTCTGCGAGGTCCGCAACGACGGGCGCGAGAACCTCATCACGTCGATGATGATCGCCGCCGACTACGCGATCCCCGAGGTCTGCCTCTACTTCGGCGGGAAACTGCTCCGCGGATGCCGCGCGGTGAAAGTGAGCGCCTCCGGATTCGCCGCGTTCGACTCCCCCAACTTCCCTCCCCTCGGCACGGTCGGCATCGACATCGACATCAACTGGGAGCTCGTGCGGAAACCGAAGCGGACGAAGAAGCTGAGCGTGCAGGAGCTCGGCGCGCCGGTCGTCAGCGCTCTGCGGCTCTTCCCCGGCATCTCGCCGGAGCTCGTGCGCAACGTGCTTCGTCCGCCGCTGCAGGGACTCGTGCTCGAGGCGTACGGCGTCGGCAACGGACCCGATCAGGACGGCGCGTTCATCGACGCCTTGTCCGAAGCGACGAAGCGCGGCGTCGTCATCGTCGATTGCACGCAATGCCTCGAGGGGAAAGTCGATCTCGCCGAGTACGCCGCCGGCACCGCGCTGGCGCGCGCGGGAGTCATCAGCGGCTTCGACATGAGCGCCGAGGCCGCGCTGGCGAAGTTGTATTACCTCTTCAGCCGCGGCGACTCGCCGGCGAAGGTGAAGAAGGAGATGCAACGCGATTTGTGCGGTGAGCTCACGGCAGACTCATGAGTACAATGCATCGATGCGACGTTTTTCCTGCCTGATCGTCGTCTGTCTATCCATCACCCTTCGCCTCTTCGCAGAACCTCAGTGCACCGGCGCAACGAAAGAAGCGCCGTTCAAAGCGCCGCATACGATCGGGCGCGATCAGCTCGCGAATTACGAATCCGAGATCCTCGCCTGGTTGCAGGCGAACGAGTACGCGAAGCTCGGCTGGTGCGTCGACAAAGGCGTCCGCGACACAGGCCCGTGGATCAACAACACCTACTTCGGCACGCACAAAGCGGTGCGCATCTACTACTCCCCCGGCGTGATGCGCTGGCTCACCGGCGGACGCAACGGAGCGATCCCCGACGGCTCGATGATCATCAAGGAACAGTGGAACGGTCCCGCCGCGCGCTACGAGAACGAGGCGCTGCCGCCGGTCACCGACTGGACCATCATGATCAAGGACGCGAAGGGCGCGGTCGACGGCTGGTTCTGGGCCGAGCTGTGGAAGGACATGCCGCTCGACACGCCCGGCAACCTGCAGTATCCCAACGCCGGCTTCGGCATCTACTGCACTCGCTGCCACGCGTCGGCGGAGAAAGAGCACACCTTCTCCGCGCTCAACAACCTCGCCGGCTTTCCCGGCTTTCCGCTCACGTTCCGCGTCGACGACACCTGGCGTACGCCGCCACCGCTGAAGCGGGCGCGCAAGAAGACCTACAACATCCACGCACCCGTCGAGGAAGAGCCGGAGGAAGTATCCGCTCCGCCCGCGAACGAAGCGGTGAGCATGCCGGCCGAAACGTATGACGACGTCGTCGCCGCGGCGCACGGTCCGGAGATGTTCCTCACCTCGAATCAATGTCAGGGCTGCCACAGCGCCGCGACGTCGCCTTTCGGACCGACGATGTTCCGTCCCACCTCGCCGCTGACCTCGAGTCCCGTCACCGGCATCAACTTCTCCGAGTACACCGAATGGCGCTGGTCGCCGATGGGACTGGCCGGACGCGATCCGATCTTCTACGCGCAGCTCGAGAGCGAGCTCGCGTTCGCCGACACGCAGCTCGACGCGAAGGAGAAGCGGCGGACGATCCTGAACACCTGCTTCCGCTGTCACGGCGTGATGGGACGGCGGCAACTGGAGATCGATCATCCCGAGCGCGACTACCGCCTCGACATCCCGATGATCACCTCCGGTCCCGACGCCAAGTACGGCGCGCTTTCACGCGACGGCATCAGTTGCCTCGCCTGCCATCACATGGTCGAGACGAAGACGCCGCCGGGACACGATCCGCTGAAGTACTTCCTCGAGCACTCGATCACCGGCCTGTTCGAGACCGGCAAGCCGGACGAATTGAGCGGACCGTTCAAGGACGACGAGATCGTCACGCTGCCGATGAAGAACGCGCTCGGCATCACGCCGAAGCACGACCCGTACATCAAGAGCTCGCGCATGTGCGGGAGCTGCCACACGATCAACCTGCCGGTGATGGACGGCACCGGCCATTCGATCGAGCAGGCGACGTACCTCGAATGGCTGAACAGCTCGTACCAGGACGAATTCGGCACGCCGTCGGCGAGCGCGCAGTCGTGTCAGCAGTGCCACATGCCGGGCAAGTACGTGAACCCCGAGGCGAAGATCAAAGTCGATCCGATCCAGACGAGGATTGCAATCGTCGAGGACGACTCGTATCCCGCCGCCGATCATCGCGCGCCGACGCCCGACATCCACGTCCGCTTCCGCACGAAGGACTACGCGCGGCACGAGTTCCTCGGCATGAACGCGTTCGTGCTCGAGATGTTCCGGCAGTTCAACCAGCTCCTCGGCGTCCGCCTCGGCGATTACATGACCGGCAACAGCGACTCGCTGCAGGTTGTGCAGGAGAACCTGCTGCGCCAGGCGACGAACGGCGCGTCGGCGACGATTCACGTGGCGAAGAAAGTGGAGGACAACGCGATCGTCGCCGACGTAACCGTGAAGAATTTTGCGGGCCATCGCTTCCCGAGCGGCGTCGGCTTCCGCCGGCTCTTCATCGAGCTCACCGCGGCGAGCAACGGCAATGTGATCTGGGCCTCGGGACTGACGAACGCGGACGGCGTGATCATCAATCGCGCGACCGGCAAGCCGCTGCCGACCGAGTTCTTCGAAGGGGGCAAGTACCAGCACCATCATCAGAAGATCAGTTCCGAGGATGAGGTGCAGATCTACGAGGAGCTGACGCTCGATGCGAACAACAAGTTCACCACGAGCTTCGTCCGCCGCGATCACGAGCTGAAGGACAACCGGTTGTTGCCGCTCGGATGGACACCGACGGGCCCAGTGGAGGGACAGGCGCCCTCGCCTGTCCTGCCGAAATTCTTCCTCGACGCCACGCATCCGAAAGGCGACGCGGAGAAAGATCCCGACTACAACAATGGCAAGGGCATCGACACGCTCACGTATCGCATCGCGCTGCCGCCCAGCGTCGATCCGTCGACGGTGAAGATCGCGGCGACGCTCTGGTCGCAGTCGATCCCGCCCTACTACCTCCGCGACCGCTTCACCGGCGCGAACGGCGACGGCACGAAGCGTTTGAAGTTCATCACGTCGAATCTGAAACTCAACGGAACGAAGTTGCAGAACTGGAAGGTACTGGTGGCTTCGGATGGAGACGATCGGTAACTACCCGACCCTGGCGGACGCTGAACTGGCGCAATCGCTGCTCGAAGCGGAAGGGATCATCGCGACGATTCCGGAGGAGCACATCGCCGGCATCGACTGGCGCTGGGCGACCGCGCTGCAGGGGATCCGGCTGCAGGTCGACGAAGAGGACGCCGAGGCGGCAAGGGCGCTGCTCGAGGAAAAGGGAGAGATCGAGCATGAACCCGAGCAGCAGCTCGATCTCTGTCCGAAGTGCGGCTCGCCCGAGATCACCGAGTCGCCATGGAAGCGGCGCCTGAAGGCGGCGACGATGCTGATGCCGGTCCTGCTGCTCGTCTGGCCGTTCGTTTTCGCCATCGAGCCGAAGATGAAGTGCATGTCGTGCGGGCATCGGTGGTGCAGTCCGAAGTGATGTGCAGCGTGCGCTCTTCGCCGTTCTCCTGACCGTCACGCTACCGCTCTGCGCCGGCACCGCGGAAGACGACAGCATCGCCGCGCAACTGCACGCCCGCGGCGTGCGCATCGAGCAGCCGCGCGCGATCCTCTGGTATCGCGCGGCCGACATCCACGCGAGCACCGCCAGAGAATTCGCGGAGCGGCTTTCGAGCGGTGTCGACGAGATCGAGACCGTCCTCGGGACGAAGTACGAACGCGCAAAGATCGAGTGCTTCGTCCACGCCGACGCTGGGATGTCACACGCGTACGTGGGAACGAAGCCGTACTTCTTCGTCACGCCGGAGCGCGTGAACGCGCGCGAGGTGCCGTACCGCCACGAGCTGACGCACATCGTCGCCTGGTGGAGCTGCGACAAGGCGCTCTGGCTGCAGGAAGGATTCGCGGATTACGTCAGCAGCGAGGCGCGCCGGCGGTTCCGGCACGAGCCGGAGTACGACGTGAATGTCTTCAATCCGAAGGACGAAGACATCGACGTCGTGGCTTCACGCGCCGGCGCGGTCGCGGAGAAGGTGCTGCCGCTGATCGGCGTCGATGCCATGCCGACGTCACTGCGCCATCGCCGCGCGTTCAACGCGATCTTCAACGACCGCGAAGTCACCGCGCCGGCGTTCTACAACCTATCGCATTCGTACACGCGGTTCCTCGTGAAGCGGATCGGATTGGAGAAGGTGGAGGCGGCGTGCAGGACGCGATACCCGAGCGGCACGATCGGGGAAGCGTTGCGCAGCGAATGGCTCCACTCCCTCACCCGGCCTTCGGCCACCCTCTCCCGCGGCGGCGGGAGAGGGGCTGGGGGTGAGGGCACTCCACAGGGCGTAGACCGTTAGCCGCCCGCTACAATCCCCCGCGGTGGCCAAGAAAACCGCGGTCTTCTCCTGCAACGAATGCGGCGCGCAGTCTCCGAAGTGGATCGGACGCTGTCCTGACTGCAACGCCTGGAACTCCTTCGCCGAAGAAGATGCTCCGCCTCGTGCGAACACGATGAGCGTGAGCGGCGGCTCGAAGCCGATCAGCGAGATCGACTCCGACGTTGCGCCGCGCATCTCCACTGACCTGGCCAGCCTCGATCGCGTTCTCGGTGGAGGGCTGGTCATCGGCGCGGTCACTCTCGTCGGCGGCGAGCCGGGCGTCGGGAAATCGACGCTCCTGCTGCAGGCGGCGCAACGCCTCGCGCAGCACGGACCGGTGCTCTACGTCTCGGGCGAAGAATCGCCGCGGCAGATCGCGTTGCGCGCACGACGCCTCGGCACGACCAGCGACGAGATCCGCATCTTCACCGAGACTTCCGTCGAGCGGATCGTCGCCGAGATCGAGAAACTGCGCCCCGCGGCAGCGATCATCGACTCGATCCAGACGGTGCACACCGCCTCGAACGACTCCACACCCGGTAGCGTCGGCCAGGTGCGCGACTCCGCCGGCGCGCTGATGATCGCGGCGAAGCGGCTGTCGATTCCGATCTTCCTCATCGGTCACATCACGAAGGAAGGGACGATCGCCGGACCGAAATCGCTCGAGCACATCGTCGACACCGTCCTCTACTTCGAGGGCGAGAAGTTTCAGAACTACCGCGTCGTCCGCGCCTACAAGAACCGCTTCGGCCCCGTGAACGAGGTGGCGATCTTCGAGATGCACGACGACGGTCTGGAAGAGGTGCCCAATCCGTCCGCCGCGTTGATCTCGCAGCGCAGCACTTCTCCCGGTTCCGCGATCCTCGCCGCGCTCGAAGGGACGCGACCGCTGCTCGTCGAGCTCCAGGCGCTCGTCTCTCCGACGCACTTTCCGTCGCCGCGACGGATGGCGATGGGCATCGACGCGAATCGCGTCACGCTCCTCCTCGCGGTGCTGGAGCGCAAGGGCGGCGGCAACTTCGCGCAGCACGACATCTACGTCAACATCGCCGGCGGTCTCACCATCGACGAGCCGGCCCTCGACCTCGGCATCATCGCCGCCGTGATCTCGTCCCAGCGCAACGCCGCGCTGCCGTTCGACGTCGCGCTCTTCGGCGAAGTCGGACTCCTCGGCGAGATCCGCAGCGTGTCACAAGCCGACCTCCGCGCGCGCGAAGCCGCGGCGCTCGGATTCCGGCGGATCATCGTTCCGCAATCGAACGCGGCGGAGATCAGAACGGACATCGAGGTCATCCCGGTCCGGCGTATTGAAGAGTTCGCCGATAAGCTGTTCTTTACAAGCTGAGACTGGTTATTTAAACTTTGCGGCGATCCGGACGCTATGGCGACCCAATTCGCTCGCAAGTGGTGGGATGGCAGGAACGAGCTCCTCGCCGTCGTCTGCGCGTGTCTGTTTGCAACAGGTTGCGCCTCCCTCCCGCCAATCGCACTCCCCGGTTCGACTCCCGCACCCGCCCCGATCGTCCACTCGGAAGATGACGACTTCAGCCAGTTGATCGCGCAAATGCGTGCCGATCTCAACCGCCACACGTCGCGCGAGACCGCCCGCAAGCCGACGATGACGCCGTCGACGCAGACTGCCAAAGGCCGCGACCGCGAGTTCTCCGACCGCGCCCGCGCGCTCTTCGCGCCGCTGTCGCAGTCGGGCCTGCTGATGCCCGTGGTCGGCATCACCTCACGCGACCTCGACGACTCGTGGCACGCGCCGCGCGACGGCGGCACGCGCGTGCACAAAGGGATCGACATCTTCGCCCGTCGCGGCACCGAAGTCGTGGCCGTGACCGACGGCATCATCAGTTACATCGGCGATCAGCCGAAGGGCGGCCACTGCCTCTGGCTCACGACGGAGAACGGCAAATCGTTCTACTACGCCCACCTCGATCACTGGGCGGCCGGCATCTACGAAGGGATGGAAGTGCAGGTCGGCGATCTCCTCGGCTACGTCGGCAACACCGGCAACGCCGTCACCACTCCGCCCCACCTCCACTTCGCGGTCAACGAGAACGACGAGATGGTGAATCCCTACCCGCTCCTGACGCGCGCGGTCCCGGCGAAGAACGCGCACGCCCACGTCGAGCTGGGCGGCGGCTTCGGCACTCACTAATATCAGTTGGCAGTTCGCAGGTGGCAGTTCGCAGAAGCTACTGCCAACCGCCAACGACCAACTGCCAACCTCACTTCACCCGCTTCCCCTCCCGCATCACGAACGTCACCTTCTCGATCGACTTCATGTCGGTCAGCGGATTGCCGTCGACGGCGATCAGGTCGGCGAGCTTGCCCGCTTCGATCGTTCCGGCGTCGACGCCGACCAGCGCGGCGGCATTCGCGGTCGCGGCACGCAGCACGTCCGCGTTGCGCATGCCGTACTTCGCCATGTACTCGAGCTCCATCGGGTTCGTTCCCGGTTTCTCGAACGTGTCGCTGCCGAACGCGATCTTCACCGGCGTGGCGAGCGCGCGCTTGAACGACGCGGCGTGGGCCTCGCAGGTGCGCACGAGCTTCGCCTTCATCTCGCCGGTCGCGCCGCCGAACAACTCGCCGTCGCGCCACAGCTCGTACACCATCAGCGTCGGGACGTAGACGATCCCCTTCTGCGCCATCGCGCGAAACGTCTCTTCCTGAACATAGAGCCCATGCTCGATCGAATCGACGCCGGCGGCGATCGCCACGCGCGCCGACGCGTCGGTGTACGTGTGCGCCGCGACCTTCACGCCGCCGCGATGCGCTTCCTCGACCAGCGCGCTAACCTCTTCCTGGGAGTAGTTCTCGGCCCCGCTCAGCATGTCGCTGTGCGGCTGCTTCTTCTCGTACGACTCCATGTAGATCTTGATGACGTCGGCGCCGTCGGCGATGAGCTTGCGCACCTCGCGCCGCACCTCGGTCACACCGTCCGCGGCCGACGACAGCGGCGGCATCGCGTTGTACGGCGAGTAGCCGGTCATCCGATATCCGCCCGTGCTGGTGACGGGCCGGATCGCGGCCACAACGCGCGGCGCATCGATCAGTCCCTTCGCCACCGCGTCGCGCAGCGCAATGTCGGCGTAGCCGGCGCCTTCGTTGCCGAGATCGCGGATCGTCGTAACGCCGGCGTCGAGCGTCTTGCGGCCATTGATCGTGGCGATGATCGTGCGGTACTCCGGCGTCTCGCGCAGCATCTGCGCGTCGTAATCGCCCGAATGCAGCGCGATGTGCGTGTGGCAGTCGATGAGACCGGGCAGCAGCGTGCGATCGCCGAGGTCGATGACGCTTGCGTTCGGCGGAACGGAGTTGCCGACGCTGACGATGCGGCCGTTCTCCACGACGACGACCACGTTCTCGCGCAGCGTGTCGGAGCGGCCGTCGAACATGCGGCGGGCTTTGATGGCGGTGAGCTGAGCTTGTGCGGTGAGAGCGAGGAGAAGAACGATCGCCAGTCGCTGAATCATGCGAGGGAGTGTAACGGCACTCCGATGTCGCGCAACGGCATCAGCACGAACTCGCGTTCGTGTGCGCGCGGATGCGGGAGCGTGAGCTCGCGCGTCCGCATGCGATGCGCGTCGTGGAGGATGAGATCGAGGTCGATCGTGCGCGGAGCGTTGCGTCCGCGCCGCACGCGTCCGAGGCGTTGCTCGATCGCCAGCAACGCCCGGAGAAACTCGAGCGGCGGGAGATGTGTCCACCCGCTGACGGCCATGTTGAGAAAGTCCGGCGATCCGGCAGGCGCATCGACCGGCTTCGTCTCGATCATCCGGCTGACGCGCACGACCGACATCACGCTCCGCAACTCGTGAACCGCGCGGCGGAGGTTGAGCGCGCGGTCGCCGAGGTTCGAGCCGAGGGCAACTACCACGCTAGTCGGAGACATTGATGTCGTTCGAGAGCTCGTCGACGTCGTCCGTCTCATGCGGGAAGTAGGTGCGCAACTGCTCACCCGCCGCGCTGATGGCGTCGATGATCCCCTCGGTGAACTCGCCCGCCTTGAAGCGAATGGTCAGCGCGGCGGCGATCCTGTCCCAGAATCCCGCGGGCACGCGATCGTCGATCCCTTTGTCGCCGAGGATCACGAACTGATTCTCGTCGGAGGCGATGAAGAGCAGGACGCCGTTGCGGAGGTTGGTCTTCGTCATGCCGAGGCGCTCGAATGTCTTCTCCGCGACGTTGCGGATGTCGTCGCCCGCCTTCGGCTGGACGTGCACGCGGATCTCGCCCGAGGTGCGGCTCTCCGCGGCGCCGATCGCTTCGACGATGCGTGGTTGATCGAGTCGGGCCAGAAATTCTTTCTGCTCCATCACCAGCCTCCGGTCGCGCCGCCGCCACCGAAACTCCCGCCTCCGCCGAATCCACCGCCGCTGAATCCACCTCCGCCCCCACCACCCCAGCCGCCGCCGCTACCGCCGCCGAACGTGATGCCGGGACCGCCGCCGCCGAGGAACATCATCGGCCAGAAGCAGCCGCCGCATCCGCTGCGCCGCCGGGTAAAGAGCGGAAGGATGAAGAAGAAAAAGAGGAAGACGAGAGCGATCAGCCACTGCGGGTCGAAGCCGCTGCGCGCGCCGCGTTCCCGAACCGGGCGCGGTTCCGGGGCTTGAACGCCTTTGACCCCGAGCTTCGCGCCGAGCGCGTCGATGCCGGCGTTCAGTCCGCCCGCGTAGTCGTCCTGGCGGAAGTGCGGCGCGATGGTGTTGCGGATGATGTCGGAGGAGACGGCGTCGGTGATCGTCGGCTCGAGCGAGTACGAAGTCTCGATGCGGATCTTGTGCTCTTTCACGAAGACCGCGAGGATCAGCGCCTTGTCTTCCTTCGCGCGCCAGATCTTCCACTGCTCGGCGCAGCGGATCGTGTAGGCCGCCGCTTCTTCATCGCCGAGCGTCGGGAAGACGTAGATCATGAAGCGGACGCCCGACTGCTTCTCGAACGAGTCGAGCTTCTCGTTGAGCGAGACGGTGTCGCTGCCGTTCACGACACCGGCGGCATCGGTGAACCAGTTCGTCGGCTGCGGCGGAACGTCGAGCGCGAGCGCACTCGACGCGATGGCGAAAAGGAAAGCGGCGGCGGCAACGCGGAGCGCGCGGCTCACGAGTTACCGCCTACTTTCCGGATGTCGCAGGGGCGCTCGGATTGAAGTCGAACTGGACCTTCGGAGGCTCGCTGCTTCCCGCCGTCCCCTGGAAGTAGGCCTTCTTCGGGAAGCGGCTGCCGGCGACGAGGCTGGCGGGGAACTTGAGGATGTAGGTGTTGAACGCCTGCGCCGCTTCGTTGAAGCGCCGGCGCTCGACGGAGATGCGGTTCTCGGTGCCCTCGAGCTGCGACTGCAGTTGCAGGAAGTTCTCGTTCGACTTCAGCTCGGGATAGCGCTCGACGACGACGAGGAGTCGCGACAGCGCGCTGGAGAGTCCGGCCTGCGCCTGTTCGAACTGCGCCATGGCCTGCGGATCGTTCGGGATGTTGGAGGCGGCTCCCGGCGCGGCGCCCTGCCCGGAGACCTGTCCGACGCGCGCGCGGGCCTGCGTGACCTCGACGAGTGTCGACTTCTCGAAGTTCGCGGCCCCCTGCACCGTCTGCACGAGGTTGGGGATGAGGTCGTAGCGGCGCTGGTAATCGTTCTGGACCTGCGCCCACTGCGCGTCAACGGCCTGATCGAGCTCGACGATGTGGTTGCGGACGCCCACGAACCAGAAGCCGATCACGATGGCGAGGAAAACGACGATGACACCGACGACGATACAACCGAGCAGGCCACGACTCATGGGTCAAACCCTCCACTACGGCGAGGTACACGCGAAGAGCGTGCCCGGCCGTTCGGCGCAGCTAGTACTCTTCCTCGTCCTCTTCTTCCGCTTCTTCTTCGCGATCGTCGGTGACGATTTCCTCGTCTTCTTCCTCCGTCGCAGCGGGAGTCTCGGCATCCGGGAATTCCGGCTCGTCCGGCACTTCCTCGACTACGCGGCGGCCGCGATGCGAAGTAATGACGGGAGCCTCTTCGGCCTCGCGCTGATCGGCGCCGCACTTCGGGCAGATCGGCTCCGGCTTCCCGAGGTCGTAGAACTTCGTGTGGCAGCTATAGCAGTTATATTTTTTTCCCAGTTCGGGCATTCGTGAAGACTCTCCCCAGGTCGAAAGCGGCGACAAAGTAGCACAAACGGTTGACAGTTGGCAGTGGGCAGTTCGCGGAAAGAAAAACAGCGGCGCATTTCAGCGCCGCTGCCTGCCAACTGTCAACTGTAACCTGCTAGCTATTTTCCATGCGGCACATTCGCGGCCGCGCGCGTTCCTGCTTCGCTCGCCGATCCATCGGGCGACTTCGCGCGCAGATCGGCGGCCAGCGTGGCCAGCTTCTGCGCCTCGGGGAAGACCTCGAGCGCCTTCTCGACCTGCGAATCACCCTGCAGGCGATACGGATACGACGCGTCGTAGCCGAACTTCGCGGCGATGATCTCCGCCTTCAACGTGCGCTCGATGTATTTGCGGTCGTCGGTCTTCTTGAGCGCGGCGCGGATGTCGTCGGCCGAGGCCACGTCCTTGTCCGATGCGTACTTCGTGAAATCGTCGAGCATCGCCTGCGTGATCTCGAAATCCTGCTTCAGGTTCGGATGCGCCGCGGCGTACTCGACGCCGTAGTTGAAGAGCGCGCTGCGCACTTCGAGGAGCTGCGTCGCGCGCGACAGCGTCGGCGGCTTGACGAAGATGTCGGGCGTGATGCCGCCGCCGCCGTAGACCACGCGTCCGGTGTCGGTCTTGAACTGCTTCCGATCCTTGAGCGGAGTCTCGGTCGAGTCGCCGTCGCCGTCATCGGCGACGTAGTAGTCGTAGAACGAGGTGTAGTCGCGCTGGATGTTGCGGCCCGACGGCGTGTAGTACTTCGACGTCGTCAGCGCCAGGCCCGCGCCGTACTGCAGCGTGTAGACGCTCTGCACGAGTCCCTTGCCCCAGCTCGTCTCGCCGACGACGAGACCGCGGTCGTGATCCTGGATCGAGCCGGCGACGATCTCCGACGCCGACGCGCTGCCGCGGTTCACGAGAACCACGAGCGGCAGGTCGAGATGATCCTGCTTGCCAGGCGCCGTGTAGTCCTGCGCCGAGTCGGGCGTGCGGCCCTTGGTGTAGACGACCATCTGCCCCTTGTCGAGGAAGTGATCGGAGACGCCGACCGCCGCGTCGAGCAGTCCGCCGGGGTTCTGGCGGAGGTCGAGGACGAGACGCTGCATCCCCTGGCCCTGGAGCTTCTCCACCGCTTCATCGAGCTCGCGCACGGTGGTGGCGGTGAAGTCCTTGATGCGGATGTAGCCGACGCCGGGACGGATCATCAGCACGTTGCTGATCGAGTTCGTCGGGATGGCCGCGCGGACGATGGTCAGCGGGATCGGCTCCTTGATTCCGACGCGGAGGATCTTGATGTGGACCGTGGTGTCCTTCGGTCCCTTGAGCCGCTTGACGACATCGTCGAGCGGAAGGTCGTCGGTGGAGACGCCTTCGACCTCGGAGATGACGTCACCGGCGCGGATGCCGAGGCGCGCGGCGGGCGTGCCTTCGAGCGGCGTGATCACAGTGACCTGATCGTTGCGCTTCGTCACCAGGATGCCGAGGCCGTAGAACGACCCCTTCTGGCGATCCTGCATGTCGGCGTACTCCTTCGGCTCGAGGAAGGAGGTGTGCGGATCGAGTGTCCGCAGCATGCCGTCGATCGATGAATAGACGAACTTGTCGGAGCCGATGTCCTCGGCCGAGTTCGCCGTCACCGCGGCCAGGAGGTCGGTGTATTCGTGAATGCGCTTCTGCAGATCGCTCTGCATCGGCGAACCGAACAACCGATTGCCGTACAATCCACCGACCAGCGTTGCGCCGATGATCGCCACGAGCAACGTCAGCGAAAAGGTCCACTTCTCTTTTGTATTCAGCTTTGTCATGGCTTTGATTTGTCGAGGGTTTTCAAGGGGTAACCTCAATTATAGAGTGGACTATTCGCCAGCCCGCGGGTGTTCACGCACAAGTTACTGAGAAAGGCGTCATCACACATGGGTCCCCTTGGTTTTCCAGAGCTCATCCTGATCTTCGTCGTCGCGTTGATCGTGTTCGGACCGAAGCGTCTGCCCGAGATCGGACGCACCATCGGCAAGGCGCTCGGCGAGTTCAAGAAGGCATCGGACGAGCTGAAAAACACGATCGAGCGCGAGGTTCGCGCCGAAGAGCTCAAGGAACTGACCACGCTTCCGAAATTCACTCCGCTCGACAACGTATCAAGGAGTGAGCCAGCCCCGGCTCAGACGGTCACGGTCGAAGCGACCCCCGTCGCCGTCGACGCGACTCCCGTCGCTGCAAACGCCCCCTCCGATCCCACGCCTGCCGGATAACTGATGGAATCGACCGCGACACCCGAGAGCATCGAGTCTCCCGACTCGAACGATCCCGAGAGCACGCTGCCGAAGATGTCGTTCCTCGAACATCTCGAGGAGCTGCGCAAGCGCCTGCTCTATTCGATCCTGGCGATCACGGCCGGCTTCCTGCTCTGCTGGGCAAAAGCCGAGCAGATCTACGGATGGATTCAGCAACCGCTGACGCAATACCTGCCGGCGGGAAACAATCAGCTCGCCTACACCCGCCTGACCGCGCCATTCTTCCTCTACATGAAGGTGGCGTTCTTCGCCGGCATCTTCGTGGCGTCGCCGTTCATCCTCTTCCAGGTCTGGCTGTTCATCTCCCCCGGCCTCTACAAGCGCGAGCGCCGCTACGCCGCGCCGTTCATCATCTTCGCCACGCTCTTCTTCGTCGCCGGCGGCTACTTCGGCTATCGCTACATCCTCCCCGGCACGTGCAAGTTCTTCGTCGAGACCGGCAAGCAGTTCAAGCAGGTGGTGACGATCGACGACTACTTCTCGTTCGCCAGCACGATCATCCTCGCCGCCGGAGTGGTCTTCGAAACGCCGATCCTGATCTTCTTCCTGGCGCGCCTCGGCATCGTCACGCCGGCGTTCCTGCTGCAGAAGGCGAAGTACGCGATCGTGCTGTCGTTCGTGATCGCCGCCATCGTCACGCCGACGCCCGACATGGTCACGCAGAGCGCGCTGGCCGTGCCGATGATCGTGCTCTATTTCGTCGGCATCGGCGTCGCGTTCCTCTTCGGCAAAAAGCACGACACGTGAGACGGATCGTCGTCGAGACGCTGATCCACGCTCCGCGGGAGCACGTGTTCGATCTCTCGCGTGACGTCGACGCCCACATGCGATCGGCTTCGTTCTCCCGCGAGCGCGCGGTTCCGCCGGGACGCATCTCGGGACTCCTGGATCTCGGCGACTCGGTGACGTTCGAAGGACGGCATTTCGGATTGCGCCAGCGCTTCACCGTGCACATCACGGAGATGCAGCGTCCGGTGCGCTACGTCGATGAAGCGACGCATCCGGCGTTCAGGCGGCTGCGTCACGTGCACGAGTTCGAGGAAGTCGCCGGCGCCACGCTCATGCGCGACACGCTCGAGTACACGTCGATCTTCGGGATTCTCGCGGGATGGTTTCTACGGCGCTTTGTGACGAAGAAGCAGAGCGCGCTGAACGCAGTTCTCTGACTCGATCGATGTCACTGACATCGACGGGATGAGGAACGTCTCACTCGTCGATGCCGGCTGCATCGATCGTGAATGCGCGGCTGTCGAGATCGATGAAGGCTGCATCGATGGTGTGAACGGCGCGAGCTTGATCGATGTGGTGGTCATCGATCGCAACAGACGACGTCTCAGCGTCGATGCACGCTGCATCGTCGACGATCGACCACCACTCTTCAGGATGTGCGGCCTCAATGATCGCAATGCAGCGGCATCATGCGTTGATGGCGACGACGATCGGAACGATGTGCCGGATCTAGCGCTCGACTTCGAAGTCCGCTGAGATCGACGGCAGCGCCTCGTTGAAGATCACCACCGTCTCCGCGATCGGAAACAGGACGGTGTGATTCCGCGTCTGCACCTCGAGGACGACTTCGAAGAAGCCCTCGCTGTTGATGGCCACGAGAGTTCCGGGCTTCCCCTTGATCTCGAGTGTGCGATTGAAGATCGAAACCTTCGCCGGAATCTCCATGGCGGCGAAGATACACGACGAAAACAAAAATGGCGAGCGCGGTTGCGCTCGCCATCACATCGATCGACGCCTGTCGATTTCTACGGCTTCTTCGGGGCCGGCTTCGACGCCTCGGCCTTCGGCGCGGGCTTCGCAGCATCGGTCTTCGGAGCCGCGGCTTCCGGAGCGGGCGGCGGCGCCGGCTTCGGGAAGTACGTCTCGCTGTACACGGCCTTCGCCTTCAGCTCGTCGAGCGCGGCGCGCATCTTCGCTTCGCGCTGATTCTTCGCGATCGTCGGCTTCATCTGCTCGAACGGCGTGGCGCCGTGCTCGAGCACCTGGATGATGTGGTAGCCGTACTGCGTGCGGACCACAGGGGTCACGTCGCCGGTCTTCGCCTCGAATGCGGCCTTCTCGAACTCCGGAACCATCTGGCCGCGGCCGAACGATCCGAGATCGCCACCCTGCGCGCCGGAGCCGACGTCATCCGACTCCTTCTTCGCCAGCGCGGCGAAATCTCCGCCGGCGACGATCTGCTTCCGCAGGTCTTCCGCTTTCGCCTTCGCCTCGTCCTCGGTCAGCTCTTTCTTGCCGGCCTGCGCGGCCGGGCTGCCCTTGAACGCGATGAGGATGTGGCGCGCCTTCACCTCTTCGTACTCGCCCTTGTGAGCGTCGTAGTACTTCTGGAGGTCGGCGTCCGACACCGCGAGCGCGCTGTCCATCTTCTTCAGCTCGGCCTGCGCGATGAGGTTTTCCTTCAGCAGCGCGAGCTGCGACTGCACTTCCGGATCCTTGTCCAGTCCGGCCTTCACGCCTTCCGCGGCGAGGAGCTTCATGCGGATGTAGTCGTCGGCAAACTGACGCTTGCCGGGGCCCTGAGCGAACTGCTGGTATTCGGCCGGCAGCGACTTGAGCGCCGCCTCGAACTCCGATTTGTGCACCTGCACGCCTTCGGCGGAGATGATCACCGGATCATCGCCGGCCGGTGCCACCGGCGCGGGGGCCGGCTTGTCCTGCGCCAGTCCGACGACGGCGGACAGAGCAAGAGCCATGAATGTGATGCTGGTTTTCTTCACAAATTCTCCTTGAACGGCGGGTTGTAAGTGAGTGGCAAAACGGAGGGGAAGAATGAAGAATTTCGAATGAAGAATTCAGAATTCTCAATTCGAAATTCTTAATTCTTAATTTCGCGAAGTCGTGACACCGCCTGTCTCAACCGTAGTACTCCTTCGCGAAGCCGCTCCATCGACGTCGCGTAGCTGATGCGGATGAATCCATCGGCGCCGAACGCCAGACCGGGCACGACCGCGACTCGCACTTCGTCGAGCAGAAAGTTCGCGAAGGCCTGCGAATCGTGGATGCCGCCCAGGCCGAGGAGCGCGCGGATGTCGGGGAAGACGTAGAACGCGCCGTCGGGATCGGCACAGCAGAAACCGTCGATCCCGTTCAGCGCGGGCACGAGGTACGCGCGGCGCTCGACGTAAGCGTCGTACATCTTCCGCACCTCGTCGTCGCTGCCGTTGAGCGCCTCGACCGCCGCCGCCTGCGCGATCGTGCTCGGGTTCGAGGTCGAATGGCTCTGGATCTTCGCCGCCGCGTCGATCAGCTCCGGATGCGCGACCGCGTAGCCGAGCCGCCAGCCGGTCATGGCGAACGTCTTCGACATCGAGTTCACCACGATCACCGTCTCCGGATACTCGGCGAACCAGCGGATCGCCGACGCGTGCTTCGCGCCGTCGTAGACGAAGAACTCGTACGTCTCGTCGAAGATCAGGAAGAGGCCGCGCGACGCGCACCACTCGATGATCTTGCGCAGCTCCGACTCCTCGATCACCGCGCCGGTCGGATTGCAGGGCGAGTTCACGATCACGCCGCGCGTCCGCTCCGTGGCCACCGCTTCGATCGACGCGAGCGTCGGGCGGAAACGATTCGCCGGATCGGTCTCGGCAAACACCGGCTTGCCGCCGGCGAACTGCACCTGGTCGGGGAAGCTGACCCAGTAGGGCCGCGGGATGATGATCTCGTCCCCTTCTTCCACCAGCGCGAGCGTGAGGTTGAAGAGCTCCTGCTTGCCGCCCGTCCCGGCGATCACGTTTTCGGTGCGGATCGACGTGCCGTAACGGCGGTTGTAGCGATTGGCGATCGCGTCGCGCAGCGCCTTGGTGCCGAGCGCGCTCGTGTACTTCGTGAAGCCGCGGTCGATCGCCGCCTTCCCTGCCGCCGAGACCGAAAGGGGCGTCGGGAAATCGGGCTCGCCCGGTCCGAAGTCGACTACGTCGTGGCCCTGCGCGATCAGTTCATTCGTCTTGTTGAGAACGGCCAGCGTCCCCGAGACTTCGATCTCGTTGACGCGGCGCGTGAGGCGGATGGAGCGAGAGAGCGGCGTGGCGGTCATCGGTATTTGAGCTGTTGAGCGATTCAGATGTTGAGCTGTTGAGCGAGTCACTGGCTCGGCCGTCTCAACAGCTCAAAAGCTGAACAGCTCAATAGCTTCGTCCCGCAATCTACCATCAGGCAAAGCGCCGCGCGAGCACGTTCCGCAGAGCGGTCCAGGCCGCCGGCTTCTCGCGCATGACGATCATCCGTCCGATCTCCAGCACGCACCATCCAAGGTAGACCCAGATCATCGCTTCGCGCCAGTCGGGCATCACGAACTGCGTGAGCCAGAAGACGAAGAGGATCAGCGCCTCGTGGAACTTGAGCTGCATGTTCAGCAGCAGCAGAAATCCGAGAAAACTCTGCAGGATGGTGAGCAGGATCTCGTGGCGCTGAAATGCATCGAACACCAGCGGCTGCAGCTTGCCCGCGCTGATCACGAAGACGATCGGGATCATCGCGGAGAGGATGCTCCATTGATTGATGTTCGACGACACCATGTTCATCAGCGCGACGTTCGCCGAGCTCACCTTGCGCGCCCAGTAGAACGCGCTCAGTTTCTCCGGGAACTCGGAGAGGAACGGCGCGACCCACTGCACGAAGACGAAGGTCGAAACGCCGAGCGACGTGGCGATGGCCAGCATCGACTCGAGGAACGGATGCGCGGAGAAATAGAGCAGCGCGCCGCCGATGAGGAACAGCGCGGTGATGGCGAGCCCGCGGTTGCGTCCCTGGAGCTGCAGGATTTTCTTCGGCACATACCCGAGGTCGTCGAGCGTTTCTTCATCCTCGGCGACCGGCGGGATCTTCCAGAGCACCCAGAGATAGAGGAAATAGGAGAGCGACAGAGGGATCGCATCCCAGATCGTCAGCGTCCCTTTCCACCAGATGAACATGAAGTAGGTGATCGGGATGAGCAGCGCCCACACTTCGACGGCGTGCTCGTCGTGCAGCTCGATCTTCACGAACTGCTTGTTGCGCTTCCATCCGAACGCGGCGGCGACGAAGTAGATCATCGGCCAGCCGAGGCCGACGAGCAGCCGCAGACTGCCGGTGAAGTTCGCGATGGCGAGGTGCGTCTTGGTCGGATCTTTCCCCGCTTCCCACGCGATGACCGCTTCGACCGCGAACTCGGGGAGCGTCTGCAGCCACGCCAGGATCGCCAGCGCGAGGCCCTGCGAGATGAGGAACTGCGCGGCCTCGGCGCCCCACGCAATGATGAACGCGGAGAGGAGAATGCTGGGGAAGGTCCAGAGCGCGGTCCATGCAGTGGACGCAGCGGCGGCGGTGGTCTTGATCAGTTTCAGTATCATCGGCCGGCCGAGTCTAATCGATGCAGACGATCACCAGCCGCCACAATCCGTTGTTCAAACGCGTGCGCGATGCGATTCGTGAACATGCGGCTGAAATCGTGATCGAGGGGTCAAAATCCGTCGACGATGCGATCGCCGGCGGATGGAAGCCGCTCGTCGTGCTGCGCCGCGACGTCGACCTCTCCTCCGCGCTCTTCGATGCGCTGGCGGAAACGAAATCGCCGCAGGATGTGATCGCGCTGTTCGAGCGGCCGGCGAACGCCGATGTCTTCGCGCGACCCGACACGATCGTCGTCGCGCTCGACGGCGTGCAGGATCCGGGAAACGTCGGCACGATCGTGCGGCTCGCCGCCGCGTTCGACGCCGGCGGCATCGCGCTGCTTCCCGGCTGCGCCGATCCGTATTCGCCGAAATCGATCCGCGCCTCGGCGGGCGCGATCCTCAACGTGCCGGTGGCGAACGTGACGATCGACGATTTGAAGTGGCCGTTGTTCGTGACCGCGGCTGACGGCTCGCCAGACGATCCGCCAGCGCGCGGCGCGATCATCGTGTTCGGCAGCGAAGGGCAGGGCGTGTCGCCGGAGATCGCGCGCCGCGCGAAGTCGCTCGCCATTCGAACATCTGGTCGCGTCGAGTCGCTCAATGTCGCGGCGAGCGCGGCGATCCTGCTGTCGCGCAGCTTCGAGGCCCGTAAATGACCGGCAAGCTCCTCGTCGTCGGCACTCCGCTCGGCAATCTCTCCGACATGACGCCGCGCGCAATCGACGCGTTGAAGTCGGCGAACGTGATCCTCTGCGAAGACACGCGCCACACGCGCAAGCTGCTCACGCACTTCGGCATCGAGACCGCCGCCGAGCGCTTCGACGAGCACACCGAGGATGCGAAGGCGGCGGAGTTCGCGGACCGGATCGCGCGCGGCGAGATCATCGCCATGGTGAGCGACGCCGGCATGCCGCTCGTCTCCGATCCCGGCTATCGCCTCGTGCGCATCGCGCGCGAACGGAGCCTCACCATCGAGCCGATCCCCGGACCGTTCGCCGGCGTGCTGGCACTCGTCGCCAGCGGCATCGCTCCCCTCCCCTTCACCTTCCTCGGATTTCCTCCGCATCGCCAGGACGGCCGCCGCGATTTCTATCGCCGGATCGCGGAGCTCGCGCATACGACGCTCGTCTACGAATCGCCGGAGCGCGTGATCGTTTCACTGGAAGACGCGCTCGAAGTCCTCGGCGACGTCGAGGTCACGGTCGCGCGCGAGATGACGAAGATGCACGAGGAGTTCATCAGCGGAACGATCAGCGAGGTGCTGGCGACGTTGAAGGCGCGCGATCGGATCTACGGAGAGATCACGCTCGTCTTCGGCGCGGCGATGAAGCGCGAGCGCGAAGCGACGCACGAGGAGATCGTCGCGGAGTTCGAACGGCTGCGCGACAGCGGGATGCGTCGCAATGACGCGGTGAAGGCGGTGGCGGAGAAGTTCGGCCTGCGGAAAAACGACGTCTACAAGTCGCTGCTCGAGTGATCGAAAAAGATCGCCCGCGAGAACTTGATGAAGTAGTCGACCGCCGAAACGAGCGCGAAGAGCATCACCACCCAGAGCGAGAGCTCGGCGATGAATTTGTACTCGCCCAATTCGTAGCTGAGGATCAGCAGCGAGACCGCGACGACCTGCGAGACGGTCTTCGTTTTCCCCAGCGGCGACGCGGCGATGGTGACGCCCTGCTGCGCGGCGATGGCGCGCAGGCTGTCGACGGCGAACTCGCGGCCGATGATGATGACGATCATCCAGGCGCGCGCCAGCCCGAGCTCGACGAGGGAGATGAACGCGGCGGACATGAGCAGCTTGTCGGCCATCGGATCGAGCAGCGCGCCGAGCTTCGTCATCTTGTTGTAGCGGCGCGCGACGTAGCCGTCGAAGAAGTCGGTGATGGCGGCGACGAGAAAGATGGTCAGGCCGGCATATTCACTGCCGGAGAATTTGGTCAGCAGTACGACGACGAGAAACGGAACGAGGAAGATGCGAAAAAGGGTGAGGGCGTTGGGAACGTTCCAGATCTCGTTCGAGTAATGGGGACGTGGGGCAGGCGCGGACTCGAGCACGATCGCCGGGTCAGAATAGCCGCTTTGCGGAGACGCTGGAAGCATTGATCAATGGAATATCAATCGGGCGATTGACATTCCTCCCGTTGCCTTTAGAATCGCCATCCCTCAAGACGTTCCCGAGTGCGAAAGTGGCGGAACTGGTAGACGCGCTGGTTTCAGGAGCCAGTGGTTAACAGCCGTGGGGGTTCGAGTCCCCCCTTTCGCACCAACCTCCTCCCTTTGGAACATAGTTCGCACCAGTAGCAGTCAGATGAAGCGCGCCGCTTTCCTGTTGATCCTCCTCGCCGCCTGCTCCCGCTCTCCGCAGCGCGCAGCCAAACCGCAGTCCTCGCAGGTGTTGAAGGCGGAGATCCAGACGATCGATTCGACCGATCCCCGCCCCGGCCCGATGCAGCCGCCCCCCGTCCTCCCCGACGAAGCGCCGTCGCCGAAACCGCTGAATCTCTCCCCCAACCAGGAAGTGCCCGTGCTCTCCGCGCAGGACGAACACGTCCGCGCTCAATTGCCCTTCGCTCCCGCAATCGGCCTCGATCCGGTCGACGGCCAGAAGGTCTCGATCCGCTCCACGACGCCGACCGTCGAGTACAAAAACCACATCTTCTATTTCAACTCCGAGGCGAACAAAAACACCTTCGTATCCAGCCCGGAGCAGTACTTGAAGGGCCCATTCGCGCATCTTTGAGGGGAGACCGACGGGAGCGCCTCCGGCGGGCCGGCTCGGCCGGCAGCGTTGATGTGGCAAGCGCGAAGACTAACGCTGCCGGCCGTGCCGGCCCGCCGGAGGCGCTCCCGTCGTCCCCCTTCAAAGGTAAGCCGCGAACGCGCGCATCACGGACGGGTCGGCGGTTACGGGGCGGCGTGTCTCCTTGTCCAACCAGAAGTGGACACTGAATCCTGTGGCGCGGACAGCGCCGCCCTCGGCGTCGCGCAATTCGTAGGCGAACTTCATCGAGCGGCTCGCGGCTTCGGCAACGGACGTGTGAATGATCACCTCGTCGTCGTAACGGAACGGTGTGCGATAGCGGCAGCCGATCTCGACGACGACCAGCAGGCGGCCGCGCTCTTCGATCTCACGGTAGGTGATCCCGCTCGCTCTACAGAGGTCCGTGCGGCCGATCTCGAACCAGACGATGTAGTTCGAGTGATGGGCGATGCCCATCTGATCTGTCTCTTTGTAACGGACGCGCGTGCGGCTCTCGACGTACATACCGTGCAACGTTACACCTCGCGCAAACAATTGACCGGCATCGTGCTTGCTGAATGAACTCAGCCGGAGGAAAATGATGCAAGTGAGGCGAGCGAAAAAATATCGCGGCTTCGCAGAGGCGGCGGCCACGCCGCTGATCGCCGGAGGGCTCACCTTTCTCGCCCTCGACCTCGCCCGTCGGATCTTCCGTCACACGCAGCTCTTCTGCCCCAGCCGCGAGCCCGACAAGTCGTGGAACCCCGCCGACTACGGCATCAATCGCGAGCTCGTCGACGAGCTCTGGTTCGAGACCGACGACGGCGAGATGCTGCACGGCTGGTATTGCCGCGCGGAGAAGCCGATTGCCTCGGCTGTCCTCTGTCACGGAAACACCGGAAATCTTACGAACATGGCCTCGATCGTCCGGCCGCTGCAGGACTCCGGCATCAACGCTATGCTCTTCGACTATCGCGGTTTCGGCAAAAGCACCGGGACGCCGACGTACGCGGGCGTCGTCGCGGATGCGATCACCGCCGGCCGCTTCCACGAGACCATCCGGCCGAAGCATCTCCCTTCGATCCTCTACGGCTATTCGCTCGGCGGCGCGATCGCGGCGCAGGCCATCCGTCATCATCCGTTCGACGGATTGATCCTGCAATCCACATTTACGAATCTCCCCGACATGGCGCGCGCGACCTGGCCTCGCCTGCCGCTCCATCTCGTCGCGGGCAACTTCTTCGACACCAGGACCGTGCTCAAGCACCTCAACGTGCCGCTGATGATCATTCACGGCAGCGCGGATGAATCGGTGCCGACCTGGATGGCGCACTCGCTGTACGACGCGTGCGCCTCGAACAAGCGCCTCTACCTCGTCGACGGCGGACTGCACAAAGACTGCTACGTGCGCGATCCGGACAAGCTGATCTGGGCCGTCAATCAATTCGCGTCCAGCCTGCCGGTGCACGTCCATCACGTCGATACGCCGCCTCCCTCGGCCGTCGATCAGTGGATCGACGCCGCGTTCCGTTACGTGCGGCGACAGTTGCGGCGCGCGACGACGGCTTAACGGCCTACGCAGCAGAGGCAGTCGAGCGACACTCCTGAAGAAGCCTTGGGCTAGTCACGCTGCCGGCCGTGCCGGCGTGGTAGATTCGCGGCCGATGATCGCCGTCGTCAAATCGAAGCCTCTCGATGGACCCGAAGGTACCGAGGTCCGCGAATGTCCGAAGCCGAAGCCGGGCGCCGATGAAGTTTTGATCCGCGTCGCCGCCACCGCCATCTGCGGAACCGACAAGCACATCTACCACTGGGATCCGTCGATCCGCGACTCCGTGAAACCGCCGCGCATCTACGGGCACGAGTTCTGCGGATTCGTCGAAGAGCTCGGCGCGAACGCTCACCGCTCGTTCGAAGGTGAGCTGCACGTTGGCGACTACGTCTCCGCGGAGATGCACATCGTCTGCGGCGAATGTCCGCAGTGCCGCACCGGCAATGGACACATCTGCACGCGGACGAAGATCTACGGCCTGCACGAGGACGGCGCGTTCGCCGAATTCGTGAAGGTCCCGGCCTCGAACGTCATCAAGCTCCCCTCCTATGTGCCGCCGCGTGTCGGCGCGTTCCTCGATGCCCTCGGCAACGCGGTGCATTGCACGCAGGTCATCGACCTCGCCGGAAAGTCCGTCGCCATCACCGGCTTCGGCCCGATCGGCGCGATGGCCGCGGCGATCTGCGAGCACAGCGGCGCGAGCACGGTCGTCGTCACCGACGTCAGCGATCACGCGCTCGAGACCGCGCGCCGCTGGGCGGCGGGACGCAACTTTGCCAACCTGCACGCGTTCAACGTGCGCACGTCCGATCCGAAAGACGTGAAGCGCGCCATCGAAGCGCTGACCGACGGCGTCGGTGTCGACGTGGTGCTCGAGATGTCGGGCTCCCCCGCCGCGATCAACTTCGCGCTCGACGCCGTCCGCATGGGCGGCTTCCTCTCCCTCCTCGGATTACCCGCCGGCCACGCGGTGACGATCGACGACTACACGCGCAACGTCATCTTCAAAGGTGTGACGCTGCAGGGCGTGATCGGCCGGCGGATGTATTCGACGTGGCAGCGCATGCTCGCCCTGCTGCGGTCGGGCCTCGACGTCGAGTGGGTGGTGCAGGCGACGTACGACTCGCTCAACGACTTCCACGACGGCGTCGGCCGGTTCGATCGTCACGAAGCGCTGAAGGTCGTCTTCTTCCCCGAGGGGGAGGCTAAGGCGAGCTCGCGGCTCACGGCATCTTGAGCCAGCGGAACGACTGCGCCATTTGCGTCAGCCGCTTCGGCTCGGACGGCGTCGCCGAGTCTGCGTAGAGAAACACCTTGTGCTCCCAGCCGGTGATGTACCAGAAGCGATATTCCGCTGAGCCCTTCTCCGTTTTCTTGTACGAGAAGCGAATCCCTTCCACCGGCCGGGTGATCAACTCCGCGGAGAACTCGGAGATCATCTCGCCGGGATGCGTCTTGCGGATGTTTCCTTCCAGATCGTCGAGGTAGGCGTCGTCGAGCATCGGCGCGCCGGCCCCGTATTGCTCGAGGACCACGACGCTGCCCGGCATCTTCGGATTGCGCATGTACCACGCGACGGACGAGTGCGCGCCGTCCGGCCAGCGCGGGTCGGCGTCGCCGTCGAACCTCCGCATCTCGAACCACTCCGATCCGTCAGGCGAATGGATGCTGAACCAGCCGTCGGGCGAGTTGAACATCCCCGCCTGGAGATATTGCGCCGGAAGCGGCGCCATGCCGTCCGGAGTGGCGGCGAGAATGGAGAGGACGAGGAGCGTGTGAATCATCCGCTTCAATATCGGCCCCGGCCGTAACGGCGGTCGTGAGGCGGATCACGAATGGTATAAACCGAAGACGCATGCGCAAGCGCATCGCCATCCTCACCGGCGGCGGCGACGTCCCGGGCCTCAACGCGGCGATCAAATCGTTCGTCTGGCGACTGCTCGATTCGTGCGACTGCGAGATCATCGGCCTCCGCCGCGGCTGGGCGTCGCTGCTGAACATCGTCCCCGACAAATCGGCCGACAACTCCGACTGGCTGATGCCGCTCACGCGCGCCAACACGCGCACCATCGACCGCAGCGGCGGCACGGTCCTGCACACGACGCGCGTCAATCCGCTGATCGTGAAAGCGGAGCAGGTGCCGCCGCATCTCGAGGCGGTGAAGGGCGAGCCCGATGAGCGCGGCCGCTACAACCTCACCCGCTTCGCCCTCGAGGTGATCAAGTTTCTCGACCTCGACGGCCTCGTCGCCCTCGGCGGCGACGGCACGCTCACCTTCGCCCGCGAGCTCGACGACCACGGCGTCCCGCTCATCGCCATCCCGAAGACGATGGACAACGACGTCTACGGCACCGACTACTGCCTCGGCTTCTCGACCGCCGTCACGCGCGCCGTGAACTTCATCAACGACCTCCGCACCGGCGCCGGATCGCACGAGCGCTTCCTCGTCGTCGAGCTGTTCGGCCGTTACTCCGGCGAGACCTGCCTTCTCAGCTCGTATCTCGCGGGCGTCGATCGCGCGATCATCGCGGAGGTGCCGTTCGACTGCGAGCGCCTCTACGAGATGCTCGCGCAGGACAAGCGCGACAACCCGAGCAACTACGCGGTGGTCACGATCTCGGAAGGCGCGACGGTCGTCGGCGGCAGCATGATCGAATCGGGCGAGGCCGACGCGTTCGGCAACCGCAAGCTCGGCGGCATCGGCAACGTGATCAGCGACTACTTCGAGACGCGGACGCGCGACAAGGTCATCTACCAGCGCCTCGCCTACCTGATGCGATCGGGCGCGCCCGATTCACTCGACCAGCTCGTGGCGAACAACTTCGGCAGCCTCGCGGCCGACCTGATGTACCGCGGCGAGACCGGCAAGATGGTCGTGGTCGTCGACGGCCGCTACAACGCGGTCGACGTCGAGGTCGGCGGCATCGCCAAGAAGCGCGTCGACATCGACCGCTTCTACGATCCCGAGAACTACCGCCCGAAGGTGGCGGATGTGATGGGGATGCCAATGTTCCTGCATTAACGCCGGCATCAGCCTTCGTGGAGCGACAGGCGCCCTCGCCTGTCGACGATCTCGCGAACGGCACCACGACAGGCGAGGCGCCTGTCGCTCCACGAGGGCCTCAACGCCGGATCGTCCGTTGCCGCGGCGGCGGCGCCGCGATCGTCACGCTCGTCTGCGCGCTCGTCGTTCCGAGGGCGTTCGTGATCGTGAGATTCACGGCATACGTGCCGGGATTCGCGAACGCGTGCGCCGGATTCGCCGACGCCGAGCTGCTGCCGTCGCCGAAGTCCCACGCGAATGCATCGCACGCCTGCGGCACGTAGCCCTGCGCGAAGAACGAGATCGGCACGCCCGATTCGCATCCGAGATTGCATTGATGGGCGATTGATAGTTGCGACGGCGCCGCGACGGGACACGCCTCGACGGTGATCGACACGTTGTCGAGTCCCGCGTTGAAGCAGTCGACGTTGTCGACCTGCGCGAAGCGGAGGCGGATCGTCCGTCCCGCGAACTGCGTGAGGTCGGCCGTCTGCTTCGCGTACGGCGCGTAGCGCAGATCGCCCGGCTTCGATTGATAGACGTTCAGCAGCACGCCGCTTCCGGTGTCGGCCACCGGCGCGGACGGATCGACGACGTCGGCGCGGAACTGCGTGTTCGGCAGGATGTTGAAGTCGAGCGTCGGCTGGTTCGCGAATCCGCCGTGCGTGTAGATGAAGAGGTCGTACGTCAGCGTGATCTTCGTGGCCAGCGACGGCAGCGCGATGTCCTGATACATGACGTGCGAGCCTTTGAAGCTCTGGTTCGACATCGCTGCGAAACCCGACGGCGGCGCGGCCACCGACTCGTTCGAGCAGCGCTCCGTCGGGGGCATCGGAAAGCCGCCCGTCTGCGCGTACCAGCTCCCGGAGCTGCCCGCCTGGTCGGCGATCACCCACCCGGTGAGCTTGTTGGTTCCCGCCCCGCCGTTCTGTTCGAAATCACCATTCACGACGAGGTTCTGCGCGGCGAACGCCGGCACCGCCACGAGACACAACGCGGCAACGATTTCTCTGACTCGCATGCCGACATTACGGTCCGGTCTTGCATCCGGATTTGCGTGCAAAAATGTCCGCCGCATGAAACGCCTCCTCCCCGCCCTCCTCCTTCTTCTCCTCGCCCTCAACGCTTTCGCCATCGAAGGAAAGTGGACTCCGCAGCAAGTACTGCAGATCGATCCGCTCACATTGAAAAAGGAAGGTCTGCAGATCGCGCCGTCGCGGCTGTGGGATCCGAAGCGCGGCACCGGCCTGCTCGCCGCGACGGTGAACGTCGGCGGCTGCTCCGGCGGCTTCATCTCGCCCGACGGGCTGTTCATCACGAACCACCACTGCCTCTTCTCCATCCTGCAGGAGCACGCCACGCCGCAGAACGACATCATCACGAACGGCTTCGTCGCGAAGTCGCGCAACGACGAGCTCCCGGGCAAGGCGCTCCGCCTGACGATCCCGCGCAGCTTCACCGACGTGACGAAAGAGATCCTCGCCGCGATCCCGCAGAACGCCTCGGACACCGACCGCCATCGCGCCATCGAGCACCGCTCGAACGAGCTCGTGGCCGACTGCGAGAAGAAGCCGTCGACCCGCTGCCGCGTCGCGGCGTACGACGGCGGCGTGCAGTACATCCTCGCCGACCAGCTCGAGCTCTCCGACGTCCGCCTCGCCTACGCGCCGCCCCGCTCCGTCGGCGAGTACGGCGGCGAGACCGACAACTGGATGTGGCCGCGCCACACCGGCGACTTCGCCATCGGCCGCGCGTACGTCGACGGCAAGCCGTACCACACCGAGTTCTTCTTCCCGATCGCGAAGCAGGGCATCAAGCCCGGCGACTTCGTGATGGTGATGGGCTACCCCGGCATCACGTATCGCTCGCTCACCGCGGCGGAGATGCTCGAGCGCCGCGACCTCTTCTTCACGCGCCGCCGCGACGTGTACGGCGAATGGATCCGCATCCTCGAGGAGACGACGAAGGGGAACGCCGAGGCGCAGATCCTCGTCGCCGACAACCTCAAGACCCTCGGCAATCGCTTCAAGAACGCCGAGGGCCAGCTCGCCGGTTTCAAGCGCGGCGCGATCGTCGAGAAAGAGATGGCACAGGACGACGTCGTGCTGAAGTGGGCGGCGTCGCGTCCCGAATTCAGGAACGCCGTCGACGCGTATCGCGGACTCGCCGAGATGATCGCCGAGCAGCGGAAGACGTGGGATCGCGACTTCATCCTCACGCAGCTCTACGGCACGAACGCGTCGAACGTGCCGCTCGGACCGAAGTCGCTCTTTCTGTCGACCTCCGTGGTCCGCTCCGCGATCGAGCGGCAGAAGCCCGACGCCGAGCGCGACTCGCTCTACATGCAGCGCAACCTGGCGCGTCTCGCCGATCGCCTCGCGCGCGAGCAGAAGAATTTCTTCGCGCCGTCGGACAAACGAGTCTTCGCGTCTGTTGCCACGCGGTACGAAGCGCTGAAGCCGGTCAACATCGACGACCTCTACGCGCAGACGAAAGTCTTCGATCCCGCCGAGCGCGCGAAGATGCTGAACGAAACGCCGGACCAGCTTCGCGCGCGGCACGATCCGCTGCTCGATCTCGCGTTCACCCTCGACCGCGACATCCGCGATCTCGACGAGCGGAAAGCTCGCTGGGATGGCACGATCTCGCGCCTTCGTCCCGAATGGCGCCGCGCCGTGATGGCGCACGCCGGCAAGCCGGTGGCGTTCGACGCGAACTCCTCGCTGCGCGTCAGCTTCGCGCACGTGAAGGGCTACGCCCCGCGCGACGGCGTCTGGTACGAACCGCAGACGACACTCGAAGGCGTGCTGGAGAAAGACACCGGCGAGGAGCCGTTCAACGCGCCGAAGGCCTTGCTCGCACTCGCGCAGAAAAATCCAAAGGTGCCGGTCGACTTTCTCGCCGACGCCGACACCACCGGCGGCAACTCCGGCAGCCCGACCGTCAACGGCCGCGGCGAGCTGGTCGGCGTGAACTTCGATCGCGTGTGGGAGAACGTGGCCAACGACTTCGGCTACAACCCCGCGGTCGGGCGGAACGTGAACGTCGATATCCGGTATCTGATGTTCATGCTGGAGCACGACTCCGCAGCGAAGGCACTGCTGGATGAGATAGCGGATAGCAGATAGCGGATAGCAAAGCGGACGGCGGTTGCTATCTGCTATCCGCTATCTGCTATCTGATCCGACCCTGCTATCTTTCAAAAGGCGATGCTCGTTCCCGGCACGCAACTCGGTCCATACCGCATTGCCGCGCAGATTGGCGCGGGGGGGATGGGCGAGGTGTATCGCGCCGTCGACACCCGCCTCGGACGCGAGGTCGCGCTCAAGGTCCTCTCCCGCAATCTCTCCAACGACGGCGAGGCGCTGCGCCGGTTCGAGCAGGAAGCGCGCGCGGCGGGGATGCTCAATCATCCGAACATCGTCGCGGTCTTCGACGTCGGCGCCGACAACGATCAGCACTTCATCGTCAGCGAACTGCTCGAAGGCGAATCGCTGCGCGTGCGTCTCCGCCAGGGACCGATCTCGCCGCGCAAGGCGACCGATTACGCCGTGCAGATCGCGCGCGGCCTCGGCGCGGCGCACGACAAAGGAATCATCCATCGCGACCTGAAGCCGGAGAACATCTTCATCACCCGCGACGGCCAGGTGAAGATCCTCGACTTCGGTCTCGTGAAGCTGATCGGCCCGCGCGTCCCCGGCGTCGCCGCCGAGGCGGCCGCGCATCCGTACGACGACCACGCGCCGACGCTTCCATCGACGCCGACCGAGCCCGGCCGCCTCCTCGGCACCGTCGGCTACATGGCGCCCGAGCAGATCCGCGGCGGCTCCGGCGATCACCGCTCCGACATCTTCGCGTTCGGCGCGATGCTCTTCGAGATGCTGACGGGACGTCCCGCGTTCCGCGGCGACTCCCCCATCGAGACGCTCAACTCGATCCTCAAAGACGAGCCGCCCGACTTTTTCGAGCTCGACATCCGCGTCCCCGCCGCGCTCGAGCGCACGGTCCGCCATTGCCTCGAAAAAAATCCCGACGAGCGCTTCCAGTCCGCGCGCGATCTCGCGTTCGACCTCGGTGCGCTTTCCGGACTGACCAGCCAGGCCATCTCGTATCGTCGCTTCCCGCGCCTCCGTCCGCGCGCGATGGTCAAGCCGCTGCTCCTCATCGCCGCCGCCGCGCTCGCACTCGCCGCGCTCTACTTCGCCGGCACGCGCCACGGCCGCATGCCGCCGCCGCGCTATCGCCGCGTGACGTTCCGCAGCGGCACGATCTTCAACGCGCGCTTCTCGCCCGACGGTCAGACGATCGTCTACGGCGCGCGCTGGGCGGGGAATCCGATCGCCGTCTACACCGCGCGCGCCGATTCCCCCGAATCGCGCGACCTCGGCTTCGGCGACGCCGACATCCTCTCCGTCTCCTCGACCGGCCAGCTCGCGATCTCCCTCCATCGTCATCCGACCGGATACCTGCGTGAGAGCGGCACGCTGGCGCAGGTTCCGATCAACGGCGGCGCACCGCGGCAACTGCTGAACGACGTCGAGGCCGCGGACTGGACTCCCGACGGCCGCGCGCTCGCGATCGTGCGCACGATCGACGGCCACTGCCGCCTCGAATATCCGATCGGCAAGGTGCTCTACCAGACCGTCGGCTGGATCACCACGCCGCGCTTCTCGCCCAAGGGCGACTTCATCGCGTTCATCGATCATCCGTTCACGAACGACGATCGCGGACTCGTCTCCGTCGTCGACGTCGCCACGTCGAAGGCGCGCGCGCTGACGCCGGAGCTGCAGAGCATCGAAGGTCTCGCCTGGCGTCCGGATGGCAAAGAGATCTGGTTCGCCGAGGAGCAGCCGTGGGGCCGCGCGATCGCGGCGGTCGATCTGAAGGGCGACGATCGCATCGTCAACACCAGCGCCGGCTGGATCTGGCTGCTCGACATCTCGCGCGACGGCCGCATCCTCGCGGCGCAGCAGAACATCCGCAGCAACGTCCACGCCTCGCTCCCGACGCACAACGAGGAGAGCGATCTCTCGTGGCTCGACTACTCGATCGCGCGCGACCTCTCCGCCGACGGCTCGACGATCATCCTGTCCGAATCGGGCGAAGGGGGCGGCTCGATCTACGGCGTCTACTACCGCCGCACCGACGGCTCCCCCGCCATCCGCATCGGCGACGGCACGACGGAGTCGCTCTCACCCGACGGGCAATCGGTGCTCTCCATCCCGCGCAACCGCATGCCGGCCCAGATCATGATGCTGCCGACCGGCATTGGTCAGCCGCGCGCCATCACGCACGACAACATCAATCATCGCGCAGCGCGCTGGTTCCCCGACGGCAAGCGGATCCTCTTCTCCGGCAACGAGCCGGGCAAGCCGCCGCACCTCTGGGTGCAGTCGATCGCCGGCGGCCCGCCCACGCGCGTCGCGCCCGACGGCGTGATCGGCACGATGATCACTCCTGACAGCACACGAGTCCTCGGCCGCGCCGCCGATCGCCACTACTACTTCTATCCGGTCGACGGCGGCGCTCCGCAACTCGTCGCGCCGATGCAGGGCAGTGACGTTCCGATCCGCTTCAGCGCCGATGGGAGATTTCTCTACGTCGCGACCTTCGGCCGCATCCCCGCGATCGTCACGAAGATCGACCTCGTGACCGGTTTGCGCGAGAAGTGGCGCGAGGTCGTGCCGTCCGATCGCGCGGGGTTGATCAATGTGGGACCGGTGCTCGTGACGCCCGACGGGCAGACGGTGGTGTATTCGTACACACGGATGCTCTCGGACCTCTACCTCATCGAGAAGTGAACGTGCGGTCGAAGTCCAGTGGGGGGACAGGCGCCCTCGCCTGTCCGACGAAAAGCGACAGGCGAGGGCGCCTGTCCCCCCACCGGAAAAACGTCCTACACGATCTCCACCGCGAATGCGGCCTGATCATGCCCATCGATGCCGAGACGGCCGAAGCCGTTGCTCGTCTTCGACCACGCATCGAGGTTCACGCTGAAGGCGCACTTGCGATCGGCCGGCGTGAGCATGCTCTCGAACGAAACGGAGCTCGAGATCGCCGCCGGTGCGGGCGGCTGGCCCGCGTTGTTGCTGCCGCTGCCGAGGTTGCCGCTGCCTCCGCCGAGGCCGCGCCGCCAGTACGAGTTGTAGCCCTGGAAGAACAGCGGCTCGGGGTGATATGCGCGGAAGCCCATGCTGAACTGCGACGTCGACGGGCCGGAGAGGAACTGGCACTCCGCGTCCGACGGGTTGCCGTCCTGACGCAGATCGACGATGTCGGCGGTCACCGGACGGTTGTCCCACCACAGCATGTGCGTGAGCGCGCCGTACGGCACGATCGCCGTCGGTCCGGTCTCCTGATACCAGCGGTTGAACGTGAATCCGCCGGCGACATCAGCGGGATCGACCGCCGGCGTGCCGGTCGGATGCAGCCGCTGCCCCGCCGCGTTGAACACTTCGAGCGTGAGCAGATACCGCCCCTCGGGCACCGACGACGTGTCGATGTACGCATGGAACTGGTTCGACTTGTACTCGTGATCGGCGCGATACGGAATCAGGTAGAGACCGGTCGAAGAGCCGACCGGCTGCGGTCCGAGGAACTGCGTCTGGACTTCCAGTCCGGCTGACGTGAAGACCAGGTAGTACCACGACAGGTTGTTCTGGAAGTAACGACGCGGCCCGGTCGGATCGCCGTTCGCGTTCGCGCTGCAGAAGCTGACGCGGTAGTACCTGGCGACGCTGCGGAGCGACTCCGTGAACTGGTACAGCAGCGAGAGCGTGCCGCCAAGGTTGATGTTGCGATTGCGATCCGAGACCGGACCGGGCCAGATCAATCCGTCGTTGAAATCGGACGGCGTGGCGACCGACAGCGGACCGTCGGCGTCGGGCGTCTTGAGATGCCACGCGTCGGTGAGGCCGATGTCGACCAGCAGCGCCGCCGCCCCGTCGACCGGCACGGTGTCGTTGTGCGTGCACGACTGCGCGTTCGGGTTGTACGTGTGCAGCTCGACGCCGTGCGGATTGTCGAACCATTGATGCGCGGCGACACCGTTGTAGATCACCGTCGGCACGCCGTTCACGACCTGCGTGACCTTGAACGCGTATTCGGTGTGGCACCACGGAAGCTGGATCGTGATCGGTTCCGGCCAGCAGATGTGGAACGTGCCGTCCGGCTGCAGGAAACCGCGTCCCACGAAGCGCGGCGTTCCGCAGCGGCGTCCCCAGCAGCGGAGATACGGGCGCGTCTCGAGGTACTGGAGCTGTTCGCCGCCGGAGAGCGACTTCAGCGCCTGTAGATCGGACGCGGCATTGATCGTCTGTTCGTTCAATGTGCCGCTCTCGTCGATCAGCGGATAGGCGCGCGACGCGATGCGCTGGAACGGCGCGGGGTCGGGACCGGGATCAGGCCCCGGCTTCGGGATGGGGATCGTCTCCACGATCCGCTCGAGGTCGCGGATGATCTCGAAGATGCGCGGGTCGCGATAGATGAACGGCCGGCAGCAGCAGGTCCGCTTGAACACCTCGACTTCGCCGTCGCACAGCGGCGCGCAGCGGTACGGGATGAACACCGAGGCGGGGATGCGCGCGTAATCCTCGAGCTGCACTCTCGACTTCAGAATTGTCGGCGCGAGTCCGGCGCGCGCCTGTGTCTCGATGTCGTACAGCACGTGCGGATACGGGTAGCAGTGCTCGATCGAGCCGTTCGCGCACTGGACGATCGGGAACAGCACGCCCCAGCGCGACTTGTCGATCTCGAACACCGCGTCGCCTTTCAGACGCGTGGCGAAATCGCGTGTGCTGATCGCGACGGCGTTCGCGAGGTCGGGCGGCTCATTGCCTTTCGGTGCCGCCGCAACGTACACGCGCGCGGTCGACTTGAGCGAGTCGGCCGGGACGTCGAACTGCCCTTCACGGTTGATCTGAGCCGCGTTCAGCACCTTCCCCTGCGCGTCGAGAGAGTAGACGGCGAGTGAGGTGAGATCGACGCCTGCATCGGCGTCCGCGAGCCTCAGTACTGGTTTCGATGACTTTGCCATTAGGGTTTCTCCTCCTTCACTGCAGTAGTGAGGAAGGAAGGAGAAACGTTACAAATGGAATGCGTCAGCGATCGGCGGGCTGGCAGTAGCGGATCGTGAACTGCACGACCGCTTCCCTCGTGCTCATCGCTTTTTCGACCGTGCCGTACTGCCACTGCTCGTCGTCGAAGAGGAAGCCTTCCGAGGCGAAATAGAACGGAAACGGCGGCTCGGTCCGCTTCCCGAGCGAGCGAAGTTTTTCGAATCGCGCGCGGAGATCGGCGTACTCGGCAGTGGTCAGCGTCTCGAGGATGTCGATCCGCTTCGGCTTCACCACGATCTGCGTGACCTCACCGTTGCCGGCGTAGTGGACGCAGGCGGTGTAGCGCTCGTTCGGCTCGTGGCAGAGCGTGGCGACGGCGAGGAGGAGGGCGGCGGGGAACATCACCAGTGCTCCCGCACAAACCCCAGCACATTCGCCGCCAGCATCGTCAATCCCGCCCCGAGCATCAGCGGCATGCGGAACGACGTCTCTTCCTTCGTCTTGCCGACGATCGAGCTGGCGAGGAAGAACAGGGTCATTCCGAAGCCGGTCTTCGAGCCGGAGAACCAGGCCGGCGGAATGCCGGCGAGCCAGAGCGCGAGGATCGCCGACGCGCCGGCGATGAAGACCAGGACACCTTTCGCCTTGCCCTGCGGCAGCCAGTGAAACTGCGCGGCGACGGCGATCAGCATGATGATCGCCATCGACGCGCCGGCGAAGACGAGCTGGTCTTTGTTCACCGGGCGTGCCCGCGGGCGGCGCGGTCGCCACCGAAGGCCGTCACCCGCTGACTCGCTGACTCGTTGCGCTTGAAAGTTCGTTCATAGCGTTCACGCCGCCCGCCTTCGCCCGTTACTTACCAACAAAAATGTACAACTGCGGCGATGGAAATCCCCTGCTGCAATGCCGTGTTCCGAAATTGGGAACGATCAGTTTGACAGATACAGAACGTCGCGTCCACGCGTCCCGCGATCCGTCGAATCGGTCGAGGCTTCTGCTCACGGCGAACGATCTTCTCGACTTGTTTGGCGCTGGCGACGCCGTACCAGGCTCCGGAAGTGCGAATGCGTTAATTGCAGCGTTGGCCGCAGAAGTGGTTCGCTCGATCGCCTTCAAGACGCAAAAACGCGACGAACCAAGATACCTTTCGGTCCGTCGGACCGCTGAAGAAATCATCTTCTGGGCAACAAAAACATCCGCTGACCTACGCCGTGCCGTCGACGAAGATGCAAACGATTTCGCCGAGGTCATAGCACTCCGGCGAGAGCGGGACGAGTCATCGCTGTTCCCTGAAATCGCGGAAAATCGCCGCTTGGAGTCGCTTCGGCGCGAGGTTGATGCACTCCAGCGCGCCACAGCAGGGCCATTGCAGGTGGCTAGACTGGCGGTCGATATCGCCGAACGGGCGCTTACGATGTTCGACCATGGCTTCCAGTCGGCGCGGGGTGAGTCGCTCTCAGCATGTAATGCCGCCTTGTCAGCCGCTGGATCGAGCGCCTTTGTCGCCACGGTAAATCTCCGCGATATTGCGAGGCGGACCGGCGAGATTCAGCGCAATGAAGATCTGGTAGCTTGGGTTGAGTCGGCAACACAAGAAGTTGCGGCTATCCGGCATGAGGAACGTCGCCTCCGCCGGCTACTGACCCGGCGACTGTCGGGCTTTCGAAAGGAAGCCCGAGGAACGGCAAAGAAACGCCGTCAAAAAAAGCAGCGCTAGCGGACGCCCTTCCTTGCGTCGAGGATCTTTTCCATCTCGTCCATGATCCGATTCATCTTCTTGACGGTCAATTGCAGCGGCTCCGGCGTCGTCATGTCGACGCCCGCGTCCTTCAGCAGGTCGATCGGATACTTCGATCCGCCCGCCGACAGGAACGTCAGGTAGCGCTGTGTCGCCGCCTTGTCGCCGGCGAGCACTTTCTCCGACAGCGCGGCCGACGCCGTGAACGACGTCGCGTACTGGAAGACGTAGTAGTTGCGATAGAAGTGCGGGACGGTCGCCCACTCGTGCGTGACGTAGTCGTCGACGATGCAGACGTTCTTGTCGTGGCCGTAGTACTGCTTCGTGATGTCCATGTAGAGCTTGTCGAGCGCTTCGCCGGTGATCGGCTCGCCCTTCTCCGCCAGTTGATGCGCGCGCAGCTCGAACTCCGCGAACTGCGACTGGCGGAACACCGTCCCCTTGATCCCCTCGAGGTAATTGCCGAGGAGGGAGAGGCGGGCGTCGTCGTCCTTGATCTGCTTGAGCATGTAGTCGATCAGCAGCGCCTCATTGAACGTCGACGCGACCTCGGCCACGAACGTCGGGTAGTCCGCGGTCGGATACGGCTGCGTCTTGTTCGAGAGGTAGCTCTGCATCGTGTGCCCCAGCTCGTGGGCCAGCGTCGACATGTCGTTGTACTGGCCGTTGTAGTTGATCAGCATGTACGGGTGGACGTCGTACGCGCCGCCCTGCGAATACGCGCCGGCGCGCTTGCCGGGATTCGGATAGAGGTCGATCCAGCGCTCGTTCATCGCCTTCTGCATGACGGCGACGTAGTCCTTGCCCAGCGGCGCGACCGCGGCGAGGACGTGCTTCTCCGCTTCGTCGACCGGATAGTCGAGCTTCACGTTCGACACGAGCGGCGCGTAGAGGTCGTAGTAGTGAAGCTGATCGACGCCCATGATCCGCTTGCGCAGATTGAGATAGCGATGGAACGTGCCGAGGTTGTCGTGCACGCCTGAGATCAGCGACGTGTAGACCGAGGTCGGGATGTTGCTCTGATCGAGCGCGGAGGCCAGCGTCGTGTCGTAGTGGCGGGCGCGCATGTAGAAGAGGTCTTTGTTGATCTTCCCGCTGTAGGTCGAGCCGAACGTCGCGCGGTACTTGCCGATGGCGTTGAAGAAGGCGTCCATCACCTTCGCCCGGTCCTCGCGGTTCTTGACGGCGCGGTACTGATTGAACGACGCCTTGTCGATGCGCACCGTCTTGCCGTCGCTCAGCGTCACGCTCGGATACGGGAAGTCGGCGTCGGCGAAGATGCCGAACACGTCGCCCGCCGTCTCCGACATCAGGCCGGCGTCGGCGATCAGCTTCTCCTCCGTCTCGCTGCCGGTGTGCGGCTGGCGGCGGACGATGTCGTCGAGGTAGTGCGCGTAGACGCCGAGCTTCGGCTCCTGCTTCAGCCAGGCCTCGATCTTCGCGCGGTCGATGCGCAGGATCTCCGGCTCGATGTACGACGTCGTGCCGCCGAAGTCGGTGGCCAGCTTCTGCATCTCCTGCTGCATCGCCTGGTACTTCTGCACCCGCGTGTCCTGATCGGACTTCATCGCGGCGTAGACGTAGAGGCGCGAGAGCTCCTTGCTCAGATTGAAGACCGTGTCGAGCGCGGTGGCGAGCTGCTGGGGCGACTGAGCGAGCGTGCCCTTGAACTCCCCCGCCTTCGGCATCTTCGTCCCGAACTGCTCCTTCGCCGCGCGCCACGCTTCGTCGGTTGCGTAGATCTGCGACAGGTCCCACGTGTACTTGACCGGGATCTGCTCGCGCTCCTGCTGCTGCGCCACTGCCGTTGCCGCGATCGCGGTGATTGCTATCGATGCCATGAACGTCCTGAACATTTCGTTCCCTTTCGCGTGATTGGTCGCCAAGGCTAAACGGGCGGCGCGCGCGTTAGTTGTGACGAAACTGAAAGGCGTTCCGTACTTGTTGGCATATGACGAGGCGTTACCGGTTTCTGACCGCGCTCTTCTCGCTGTTCGTCTTCACCACTGCCTCCGCCGCCACCCGCAACAACGACGACAGTTGCGACATCGCGGTCCTCCCGGCGGCGACGCTGCTCCTCCCCTGGTTCGACGTCGACATCAACGCGGACCTGGCGGTCGCAAAGACGACGCTCTTCACGGTGGTCAACACCTCGCAGCGTCCGCAGATCGCGCGCGTCACGCTCTGGACCGACCTCGCCTACCCGTTGATGAGTTTCAATCTCTTCCTCACCGGCTACGACGTGGAGGGGGTCAATCTCTACGACGTCATCGCGCGCGGCGTGCTGCCCGGCGCGACGAATGCCAACAGCCCCGGCTCGCGCTCGCTCCCGAATGACGCAAATCCGAACTTCAGGCCCGGCGCCGCGTTCTCCTGCTCCACGGCCCCGCCGGTTCCGATTCCGTCGAACATCCTCACCGACATCCGCGTCGCGCTCACCGCCGGCGTGCTGCCCTCGTGTGGCGCGCAAGTCGGCGCGAAGCACACGACCGCGCAGGGCTACGTCACGATCGACGTCGTCGCCGATTGCAACCTCGCCGTCCCCACCGATCCGGCCTACATGAGCGACCTGCTCTACGACAACGTCCTCACCGGCGACTACCTCTGGGTGGATCCGGGCCCCATCACCGGCAACCTCGCGGGAGGCGTTCCGCTGGTCCACATCCGCGCCGTGCCGGAAGGAGGATTGCCGGGCGCGGTGGTGCCGACGAACCTCCCTTACACGTTCTACGACCGCTACACGCCGTCCGACGCGCGGACGATGGATCGCCGGCAGCCGCTGCCGAGCACGTTCATGACGCGATTCATCCAGGGCGGGCCCGGCACGCTCAACACCGAGCTCCGAATCTGGCGCGAAGGAGTCGTCGCGCCCAACGCGTCGTGCCGGAGCTACATCACGAACTTCGGCACGGCGATGGCGACGACGGAGAACATCCGTTTCGACGAGCACGAGAACCCGACGATGCTGGGGGGCTACATCTTCGAGCCGCCGTATCTGCTCGGGCCGATCGTGCTCCGGCCCGCCTCGAGCATCTCCACGGCCACGGGCGAATTGCCGCCTCTCTCCACTTCGGGCGACCTCGGCGGCTGGCTATACCTGAACCTGAACAACAAGGGATCGGCCGCCTACAGCAAGGCGCGGCCGAGTCAGAACTGGGTCGTCACGTCGATGTCGGCCGAGGGACGGTTTCAGGCCGCGTTCGACGCGACGATGCTCGGGAATGGCTGCACGCCCGCGGCATCGAACGAGCAACCGATCGGGCCCGGACCGAATACGACACCGTAAGGAGAGATCATGAAGACAGTCGTCCTCGCCTTCTCGCTGCTCATCGCTGTTGCGCTCAATGCCGCGACGTTCCCCTCCGGCTCACCATCGACGACGAACAACGACGACAGTTGCGACATCGCGCTCCTGCCTGCCGCGACGCTGCTGCTGCCCTATTTCGAAGTCGACGTCTCCGCCCCGCAGTCGGTGGCGCAGACGACGCTGTTCACCGTGGTGAACACATCGCGGGTCCCGCAGATCGCCCGCGTCACGATCTGGACCGACCTCGGATTCCCGGCGGTCAACTTCAATCTCTTCCTCACTGGCTACGACGTGCAGGCGATCAACCTTTACGACGTACTGGCGCGGTCGGTGATCGCGCCGCCGAACGGCACGAGCTCCTCGACCTCGCCCGGTTCGCGCTCCCTCGCCAACGACGCCAATCCCAATTTCGCGGCGACCGCGGCCGCCGATTGCCAGATCAATCCCGGCGTCGTTCCCGCGCCGATCATGAATGACATCCGCAGCGCGCTGACCGCCGGCCGCATCTCCGGATGTGGCGCCAACAAGATCGGCAACACGCACGCGAATGCGATCGGTTTCGTGACGATCGACGTGGTGAAGACCTGCAGCCTCTCGTTCCCCGACAGCGCGGCGTTTTACAACGACCTGTTGTACGACAACGTCCTCACCGGCGACTACCAGTCGGTCAATCCGAACGCGGCGACCGGCAACTACGCGGGCGGCAATCCGCTGGTGCACATCCGCGCCGTTCCGGAGGGAGGCGCCGCGGGCGCACCGACGCCGGTGACCAATCTCCCCTACACGTTCTACGACCGCTACACGCCGCGCGCGACGCCGAAGACGGACCGCCGCCAGCCGTTGCCGTCGACCTTCGCCGCGCGTTTCATCCAGGGCGGAGCGGGAGCGTTCAGCACGAACTTCCAGATCTGGCGCGAGGGCGTGACCGGCGCCGGCGCGACGTGCGCCGATTACACGAAGAACACCGGCAGCGCGATGATCGTCACCGACATCGTCCGCTTCGACGAGCACGAAAATCCGACACTCCTCCCGGGCTGCCCGCCGATCCTCTGCACACCGTTCGTCGTCACGCTGCCCGAGGCCTCGAGCACCGGGACGGCTTCGGGTAACTATCCGCCCGTGGTCGGCGGCGAGATCGGCGGCTGGATGTACCTCAATCTGAACAACGGCGGATCGACCGCGTACAGCAGAGCGCGCGCGAGCCAGAACTGGGTCACCGTGGCGATGTTCGCCGAGGGCCGGTATTCGACCATGACCGACGCCACCGCGCTCGCGAACGGCTGTACGCCGGCGCCGGCCGCCGGCGCGACGATCGGACCGGGACCGAACAGCGTTGTTCCATGAGACTTGCCGCCGTTGCAGCCGCAGTGCTGTTCGCCGTCGCCGCGCATGCGGCGACGACGAACAACGACGACAGTTGCGACATCTCCGTGGCTCCCGCGGCGACGCTGCTGCTCCCGTTTTTCGAGGTCGAGTTGGAGAAGCCGCAGACGATCGCGCGGACGACGATCTTCACCATCGTCAATACGTCGCAATACCCGCAGATCGCCCGCGTCACGCTCTGGAGCGATCTCGCCTATCCGGTCGTGAACTTCAATCTTTTCCTGACCGGCTACGACGTGCAGGCGGTGAATCTGTACGACGTCCTGACCACCGGAGCCACCGCCGGTTTCCTCACCGGGCCGGGCTCTCGCTCGCTGGCGAATGATCTCAATCCGAACCACACGTCGCTGCCGTGCGATCGTCACGTGCTGCCCGCGGCCTTGCTCGCCGACGTGCGCTCGATCCTGACCACGGGACGCGGTCCGTCCTGCAGCCAGGCCGGCCAGCTCGGACTGGTGCATCAGGCGGCGATCGGCTACGCCACGATCGACGTAGTCAATTCGTGCAATGTCACGTTCCCCAACAGCGCGGCCTATTACGACGAGCTGTTGTACGACAACGTGCTGATCGGCGATTACGAGCACGTCGACCCCAGTTACACGACCGGCAACTACGCCAGCGGCAGCCCGCTGGTGCACATCCGGGCCATCTCCGAGGGCGGACTCGCCGGCGCGAAGGTCACGCCCGACTTCCCGCGCACGTTCTACGAGCGCTACACGCCGCCCGCATCGCCGCACATCGATCGGCGGCAGCCGCTGCCGTCGGCGTTCGCCGCGCACTTCATCCAGGGCGGCACGGGATCGTTCAACACGAACCTGCAGATCTGGCGCGAGGGGCTCGTCGCCGGAACCGGCTGTGCCGCGTACGCACAGAGCTATGGCAGCGCGATCGAAGTCAGAGAGCTCGTGCGCTTCGACGAGCACGAGAATCCGACGATGACAGAGGGAACTGTCCGCATTGCGGCGTTTCAGAAGACGTACATCACCCTCCCTGCCGCATCGAGCAAGGCGACTTCGGCGGGCGAGTTCCCTCCGGTGTCGAACTGGGGCGACGTCGGCGGCTGGATGTACCTCAACCTCACGAATCCGGCCTGGGTCACGACCGTGATGTCGGCGGAAGGACGCTTCTCCGTGGCGTACGACGCGCAAATGCTGGGCAATGGATGTTCGCCCGCTCCGGTGAAGAAAACGATCATCGGACCGGCGCCATGAGACGCCTGTTCCTTGCGATCGCACTGTTGTTCGCCGTCGCAGCCAATGCGATGACGACGAACAACGACGACAGTTGCGACATCTCCGTGGCTCCCGCGGCAACGCTGCTGCTCCCGTATTTCGAGGTCGACGTCGACAAACCGCCGGCGCAGGCGCGGACGACGATCTTCACCATCGTCAACACGTCGCAATACCCGCAGATCGCCCGCGTCACGCTCTGGAGCGATCTCGCCTATCCCGTCCTGAACTTCAATCTCTTCCTCACCGGCTACGACGTGCAGTCGCTGAATCTGTACGACGTGCTGAGGACCGGAGCCACCGCCGGATTTCTCACCGGGCCGGGCTCTCGCTCGCTGGCGAATGATCTCAATCCGAATCACACGTCGATGCCATGCGACCGCGATGTGCTGTCCGCGGCATTGCTGGCCGACGTGCGCTCGATCCTGACCACGGGACGCGGGCCGTCCTGCACGCAGGCCGGTCAGCTCGGACAGGTGCACAAGGCGGCGATCGGCTACGCCACGATCGACATCGTCAATTCGTGCAGTGTCACGTTTCCCAGCAGTGCGGCCTACTACGACGAGCTGCTGTACGACAACGTGCTGATCGGCGACTACGAGCACGTCGATCCCAATCCGACGTTCGGCAACTACGCAAGCGGCAGCCCACTGGTTCACATCCGGGCCATCCCCGAGGGCGGGCTCGCCGGCGCGAAAGTGACGCCGAATCTTCCGCGCACGTTCTAGGACCGCTACACGCCGCCCGCATCACCGCACATCGATCGCCGGCAGCCGTTGCCCGCGGCATTCGCCGCGCGCTTCATGCAGGGCGGTACTGGAGCGTTCAACACGAATCTGCAGATATGGCGCGAGGCACTCACTGCCCCGGCGAGCTGTTCCGACTACGCGAAGAACTTCGGCACCTCGCACCTCATCAGGGATGAGGTGCGCTTCGACGAGCATGAGAACCCCACGACGCTGAATTCATCGATTCGGATCGCGGCCTATCACACCACCTATGTCACGCTGCCGGCCACTTCGAGCCCGGCGACCTCCGCGAGTATTTTTCCGCCGCTGTCGAACTGGGGTGACGTCGGAGGATGGATCTATCTCAACCTGACGAATCCGGCCTGGGTGACGACTGTGATGTCGGCCGAAGGACGTTATTCAGTGGCATACGACGCGCAACTGATGGGTAATGGATGTTCGCTTTTTCCGGTGACGAATATCATCGGACCGGAGCCGAACGTTCGACCGTAGAGATACGTCTCAACGGATGAGGTCACCATGCGAAAACTCATCATCGTCATCGCCCTCACCATCCTCGCGAGCTCCGCATACGCCCAGCAGGCCGAGCCCGCCGATCCCGATTTCTCGCCCGATCACCTGCGCCAGATCTTCACCACCGAGGAAGAGCGGCCGGAGCCGCCTCGCAACATCCGCTTCCCCTTCGGTGCCGTCGAGTTCCGCGCCCTCGGCATGGACTGGCGCATCAGCTACCTGCCGATCTTCGCCCCGCTCCATGGCTCCGTCCCCGCCACGACGAAGGTCTGGCCCGACGCGCTCTCACTGAATCAGACGGAGATCCCGGGAGGGCTGGCCATCCCCGAGCGCGATGCGGACATGCGGCGCGAGATGCGGAGGATTGCGAGGATTACGGCGAGGTAAGACGGACGGCGCTATTCCTCCCAGTACCCAGGACGCTTTCGCTCGTGAGCAATCGCCAGAACCGAAATGCGATCCCCGAAGCGTTTGAAGACCACCTGGTAGGGAAACGTGTCGACGGGCAACTGACGTATTGTTGGATCGGTTACGCCAAAGACAGCGCCACCGAGCTTGGGAAATTGCTCGAGTAACGCCAGCGCCTTATACACCTCGTCCAGAAATCGACTTGCCAGTTGCGGATCGCGTCGGCGATACCACGTAATCGCTTCGCGAATATCTCGCTTTGCTACCCGCCGAAGATGCACTCGCTTCAACGGGACAGCACTTCGCGCCGAATGTCATCCAAAGCAGCGCGCCAATCTTCCTCGTCGTCTGGATCTGCCTCGGCGTCGGCCGCGCGTCGCACAATCTCCGCTGCCCAGGCGGCCTTAACATCCTCATCCCGGTCTTCCAGACTTGACAGAAGCTCGGCTGCGATCTTCGCGCGCTCATTCGGCGTGAGCTGAAGCGCCTCTTCCAGGAGTCGGTCGGCATTCTTCGTCATAAAAGCGATGGTACACCGCGCTCCGGAGCGGCCTAGCGCCTCACCGTCAATCCCCACCCCGTATCCGTCAGCCACTGCCGCAGATCGGCCGCGTTGAGCGGGCGCGAGATCCAGTAGCCCTGCGCGAGATCGCATCCCATCTCGCACAGCCTGCTCCACGTCGCCTCGTCCTCCACCCCCTCGGCACATACCTGCTTGCCGAGGTTGTGCGCGAGGTCGATCACGGTGCGGACGATCGCCGCGTCGGCGTCGGAGCTGTTCATCCCGGTCACGAACGACTTGTCGATCTTGATCTCGTCGATCGGCAGCTCGCGCAGATGCGTGAGCGATGAATAGCCGGTGCCGAAGTCGTCGATCGACAGCCGCACGCCGATCGACTGCAGCATCGACATGATCGCCAGCGCGTGCGCCGGGTCGGCCATGATCGAGCTCTCCGTGATCTCGATCTTTAGAAAACGCGGATCGATCCCCCACTTCTTCAGCACGTCGTTGATCTTCGACGGCAGCGTCTGCTCCTGCAGGCTCTTCGCCGAGAGATTCACCGCGAGGTGGATCGGCGCGCCGGCGTCCTGCCAGTCGCGGCATTGCTGCAACGCGCGGTCGAGCAGCCAGTCGCTGATCGTGCGGATGAGGCCCGTCCGCTCCGCGATCGGGATGAACACACTCGGCGGCAACGTCCCCCGCGTCGGATGGTTCCAACGCAGCAGCACCTCGGCGCGCGTCACGAGGCCGCTGCGCAGGTGCAGCTTCGGCTGGTAGTAGAGCTCGAACTCGTTGCGCTCGAGCGCGTGCCGCATCTCGACGACCAGTGACAATTGCTCGGCGCTGCGCGGCTCGTGATCGTCGCGATGGAACGTGTAGCCGACCTGCGACTGCTTGGCCGAGTACATCGCCACGTCGGCGCGGCGCAGCAGCGTGCGCGCGTCGTTGCCGTGCGTCGGAAAGAGCGCGATGCCGATGCTGGCGCCGACCTCGAGTACCTGTCCGTCGACGACGAACGGCTGCTGCAGCGTGTTGAGGATGCGCCGCGCCGCCATCGCCACGCTGCGCAAATCGACCGCATCGGCGAGGACGATGGCGAACTCATCGCCGCCGAGGCGAGCCACCATGTCGGCGGAAGTCAGTTGATTCGTCAGACGGAACGCGACCGCTTTCAACAGCACGTCGCCGAAGTGATGGCCGAACGTGTCGTTCACTTCCTTGAAGCGATCGAGGTCCATCAGCAGCAGCGCCATCGAGCCGCGCGCGCGGCGCGCTTCGTCGATCGCGCGATCGAGCCGGTCGAAGAGCATCGTCCGGTTCGGCAGGCCGGTCAGCGCGTCGTGCATCGCCTGATGCCGCAGCGCGGTGAACTGGTTCTTCACCGCGGTGACGTCGCGGATGAAGGCGATCCAATGCGTGATCTCGCCGGCGTCGTCGACCGGAATGAGCTGCAGGTCGATCTCGATCTCCGTCCCGTCCTTCCGCCGCACTGTGACGTCCGCCTCGAACGGCCGATGCTCGAAGACGTGATGCAGCAATGCGTCGGCGATCGCCTGCTGCGACTCGACGATGCCGAAGATCACCGGCGTCTGCCCGATCACTTCCTCGCGCACCCGCCCGAAGATCGAGCAGAAGCCGTCGTTCACGAACGCGATGCGCGGACCGAGCGCCTCGACCGCCGGCGTCAGGATCGCGATCCCCTGCCCCGTGACATGCACCGCCGTGCCGAGGAGGCGCAACTGTTCGGTCTGATACCGCTGCTCGAGCAGCTCGCGCTGGACCGGATCGCTCGACTCCACCGTCGTGGTCCACGACGTATGGAACCAGGATGCGTCGGGGATGTCGTTGGACATTGGAAAAAGTGATCTTACTCCTCAGTTGATAGCTGTTGAGCGGTTCAGCGGTTGAGCTGTTCAGCTCAATCGCTCAACCGCTAAACCGCTCAACAGCTTTAGTCCGGATTCGTCGCCCAGACCGACATCTCCGTCGTGAACCCGCGATCGTCCATCGCCAGCATCGACACGATGGCGTGCGCGATCTCCTCGGCGCGCAGCTTCCGCTCGCTGAACGCGCGTCCGCGGAAGAACTCCGTCTGCACCTCGCTCGGGTTGATCTGCATCACGCGGACGTCGTGTTTGCGCAGCTCGGCGCGCCAGCATTCGGTCATGCCGGAGAGCGCGAACTTGCTCGACGCGTACGCCGTCCCGCCGGCGAAACCGCGCTGGCCGGCGGTCGACGCGATGTTGACGATGTTCCCGCCCTTCCCCGCCGCGACGAAGTGCTTCGCCGACTCGCGCGCCACGACCATCGCGCCGAAGACGTTCGTCGCGTAGACGCGCTGCATGTCGGCGAGCGACGTCTCGAGCAATGGCGCGAAATGTCCGAAGCCGGCGTTGTTGATCAGGATGTTGAAGCCGTCGAATGCCTCGATGACGTCGCCGACCATGCGGATGATGTGGTCCTCGCGCGCGACGTCCGCCTCGATCGCGAACGCGCCGATGTCGTCGGCCGCGCGGCGCAGTTTCGCGGCGTCGCGGCCGCAGATGGCGACGCGCGCGCCGCGCTGCGCGAGCTGGCGCGCGGTCTCCAGGCCGATGCCCGAGGAGCCGCCGGTGACGAGAGCCTTTGCGGTGGTAATGTCCATGGGGTGAACATCATCTTCCTTCTGCTCCCCGAGGTCGAGATCCTCGATCTCGCGGGGCCGTTGCAGGCTTTCCACGAGGCGAACCGCGAGCGGCGCCGCTACGACGTCCGCCTCTGCGCGACGCGCGAGAAGATCTGCACCGATCAGGGGCTCTGGCTCTCCGATCTCGAGCCGCTGCCGGACGCCGGCGCGGACGATCTGATCGTCGTGCCGGGGATGCCGTATCGCGCGACGGAACAGCTCGAGCGCGCCGCGGTGCGATGGCTCAAAATGTCCCATGCCGCCGGCGCGCACATCGCTTCCATCTGCACCGGCGCCTTCGTCCTCGGCGAGGCGGGCCTCCTCGACGATCGCCGCTGCACGACGCACTGGTCGCGCACAAATGAGCTGCAGCGGCGCTTCCCGCGCGCGAAGCTGCTGACCAATCGCCTCTTCGTCACCGACGGCGAGATCACGACGAGCGCGGGAATCGCGTCGGGCATCGACATGGCGCTCGCGCTGATCGAGCGCGCGTACGGTCCGCTCGCCGCGGCCGAGGTCGCGCGGGAGATGGTCGTCTACATCCGGCGCGATGGATCGGATGCGCAGCAGAGCGTCTACCTCGACTACCGCGCCCACCTCCACCCCGGCATCCATCGCGTGCAGGACCGGCTGATCCAGCAACCGGCCAAACGCGAGTCGCTCACCGCGCTGGCGTCGCTCGCCGGCATGAGTCCGCGGCATCTCACGCGGCTCTTCCGGCAGACCACCGGGATCTCCGTCCACGACTACGCGACCCGCATCCGCCTCGAGCTGGCGCGAACGCTGCTGCACGATCCGACGATGACGATGGAAGCGATCGCGACGAAGTGCGGCTTCGATTCCGCGCGGCAGTTCAGAAGAGTCTGGACGCGCGTGCTCGGCGGATCGCCGTCGTCGGCTCGACAGCCGGCATGAACTGCCCCCACTGCGACGCATCCGACCTCGACCTCCTCATCCCGCGCGAGCGGATCTCCGCGGAGCTGGAGCTGCGCGCGAAGTTCTGGGAGCAGCGGATCGACGGCCACATCGACGCGGCGGAGATGAAGGACCGCACCGACGTCGTGCTCGCGACGCCGGGCGAGATCCGCATCTGCCGCCCGTGCGGAATCCTCGTGCGCATCGATCACGCGCCGTCGTTCGAAGGCGATCCGTATGCCGACTACGTGATGGAGCAGATGCTCCGCGTGCAGATCGACGCGTTCCGCCACAAGGAGCCGCACTACCGCCCGCTGCTTCGTGACGGCGCGCGCGTGCTGGAGATCGGGAGCTATGTCGGCGGCTTCCTGCACGTCGCGACGGAATGGGGCTGGTCGCCCCTCGGCATCGACATTGGCGAAGACACCGCGCGCTTCTCCGCCTCGCGCGGCTACCCGACGCGGCACGCATCGCTCGAGGAGTGCGCATTCGACGACGCGTCGTTCGACGGCGTCTTCATCTGGAACACGTTCGAGCAGATCGAGGATCTCCGCTCGCTGCTCGTCGAATTGCGCCGCATCGTCGTCGCGCAAGGCATCGTCGTGATCCGCATCCCGAACGCGCTCTTCTATCTGGCCGCTTCAATCCTCGGCCACGATCTCGCCCTCGGCTACAACAACCTCCTCGGCTTCCCCCACCGCTACGGCTTCGGGACGCATTCGCTCGATGCGCTGCTCCGCGCGCACGGCTTCGAAACGATGAGCCACCGCGGCGACACGCTCATCCCGCCGAGCCGCACGCGCATGTCGACGTGGGCGCGGCAGGAAGCGAATGCGATCAACGAGACCGTGCGCGAGGTCGCGGCGGCGTTCGCGATGCTCGGTGAAACGACGGTTGCGGCGCCGTGGGTCGAGGGCGTGTATGTGGCTATGCCGCCTGCGGAGTCTCCATCATCGGAGCCTGCGGAGCCTCCTCCCGCACGCCCAGGAGGTGCCGCGCCATGAAGCGCCACAGCAGGCCCATCGCGTTGTGCAGGTGGAGCGTGACGAACAGCATCAGCACGCCGGCGAGCGAGAGGAGCCAGCCGCCGGTCGGGTCGACCATGATGCCGTAGCCGAAGTCGACCTCACCGCCATACGTACTGAACGGTGCGGAGATGAAGGCCGCGGAAATGCTGAACGCGACGACCGAGGCGACCCAGCACGCGAGGCCGACGGGGAACTTGAGGAACAGGAACGCGGCGCCCTTCCACGTCGACGAATCCTTCAGCACGCCCTTAACCCAGCCGACGACTTTGCGCGACGGGCTCTTCGCGGTCTGCAGCGGTTCGCCGAGGAGCCATTTCGAGAGGACTCGCTCGAACTGCCCGAGGGTCCAGATGAGGGCGACGAACGCGACAGCGAGCAACAGGCCGATCCAGAGCAGCGAGAGGCCGAGCGAAAGCGCCGATCCCGTGACCAGGAAGATGAAATACGCGAGGCCGAGCGGGAACGCCAGCCAGACGTACGCGACGTTGCCGTACGTGCGGCCGCGGGTCACCACGTTGAAGAAGCTGCGGATGGACTGAAGTGCGAGGTTGTCTGTCATGGCGTACTCCCGCACTGTGTTACGGCGCGGGCGCACGCGGGTTTCACTTCCTGACCAGCGTCACTCCACCGCGGCTCGCGAGCTTCGTATCGAGATACTCCCGCGCTTCCGGCGCGCTCTTGAGGTACGTGTCCCAGAACGCGGTCGCGGCGATCTTGATCGAGTCGAAGATGCCGCGCTGCAGGATGAAGCGGTTCTCGGAGCGCGTGCGCGGACCGGCGCGCTCCGGATTGCGCTGCGCGTTCATCTCGTCCATCCGGTCGAGCGAGTCGTCCGTCGGATTCGGCAGCGTGTAGCCGCCGCCGAACGAGAGGTGATTCGCGCCGCTGATCAGCACGAAGTACTTGTCGCCCGTCGGCGCATTGTCGAACGCCGTCCGCCGCCATTCCGGCGTCTCCGACTCCAGCGCGCCGCGATCCTCGGTGCCGGTCATGAACATCGCCGGGATCTTCACGTTGCGGAACGACTCCGCGCTGAGGCCGCGTACGGCGCTCACGCCTTGCGGCGACATGGCGATGATCGCCTTCACCCGCTCGTCGCGAAGCTGCAACGGCTTGCCGTCGCGCACCGGCTCTACGCCCGCGAGGAGCATCGCCACGAACGCGCCGTACGAATGCCCGCCGGCGGCGATCCGGTTGCGATCCATCTTTCCTTTCAGCTCGGGATAGCGCTCCTCGAGCGCGTCGAGCGAATCGAGGATGAACGTCACGTCGCGCACGCGATCGCGCCAGTCGGCGACGCTCTGCGATTCCCAGATCGCCTCGCCGATCGTCTTCCCCGACTGCCGCCGCTCGCGCAACAGCTCACGCAATTTGCCTGCATCGGCGTGCGACGCCTTGATGCAGACGTAGCCGTGACTTGCCCAATATTCGGTCAGTCCGACGTAGTTCTTGTTCGACGCTCCGTAGCCGTGCGAGAAGACGATGACCGGGAACGGTCCCTGTCCCTGCGACGGATATTCGATGACCAGGTCGACGTCTTTGTTGCGCTGCGCATCGTGCAGCGATCCGATCGGAATCGCCCCGACCGGAAACTCCCCACCCTCGGAGCGATAGCGTCCCGGCGTCTGCTTCGGCATCGGCGCCGGCTTGTTGTCATTCGAATCGGCGCACGCCGTGACGACGAGCGCGAGCAGGATGAGAAAACGTTTCATGGCTACTCCATTACGGCCGCGGGTGCGTTTCGCTGAACGTTCGGCGCGTACTGCGTGGCGACCACGCTTGCCAGCACGAGCACGCCGCCTGCCACCGCCGCGAGACTGACGGGCTCGTGCAGAAACGCGATCGCAGTCGCGAACGTGACGAGCGGCTCGAGGTAGAGCAGCGCGGCGACGCGCGACGTCTCGACCTTCTCCAATGCGCCGTACCAGAAGAGGTATCCGAGGCCCGAGCAGCCGATGGAGAGGAAGAGGACGGAGGTCCAGCCGACCGGCGTCAACTGCGGCAGCTCGCGCCAGCCGGCCTGCGCGATGAAGAACGGGATGAGCATCAGGGCGCCGAAGAGCATTGCGCCCGAGGTTGCGAGCCGCGGACCGAGCGCGCGGATCGTCTTGTGTCCCATCGTCGAATAGATCGCCCAGTTGATCGTGCTGACGAGGATCAGCAGATCGCCGCGCGTCGACGGCAGCGTGAGCACGCCCGCGTTCAGCTCACCACGCGTGATCACCAGCAGCGCGCCGGCAAAGCCGCCGATCAGTCCGAGGATCTTGATGAGGCCGAAGCGCTCGCGGAGGACGATCGCCGCGAGGATCGCCGACCAGATCGGCGTGATGCCGATCAGCCAGCCGGTGTGCACGGCGGTGGTCAGCGTCAGCGCGTACGACTGCAGCATTTGATGGACGAAGATGCCGATGAAGCCCATCAGCGCGAGCTGCGGCCACGCCTCGCGCGGCGGGAGCTTGCGGACGATCGCCAGCAGCATCAGCGCGCCGATGACGAAGCGGACGGTGATGATCGTGACCGGCGAGACTTCGCGCAGCGCCGCTTTCGTCGCGACGAACGACATGCCCCAGAAGATGACGGCGATGAGAGCACCGAGGCGGGGACGCATGCTTGAAGTTTAAACTGAAGAAATCGCATGCAATCCAAACGCGACCTCTACCTCCTCGCCGCGGCCACGCTCCTCATCCACCTCACCTGCCTCACGCAGTACGGGTGGTTCCGCGACGAGCTCTATTACGTCGCGTGCAGTCATCACATGGCGTGGGGCTACGTCGATCAGCCGCCGATGATCGCGCTGGTGGCGTGGATCGCGCGGCATCTCTTCGGCGAGACGCTGTGGGGCATCCGCATCGTCGCCGCGGTCGCGGGCTCGGCGATCGTCTTTCTCACCGGCATGCTCGCGCGCCGCCTCGGCGCATCGCGCTTCGCGCAGAACCTCGCGGCGCTCTGCTCGATCGTCGCGCCGATGTACCTCTCGGCCGGGCACTTCCTATCTATGAACGTCTTCGAGCCGCTGATCTGGATGTCGATGGCGTACGTCGCGATCGTGATCTTCGACGGCGGGAACGAGAAGCTCTGGCTCCTCTTCGGCGCGCTCGCCGGACTGGGACTGGAGAACAAACATTCGACGCTCTTCTTCGGCTCGGCGTTCGTCATCGGCATGCTGCTGACGTCACAGCGCCGGCACTTCACGCGGCCCTGGATCTGGCTCGGCGGCGTGCTCGCGTTTCTGATTTTCCTGCCGAACCTGATCTGGGAAGTGCAGCACGACTTCGCAACGTACGAGCTGCTGAACAACATCGCGCACAGCCACAAGAACGCGCCGGTCACACCGCTCTCGTTCTTCCTCGGGCAGCTCCTGCTGATGCATCCCTTCACGCTGCCGATCTGGATCCTCGGCATCGTCTGGCTGATCCGCGAGCCGCGCTATCGCACGCTCGGCTTCGCGTTCATCGCGCTGTTCATCGAGTTCGTGGTGATGAAGGGAAAGATCTACTACCTCGCGCCGGCATATCCGATGTTGTTCGCGGCGGGAGCGATCGCGCTGCCTCGACGGGCTCTGATCCCCGCGACGATTCTGCTCATCATCGGAGGCGCGCTCCTCGCGCCGTACGCCCTGCCGCTCCTCCCGCCCGAGACGTTCATCCGCTATCAGCGCGCGATGCATCTCGAACCGCCGCGCACCGAGAACCATCGCATGGGCCCGCTGCCGCAACAGTACGCCGACATGTTCGGCTGGCCGGAGATGACCGCCGCCGTCGCCCGCGCATACAACACGCTCACACCCGAGGAGAAAACGAAGTGCGCGATCTTCGCGCAGAACTACGGCCAGGCCGGCGCGATCGATCACTTCGGTCCCGCGTACGGACTGCCGCCCGCCATCAGCGGACATCAGAGCTACTTCCTCTGGGGCCCGCGCGGCGCAACCGGCGACGTGCTGATCGTCCTCGACGACGACCGCGAGGTGCTCGAGCGGCTCTTCGAGGACGTCCGCCCCGCCGGCGAAGTCACGCACCCGTACTCGATGCCGTACGAGCACTGGACGATCCATGTCTGCCGCAAGCCGAAGGTGTCGATGACGGAGCTCTGGCCGAAAGTGAAGAAGTGGATCTAGAGCTATTGAGCTGTTGAGCGGTTAAGCGGTTGAGCTGCTCAATAGCTCAACCGCTAAACAGCTCAACCGCTATTCTTCCCCCGTGACCGAAAAGATCCGCCGTTACACCCTCAAGCAGCCGGCCAAACCGCAGAAGCAGTACCGCGTCCGCTACGAAGAGGAGCTGAACTCCGAGCAACTCGAAGTCGTGATGGCGGGCGAAGGGCCGATGCTGGTCATCGCGGGCGCCGGCTCGGGCAAGACGCGCACCCTCACCTACCGCGTCTCGCGCCTCATCGAAGACGGTGTCGATCCGTCCGACATCCTGCTCGTCACGTTCACGAACAAGGCGGCGCGCGAGATGCTCAGCCGCGTCGAGCAGCTCGTCACCATCGACACGCGCCGCATCTGGGGAGGCACGTTCCACTCCATCGGCAACCGCCTCCTCCGCCTGCACGCCGACGCGATCGGCTATCGCTCGAACTTCTCGATCATGGACGAGGAAGACGCGAAGGAAATGATGGAGTCCGCCGTCTCCTCTCTCGGGATCAAGACGCTGGAGAAGCGCTTTCCGAAGGGCGACGTGCTGATCGACATCTACTCGTACCTGATCAACACGCGCACGCCGCTGGAGCTCCACCTCGAGCAGAACTACCCGCATTTCGCGATGTACCGCGACGAGATCGTGAACGTCTTCCGCCGCTACCGCGAGCGCAAGCGCGAGGCGAACGCGATGGACTTCGACGACCTGCTCCTCAACTGGAAGCTGCTGCTCGAGGAGAAGCCGGAGATCGCCGAGCCGCTGAAGCGGAGGTACCGCTACATCCTGGTCGACGAGTACCAGGACACGAACAAGCTGCAGGCGGACGTCATCGACGGCATGTCGTCGGTGCGCCGCAACGTGATGGTGGTCGGCGACGACGCGCAATCGATCTATTCGTTCCGCGGCGCGTCGTTCGAAAACATCCTCACCTTTCCGCTCCGTTTCTCCGATTCGAAGATCTACAAGCTGGAGACCAACTACCGCTCCACGCGCCAGATCCTCAACCTCGCCAACGCCTCGATCGCGGCGAATCGCTTTCAGTTTCAGAAGGAGCTGCAGGCGGTGCGCGGCGACGGACCCGATCCGGCGGTGGTCGGCACCGACGACGTGTTCGAGCAGGCGTCATTCGTCGCGCAACGCATCCTCGAGCTGCGCGATGAAGGCGAGAACCTATCCGACATCGCGGTGCTCTACCGCTCGCACTACCAGTCGCTCGAGCTGCAGATGGAGCTGTCGCGCCGCCTGATCCCGTACGAGATCCGCAGCGGCGTCCGCTTCTTCGAGCAGGCGCACATCAAGGACGTGATCGCGTACCTCAAGGTCGTGACGAACAGCCGCGACGAGCTGTCGTGGAAGCGGATGCTGAAGCTCTACCCGAAGGTCGGCGAGAAGAGCGCGAGCGAAGTGTGGGGCCGGATCGGCAGCGCACCGAATCCGCTCGATGTGTTTCTGCGCGGATTCGAGGCAGGCAGCCGCGCCCTCGCCGGCTCACTCGAATCGCTGCGCAGCGTCCTCCGCCTCATCGCGTCCGAATCGATGCGCCACAACCCCTCGGAATCGATCCGCCTGATCGTCGAGCGCGGCTACGCCGACTACGCGCGCTCGAAGTTCCCGAACGCCCAGGCGCGGCTCGACGACCTCGAGCAGCTCTCGCAGTACGCGCTGCGCTATGACGACGTCGAACAATTCCTCGACGAGGTCGCGCTGGCGAATCCGATCGCCGGAGAAGACGTCGCGGTCGTCGGTCCCGAGGATGAAAAGATCGTGTTGTCGTCGGTGCATCAGGCCAAGGGACTGGAGTGGCGCATCGTCTTCGTCATCTGGCTCGCCGACGGCCGCTTCCCCTCACAACGCGCGCTGCGCGTGCCCGGCGGCATCATCCGCGTCGACCCGAGCCGCGTGCACGAAGCGCTGCCGCTGCTGGAAGGGACGATCTCCGACGCGCCGGTCGTCGACGACCAGGGGACGCGCGAGCTGGTCATTCCAGGCGAGGAAGAAGAGCGGCGCCTGTTCTATGTGGCCGTGACGCGCGCACAACAGGAGCTCTATCTCGTCTTTCCCGTCATGGCGCGCGATCGCGGGGGGATGGATATTCTGATGGAGCCGTCGCGCTTCGTGCGCGAATTGCCCGGGGATTTGTATGAGAAGTGGGTCATTGGGACGGAGTGATAAGGCGGCCTTGTCCGCACTGTCGCCATTGCTTTATTACTGCCGCTGTTGGTGAGCCTCGCTGGTGTTCGCTGCACGGGACGTGTCCCGGCACCGACTGGCAGCGCTAACAAAGAACCGCAATATCGTCCTCCGCGCGAGGCTGCTCCAGTGCCGGCGAGTATCGTGTCGTTTGTGGCAGATGGTAAGGACTTGACAAACTCCGACCTATTCTTCGACATCTGAGGATCGCATCGTGGGCACCGACATACGCGCTTTCATCGAGTACCGCCCCTCGCCTGATCAGATCTGGCGCACGCATAGCGAAGTTTTTCCGGAGCGGGACTATCGTCTTTTCAGCGCAATCGCCGGAGCTAGTTTTGGCAGGGACGACAGCATCACTCTGTTCGAAGCGCGCGGGTTCCCGGCCGACGCCTCTGCCTTCGCGCAGATCGCGTATTACGCCCACATCGTGCCGGACGAGGAATTCGTCCGTGATGGATTGTCGCGGTTCGTGCGTGCGGGCGACGTCGCCGAAATCATCGCCAACGGCGGTCATTACCGGCATCGATCGACGGGCCTGATTTCTCATCCCGATGCACGATACCCATCAAGTCTGAGCCTCAGCGAGCTTCAGACCGCTGTGCGTGCAGTCGAAAGCAGAGACGAAACACCCGGCTTTGCCTGGCAACTCGCGCTGCGCACGATGCAGGCGATCGAGACGGAGCTTCCGGCGGAAGTGCGGCTCGTGTTCTGGTTTGAGCACTGAGCTATTTGCGCTTTCCCATCGCTTTCATCATCGGATTGTCGACCTTCGTGTAGCCGGCGGGGATCGCGAACGCCGACGCGGGAATCGGTCCGTACTTCACCGCCGTCACCTCGGTGGTGATCACGGTCTTGTGTCCCATGATGTCCGTGGTCGTCGTGTTCGCCAGCGGCAAGCCCTTCATCTTCTTGAACTGCTCCTGCATTTTCGCGGCGCCCTTCGCCATCGGGCCCATCGCGGCCATCATCGCTTTCATGCTGTCGGCGAAGCCTTTGTACGCATCCCATGCCGCCACCGGGTATTTCAACTGCGTGGTCACGCACTGCTCGGATTTCGAGAACTGCCCGATCGTGATCCTCCAGTTCTCGCAGTCCAGGCCGGCGATCTTTCGCGACGTGCCGCTCTTCTCCACGGTGATCGCGAACATGCCTCCCATCATCGCCTCCATCCTTGCCTGCTGTTCGGGAGGAAGGTCCTTCAGTTGCGCCATCTGCTCCTGGACCTTCGCGCTCATCGCGTCCATGTCCTGACGCGTAATGACGTAGTAGGTCTTCTTCGCGGTGTCGAGCATCGTCATGTCGCCGCTCTTGAGGTCGAGAATCAGTTCCTTGCCGTCGTCCTGGGCCATCCTGACGTGGTCGCTCGAGATGTAGCTCGCCGAGGTCTGGGGCGGAGCGGCATCGCGCGTGGTCTTCGACTGGATGGTGAGGTCGTCGGCGAGAGTGGGAAGGGCGGCGGCAAGCAGAAGAGCGGCGATCAGGTGGCGCATGCGCAGCATGTTGGTCGGGCGGAGCGGCAAAATCAACCAGACCGGACCGTGGTCCTGCAATAATCCGCGCCGATGAAACTCCTGCTCATCTCCTCGTCGAACGTCTACGGCTTCGGCTACCTCGATCATGCCGAGCCGTTCATCCGCGACTTCCTCGGCGCGCTTCGGCGCATCGCCTTCATCCCCTTCGCCGCGAGCGATCACGCGTCGTACGTCACCACCGTTCGCGAGCGCTTCGCGCGGATGGAGGTCGACGTCGTCGACGATCTCGATCGCGCCGATGCGCTGTTCGTCGGCGGCGGCAACACGTTCCGCCTGCTGAAATCGCTGTACGACCGCGCGATGCTCGAGCCGATCCGCGAGCGCGTGCGCGGCGGGATGCCGTACATCGGCTCGAGCGCCGGGACGAACATCACGGCGCCGACCATCAAGACGACGAACGACATGCCGGTGGTATGGCCGCCGTCGCTCGACGCGCTCGCCTTCGTGCCGTTCCAGATCAATCCGCACTACCTCGATCCCGATCCCACGTCGAAACATCAGGGCGAGACGCGGGAAGAACGGATCCGCGACTTCCACGACGACAACGACGCGACGGTCGTCGGCCTGCGCGAAGGATCGCTGCTGCGCGTCGACGACTCGCATGTGCAACTGATCGGAACGTCGCCCTCGCGGATTTTCGTGAAGGGAAAAAGTCCGTACGAAGTGGAGCCGGGGAACGCACTCGAACTTTGATAGAGTGCTCGAAGTCCGCCGCATGTCCACCATCCTGATCGTCGATGACAATCCGATGTTCCTCTCGGAGGCGTCGAAGCTTTGCGAACGCGAAGGCTTCGAGACGATGACGGCGCGCTCGTGGACAGAGCTGAATCAGCTCCTCGCCACGCGCGTCCCCGATCTGGTGCTGATGGACATCGAGATGCCGAGCATCCCCGGCCACCGCCTCGGCACGTTCATCCGCGCGCGCTATCGCATCCCGATCGTGCTCGTGTCGGGACATTCGGAGGAGCGTCTCAAGCGTCTCTTCTCCTCCTCGGATGCCGACGGCTGGATCTGCAAGCCGCTGACGCGCGACAAGCTGATCGCGGCGGTCACGCGCTTCATGCCGATGGAGCAGCAGGAGGCGGCCGAGGAGACGAAGCAGCCGGAGCGCGTCGCGTCGTCAGGGACGCCGACCGTGCTGCTGATCGAGGACGAGGCGCTCATCGCGGCGCGGATCGAGGCGGCCATCGCGCCGATGTCGACCGTCACGCTGGCCGAGGATGGCGAATCGGCGATCGAGAAACTGTGGAGCGGGAGCTACGACTGCATCCTGCTCGATCTCATGCTGCCGCGCTTGAGCGGCTTCGACGTCGTGCGTCACCTCATGATGCGCAGGCCGGAGCTGCTGAAGGCGACGGTGATCATGACCGCGGCCGGCGATGCGTCGCTGCAGTTCATCGATCCGACGGCGGTCGGCAAGGTACTGCGCAAGCCGTTCGACCTCGGCACGCTGCCCGATGTCGTGCGGGAAGTGGCGGCGAGCGCGCGATAATCGGCGCGCAATGCTGCCCCCGCAAACCCAGTACGACGAGGCGCCGGTCGCGGAGAGCCACGAGAAGGTCGAAGAGCCTTCCCTCTTCAAAGTGCTCCTCCACAACGACGACTACACGACGATGGAGTTCGTCGTCTGGGTGCTGGAGTCGGTCTTCAACATGACCGAGGACGATGCCGTCCGTGTGATGCTCAACGTGCACGTGCAGGGCGTCGGCGTTGCCGGCATCTACACGTTCGAGGTCGCGCAGATGAAGGTGGAAAAGACGACCGCCATGGCGCAGGAGAACGAATACCCCCTGCTCTGCACCATGGAGAAGGCTTAAGTTAAGGGTCTGACCCTTAACTTAACTATGGACCGCTCCCTTCTCCTCCGCATCATCGGCGAGGCCTACGAACGGACTGCCTGGCACGGGCCGAACCTGCGCGGGGTGCTGCGCGGGATCGACGCGGAGCAGGCGTCCCGACGCCCGGGACCCGACCGCCACAACATCTGGGAGCTCGTCCTCCACTGCGCTTACTGGAAATTCGTCGCCTGGCGGCGGATCACCGGCTCGCGGGGCGCTCGTTTCCCTCGGGCGGGCAAGAATTTCTTCCCGGCCGAGGGGGTGTGGAAGGACGATCTGGCGCTCCTCGACGAGTCGCATCACGCCTTCCGGGATGCGGTCGAGACCCTCCCCGCCCGGGCTTTGGCAAGCAACTCGCGAACGATTTATGGCGTGGCCATGCATGATGTCTATCACGCTGGGCAGATTCGGCTGCTGGCCCGCGTTCTCACATTGCCAACATGATCGCGAAACAGCTCCAGGCCACCTTCGAATTTGCCGTCAACGAGGCGCTGACGCGGCGGCATGAGTACGTCACCCTCGAGCACCTCCTCTTCGCCCTGATGCACGACCGCGACGCCGTCGACGTCGTCCGCGCGTGCGGCGGCGACGTCGAGGAGCTGAAGAAACAGCTCGACGATTTCATGGGGAAGACGTTCGAGTCGCTCCCCGACGAGACGACCGTGCAACCGGTCCTGACCACGATGCTCCAGCGTGTCGTGCAGTACGCGCAGCTCCACGCCCAGAGCTCGGGACGCAAAGAGGTCGATACCGGCCAGATGCTCGCCGCGCTCTTCCAGGCGGAGCGCTCGCAGGCGGTCTACCTCCTTCGCAGCCAGGGGATCACCAAGCTCGACGTCCTCAACTACCTCTCGCACGGCATCAGCAAAGACTCACAGCCGCGGCATGAGCCGGCGTTCGTCTCGCCGGACGACGACCAGGCGCCGTCGGGCGATCCGCTGAAGAGCTTCGCGGTGAATCTGAACGAGCGCGCGGCGAAGGGCGAGATCGATCCGCTGATCGGACGCGGCCCGGAGCTGGAGCGGACGATCCAGATCCTCTGCCGCCGCCGCAAGAACAATCCGCTGCTGGTCGGCGAGCCGGGGGTCGGCAAGACCGCGATCGCCGAGGGGCTGGCGCTGAAGATCCACAAAGGCGAGACGCCGGAGGTGCTGAAGGGCGCCGAGGTCTGGTCGCTCGACATGGGCTCGGTGCTCGCCGGGACGAAGTACCGCGGCGAGTTCGAGCAGCGGCTCAAAGCGGTCATCTCCGCGCTGCTGGAGAAAAAGGAAGCGATCCTCTTCATCGACGAGATCCACACGATCGTCGGCGCCGGCGCGGTGAGCGGCGGCACGATGGACGCCTCGAACATCCTGAAGCCCGCCATCGCCTCGGGAAAGCTCCGCTGCATCGGCTCGACGACGTACGCCGAGTACAAGTCGTCGTTCGAGCGCGACCGCGCGCTGGCCCGCCGCTTCCAGAAGATCGAGATCGGCGAGCCTTCGGTCCCCGAGACCGTCGAGATCCTCAAAGGGTTGAAGAGCTACTACGAGGAGCATCACAAAGTCGCGTTCAGCGATGAGGCGCTGCAGCTCGCGGCCGAGCTGTCGGCGAAGTACATCCACGACCGCCATCTCCCCGACAAGGCGATCGACGTCCTCGATGAAGCGGGCGCGCGGGCGCGGATGCTCGGCACGCAGGGCTCAATCATCGGGATCGATGAAATCGAGCAAGTCGTCGCGCGTATCGCGAAGATCCCGCCGCGCACGATCGCCGTCTCGGAAAAAGATCGCCTGCAGACTCTCGAGAGCGACCTGCGCGCGGTGATCTACGGCCAGGACCACGCGATCCAGCAGATCGTCAGCGCGATCAAGCTTTCGCGCTCGGGCCTCGGCAACGCGGAGCGGCCGATCGGCTCGTTCCTCTTCAGCGGACCGACCGGCGTCGGCAAGACGGAGCTCGCGAAGCAGCTCGCATCGTCACTCGGCGTAGAGTTCATCCGCTTCGACATGAGCGAGTACATGGAGCCGCACACCGTGTCGCGTCTGATCGGCGCGCCGCCGGGATACGTCGGCTTCGATCAGGGCGGTCTGCTCACCGACGCGATCCAGAAGACGCCGTACGCGGTGCTCGTGCTCGACGAGATCGAGAAGGCGCATCCGAATCTCTTCTCCATCCTGCTGCAGGTGATGGATCACGCCACGCTGACCGACAACAACGGCAAGAAGGCCGACTTCCGCAACGTGATCATGATCATGACCACCAATGCGGGCGGGCGTGAGATGACCGAGGGCGGCATGGGCTTCCGCAACAACCCGGGCAGCGGACGCGGTCGCGGCGCGATCGAGCGGACGTTCGCCCCGGAGTTCCGCAATCGTCTCGACGCGTGGATCGCCTTCGATCCGCTCAGCTTCGAAACGACGGAGAAGGTGGTCGACAAGTTCATCGCCGAGCTGCGCGCGCAGCTCGCCCCGAAGAACGTGACGCTCGAGCTCCGCGAAGCGGGCCGTGCGTGGCTGGCGAAACATGGCTACGACCAGTCGTTCGGCGCGCGCCCGATGGGCCGCCTCATCTCGACGAAGATCAAGGAGCCGCTCGTCGACGCGATCCTCTTCGGATCGCTGGCCGAGGGGGGTAATGTGGTCGTCGATGCATCGGGGAACGAACTGAAACTGAGCTACTGACATGCGCGCACGCCTGCTGCTGTTCACCGCCTTGCTGCTCTGGTGCGGAGCGCTGATCGCAGTGCGCATCGGCTACTCCGGACGCGTGACGTACGTCTTCCTCGTCTGGAATCTCTTCCTCGCGGTCGTCCCCGCCGTCGCCGCGGCGCTCTTCGTCCGCGCGCGCTCGACGTTCGCGCGCATCGCATCGTTCGCCGTCTGGCTCGCGTTCCTCCCGAACGCGCCGTACATCGCCACCGACTTCATTCACCTCCGCCCCCGCCCCGGCATCCCGCTCTGGTTCGACATCGCGCTCCTCCTCTCCTGCGCGGCAACCGGCATCCTCCTCGCCTTCACCTCGCTCGCCGACGTGCAGGGCGTGGTCTCGCAGCGCTGGGGCAACGGCGTCGCCTGGAGCTTCTCCCTCGCCGTCCTCGGACTCTGCGGCTTCGGTATCTACCTCGGCCGCTTCCTCCGCTGGAACAGTTGGGATCTGGTCACGGAGCCGATGGCGAAGGCGAGCTACCTCACCGCCTCGGCGATGCATCCGATGGAGCATCCGCGCACATTCAGCGTGACCGCGATCTACGGCATCACTCTGGCCCTCGGCTACGCGGCGTTTCGCGTCACGCGAGAGTCATCTCGCTGATCCCCGCCCGCTCGCACGCCCCGCTCCACTCCTCGTCGGTGAAGCCGACGGTCCCGAGCTGGTGCGCGAGCGCGAACGGCTCGAACGAGCGGCCCTCTTTCGCGAAGACGACCGGCAGTCCGGGACGCGCTTCGCATTTCCAGCCGTCGTCGTAGAGGCGCGCGGCGATGCCGCAGCCGATCGCATTGCGCACGGCGCGCTCGCGATCGTCGGGCAAGAGATGCGTGAGGCGGAGGCGCTGCAGCGTGTCGGCCGATGCGTAGAAGCGCGGGACGTCGACGGCGCGCAGCGCGCGGAACGGCTCGACGTGCTTCGCGCTCTCGTCGCGCCAGACCGGCAGGAAGACGCGCGGCGCGGTCTCTTCCCATTCCACCGACTGCAGCTCCTTCGCCTTCTGCGGATCGGTGAAGAGCGTCTGGAGCAGCTCCCACTCGAGGCGCTGCACGTCGTGCAGCAGTGACACCGCGCGCGCATCCACCTGCGGCGTCTTCGTGCGATCGCTCGTCTCCAATGCGGCGATCCGCTCGTTCAGCGGTGGATGACTGTCGTACGGATCGGCGACGCCGCGGGTCATCTCCGACTTGATCTGCTTCGACACCGCGTCGGCGACCGGCTGCGCGCCGAGGAAGTGGGAGAAGCCTGCGGCGATCGGCGGACGGTAGCCGTTGGTCAGCACCGGGATCAGCTCCTGCTGCCAGTAGGCGTTGTACGCCAGCGCCGCGCCGTGCACGGCGATCAGCGCGTCCATCGCGTTGCCGACGCCGCCGATCCTCGCGGCGATGCGATCGGCTGCGAGCTCCTGTGCGCGTGAGACCGACTGGCTGATGCGCATGAAGAAGTTCGCGTACCAGAGGAATGGCTTGTAGATGCCGTTGCCGGTCCGCGCGAGGTTCTCGATCGTCCGCCGCATCGCCTCGCGGGTTTTGTAGAGCCAGACGCCGAGGCGCAGGTCGCCGCCCGCGTAGTGCCCGAATTCGTGCGCTACGATCGCGCGCAACTGTCCGACCGAGACGCTCTGCAGCAGCGTGAGGCCGATGCCCATCACCCGCCTGCTGCCGAGCCCCATGATCCCGCCGCGATGCGAGACCCACGCATTGACCTCGGGGAGCAGAAAGATGTCGGCCGGCATCGACTGTCCCGTCGCCTGCGACACCCGCCGCACGAGCTGAAACAGCTCCGGCTGCGCATGCTCCGTGAGCCGCGGCCCCGGCGCCTTGAAGCGATCGAAGCGCGGCAGGATCGACCAGAGGATGGCCAGCCCGCTGACGAAGCAGAAGACCGTGATGCCTTCAACGCCGTCGTGCGTGAGCTGGTAGTACGGCACGAACAACAGCGCCAGCGCGATCGTGATCGCGAGCAGATAGAACCCCAGCATCAGGAGGAGGGAGACCGCGATCCTGGAGCGCATGAATCAAGTGTAGCGCCGCTGCGCAAGCAAGCTTGCGCAATCCAGGGCGGCAGCAAGCTGCCGCACTCCACCCTGTTATCATTAAATCCATGCGGAATGCCCCCAGATATGGCGTTGAGATTTGTGACCGGTGTCACGAGTGCACCTGGCGGAACGACAGCTTCTTCTGCCAGCTCGATCCGAAGACGTTGCAGGCGTTTGATGACATCACTTTTGTAAACGTCTATCCGGAGGGGGCGCTGTTGTTCGCCGAGGGGGAGGCGCCGCGCGGGTTGTTCATCCTCTGCTATGGCTCGGCCAAGCTGACCATCTCTTCCGGCGGCGGGAAGAAGCTCATCACGCGCCGCGTGTCGCCCGGCGATGCATTGGGGCTGACCAGCGTGTTGTCCGGCAACGCCTACAAAGCCACGGCCGAAACGTCGTCGCCGTCGCAGTTGAAATTCATCAAGCGCGACGACTTCCTCCGCTTCATCGGCGAGTATCGCGACGTCTCCTTCAACATCGCCCGGCAGCTCATCGAAGAGTGCGAGTCGGATGCGAACCAGATCCGCGCCCTCGGGCTGGCGAACTCCGCGGCGGAACGGCTCGCCTACCTGCTTTTGTCGTGGTGCGACCAGTCGGGCGTGCCGTCGGCGAGCGGATTGCGCGTTTCGGTGTCGATGACCCACGAGGAGATCTCGCAGACCATCGGCACCTCGCGCGAGACCGTCTCCCGCATCCTCAAGTCCTTTAAAGAGAAGAAGATCATCACCGTCCGGCGCTCGTCGATGACGGTCCATCGCCGGCATGAGCTCGAGGACCTGATCCTCCTCTGAGCCCCGGTTTGTGACGTACGTCACACGACCTTGTCCCACCTGCACGGCCGCTCCGTCCAGCCGTCCTTTGCCCATTTCCTCCACGCACCGACATTGAGCCCATCAAAGCGGCGTGGTGCCGCAAAGGGAGCTGGAGGAAGCAATGAAAAACCTGAAATTCACATCCATTCTGATCACGCTGGCGCTGATGCTGTCCGCGCCGTTTGCAGTGGCCGAAGAGCCAGCGATCCACAACCCGTACACCGTCCTCGGCGTGCAACTCCGCGCCGCACTGATCGCCGACGCATCCGACGGCGCGTCGGCCGTGACCGTGGGCCCGGCCGTGTTCCAGGAAATCATCCCGTGCCGCCTCATCAGCACGCTCGAGGCGGACCACTACGCTCCGCAATGGGGCCGGCCGACGTTCGCACCGAACGAGAGCCGCTCGTATCGCGCGACCGGTGAGCTGATCGACGGAACGTTCGTCAACCCGTGCTCGCAGCAGATCCCGGTCAATGCGCTGGCCGTTGCGGCCCGCGTGTGGGCCATCGGACCGGCGTCCGACTCGACGGTCGTCTGGGTCACGCCCGGCACCAGCGGCATGCCGGACAGCCTGTCGAAGGTCGTACTGCGCGAGGGCGAGCGGTCGGCGGCCGAAGCGACGTTCGTGCTGCGGAATCACATGTTCACCGTGACCTCGCAGCTCGGCAGCGCCGACATCGTGGTCGACATCATCGGTTACTTCCTCCCCGACCCGTGGGGCCGCGGCGAGAAGGGCGACAAGGGTGATGCGGGCGCCATGGGTCCGCAGGGACCGAAGGGCGATAAGGGCAATGACGGCGCGCAGGGAGCGCAGGGTCTTCAGGGCGCGCAGGGGCTTCAGGGTGCGCAGGGTATCCAGGGTGAGAAGGGCGAGCGTGGTGCCGACGGCGCTATCGGGCCGAAGGGCGACAAGGGGAACGACGGCGCGGTCGGGCCCGCGGGTCCGCAGGGACCGAAGGGCGACAAGGGCGACAACGGCGCGCAGGGCATCCAGGGTGAGAAGGGTGAGCGCGGTATCGACGGAGCCCAGGGACCGAAGGGTGACAAAGGCGACCGCGGTGACGACGGTGCGCAGGGACTCAAAGGCGACAAGGGCAACGACGGCGCGCAGGGACTCAAGGGCGACAAGGGCGATCGCGGCGAGGACGGCGCGCAGGGAGCGAAGGGCGAGAAGGGTGACAAGGGCGATCAGGGCGCGCTCGGTCCGATGGGTCCGGAGGGTCCGCAAGGTCCGCAGGGCAGCCAGGGACCGGTCGGTCCCCCGGGCGGCCCGTACGTCTCCTCGATGAGCTGCCTCGCGCAGGGCGAGAACTCGATCACGCTGCAGAACGCCAACGTGCACGTCAACAGCGCGGTGATGGTCACGGTGACCGGACGGTCGCTCGGCAACATCATCTCCGTCCTGGCGCAGGGCGAAGGCTGGCTGACGATCTCGGGCAAACCGGCGACCTGCTTCCGTTACGTGGTCTTCAACTGAGAGCTCAACCACGCGGTCGCGACGAAGGGGCGCCGGGACATCCCGGCGCCCCTTCGCTATTCTCAGAGGATGTCGCGCTTCCCCGATCCCCGCTACGCGCGCGCCGACGTCGTGGCGGTCGGCAACGACCTCCGCGTCGAGACGCTGCGCGACGCGTACCGGCACGGCATCTTTCCCTGGCCGCACGAGGAGCTGGCGGTGCTGCCGTGGTTCTCGCCGAAGCGCCGTACGGTGATCCTCTTCGACGAGCTGCACGTCGGCCGGACGCTGCGCAAATCGATGAAGCGCGCCGATCTCACCTACACCATCGATCGCGATTTCGAGGCCGTGATCCGCGCCTGCTCGCACGTACCGCGTCCGGGACAGGACGGCACCTGGATCAGCGATGAGATCGTCGACGCCTACCTCCGCTTCCACGCGAGCGGCGACGCGCACAGCGTCGAGGTGTGGCAGGAAGGAGCGCTCGTCGGCGGTCTTTACGGCGTCGACTCCGGCGGCGTCTTCACCGGCGAGAGCATGTTCCACCGCGTGTCCGACGCGTCGAAGCTCGCGCTCCTCTTTCTCGTCGATCACCTGAAAACACGCGGCTGTACCTGGATCGACTGTCAGGTGATGACGCCGCACATGGAAGCGCTCGGCGCACGCGAGATCGCGCGCTCGAAGTTCCTCGACCTGCTGGCCGCCGCTCAGGCGCGCGGCGTGAACTTGTTCTGAGCGCCCGGAATCAAACCGAGCGGACGATCGATCAGCCGGTCGACATGCTCGCCGTAGCCGTTCTCCGCGAGCAGCGTCAGCTCGAACATCCGCGCCAGCCGGTCAACCCATCCGCGCGTGTCGCGCTCATCGAGAGTCGCGTACGACACGACTAGAGCCTCCGCCTCGCGCGGGAAGCGCGCGCGGATCCGCTCGAGCAGCAGCTCGTGTCCCGCTTCCTTGTTCGCGGTGCGCAGCGCGTCGAGCATGAGGATGTTCGTCGTCCCTTCCCAGATCGGCAGCACCTGCGCGTCGCGAAGAAGCCGCGGCATCGGACTCTCCTCGATGTACCCGTTGCCTCCGATCAACTCCATCGCCTCGGAGACGCACGGCACGGCGAGCTTGCCGGTCACCGCCTTCGCGATCGGCGTGAGGATGCGCAGCAACCGCTCGTCGCCGCGCTGCAGCGCATCGATCGTCTCGAACGTCAGCAGCATCGCGCCGGCGTGCTCCGCCTCGAGGTCCATCATCGTCTCCAGCGCGAGCGGGAACTCGATCACCGGACGTCCGAACGCCTGCCTCCGCTCGATGTACCAGCGCGCCTCGTGGATCGCGCGGCCGATCACCGCCACCGACGCGACGGCGTTGTAGAGCCGCGACATGTTGAGCATGTCGGCGATCGCGTTGAAGCCGCCGACCTCCTCGGCCGGCGCATCGCGCAGCGTCACCTCGCCGGTCGGCATCGAACGGACGCCGAGCTTCTCCTTCAAGCGATCGATGGTGACGCCCGGGTTGTCGCGCTGCAGCAGGAGATACGTGCGCAGTCCGCGCGTTCCAGCCGGCGCCCCTTGAGGCCGCGCGGTGACGAGCACCGCGTCGGCGTCGACGTTCGAGCAGAACCACTTCTGTCCCGTGAGCCGCCCGTCGCGCTCGATCGTCTCGTTCGCGCCGACGTCCGATCCGCCTGCGCGCTCGGTGAGGAACATGCCGCCGGTCCAGAGCGTGTCGCGATCGGATGACGCGAGATGCGGCACGACTCGCGCGATCTGCTCTTTGGTTCCGTGACGCGTCAGCACGCGCGCCACGCCGTCGGTCATGCAGAGCGGGCAGTAAAGTCCCATTTCCGCCATCGCGAAGAGGTACCCGAGGGCGAAGCCGAACGTGCGGGATGCCGGCTGAGGATCGACGTAGTTGACCGTGATCATCCCGGAGCCGTACGCGATCCGCTCCATCTCGCGATACGACGGGTGATAGTCGACGCGATTGATCCGATTGCCGCGCGCGTCATGCGTAACGAGCCGCGGCGACTCGCGATCGGCGATCTGCGCGAGGGGCGCGACCTCGAAAGCGGCGCGCTCCCCCATCTCGGCGAGACGCGGCTCCAGCGATGGATCGAGCTTGCGCTTGCAGATGTCGCGCAGAATCGGCGAGGCATCCCAGTACGAAATGTTCGGTGGTTCAGGGATCGGCATCGACCGAATGTTAACAACCTGTGCTGGGTGCTGCGTGCTGAGTGCTGGGTAGATCTACGTGGGGTGGAGAAATGCGGGTTGTTTGTTATTGCGCGCGAAAATGAGTTCGAGGTGATGCGGTGATCGAACGCTTCGAAGACATCGTGGCGTGGCAGTACGCGCGAGTGCTGTGCCGGGAAATTTATCTGGTCACCGGGCAACCACCGTTCGCACGCGATTTCGCGCTGCGCGATCAGATTCGAAGAGCGGCAATCTCGATTCCGTCGAACATCGCAGAAGGTTTCGAACGCTTCCGCCCGGCCGAATTCCATCAGTTCCTGTCGATCGCGAAAGGCTCCATCCGCGAACTGCGAACGCACCTCTACCTGGCCACTGACATCGGCTACCTCGACGAACCCACAAGAATCAAACTCTTCGAACAAGCCGACAAAACCGCCAGCAAGATCGGAGCACTCCGCGCATCAGTAGCCCGCCGCCGCTAGCCACCCCAGCACCCAGCACTCAGCACCCAGCACTAGACTATAAGCATGCTGACCAGACGACATTTCGCTCACGTCATCGGTGCGACCGCGATCACCGCCGCGATGCCTCGCCTCACGCTCGCGCAGGCGCCGAAGCCGAAAGGAATCGCGCGGCTCAACGCGAACGAGAATCCGTACGGCCCCTCGCCTGCCGCGTTGCGCGCGATCAACGACGCGCTGCCGCGCGCGAATCGCTATCCCGACGAGGCGATCGAGGCGTTGATCGCGGACATCGCGAAATACCACGGGCTGTCGAACGACTCGATCCTCGCCACCGACGGGTCGAGCGAGGCGCTGAAGGTTTCGGCGACGACGTTCGCGCAGAAGCGGCTCGTGACTGCCGATCCGACGTTCGAGGCGATCGGGTTCTGCGCGAAGTCCGAGGGAGCGGAGATCATCAAGGTGCCGCTGACCGCCGATCACGCGCATGACCTCCCGCGCATGCTCGAGGCAGCGAAGGGCGAAGGGTTGATCTACGTCTGCAATCCGAACAATCCGACGGCGACGATCACACCGAAGGCCATGGTGCGCGCGCTGCTGACCAGCGCGCCGGCGTCGGTCACCATACTCGTCGACGAGGCGTACCACCACTACGCGGAATCGCCTGACTACGAGAGCGTGATCCCGCTGGTGAAGTCGCACGCGAACCTCGTCGTGACGCGGACGTTCTCGAAGATCTACGGCATGGCCGGACTCCGCTGCGGCTACGCGATCGCGCAGCCGGCGGTCATCGAGCGGATGCAGAACCACGGTCAGTGGGATTCGGTCAACGTTCTCGCCGCCGAGGCCGCGCGCGCGTCGCTCGGCGATGCGGTGCATGTCGCGAACGGACAGAAGCGCAATCGCGAGGCGAAGAAATGGCTGGCGAACGAGCTGGCGAAGCTCGGCTACGACATGCTCCCCTCGGACGCGAACTTCGTGATGATCAACCTCAGGCGCGAGGTGCGTCCGTTCATCGAGTCGATGCGCGAGCGCGGCATCCACGTCGGACGGCCGTTTCCGCCGATGACGAACTACCTGCGGCTCTCGATCGGGACGCCGGAGGACATGCAGCGGTTCATGGAGGCGTTCCGGGTGGTGATGGCTTAGCCGTGAGCACGAGGTCGGCTACCACCGGCCAGTGATCCGACGGCCCCCGCCGGATCACTTTCGTCTCCACCACCTCCCACGCGGCGTCGCAGAAGATGTAGTCGAGGCGCTGGCGCGTCGACGGGAACGTCGCCTCGCGCATCTCGCCGCAGTAGCGCAGGTGTCCGTGCGCGAGCAGCGAGCGGAGCTCCTCGGCGCGCGGCGTGACGTTGAAATCGCCGGCCAGGAGATGCGGTGATCCGGCGCGTGCGGTGATGTCGCCGAGCGTCGCGACCTGCTCCAGCCGCGCTGCACGGAGCAGGCGGCCCCAGGCCGCGAGATGCGTGGCGAACAGCGTGAAGCGTGCGCCGTCGACGTCGATGCATGCCTCGAGCACCGAGCGCGGCTCGCCCGCGCCGGGGAGCGGATGGACGCGCGACGACTCGATCGTGCCGCGCGTGAGGATCGCGTTGCCGTAGTCGCCGCCGTTGATCGCGCAGCTCTTTCCGAACGCGAGCTTCAGTCCGGCGAGATGCGCGACCTGCGCGCCTTGGTCACCCGCCGGACGGCAGTAGACCTCCTGCAGTGCGACGACGTCGGGCTGCTGCGCGGCCACCGTCTCGGCGATCTTGACGATGTGATCCTGCTGCCGCTCGGCGGCATGGCCCTGGATGTTGTAGGTCATGATGCGAACGCGCATGCTGGATCAGTTGGCAGGTACCAGTTGGCCGTTGGCAGGAGCTCCGGCCAACGGTCAACTGTCAACGGCCAACGATCAAACCAGCAAGCCGCGTTCCGCATCCCAACGCCAGAGCTTCTCGCGCGTGAGGTGCGCGCCGCCGAGCCAGCCGCCGGCGCCGTTCAATTCGATGAAGTCGACGCTCCCCTCCATCACGTTGCGTCCCGCCGGAGTCACCGCGAGCGACGCTTTCGGCTCCGGCTCGCCCGGGACCTCGCTCATCAGGATCATCGGCACGGCGGACCAGGCGAGCCGCCGCAACTGGCGCAGCACTTCGCCGTCGCCGAAGCCGTAGCGCGGCGCGTCGGGGGTGAAGCGCGCGAAGAGCGAGCCGAAATCGGCGGCGCCTGCATCGATCAGCTCGAGCATCTTCCGCTCCGGTTCGCCGAGGCCGTTCTTCGTCGAGGGAAAACGTCCGGCGTGCAGGCGGAGGCCGTCGACGAGGAACGGGAAGTCGGGGATGTCCTGGCGGAGGAAGCGATTGAGCGCGAGCGGATCGTCCGACGTGTACGCCTGCCACGCCGCGTCGCCGGCGCGCAGCATCACCGGCGTCATCGGCGTGCGCGAACGGTAGAGCGCGAGCACGGCGTCGGCCTCGAGCAATCCGAGGGGCGTCGGGTTCCAGACCAGCGAAACGCGGCAGTTCGCAAAGCGCTTTGTGAGATAGAGCAGATGGATCAGGCAGAAGAGATCGTGCTCGAACCAGAGGACGATCTCCTCCTCCGTCCGCGCCGTGTCGATCGCCTTCTCCTGCTCCAGCAGATCATTGCGGACGCGCAGCAGGTTGTCGCCATGCTCCTCGGAGAGATAGCGCGCGCGCTCCTCTACCCAGTCGAGCGGTGCGAGATCGCGGCGCACCGGCCCGCCGATCAGCGACTCGCGATACGGCACATGACGTCCCGGAACACCTGCGCGGCGCGCGAGAGCGGCGGTGATGTCGCCGTTATGGAAGTGAATCATCGGCGCGGATCATAGTCCGACGCTGGCTCCGGAGCGATCTGTTATTCTCGATCGACGGCGTCGCCTTTCCACCGGGACTCTCGCCCGAACGTAAGACCTTACGCCCATGCCCGTTCCGGCGTGGCAGGCGACGCCGTTGCTCCGATGCTCACCGACCTCGATCAACTCCAGCACGAGCGGTCGCTCGACGCCATCGTCGTCCCCCTTCACGAATTCATGCATCCCGGCTTCCGCTGGCTCGCGCGCGGCGCGAAGGTGACGCGCGGCTACGCGATCAAGATCACCGGCCGCGATCCGGTGCTGGTCTGCTACGACATGGAGCGCGACGAAGCGGCCGCGAGCGGCCTGACGGTGCGCTCCATTCACGATTACGACTACGACGGCATCTTCAAGCGCGCCGCCTCGGCCTCGGACGCCTACGCCGAATTCTTCGACGCGGTGCTGCGCGATCACAGCGCGCAGACGACCGTCGCGTTCTACGGCAACCTGCCGGTCCACCTCTACCTCGGCATCGCCGACGGCCTCGCGACGCGCGGCTGGGTCGTGCATCGCGGCGGCGACGATCTGCTGCAGCTCGCGCGCAAGCGGAAAGATCCGTGGGAGATCGAGGCGATCGCGTCGGTCGGACAGCGCACCGTCGAAGTCGTCGACACGGTCCGCGCCGCGCTGCGCGAATGGAACGAATCGATGACCCTCGGCGACCTGAAGCAGATCGTCACGACCGAGATCACGCGCCGCGGGATGATCGAGGACCACGAGACGATCCTCTCGCAGGGGCGCGACGCCGGCGTCCCGCATTCACGCGGCAACGCGAGCGCGCGCGTCGTGCAGTCGTTGCCGATCGTCCTCGACATCTTCCCCGCCGACCGCGCCAGCGGCTACTTCTTCGACATGACACGCACGTTCTGCATCGGCGCGATTCCGGACGAGCTGCGGATGATCCACGCCGACGTCCTCGCCGCCTTCGAGCTCGCGCGCGACGCGATGCGTCCCGGCACGCGCGCCTCGGCGTACCAGGCGATGGTCTGCGACTTCTTCGAATCGAAAGGCTACGAAACCACGCGCGCCAATCCGCGCACGCTCAACGGCTACGTCCACGGCCTCGGCCACGGCGTCGGCCTGGAGATCCACGAGAAACCGTCCTTCGCGCTCGCGGGGTCGAACACCGACCTGATCGAAGTCGGCGACATCGTCACCATCGAGCCCGGCCTCTATTTCCCCGATCGCGAGATCGGCGTGCGGATCGAGGATACGTTTGTGGTGAGGGAGGGTGGGGTGGAGTCGTTGTGTGGGGGGAATTACGGACTGCAGTAGGGTGCGCGGGCACGAAGGCGCGCAGGTGCGGGGCCGCGAACCCGCGGACCCTCGCACCCGCGAACCCGCTGATCACAGGTTCCGATCAATGAACTTCTGCAACTCCCCTTTCGGCATCGCGCCGACCACGCGGTCGACGATCTTGCCGTCCTTGAACATCAGGATCGTGGGGATGGACGTGATGCCGTAGCGCTGCGAGACGTTCGGGTTGTCGTCGACGTTCAGCTTGGCGATGACCGCCTTGCCGTCGTAGCTCGGCGCCAGCTCTTCGATGATCGGGCCGATGATGCGGCAGGGTCCGCACCACGGGGCCCAGAAGTCGACGAGGGCGGGCTTGCCCGCGCCGAGCACTTTCGAGTCGAAGTCGTTGTCTCCGACGTGTTGTACTGCTCCGTTTGAATCTGCCATTGCGATCTCCTAATGTCCCTCAAATTGATCGGGACTTCCCCCTTATTCCAGTCCAGTTCGTCACCGGAATACAACCGGGACGTCCATTCTTACGATGTATGCTCATGCGTCGAATGATGCGTTTGAAGCTCGGAATCCTCCTCGCCTTCGCGGCGCTGCTGGCGACCGAGCCCGTCTACCATAACCATCCGCTCATTCCCGACGGCAGCGCAACACTACAAAGCCTTTGCGCGGTCTGTGCCGCCGGCGGCGATCGCGTAACGCTGAGCGCGCCTGCGGTCACCGCTCCCGACTTCGTCGTCTACGCGCTCGAGACCCGCGACGTCACGCTGCACGCGCGCACGCTCGAGCTCTCCCTCCCCTCCCGCGCCCCTCCGGCCGCCTGACGCGCCGTTTCAAGCAACACGTATTCGCGTCAGGAGGAGGACCATGGCCCGTCGCGGTCATTTCCCGTTTTTTCTGATCATTTTTCTGCTCGCGCAGCCGCTTTTTGCGCAGAGTCAGGACGACAAACTCAAACAACTCGAACAGAAGCTCGATGAGCTGATGCGGCAGACGGCGGAGCTGCGGCAGGAGATCGATGGCTTGAAAGGCGGACAGGCGGGGGCGCCTGTCCCCACACCGGAAGCGGAAGACCTGACCAAGGTCGCCGAGGTGACTCCGGCGGCTCCACAACTCACCGACGTTCAGACGATCAACAACCCGACGAACACCGGCGCGTCGAAAGTGTTCAATCCCGACACCTCGGTCATCGGCAGCTTCATCGGTCACGCCGGCCAGCGCAATCCGTTCGATCCTCGCTCGTCGATGCAGCTCGACGAGGCGGAGGTCGCGTTCGAAGCGTTCGTCGATCCGTACATGAAGGGCAAGTTCTTCCTCTCCTTCACGCCGGAAGGGGTCGACGTCGAGGAAGGCTACGCGAACCTCATCGCGCTGCCGCACGACCTCACGGCGAAGATCGGCAAGATGAAGGCGACGTTCGGCAAGGACAACACGTGGCACACGCACGTCCGCCCGTGGGTCGACCAGCCGCTCGTCATCCACAATTTCTTCGGCGATGAAGGCTTCAACGACAGCGGCGTGTCGGTCAGCAAGGCATTTCCGAACGACTTCGCGTTCGTCGAGGCGACGGCGGAGGCGTTCAAGGACAACCAGTACAACGGGCACCTGAAGCTGTTCAAAGATCTCTCGGAGAACAGCAACGTCGAGGTCGGAACGAGCTTCGCGCGCACCGGCGATAACTTCGGCGGCATCGACGTCACGTATCGCTGGAAGCCGCTGCAGCAGGGGCTCTATCGCTCGTTCATCGGCCGCTTCGAAGGCATCGTCGACGATCGCAGCGACATCGATCGCCGGCTCAAAGGCTTCTATGCATCAGGCGACTACCAGCTCGGCCAGCGCTGGTTCACCGGCATCCGGCTCGATCGCGCCGACCGCGGCGACGTCACCGATAAAGGCGTCTCCGCCACCCTCACCTTCTGGCCGTCCGAGTTCAGCCAGTTCCGCACGCAGCTTCGCCGCATCTCGTACGGCGGAGCGAAGAGCGTCACCGAGCTCCTCTTCGGCATGCAGTTTTCGATCGGCGCGCACGGCGCGCACACGTTCTAGGAGAACCGATGAAACGAATTCTTTTCGCACTCGCAACGATCGCGCTGACGCTCACCGCCGGCGCGCAGGAAAAGCTCCGCGTCACCACCACCATCTCCGACCTCGCCTCCATCACGCAGGAAGTCGGCGGCGACAAAGTCGAAGTCACGTCCATCGCGCGCGGTTATCAGGACCCGCACTTCGTCGAGCCGAAGCCGAGCTTCCTCATGCTGCTGCGCAAGACCGACCTCCTCGAAGTGGTCGGACTGGAGCTGGAGATCGGCTGGCTGCCTCCCCTGCTCGACCAGAGCCGCAACAACAACATCCGTCCGGGCCAGAAAGGCTACCTCGACGCCTCGCAGGGCGTGGAGATCCTCGACCGTCCGACCGGCACGGTCACGCGCGCGATGGGCGACGTCCATCCGCTCGGCAATCCGCACTACTGGCTCGACCCGGCGAACGGCGTGCGCATCGCGCGGCAGGTGCGCAACAAGCTCGTCGAGCTCCGCCCGCAGGACCAGGCGTATTTCGACCAGCGCCTCAACACGTTCATCGTGAAGCTCAACGACGCGAACAAGCGCTGGATGGCGGCGATGGCGCCGTACAAGAACGCGAAGATCGTCACGTACCACAACTCCTGGCCGAACTTCGCGCGGCACTTCGGACTGAACGTCGTCGGCTACGTCGAGCCGAAGCCGGGCGTGCCGCCGTCGCCGTCACACAGCTTCGAGCTGGTCAACATGATGAAGGCGCAGGGCGTGAAGGTCATCGCCATGGAGCCGTACTTCGATCAGAAGGATCCGCAGTTCATCGCGGCCAAGACCGGCGCGCAGGTCCTCGTCCTCTATCCGTCCGTCGGCGGCGCGAAGAGCGGCACCGACGATTACTTTCAACTGTTCGATCTGAACATCGCGAATCTGATCAAGGCGCTGAAGTAAATGATGGACATTCTGCAATTCCTCTATCTGCCGTTCCTCGCCGGTCTGATCCTGACCGGCATTCACGCCTACCTCGGCGTGCACGTCGTGGAGCGCGGGGTCATCTTCGTCGACCTCTCGCTCGCGCAGATCGCCGCGCTCGGCACGACCGCGGCCGTGCTGCGCGGCTACGATCCGCACGCGCCGGTGACCTACTGGTGGTCGCTCGGCTTCACCATCCTCGGCGCGGCGATCTTCGCCACGACGCGCGTGCATCGCGAGACGCGCATCCCGCAGGAGGCGATCATCGGCATCGTCTACGCCGTCTCCGCGGCCGCGGCGATCCTGGCGATGAGCAAGGCGACCGGCGAGACCGAGCATCTCAAGGACATGCTCGTCGGCAACATCCTGTCGGTGTCGGCGAAGACGGTCGGCACGACCGCGCTGCTGTACGCCGCCGTCGGCGTCTTCCACTTCATCTTCCGGAAGAAGTTCCTCGCCGTGTCGATGGGCGAAGAGATCCCGAACCTGAAGCTGTGGGACTTCCTCTTCTACACGTCGTTCGGCTTCGTCGTGACGTCGTCCGTCGCCATCGCCGGCGTGCTGCTCGTCTTTTCGTACCTCATCGTGCCGTCGGTCGCGGCGATGCTCTTCGCGCGGACGATCGGCAAGCGATTGGCGATCGGCTGGACGATGGGCGCGCTCGTGAGCGGCCTTGGCGTCCTGCTGTCGTTCAAGCTCGATCTGCCGACCGGCGCGACGATCGTCTGCACGTTCGGCATCGCACTCGCGCTGATGGCGGTGGTGTGGGGAATGGTGCGGCCGAAGCTCGCGTGATTACGGCAGCTCGAGGAGATGCGACGCGAAGACGTCGTTGAACAGCGCGCCTGCGCGGCGTTCGCGCAGGCGCTGCACGACCTCGGTGCCCGGCATGCCGAGGCGATTGAGGATGCGGCCGGCGATGAGCGCGGAGCGGTTGAAGCCCATCCCGCAATGCGACAGCACGCGATGTCCGCTCTCGACGAGATGCGCGCCGAGGGCGGTGACCGCTTCGAGCTTGCGAAGATCGGGCAGGTCTTCGTCGAAGATCGGGAAGTAGACGTAGAGGCAGCGGCCCGGCACCGTCGGGATGCACTCGTCGAGACCGCCCTCGAGATCGATCACCGTGTCGATGCCGTACGACTCGAGGATCGACCAGTCCTTGATCACCGGCGAGATGTAGAGCGCGCCCGCGTCGTCGACCTGATAGAGCTTCGATAGATCGATCATGGCGTCACCTCGGCAGCAGCGCGACGGCGCGCAGCGGCCCACCCGAGCCCGCGCCGATCTTCATCGGCAGCGCGATGATCCACGCGCCGGTTGCGGGCAGTCGATCGAGATTGGCGAGATTCTCGAAGCCCGGCACCTGCGCCGTCATCGCGATCTGATGGACGATGAAGTCCTTCGACGGACCGTAGTCGATGCTCGGCGTGTCGAGCCCGATCGCACCCACATGCCGCTGCTCGACGAGCAGCCGCGCCGCCTCGGCGCTGAACGATGGGAAGTGCAGGTTGTCGGTGGCGCCCGGCTTGTCGTCGCCGAAGTACGCCTTGCGGTTGCCGTAGTACTGACCCCAGCCGGTGCGGAGGACGGCAATCGCGCCGTTCGGGATCGTCCCGTGACTCGCTTCCCACCCCTTCACGTCGTCGACGGTGAGGCGATAGTCGTGATCCGCCGCGCTCTGTTTCGTCACGTCGATGACCACCGCCGGTCCGATGAGCTGCCGCGGCGGGATCTGATCGATCGTCCGTCCCTGCGCGGAGAAGTGGATCGGCGCGTCGAGATGCGTCCCGCCATGCTCCGGCGCGCAGAACGTGTTCGAGGCGTAGAAGTAGCCGCCCGGCGTCATGCCGTAGGCCTGCTGCTTCAGCTCGAAGCTGATCGGCGAATTCGGCCAGTAGAGCGTGTGCTCGTCGAACGCGTACGTGAGATCGACGACTTCGGCGGTGGCCAGGTCGGGAGACGAACTGGTGGTGGCGCAGCCGGCAAGCAGGGCGATGACGAGAGCGGCGAGAAAACGATGCATCAGTCCTCCGACAAAAAGCTGGTGAGCAGTTTAGCTGTTGAGGCGTTCAGCGCCGCTCAATGGCTCAACAGCTCAATCGCTCAACAGCTTTTTACGGCGTGTAACGCCGAGTCGGAATCCCTTCGCTCCTGCTGATGCTGAGCGCGGCGAAGGTGCGGATCAGCTTCCGGCCCGGCATGTCGGCGCGCTCGTATGCGCTGCAGAGGCGCTCGATCTGATCGGGATGTTCATCGGCCGAGATGGTGAAGCCCTCGGGCGGCTGATCGCCTTTCGTCGTCGGCGTGCGGAGCCAGCGGCCGGCGATGAAATCGCAGCGGAGGAAGCTCGTCCCCTTGCCGGTCTGAATCGACGCGGCCGCGGTCGCCGGGATGCCGCGCGCGTTCGCGCGCTGCTCGTCGAGTGCGCGCTCGACGTAGTACGCGATCATCCCGCGCAGCGCCGACTCATACGCCGGCAGGATGCGCTCGATGTGCAGTCCGGAGTGATACGTCGGCTTCTCGAACGCGGTCTTGGCGGGACGATGCGTCCCATGCCTCACGATCACGCACTCCGCGAGGATCGGCCCGCCCTCCCAGTCGATCCGCAGCGTGCAGGGCGAATGGATCGGCTCCTGGTGCGCGACACGGAAGCCGTTCATCGACGCGTCGAGGACGAAGACACGCGTTTGTCCTGCGCGCGCACGAATCGGACTCGGCGGCACGATGCGCTGAAAACGGCGGCGTTCTGACTTCGGCAATGCTGACGGACCTGGACGGAGTTTACAGGCTCTCGCCGCCGCTGTCTGCACTGGCACAGCGTTAGCTCTATGAACTGCTGATGTCGTCAAGACCCCAGCAGACTGAGCGGCGGAAGTGGCCCCGGCCGCCTCTCTGGCTCAACTTCCTACTCCTCCTCGTCGCCGCCGGAACGTTCATGGCCGCGCGTCATCAGCGTGAGGTCATCCGCGAGAAATCGGCGCGCCTCTTTCAGCCCGCGCCGAGGACGAGCGACGAGCTCAACCGCGTGCGCGACCAGTTGGCGGACATGGATCTCACGCAGGCGCAGCTCGCGCGCGAGCTCGACGCGAGGCTCGACTACCTCCGCACGCTGCAAAGCGAGGAGTTCTACATCGCCGTCGACACCGCACGACGGAAGCTTTCGCTGCGCATCGGCAAAGACGTCGCGCGCGAGGCGGACATCCAGATCGGCGAACAGAAGACCATCACCGGCGACGGCCGCACCTGGACGTTCGTGCCGCTGAAAGGCGGCTTCACCGTCGTGTCCAAGAGCAGCGACTACGACTGGACGATTCCGGAGTGGCTCTACGCGATGAACCATCAGCCGATCCCCGCGCAGCGTCCGTCGATCCGGAACGGCCTGGGGCGCTACATCGTCGTGCTCCCGGACAACTACGTCATTCACTCCACTCCCCCCGACACTTCGCCGTTGCACGGGCAACCGAAGCCGGGATCGATCATGGTGCCGGAGGCCGATCTCGCGGCCATCTGGCCGCGCATCACCAACAAGACACGGGTCTACATCTTCTGACTATGCGACGCTGGATTGGATTTCTCGGCTCCTGGGCAATTTTCGTTCTCGCACTCGGCGTCGCGGCGATCGCCGCCGCGGGCGAATGGATCAACCTCCGCGATTCGCGACGGCTCGACCGCGTCGACATGATCGACAAGATGATCGCGGAGCGAAGCGGCTCGAAGGCGGAACAGCTCCGCGGTGTGGCCAGGAGCCGCGAGGCGGGCCTCAACGAGATGCAGCAGAAGGTCAACAACATTTCGCGCGAGACCGACGACGTGCCCGATACCGGCCAGTCGATCATCGTCTCGACCACGGAGAACCGGCTCTACGTCCGCAGCAACGGGCAGACGGTCTTCCAGGCCGTCTGCTCGACCGGCAAAGGGACGACGCTCGCGGTCGACGGCAAGACGCTCGTCTTCGACACGCCGATCGGCAAGCTGCACATCAAGTCGAAGGAAGTCGATCCGGTCTGGGTGCCGCCCGACTGGCACTTCGTCGAAGAGGCGCGCAAGAGCGGCATGCGCGTCGTGCATCTCAATCGCGGCGGTGCGGTCGACGCCGACACCGGCGATCCGGTGAGCGGACGGAGCGAAGGCGTCTGGTCGTGGTTCAGCGGCAGCCGGCGCACGCTGCGCGTCCAGGGAAACACCGTGGTGGAAGAAGCCGGAGGATCGAACCGCGAGCTCCCGCCCGGAAAGTTGATCGTGGCCGGCAACACGATCGTCGTCCCGCCGGTCGACACCGCGCAGCGGCGATACGCCGGAGTCCTCGGCAAGTACCGCCTCGAGCTCGGCGACGGCTACGGCATTCACGGCACCGATCAGCCGCAGCAGCTCGGGCAGTCCGTGTCGCACGGCTGCGTGCGACTGGGCGACGCGGACATCGAGCGGCTGTATCAGATCGCGAACGTCGGGGATGAAGTGATCATCTACTAGAGCCGTAGTGATCTTCGGCTAGGGACGTCGCGGAGGATCAACTCCGGTTCGGCGGCGTGACCTCGATGTGCTGCTTCTCCTTGAGACGCCCGAGGACAAAGAGGCGCATGAGGTTAGTGTACAGTCGGCTCGAATGAACGTCTGGCGCGATCGACTCCAGCGATGGTTCTCGCCGATCGCGCGCGGTTGTCCGCTCTCGCCGAATGCGGTCACGCTCCTCGCCCTTCTCCTCCAGCTCGCCGCGGCCGCCTGTCTCTACCGCGGCGCGTTTCTCCTCGCCGTTCCGTTCGTGATCGTCGGCGGACTGGCCGATGCGTTCGACGGAATCGTCGCACGCGTGCAACAGAAGGAGAGCCGCTTCGGCGATTTCCTCGATCACTTCGCCGATCGCGTCGCCGACCTCGCGCTCGCCGCCGCGTGGATGCTCGGGAGCGGCGTGCGCGCGGAGATCGCGATGGCCGTGCTGATCGCCGTCATGCTGAACGGCTACATCGGGACGCAGATCGAGGCGACGTGGAAAGTGCGCGAGTACGACAGCATCGGCCGCGGCGAGTTCGTGCTCGCGCTGATCGTCTACCCGCTCGTGTCGCACATCCTCGCGGCGAACGATTGGCGCGGGATTCGCGGCGCGGGACTGTCGATCGCGGAATGGATGGCTGTCGCGATGGCGCTCTTCGCCATCCTCGGGATCGTGCAGCGTTTCGGGAAAGCGAAGCGGCTGTGACGGAGATCCGCCGCAACCTCATCACCGGCGAGCCGGTGATCTTCGCGCCGGAGCGCGCGTCGCGCCCGAACGCGTTCGCGCACGAGAGCGATGCCTGTCCGTTCTGTCCGGAACACGAAGGCGAGACGCCGCCGGAGATCGCGCGCATCGGCAATCCGTGGCGCGTGCGGGTCTTCGCCAACAAGTATCCGACGACGCGACAACACGAGGTGATCGTCGAATCGCCGCGTCACGACGCGACGTTCGCCGCGATCGAGAATCCGGCGGAGATCGTGGCGATGTACGTCGAGCGCTACCGCACGATCGACGCGAGGCACATCGCCATCTTTAAGAACCACGGTCCGATGGGAGGCGCGTCGCTGGAGCACATCCACTCGCAGATCGCCGGCCTGACGTTCATCCCGCCGCGCGTCGAGCGGGAACTGGCTGCGTTCGCGGCGCGCTGTCCGTTGTGCGAGGCCGTCCCGCACGTGATCGACGAGAGCGAGCATTTCCGCCGCATCGCGCCGCACGGCTCGTCGTTCGCGCACGAACAATGGATCGTGCCGCGGCGTCATGCGCCGAATTTCACCGCGATGAGTGATGCCGAGACGAACGATCTCGGACTGCGTTTGCGCGACCTGGCCGCGTCGCTGGAGCGGATCGCCACGTCCTACAATTGGCTCTTCATGAACTTCGCGGAGACGGGTCATTGGTACGTGCAGGCGATGCCGCGCGTGACCACCATCGCCGGTTTCGAGCTCGCCACCGGCACGTTCATCAACATCGTCGATCCGGAGCGGACATGCTCCCGCTGAAGGACCACAACCCGTCGCGCACCACGCCGGTCGTCAATTACCTGCTGATCGCGGTCAACATCGTGATGTTCTTCTGGGAGGTGTCGCTCGGCCGCTACTTCGAGCCGACGCTCTTCAACGTGGCGTTCATCCCGGTGCGGTTCTGGGGCGGAATGATCGGCCCGGAGCTGATCCGCATCTTCGTCTCGATGTTCCTGCACGGCGGCCTGCTGCACATCGGCGGCAACATGCTCTACCTCTGGATCTTCGGCGACAACATCGAGGACCGCCTCGGGCACTTCCCCTATCTCGTCTTCTACCTCGCCTGCGGATTCGTGGCGACGCTGGCGCATGCGTTCGCGAATCCCGGGTCGCAGGTGCCGTCGATCGGCGCCTCGGGCGCGATCGCCGGAGTCCTCGGCGCGTACCTGATCCTCTTCCCCACCGCGCGCGTCACGACGCTGATCCCGATCATCTTCTTCATCACCATCCGCGAGCTGCCCGCGGTCTTCCTGCTCGGATTCTGGTTCGTCCTGCAATTCTTCTCCGGCGTCGGCTCGCTCCACGCGGCGCAGAACGCGGGAGGCGTCGCCTATTTCGCGCACATCGGCGGATTCATCGCCGGGATGATCCTGATCTTCGTGTTCGGCGGGACGCGCCGGCGGCGCCTAGGCGTCTAGCAAGAGACTGCAGCAGGTCACCCCACCCTCCGCCTTCGCCAGCTCGCTCGCATCGACGGTCTTCACCTTGATGCCGCGCTTCCGCACGCGCGCGATGGTGTGCGGAAACGCGGACGGCATCAGCACGCCGTTCGGCGTGAGCAGCGCGTTCGCGGCGAACGGTTCCGAGGGATCGACCTCGATGCGGTCGAAACCGGGGAAATCGATCCAGGCCGGATTCACGAGGACGATCGAATCGCTGACCGCGGTGACGGCGGTCTTGAGATGGAGGCAGTCGCGCATCGACATCGCGTCGACCGTGTAGCGGTGAGGTGCGAGATGGGCGCGCAACTGGGCGATGCCGGCGTCGTTCGTCCGATCCGATCTCCCGACGAAGAGGCGCCTGCCGATGCGCAGTACATCGCCCCCGTCGAGAGTGCCGGGATCGTCGATGAATGCGAGCCTGCGATACGCGCGAAGCCTCTGTGCGACGGAGAACGTCTCCGCGCGGCGCGACGACGCGCCGGGGCGCGTGATCACCGCGAGCTCGTCGACGACCACCGCGGTGTCTTCGACGAACACCGAGTCCGGCAGATCGGGCTCGTCGGGTAGGTGGCGGACTTTGTATCCAAGGGAGGCGAGAGCTTTTTCGTAGGCCCGGTGCTGCTTCGTCGCGCGCGCGACGTCGATCGGCTCACGCGCGAGATGCGTGAGCTCGCAATCGACGATCGAAGGAGGACCGGAGCGCGTGAGCGCGACCAGCATTACGTCGTTCGCGACGCGAAGAACTGCTCGAGATGCTCGTACGCCTCGCGCAGGTTCGCCGACGGGTTGCGCAGCTCCGCGAACGCCTGGCGGTAGACGCTGCCGATGCGCTGCAGGTTCCGCTCGCGCAGCGAGTAGAGCACTTCACGCAGCGCTTCCGCTTCCTGCGGCGCGAGGTCGGTGCGCGTCAGCTCGCGCTCCAGCAGGCTCTGGGCCGAGCGAAGGTGCTCCGTTTCGTCGCCGCGCGGCGCGGCGATCGACGGCATCGGCCGGTCCGTGAGCGGCGACGGCGCGTGCACATCGACGGCGCCCGGAAGCTCCTTGAGCTGTCCGGTGAACTTGCCCATCATCAGGAACAGCTCCTTCTCGCTGGCGAAGTTGCCGACGAGACGGCTGTTGCGCGAGAGCTCGAGCTGCTCCGACTCCTGCAGCATGATGAACGCGCGCGCCTTGTCCTCGAGGGCGATTCGCTTGGCGTGGACCTTCCACGCCGTCACCGTCCCCTGGATGAAGCAGGCCTGCGCGGCCTTGATGCTCACCGCCTCGACCGTCACGTTCTCTTCGATGCGGATCGAGCCGGCGGTCGATTCCAGCTCGGAGTAGTTCCCCGAGTTCTGGATGACGAGATTTCCCGGAGTCTTGATGGAGAGTTGTCCCTGGGCGTTGACGCGGATCTCCGTCCCTTTCGGGATGATCATGGTGGGGAAATTGGCTTGTTCGGCGGCTGCACTCATCACACCCTCCTTCTCCCGATGAACGCCGGCGGTAGCGGATCGAAGTCTTTGTACTCGTTGACCGTGCGCGCCCGCATGAGGAGCTGCGCTTCATTGCTCCACTGGTAATTCAGGATGTAGATGCGCGGATCGACTGGCTTGTACGCACCCGGCTGCTCGATATCGCTGCGGATCTCGTAGTGCAGGTGCGAGTTCGTGCTCCAGCCGGTCGAGCCGACGGTGGCGATCACTTCGCCCTGCTTCACCGTCTGTCCGGCGCGCACCTTCACGGTGTCGCAGTGGCCGTAGATGGTGATGAAGCGGTCGGAGTGATTGATGACCACGACGTTGCCGAAGCGCCACCAGCTCACGCTCTGCGAGAGCGGGTAACGTCCGGCGAAGCTCACCACGCCGTCGGCGGTCGAGTAGACGGACGTGCCGGTCGGTGCGGAGAGGTCGAGTCCCTTGTGGAAGTCGGACGCGCGCGTGAACGGCGAGATGCGCATGCCGAAGGGCGAGGTCAGGACGAATTGGTCGGACGGCAGCGGCAGCACCGACGGCGTGTGCCGCACCATGTCGGTATTGGCGGCCTCGTACTGCGCGAGCAGGTCGAGCTGCAGTTCCAGCCGCTTCATCGCCGCCCGCAGCGACGCTTCGCGGCGATGCGCGTCCTCGAGCTGGTCCTCGGCCGCGCCGCGCGAGTGCAGCGGCAGCGAGAAGCCGCCCTGCCCCAGCGTGCGATCGAGACCGTAGACCGTGATCAGCTTCTCGACGCGGACGCGATGCTCTTCCAGCGAGCGCTCGAGCGACGTCATCTGCGCCACGTTCTCGCGCAGGCGCTCGCGCTGGACGTCGCGCTCCTGCCGCACGAAGAAGGCGAAGTTCGTTTTGTAGACGCGCCGGATGACGGTCGGGGCGGCGGCCATGGAGCCGACCACGATCGCCAGGATGAACGTCGAAGCGATGATCCCAATCAGAACCCGCCGCCGGTCGAAGAAGAGGTAGCGGACACGACGACGTATGTCGCTTGGATGGATCTGGATCTCGATCATGACAAGATCCCGCTCGGACTGCGCGGAACGATCAATATAGCACACGCTCCGGTGCAGTTCAGGCGGTGGGCGCGGGCTTTGTGAACCTCTTGATGAGAGTGGGAAGCAAGGTCAGCGCGATGAGTAGCGCGGCCACGATCAGCAGCCGGCGCACCGCGTCGCCCTGGGTCATCGTCCCGTTGAACAGCGCGTCGGCGGAGTACGCGAAGATCATGTGCGCCGGAAAAGTGCCGAGGAGAGTGCCCAGAAAGTAGTCACTGAACTTCACGCGCGCGACGCCGGCGCCGTAGTTCCAGACCGCGAACGGCGGACCGGGGATCAGGCGGACGATGAGCATCGTCTTGAGGCCCGCGGAAGAGACCTGGCGCTCGACCATCCGTCCCGCGCTGCCGAATTTCTCCAGCAGTCCCTCGCCGAGGAAACGGCCGACGAAGTAGGAGATGACGGCGCCGAGCATGCCGCCGGCCATCGCGTACAGGCCGCCGAGCTTCCAGCCCCAGACCACGCCGGCGGCGATGATGAAGAGGCTCGCCGGCAGGGCGAAGATGCAGCCGATCGCGTACGCCAGGACAATCACCACCGGTCCGTACCAGAGGCCGCGCATCAGCGAGACGCCTTCGCCGATGTGCTCGCGCGTCATGTACTCGCGCGCCGGCGTGAAGTAGAGCGCGGCAACCACGGCGGCGATGAAGAGGACAATCGCCGCCTTCAGGGCATTACGTCCGTTGAAGGTCATCGTCTGGTTCGCACGTCCACGACCGAGTTGGGCTCGATAGAGTAAGCCAGACCCATCGTGCGCGCGACGATGTCGAAGGCCTGAGAGCAGGGAACGTCGCGGAAGTAGAACATCGCCTTGCCGCCGACCTCCTTGTCGATGAGGAGGTTCTTGATCCCGCACTGCTCTTTCATCGATTTGAGGATCACGCGGATGTCTTCGTCCTTCACGTCGAGATCGACCGTCGGCTCTTTCTCCTCCGCTCGCGCGATGAGCGGCGCGAGCGCGAGGAGCGCGGCGAGAAGGACGACTTTCACGGTGGTCGGAAACAGGGCCGGGATGGCTTACGTTCCCGCGCTCTCCACGATCATGGCGATTCCCTGACCGCCGCCGATGCAAGCGGTTGCCAGACCGTACCGTTTGTTGCGGCGCCGCAGCTCGTACAGCAGAGTCAGCAGCAGACGCGTGCCGGACGCGGCCAGCGGATGACCGAGCGCGATCGCGCCGCCGTTCACGTTCAATTTCGCCATTTCGATGCCGAGCTCTTTCACGACGGCGAGCGCCTGCGCGGCGAACGCTTCGTTGAGCTCGATGAGATCGAGGTCGTCGAGCTTCATGCCGGCCTTCGCCAGCGCCGCCTTCGTCGCTGGAACAGGACCGATGCCCATGACCTCGGGGTCGCATCCAGTGATGCCCCAGGAGACGATGCGGCCGAGCGGCTTCTTGCCGTGCTTCTCGGCATTGTCCGCCGTGGTGACGACGAGCATCGCCGCGCCGTCGACGATTCCGCTCGCGTTGCCGGCGGTGACGAAGCCGTCTTTCGCGAACGCGGGACGGAGCTTGGCGAGACCTTCCATCGTCGTGTCGGGACGGGCGTGATCGTCATCGGCGAACGTCTCCCCTTTCCGTCCGACGACCACCGGCACCATTTCTTCGAGGAGCTTCGGCTTTGCCTCGACCGCGCACTGCTGGCTGCGCAGGGCGAAGCGGTCCTGCTCCTCGCGCGAGATGTCGTACCTGCGCGCGAGGTTCTCGGCGGTCTGGGCCATGTAGAGATTGCAGTAGGTGTCGAGCAGCGCGACCATCAGCGAGTCTTCGAGCGCGCCCTGGCCGAGCTTCAGGCCCTTGCGCGCGCCGCGCACGACGTGCGGAGCCTGCGACATGTTCTCCATCCCGCCCGCGAGGACGGCCTTCGCTTCATCGAGCTCGATCTGTTCGGCGGCGTTGATCACCGACTGGATGCCCGATCCACAGAGGCGGTTCACGGTCAGCGCCGGGACATGCTTCGGGACGCCTGCTTTCAGACCGACGTGGCGCGCGCCATAGATCGCGTCACCCGAGGTCTGAAGCGCGTTGCCGACGATGACGTGATCCATTTCGTCGGGAGAGAAACCGCTGCGCTCGAGCGCCGCTTTGGCCGCGAACGATGCCAGGTCGATCGCGCTGATGTCGGCGAAATGTCCGTTGTACTCCGCCATCGGCGTCCGGGCGCCGTCGACGATCACGATGTCTTTCATGGTGTGATGGACTCCTTCGAAGGTATGCGGCGCGGATGATATCCGAGCCATGCAATCGCGGCGATCTCGACGGCCGCGATGAAGACACTCCCTTCAATGCCGAATGCGCCGCCGGTAATCCAATCCGCCCCGCGCGCGGTGGTGGTGAGCACGGTTGTCTGTGAGTCGTAACCGCTGACCGAGTAGCCGAGGATCGGGCCGGAGAGGACGTTCCAGCTCAGGTGAATGCCGATCGGGAACCAGAGCCGCTCGTACCGCTCGTACGCGAGCGCGAGCATGACGCCGGCGAGCGCGATGTTCGCGAGCGCCACCGGCGTGATGTTCCGGTTGCCGAGGTGCAGCATCGCGAAGAGAAAGGAGCTGAACGCCAACGCGACGCCGCGGTTCACGCTCCGCAGTTTCTGAAAGAGATAGCCGCGGAACGCCAGCTCCTCGTGAAACGCCGCGGGAACGAAGACGGTGGCCAGCTCGAGCCACGGCAGACCGTCGCGACGCGTGTGGTGGACGTGCGCGGCGAGCATCAGCAGGAGATCGCAGGTGCCGATGAGCAGCGTCGCGAAGGCGACGCCGAAGAGCAGCTCGCGCGCGGCGTTCGCGGGAGGAGCGATGAGACCGATCGGCCAGCCCTCCGGTTCGAGGATGCGGATCGTGACGAGCGTCGCGGTGCTGACCGCGATCAGCGCCATCCACTGGTGCCACGGAAACGCGCTGAGGGCGAGGAAGACCGCCAGCCAGGCGGCGACGAAGAGGAAAAAAGAAGCGGCGGCCGAAGCCGCCGCTGATTGAGCACGAATGCGAATGTCTCCTACTGCCCCGGCTCCTCGACGATGATGCCGATGTTCTTCGCGCCGTTGGCGCGGGCGACATCGAGGAACTTCATGGTCGACTCGTAATCGACGTCACGCGAGCCGGCGAAGAAGATCATCTTCGACGTGTTGCCGTGCAGCAGATCGCGGATGCGCTGCGGAAACTGATCGGGCGGGACGTCGTCCTTGTTGATCAGGATCCGGTTGTCCGGCATGAGACGCAGGATGATCTGGTCGTTGACCGCGGACGGAGGGAGGCCCGCGGGTGCCTTGGGCGGCACCTTGACCAGATATCCCATCTGCACGACCGGCGTGATGACCATGAAGATGATCAGCAGCACGAGCACAACGTCGACCAGGGGCGTGACGTTGATATCGGACCTGAGTGAACCGCCGCCACCTACTTGCATTTACGTTCCTTGATTAGGTGATTTCTTCGGTTGTGCGATCAGACCGACGTTGTTGAAACCGACCTCGCGGCAGGCCTTCAACACGTCGAGCACCGCACCGTATTTGACCAGCTTGTCGCCTTTGACGGCGACCTCACGGTCGGGCGTGCGCTGGTGGATCTGTTCCAGCTCCGACTGCACCTGTTCCTTGCGCACGACCGTCGACCCGAGGTAGACGGAACCGTCCGACTTGACCGAGATCTGGAGCTGCTTGTCGGTGTCGGGGGTCTTCTCCGGCTCTTCCGTCACCGGAAGATTGACCGGCACGCCTTTCTGCAGCATGGGCGTGACGACCATGAAGATGATCAGGAGCACGAGACAGACGTCGACCAGCGGGGTGACGTTGATGTCGGAGTTCAGCCCGGCCTTGGTAAATTTGTTCGCCGAGCTATGCCATTTGTGACTTTTCATTGGCTCCAGCTTCCTTCAGGAAGTAGATCGACATCTCCGAGCCCGAGTTCGACATCTCGACGGTGAAGCGGTCGATGCGGTTCTGGAAGTAGTTGTACGCCCAAACCGCCGGAATGGCGACGAAGAGACCGAACGCCGTCGTGACGAGCGCTTCCGAGATACCGGCCGACACCGAGGCGATACCGCCGCCGGAGGTGGCCATCTTGGAGAACGCGTTGATGATGCCGACGACCGTTCCGAAGAGACCGACGAACGGCGCGGTGGCGCCGATGGTGGCCAGAACGCCGAGGTTCTCTTTCAGCTCGGCGATGGTGATCATGGCCGTACGGTCCATACCCTGGCGGGCTGCCTCGATGGGAACTTCCGGATCGACCGTGCGCTTGTCGCGGCGGACCGCTTCGAACTCGAGGAGACCGGCGCCGATGACCTTGGCGAGGTGGCTCTCCTTGAATTTCTTGGTGACGTCGATGGCCTGCTGGTAATCACCGCGGGTCAGGATGTTCGACAGCGCGCCGAGGAGCTTCAGCGACTGGTTCTTCGCGCGCTGAAAGGTGATGAAACGCTCGACCATGACCCAGATCGAGTAAACCGACATGATCACCATGAGGATGACCACGCCTTTTGCCAACCCACCCATCGAATTCCAAAGTGCGACAGGACTCATATCCATGATTCAGTTCCCTCCATGAACGGCCGGAGCCGGTGAGATTTAGTTCAGTTTGAAATTGACCGTGAGATTGAAGATGACGTCGACCGGCTGGCCGTTGAGCGTGCCGGGCCTGAACTTCCATTTTCTGACTGCTTCGACCGCGGCGTTGTCGAGGCCGAACGGCAGCGGCTTGAGCACCTGCACGTTCGTCACGTTGCCGTTCTTGTCGATGATGCACTCGACGATGACGATGCCGGAGATGCGGGCCTTGCGGGCCACTTCCGGATACACCGGCTCGACGCGGTTGATGACGACCGGCGCCTTGACGTCGCCGCCGACGCGCAGCGGCGCGGCGGGAGGAGGAGGCGCGGTGTCGGTGATCACGCCGCCGACGACTCCGCCGACGACACCACCGACCACACCGCCTTCGACGCCACCCTCGACGCCGCCTTCGACGCCCGCGCTGGCGGACGACGCGGCGACCGGGGTGACCTTCTCAGGCACGGTCGTCGGAGCCATTTCCTGGATGTTCTTCGGAACCTCGACCGGCTTCACGACCTGAGTGACCGTCGCGGCTTTCGGCGGAGGAGGGGGAGGCGGCGGCGGGGGCGGAGGAGCGGCAGCAACGGAGTACTGCGCGACCTGCGCCGGAGAGTTGGTCGGAAAGGAGACGTTCCAGACGGTGCCGAAGACCACGCCCGCGACGACGATCACGTGCAGCGCGATCGATACCGGCAACGTCAGATACTTCTGGATTCCGAACTTCTGCTTCCTGGATTCGACGACGGTGGTTTCGAACATGTGCCTTCCGTTTAGCTCTTCTTACCGGCTGCGGCCTTCTTGGCCCGGATGATCTCGACCGCGCGGTTGCGAATCGCGTCGGCCTGGGCGACGTCGGCCTGCGCCTTCACCGGATCGGTCGCCGCATCGAGCAGCGCCTGCTGGCGCCAGAGAAGGTTGAGATAAGCCATCGACTCGAAGTAATCGGGCTTCAGGTCGATCGCATGCTGCAGAGCGCCCTTCCCTTTCTCGATGATCGCCATCTTCTCGGTCAGGTCGGCCGGCGGGTTCTTCGCCACTTTCTCGTAGCAGACCACGCCGTAGATGTAGAACGACTCGGGGTTCTTCGAGTCGAGCAGCGTGATCTTCTCGTACCAGTTGAGCGACTCGTTGAAGTCGCCCTGCTTGGCGTAGAGCGTGGCGATCGACTTCACGGCCTCGAGATCGGCCGGATGATCCGTGAGGTAGCTGCGGAAGTAGTCGATGGCCTGCGAGGTGCGGTTCGCGTTGAGGTACATGTTGATCAACGCGTCGCGCGCGATGCGATCTTCCGGCTTCTTCTTCAGGTACTTGCTCAGCTCCTGAATGGCGGCGTCGGCATGCGCTTCGTTGGCGGGAGTCTTGTCGTCGGGGATGTAGAGACCAATTTGCGAGTATCCGATCATCCGATCGAGGTCCGCGAACTCGGAGTCGATGTCACGCGCCTTTTTGTAGTGCTCCAGCGCGGTTCGGTAATCTTCTTTCTCGTAGGCCTGGTTTGCCTGCTTGATCTCCATCCGGGCCCGGATTTTCTCGACGCAGCCAACGGAAGTGAGGGGAAGCACGAGTGCCAGCAAAAGGCACAACTTCTTTCTCATGTAAGTTCGGACTCCCTAGGTAGTGATCGCAGAGCGTTGTTGCAGCGAGCTGACAGGCGGTTGGCCGGCCCGAGCGAGCAATGGTGAGCGAATATACAGATCGGGTTTTCCACCGTCAAGCCAGTTGGTTACACCTGAAACCGAAATGTTGAAGCGGGCCAAAATCAACGATCCAAAAGACTAAGAGAACGGCCGCCAATGGCGGAGTTTTCGCCGCTGGAGGGGCGTGTCGAACAGTTCGACACTTCACATGTGAAAAAGAAAACCGCAGGTCAGTAGGTAGGTTTGAACTCGGCGGTGAGCGAACTGATCGCTTCCCACAACTCCGGAAACAACGGCTCCTTCGTCCCGGCCTCGAGCTGCGCCGCGGGAACGTTCTTCAGCGACATCACCTTCGACCCGATGACCCTGAACGCCAGCCTCATGTGCGTGAAGCGCCACTTCAGGAAGGCTTCATCGTAGTCCATCATCGCCTGCACCAGCCGGAAGAGCTCGTATTGCTCCCGCGGATGCCGCTCGATCTCCAGGATCTCCACGCCGCGCCGCGCCAGCAGTTCGGTGAACGGAGCCCAGATTCTCTTCCCCACGTCGAGGAGCTTGTTGAAGCCGGGCGACTCCTGCCCGCTCCCCCGCCCCAGCGACGACGTCCGAATGACGTGGTAGTCGGCCGGCGCCATCGTCTCCAGGATGATGATCTGCTCGCGCAGCAGATCGATGATCAGCCGGCAACGATGCAGAAGATCGGCCGCGAGCTGCGGCTTGTCCTCGCCGATCAGGCCGACGGTCCGGTCGATTTCGTAATCGATGTGGTGCAGCCAGAGCTCGGCCGACTGGTGCATGACCTGGAAAAGCCGCTCTTCCGGATGCGAAAGCAGCTCGACCGGCTTGACGAGATCGAGCAGCTCCGGCACGCGCACGTAGCGCTCGTAGTCGCTGTTGCCGCGGCCTTCGAGGATGGGTCCTGTATGTGCGGACATGTTTTTAGCAGGCGAGATAGCAGATAGCGGATTGCAGATAGCAACGACCCGAGGCTTGCTATCTGCTATCCGCTATCTGTCATCAAACGAGTTCCAGGATGTGACCTAGCTTCTTCTTCTTCGCTTCCAGGTATTTGCGGGTCGTCTGCGAGGGGGCGATCTCGAGCGGCACGCGCTCGATGATCTCGAGGCCGAAGCCTTCGATGGCGACGTATTTGGCGGGGTTGTTGGTCAGGAGGCGGATCTTGCGGACGCCGAGGTCGCGGAGGATCTGCGAGCCGGTGCCGTAGTCGCGGATGTCGGGGGCGAAGCCGAGCTTCGCGTTCGCCTCGATCGTGTCCGCGCCCTGATCCTGCAGCTCGTACGCTTTGAGCTTGTTGATCAGGCCGATCCCCCGCCCTTCCTGCAATAGATAGAGGATGACGCCCTTCCCTTCCTTCGCCACGAGCGCGAAGGCGCGATCGAGCTGATCGCCGCAGTCGCAGCGGTTGGAGTGGAAGACGTCGCCGGTGAGACAGGAGGAGTGGACGCGCACCAGGACTTCGTCCGATTCCGCGATCTCCCCCATCACCAGCGCGATGTGCTCCTCGCCGGTGATGTCGCTCTTGTACGCATGCACGCGGAAGTCGCCGTACTCGGTCGGCAGCACGGGCGACGCGAGGCAGCGCACGTGCTTCTCGTTGTGCATCCGGTACTTGATCAGATCGGCGACGGTGATGATCTTGAGCCCATGCTCGCGGGCGAAGATGCGGAGGTCGGGCATCCGCGCCATCGTGCCGTCCTCGTTCATGATTTCGCAGATCACCGCCGCGGGATTCATCCCCGCGATGCCCGCAAGATCGACCGAGGCCTCGGTCTGCCCGGCGCGCTTGAGCACTCCGCCCTTCTTGGCGCGAAGCGGAAAGACATGGCCCGGACGCACGAGATCGTGCGGGCGCGACTTCGGGTCGATCGCCACCCGCACCGTCTCCGAGCGATCGAAGGCGGAGATCCCGGTGGTAACGCGGCCGCGCGCTTCGATCGACACCGTGAACGCGGTGCCGTACGGCGACGTGTTGTTCTCGACCATCAGCGGCAGGTCGAGATCGCGGCAGCGCTCCTCGGTCAGCGCCAGGCAGATCAACCCGCGGCCGTACCGCGCCATGAAGTTGATCGATTCGGGGGTGACCTTCTCCGCCGCGATGCAGAGATCTCCCTCGTTCTCGCGGTCTTCGTCATCGACGATGATGACGAATTGTCCGTTGCGGTAGAGCTCCGCGGCTTCTTCGATGGTGGCAAAAGGCATCAGGTGGTTACTCGATCTTGAAGTCCTGCGTGAGATTGTAGCTCGCGGTGCCGTCATCGAGCTTGACGACCAGGGTGAAGGAGCCCGGTCCGAGCATCGGCAGAGCGCCCAGCGAGATCGCTGCTCGCACCAGTCCGCAACCCGGTACGGTGATGATCGGATCGGGATGGGCCTTCACCGGAAGACCGTTGACGCTGACCCGTTTTCCTTCCGCCATTCCGCGGATGGCGACCGAGACTTTGACCGGATCCTTGTCGCCGCAGTACTCCAGCGCGTAGCCGAGGTCGTCCTTCGCCGCGAATACCGACGCGGTGACGACATCCGCGAATGGGTCGGCCGCTTCGGAGTTGACGATGGCGTGCGGGTCCTTCAGCAGCAGCAGGTGATGCGCTCCAGGTTCTGCCTTCCTCGAGACGGCCGGCGACGCGGCGGTAGTTGCCTGCGTCCTGCCCCAGTCCGGAACTTCCTTCAGGTCGGGACTGACGATCAGCTTCTTGATCGCCACCGGCATCGCGTTCAGAAAGTCGTGGCGCTGGGTGTCTCGATGGTAGACACCTTTCGCATCCTCGACGAAGACGACTTCGACGCGCGGGAGATCGAATTTCTCTTTGGCGCCTTCCTTCTCCCAGAGCCAGATGATCCGCGCGCCCTCGTCCCGCTTCTGTCGCGTCGCTGCCGCGGCGGGAGCGGCGATGTTGGTCCTTCCGCGTAACACGTCGTTTGCGAGCTGCGGATAGCCGAGGACGAGGAGCACGCGGCCGCGGTCACTCATCGCGCCACGCGTGATCACGGTGCCGGTCGAATTGCGATCCTCAAACTGCTCATCCGCGGCCTTGACGCGTGCTTCGAAGTCGGTTTTGAACTCGTTCAGCGGCGTGCCGGGAGTCGGATCGCGTCTCGCCCAGAAAAGAAGGATGAACGTCTCCGCCTCGTCGTCCGTCGTGATCTGCTTCCACTGACGCTGTTCCTCGGCGGTCATGATCCATTGCACCGGTCCTTTGCCCCAATCCTGGTGAAGTGGGGAAAGGGCGAAGAGCAGCGCCGCCAGGATCATCATTGAATCTGGAAATCCTTCGAGAGATCGTAGCTCTTCGCACCGTCGTCGAGCTTGACGGCGAAGGTATACGTGCCCGCGGCGACCGGGAGGTTGGCGAGCGGGATCGACGCCCGGATCATGCCGCAACCGGGGACGGTGGTCTCCGGATCGGCGTGCACGTTCTCGGGAGGCGCGCTGATGTTGAGCTTCTTCCCTTTCGCCATTCCGCGGATGGCGACGGTGAGCTTCAGCGGATCCTTGTCGCCGCAGTACTCGAATGCGTACCCGAGCTCGTCCTGCTTCGTGAAGACCTTCTCGGACGTGATGTTCGCGAACGGATCGCCGGTGTCGGAGTTCATCAGCGTGTTCGGATCCCGGACCAGCACGAGTTGATGGGCGCCCGGCTCCCCTTTTCGCGTGACGATCGGTCGCGGCTCGGCGTGCGCGACCGGCGCAGCGGCCGGAACCTCTTTCAAGTCGGGGCTGACGATCATCTTCTTCATCGTCACCGCGACGGCGGCGGTGAGGTCGGGATAGTCGCGGTCGCTGTGGTAGACGCCTTTGTCGTCCTCGTAGAACGCGATCTCGATCCGCGGCGCGTCGAACTTCTGCTGTGCGACTTCCTTCTCCCATACCCAGACCTCGTGAGCGCGCGGCTTTCCGGGCTCGTGCAGTCTCGCCTTGATCTGTTGCGGGAACCCGAGGATCACGAGAGCGCGTCCGCGGTCGCTCATCGCACCACGCGTGATCACGTTCCCCTGCGCGTCGCGATCGGGGAAACGATCATCGGCGGCGGCGACGCGCTGATCGAAATCGGCCTTGAATTCGTTGAGCGGGGTCGCGGGCGTCGGATCGCGGCGCGCCCAGAAGAGCGCGACGAATTTGTCGGCCTCGTCGTCGGTCGCGACCTGCTTCCACTGACGCTGCTCGTCGGCGGTCATGATCCATTGCACCGGTCCCTTCCCCCACTCCTGGTGAAGCGGGGAAAGGGCGAAGAGCAGCGCTGCCAGGATCATCACTGGACCTGGAAATCCTTCGAGAGGTCGTAGCTCTTGGTGCCGTCATCGAGCTTGATGCTGAAGGTGTACGCGCCCTGCGCGACGTTCATGTCGCCGAGCGGAATCGATGCGCGCACGAGGCTGCAGCCCGGCACGACCTTGATCGCTTCGACCGGCACATCTTCCAGCGGCGCGACCATGTTGATCTTCTGACCGTTCGCCGTCCCCTTGATCGAGATCGTCATCTTGAGCGATTCGGCGGCGCCGCAATACTCGAACGCGTAGCCCAGGTCGTCGCTCGTGGTGAACGACGAGACGCCCTGCGCGGCGGCGAACGGATCGGTGCCGCTCTGCGGACCAGGCAGCGCCATGGCGTCCTTGACGAGGACGAGCGTGTGGACGCCCGGCTCCGCGTGACGCGTCGTCATCGTCGGCTTGCCCCCCGAATCCTTGTTCGCCGCGACGAACTCCACCTGCGTCGGCGGGCGCTTCGCCCACTCCGGCGCGACGGTCATGTCTTTGCTGACGACCGCCTTCTCGACGGCGTTGGCGTAGGCGGTCATGATGTCGTTGCGCTGCGTGTCGCGCTGCACCAGGCCGTTGTACGGATCTTTGATGAAGACGGCTTCGATTCTCCCCATGCCGAACTTCCGCGCGTCGTCCTTCTCCCAGAGCCAGATCTCGCGCTCGCCCATCATCGAACCGTGTGACTCACCGCCCGTAACCGAGCCGCCACCGCCGCCGCTCATGCTCGACGACTGCTTGAAAATCTTCCCGTTGTTCGTCGGAAACCCGAGGACGATGACGGCGTGTCCCTGATCGCTCATCTCGCCCTTCACCTTGGGATGTCCGAGGTTCTCCGACGTCCACTTCACGCGGGCGTCGAACTCCTGCTTGTACTCGTTCACGTACGTGCCGGGCGTCGGATCGCGGCGCGCCCAGAACAGGTCGATGAACTCCTGCGCCTGTTCGTCGGTCGAGACCGACTTCCACTTCTTCTGCTCGTCGCGGGTCATCAGCCACTTCGCCGGACCTTTGCCGAAATCGTCGTACTTCTGAGACAGCGCTGCATACATCGACAGTGAAAAGAGAGAGAGGAGTACGACGACAGCGCCGCGGACGAGAGTGCGCATGGGGCTATTTCTCCGATCGAATTTTGAACGCTTCTTTCAACTCGAATGTCTTGCTGCTGATGGTGTCGACCAGCTTCACGGTGAGCGTGTAGTCACCTGTCTTGAACGTTTCCAGCGGAATCGAGGTGCCGACCGCGTAGTGCCCGGGCATGCCCTTGAGCTCCAGCGCTTCGACGTCGGACATCGGCAGCTCCATCCGGATCTTCTTCCCTTCGGTCGAAGTGCCGGTGAGCGACACGCGCGACTGAAGCTTCGGCTGCTTCGACGTCGCGTCGACGCCCGGATTGCGGACCTCGAAGAAGTACCAGACCTCGTCCGCGTTGGTGAAGAGGTGGTCGGACTTCGGCACGACCTTCATGCCGCCGAACGCGAACGGGTCGGTCGGAAGCTGCGCTTCCGCGAGCGTGTAAACGTTGTTGGACAGGATGAGACGCGATACCGCCGGCGCGTCCTTGTCGAGCGTGGCGAGATCGAGATCCTGGCGCACCATCGTCAGCGGCTTGCCGTTCTCCGCGAGTCCGAACGTTCCCTTGTACTTCCCGGGCGCGAGCTTGATCGACTTGTCGAAGAAGTAATCGTTCTTCGTCGCCAACAGCTTCGCCGGCTCTTCGAAGACGGCAGCCGGTTTCCCCGCTTCGTCTTCGACCAGGCCGAAAAACGTCAGATCCTGCGTGGCGGCGAGGCCGGCCACTTTCGGGACATAGAGTTGAACCGGAACGAAATAGTCACCCTGCGGCGTGATGAACTCGCCGTAGGTGAGGTAGAGATCTTTGTACGACGACTTGCCGGCCTTGAGGTCATCGACCGCGGCGCGGAGCGCCTCGTTCTTGAACGCGAGAGCCGGCGCCGCCGCTTCGGCCGTTGCCGTTGCCACGGCCGCGGCAGGTGCCGGAGCCGGAGCAGCGGCGGCTGCCGCCTTCGGCACTTCCGTCAGTCCCGGCTGCACGATCGAGGTGGTGATGGCTTTGTTGAACACGTCGGCGACGTCGGTCTTGCCGGTCCGCTCGAGCTTCCACTCGTTCGAGCCGTACTGATCGACGAACGCGAACTCGGCGATCGGCGGCACGCCGGCCGGGAGCTTGGTCTTGGCCGCGTCGTACGTCCAGAGCTGCTTCGGGCTGTACGACTGCAGCGACTCGACCGCCTTGTCGGTGCCGGCGGTCGCTCCCGAGTCGGGGGTGAGGATGGTGCTCTTCGGCTCGGGGCTCGTGCGGTCGATGCGCGTCGGCCGCCCGAGGAGGATGAAGACGTGACCGCGATCGGTCATCGAGCCCTTGGTGCGTCCCTGCGGGAACTGCTTGTCCGCGGCCGCTACACGCGCGTCGAAATCGTCCTTGAACTCATTGGCCGGAGTTCCCGGTGAAGGATCGCGGCGGGCCCAGAAGAGATCGACAAAGGCCTGCGCGGCCGCATCGTCATTGATCTTCTTCCACTGCCCCTGCTCTTCCTTCGTCATCAGCCACTGTGCCGGTCCCTTCCCCCAGTCGGTGAAGTTCGCGGACAGTCCGGCGGACGCGGTCGCGGCCAGAGCCGCGATGGAGAGAACGAGTACGACGCGCGTGAGCGTTCGCATCGGCTACTTCCCTTCCGCCGCGACCTTGAAGTCGTCGGAGAGGTTGTACGAGACCTTCTTGACCGTGTCGGTGACCTTGACCTTCAGCGTGTAGCTCCCCGGCTTGAACGAGGAGAGAGGAATCGAGCTGCCGACGCCGTAGTGACCCGGCACGCCCTTCAGCTCCTGCGCTTCGACCGAGCGCGGAGGCGCGGTCATCTGCACCGGCTGGCCGTCGTTCGTCTTGCCGGTCATCTCCAGCTTCACCTGGACGCCCGGCACGTTCTGCTCGTTGAGGCCCGGGTTGCGGAGCTCGAAGAAGTACCAGAGCTCATCGCTCGGGTGGAACGTCTTGTCGCCCTTCGGCACGACCTTGATGCCGCCGAACGCGAACGGATCGGTCGGACGCTGCGCCGCTGCCAGCGGGTAAACATTGTTGGAGAGGATCAGCGCGGAGATCGCGGCGGCGTCCTTGTCCAGCGTACCGGCGAGGTTCATGTCGCTCGACGCCATGGCGACCGGCTTGCCGTTGAGGGCGAGGCCGAAGACGCCTTTGTGCTTGCCCGCGGGGAGCATGAGCGTTTTGTCGAAGTAGAGATCGTCCTTCGAGACCGTCAGCTTCGCCGGCTCGTCGAAGACCGCGATCGGCTTGCCGTCGCTCTCGACCACGCCGAAGAACGTGAGCTCGGCGGCCGCATCGAGGTTGGCCGACTTCGGCACGTAAAGCTCGACCGGAACGTAGTACTCGCCCTGCGGCGTCACGTACTCGCCCCAGGCGACGTAGAGGTTCTTGTACGGATTCGTCTTCGCCGCCTCGAACTCGCTCACCGCCGTCTGGTACGCCGGCGTCTTGAACGTGGTCGGATACGTCGGTGCGGCGGGAACGGCCGGTGCCGCCGCCGCGGCCGGAGCCGCGGTGACCGGAGTGACCGCCGCCGCGCCGAACTTCGGAGCGACCTTGAGGTCGGGCTGAACGATCGACGCCGCGATCACCGCCTGCTGGCGGCTCGGCAGATCGACCTTCCCGCGCTGAAGGCGGTAGTCGCCGGTGTTGAACTGGTCGACGAAATCGAGTTGCTGGCGCGGTGCGCCGAACGCCTTCTGGGCGGCCTCGCCTTCCCAGGTCCAGGCCTGACGCGCCATCTTCTCGGCGGCCGAGCTGCCGGATGCGGAGGCCGAGCCTTCGCTCATGCCGAAGCCGCGGTCATCGCCGGTTCCGCCCGAAGGGCCGACACGGCTCGACGAGATCGGCAGCGTCGGCGCGCCGAAGAGGATCAGCACCTTGCCGCGATCGCTGAGCGAGCCCTTGGTGCGGCCCGAGGTGAAGCGCTCGTCCGCGTACTTCACGGCGGTGTCGAAGCGCTCTTTGTATTCGTTCTGCGGAGTGGCGGGCGTCGGGTCGCGACGAGCCCAGAAAAGATCGACGAACGCCGAAGCTTCAGCGTCGGTCTTGATGCTCTTCCACTGCGCCTGTTCTGCCGGGGTCATGATGAACTGCACGGGGCCCTTGCCCCAATCCGAGAATTGCGGGGAGAGCTGCGCGAGCGCGCTCACCGCTACGGTCGCGATGGCGACCGCGATCAAGAATTTCCGCATTTTTTTCAATCTCCTGAATGAGTTGTCCCGAATTCAAACAGGCTGCGGGACTGCCTATTCCGTGGATAACGGCCCTTTCGAGCCGTGAGAACTAACGCCGCTACTGCTGCTCGAAGTTCTCCATTTCGTCGTAGAGCTTGTCCATCTCAGCGTCGATCTCTTCCTGCTTCAAAATTCCCTTTCGCACCAGAAGTGCGGCCAGGCTGTGCAGGAGAATCCCGTTCTCGATGATCATCTGCTCGATCTGTTCGTCGTATTCCTCATCGGCCCCGTCGTCATTGCGTTCGATGTCGTCCATCGCTTTCCTCCAGGGGCGACGATGTACCACAATCCCCCGCCATGAAGCGAACCATCGTGACTCTCTTATCCACCCTCCTTCTCGCCTGTCCGCAAAAGACCGAGACAGCGAAGGAGACGCAGACCGGGACATCGCAGAAGAAGACGATGAAAGTCGGACTTCTTACCCCCGGCTCGATCAACGACCACGGCTGGAACTCGCTGGCGTGGGACGGCGTGCAACGGATCCAGAAAGAGCTCGGCGCCGAGATCTCCAATCAGGAAACGAAGACTCCGCCTGAGATGACGGAAGGCTTCAAGGCGTACGGCGCGAAGGGCTTCGACCTCGCGTTCGGCCACGGCTTCGAATATCAGGGCCCGGCGAAGGAAGCGGGCGCGCAGTATCCGAACACGGTCTTCATCACGACGTCGGGCACCACGATCGCGCCGAACGTCGCGCCGATGGTCTTCGAGCTCGAGCAGGCCACCTATCTCCTCGGCGTGATCGCCGCGCGCGAATCGAAGACCGGCAAAGCGGGACTCGTCGGCGGCGTCAACTTCCCCTCCATCGCCTCGACGTTCCTCGCCTTCAAGGCCGGCGCGCAATCGGTGAATCCGAAGTTCGAAGTGAAGGAGATCTACACCGGCAACTTCGACGACGTCGGCGCGGCCAAGCTCGCCACGCTATCGCTCATCAATGCCGGTTGCGACTTCATCTTTCATCAGGCGAACGAAGCGGGCCGCGGCGTGTTCCAGGCGTGTCAGGAGCGGAAGGTCCGCTGCTTCGGATCGAACAAGAATCAGAACGATCTCGCGCCTGATGTCATCGTCGCGTCCGCCGTGCTCGACGTCCCAGCGGCGTTTGTGACGATCGCGAAAAAGGTCCGCGACCATCAGTTCAAACCCGAAATCCAATACCTCGGCATGAACGAGGGAATCGTCTCGCTCGTCTGGAACGACGCGCTCAAACCGTCCATGAAACCGGAGACCGTGAGCGAGGTCGCGAAGATCGAGCAGGGCATCCGCGACGGATCGGTGAAAGTGCCGCGCGGATTCTGATGTGCTGACGCTGCGCGGCATCACCCGGCGCTTCGGCGACAACCTCGCGGTTGACGACGTCACGCTCGAGCTGCGCGGCGGCGAGATCCTCGCGCTCGTCGGCGAGAACGGCGCGGGGAAAACGACGCTGATGCGCATCGCCGCGGGCGAGCTCACTCCCGACGCCGGCACGGTCGATCGTGCCGGCGAAGCCGGCTTCGTCCATCAGCACTTTCTACTCGTCTCTGATTTCACGATCGCCGAGAACCTCGCACTGCAGCGCTCGTGGTCGTTCGCCTCGCTGCGCACGCTCGAAGCCGAGGCGGAAGCGATCATCGCCGCTACCGGCATCGAGCTGCACGGCCCGTCGCGTCGCGTGGAGGAGCTGTCGGTCGGCGAAAAGTCGAAGCTCGAGCTGATCAAGGCGATCGCGAAGAAGCCGCGCGTGCTGATCCTCGACGAGCCGACGTCGGTGCTCACGCCGACCGAATCGGCGGAGCTCTTCGCCGTGATGCGCCGCGTCGCGAGCGAGGGCACCGCGGTGGTGTTCATCAGTCACAAGCTCCCCGAGGTGCTGGAGATCGCCGATCGCATCGTCGTGATGCGCAGAGGGCGGGTGGTGCTGGAGACGACGTCGATGACGGCGGAGGAGCTGGCAAGAGTGATGGTGGATGCGCCATTGCCGGCTTCGGTTGCACCTGCGAAAAACATCCTCGCCATCGTCGGCGTAGCCGGCAACGGCCAGTCCCAACTCGCCGAACGCTTCCGCGACGAACACCCCGACGCCGGCCTCATCCCCGAGGACCGCACCCGCGACGGCATCATCGCGGAGATGTCGATCGCCGAAAATCTCGCCCTCCGATCGAGCACAAACGCCGACACGCTGATCAATCTCTTCTCGATCAAAGCCACGAGCGCGAATCAGAAAGCCGGTGATCTATCCGGCGGCAATCAACAAAAGGTCATCCTCGCCCGCGAGCTCTCCCGCAAGCCGCGTATGATCCTCGCCGCCGAGCCGACGCGCGGCCTCGACATCGAAGCCACCGCCTTCGTGCACGCGCAACTCCGCGCGGCGGCGGACGACGGAGCGTCGATCCTCCTGATCACCTCGGATCTCGACGAAGCGTTCGCCCTCGCGGATGAGATCCAGGTCATCTATCGCGGCAAGCTGTCGGAGCGCATGCCGCCCGACGTCGCGCGCGAACGGGTCGGCGCGCTGATGGCGGGCATCGGATGAGAGCCGTCGCCGCGGCGATCGCGGCCATCCTTCTCCTCTCGCTCTCCGCGCTCGTCTTCGGCCGCTCGCCGATCGAGTTGCTGAGCATTCTGATCAACGGTTCCGTCGGCTCGCGATTCGCGATCGACGGCACGCTGTTGAAATCGGTCCCGTTGCTGCTCACGGGACTCAGCGTCGCGCTCGCATTCCGCGCCGGCGTCTGGAACATCGGCGGCGAGGGACAGTTCATCGTCGGTGCGATCGCCGCGATCATCGCGTCACGCTTCGGCCTCGTCGCCGCACTCGCCGCGTCGATGCTGGCAGGCGCGCTCTGGGCATCGATCGCCACGGCCATGCGGCTCTGGCGCAACGCCCCCGAGGTGTTGACGACGATCCTCTTGAACTTCACGGCGATTCATCTCCTCGGCTGGTGCGTGAACGGTCCGCTGCAGGAGCGCGGCGCGCAGTATCCGCAGACCGACACCGCTGCCGTCGCGCTGCCGCAACTCGGCGAAGTGCACGCCGGCTTGCTGCTCGCCATCGCCGCCAGCGTCGCCGCGTGGTTCCTCCTCTATCGCACGGCGGAAGGACTCCGCCTACGCGCGACCGGCTTCAACGCGCGCGCCGCGAAATGGGCCGGCATCGACGTCGACCGCCAGCTCGTGCGCGCGATGGCGATGAGCGGTGCGCTCGCCGGACTCGCCGGCGGCATCGAGCTCCTCGGCGTGACGCATCGTCTGTTCGAGCGCTTCGCCGCCGGCTACGGCTACTCCGGCATCGCCGTCGCGCTGCTCGCGCAACTGCATCCGCTGGCGACGATCGCGTCGTCGATCTTCTTCGGCGCGCTCTCCACCGGCGCGGGCGAACTGCAGCGGACCGCGAACATTTCGTCGAACGTCGCGATCTTCGGCCAGGCGGTCGTGATCCTCGTGCTCATTCTTTTCGGGAGCTGGCGCGCTCGTGATTGACGTCATCGTTCACGCCTTGCCGATCGCGATCGTCGCGTCGACGCCGCTGCTGCTGGCGGTCGAGGGCGAGCTCGTCGTCCAACGCTCCGGCATCATCAACCTCGGCATCGAAGGAATGATGCTGACCGCAGCGATGACCGCGGTGCTCGCGCAGCAATCGACGCACAGCGTCCTCGCCGGATTCGCCGGAGGCATCGCCGGCGCGCTACTCATCGCCGCGCTCTTCGGCCTCTTCGCCATTCGCTATCGCGCCGACCAGATCGTCACCGGCACGGCGATCAATCTCCTCGCCCTCGGCCTGACCGGCTTCATCTACAAAGCGGTCAGCGGTCTGTTCTTCGGAACGTCGGCGTTGAGTGAGGTGGCGCAGTACGCGGTCGTGCTGATCGCGTGGATCGCCGTGCCGATCGCGCTCGCGGTGCTGCTCTGGATGACGAGTTTCGGACTGCGACTCCGCGCCTCGGGAGAGAACCCCGACGCGGTTCCTCACGTGCAGCGCTACCGCTGGTCCGCACTGGCCATCGAAGCCCTGCTCGCCGGCACCGGCGGCGCGTACCTCTCGCTCGCGCTCTCCAGCGGCTTCGCGGAGAACATGACCGCGGGCCGCGGCTTCATCGCGCTGTCGATCGTCATCTTCGGACGCTGGAAAGTGCGTGGCGCGATCATCGGCACCGCGCTCTTCGGCGTCACCGCCGCGCTGCAATACACGCTGCAGGCGATGAACATCGGGCTGCCGTTTCACCTGCTGCTCGCGGTGCCGTACGTCGTGACGCTGCTGATCCTCTGCGGCATCGCGGGCCGCGTGCGCGCGCCGGAAGCGTTGGGACGGCGCGACTAACGCCCCCAGGCGCCCAGCGTGTCCCACACCGTCGGCACATGGCGCGGGTTCTCCAACCCGCGCTCCGCCTCGTGCTTCGACGACGCCAACACCGCGGCCACCGCCGGCACGACCTCAGGCATCGCATGCGTCAGCGGATGCTCCTCGAGGAAGCGCGTCGACACGAGTCCTTCGCGAAATGCGGGATGCGTGATCACGCGGCGCAGCCACGACACATTCGTCTTCGTGCCGAGGATCACGTAGTCGCGCAGCGCGCGATCGAGGCGATCGATGCAATGCTCGCGATCCTCGGCGAAGCAGATCAGCTTCGCCAGCATCGGATCGAACTTCACGCCGATCTCGCTCCCCTGCATCACGCCGCCGTCGACGCGCACACCCGGCCCCGCCGGCTCGGCGTAGAACGCGATCGTCCCCGACTGCGGCAGGAAGCGATCGTCCGGATCCTCGGCGTAGACGCGCACTTCGATCGCGTGTCCGCGCTGGCGAAGTTGTTCCTGCGTCCACGGCAGCGGCGCGCCCGACGCGACTTCGATCTGCGCGCGGACCAGATCGATGCCGAGAACCTGCTCCGTCACCGGATGCTCGACCTGCAGGCGCGTGTTCATTTCGAGGAAGTAGAAATCGCCGTCGGGCGTGACGATGAACTCGACCGTGCCCGCGTTGCGATAGTCGACGCCGCGCGCCGCCGCGATCGCCGCCTGCGCCATCCGCTGCCGCAGTTCCTCGGAATACCGCGGCGCCGGCGACTCCTCGACCACTTTCTGATGCCGTCGTTGAATCGAGCAATCGCGCTCGAAGAGATGCAGCACGTTGCCGCGGCCGTCGCCGAAGATCTGGAACTCGACGTGCCGCGGCTCTTCGATGTAGCGCTCGAGCAACAGCCGCGCGTCGCCGAATGCCTTCGACGCCTCGCGCTGCGCCGATTCGACCGCCGCCTGCAATTCGCCGGCAGAGCGGACGATCTTCATCCCCTTCCCGCCCCCGCCCGCGCTCGCCTTCACCAGCAGCGGGAAACCGATCCGTTCCGCTTCCGCGACCAGGTTGCTCTGGTCTTCACCGTCGTATCCCGGCACGACCGGCACGCCGAGGCGCTGCATCAGGTGACGCGACTCGGCTTTCGACCCCATCGCCGCGATCGAGTCTGCCTTCGGTCCGACAAAGATGATCCCCGCGTCATCGCACGCCGCGGAGAGCTCCGCCCGCTCGGAGAGAAAACCGTAGCCGGGATGAAGCGCATCTGCGCCGCTCTTCCGCGCCGCGTCGATGACCTTGGCCACGTCGAGATACGTCTCGCGCGCATCGCCAGTGCCGAGGGAGACGGCGTCGTCGAAGAAACGGCGGACGAAGCGGACGTCGTCCGATTCGGAATACGCGAGGACGGAGGTGATGCCCATCTCGCGGCACGCCCGCGCGATGCGCACGGCGATCTCGCCGCGATTGGGAACGATTATTTTGTCCAGGGCGCTTTCTCCTTCTTTAGGAACGCCTGCATCCCCTGCTGCCCTTCTTCCGACACGCGCCGCGTGGCGATCGCCTCGATCGTGTACGGGATCGACTCAGCCTGCTCGTTCCCCGCGACGAACGCGATCAGTTTCTTGCACTCCCTCACGGCCTCGGGGCCGGAGCTCTTGAGCTGCTTCACCGTTTCCGCCACCGCCGCGTCGACGTCGTCGACGAGCCGGTGCACGAGTCCGATGCGCAGCGCGCGCTCGGCGTCGAAGCGCTCGCCGGTGAGGAAGAGCGCCCGCGCGTGCGTCGTGCCGATCTTCGCAATGACGTACGGCGAGATGACCGCCGGCAGGATCCCGAGCTTGACCTCGGAGAGTCCGAACTTCGTCTCGCGCGCGGCGATGACGATGTCGCACACCGCGACCAGTCCAACGCCGCCGCCGATCGCCGCGCCCTGAATCGCGCCGATCAGCGGGACCGGGCACTCGTTCATCAGCGCGAACATCTTCGCCAGCAGCGACGAGTCGTGGATGTTCTGGTCGCGCGTGTACGAGACCATCTTCGACATCCAGTTCAGATCCGCGCCGGCGCAGAAGTTCGGGCCCGTGCCGCGCAGGACGACCGCACGCACCCCACCGATGTTCTGGAAGAGATCGATCGCCTCGTTGATCAGCTCATCGTTGAAGGCGTTGTGGACGTCGGGACGATTGAGCGTGACGGTGAGGACTCCGTCACTCTCATCTAGTAATAGCGTGTTGTAGGTCATGCGCGCGGCATTTTAGTGCCGCGCCACCCGTCCGCGTCCCAGCGAAACGGTCGGAAAGGTCGCGCTGACCGTGTAGCTGCCGGTCGCGGCCGCCGAGATCTGCAGCAGATAGTCGCCCGCGCCGACCGCCTGCGTCAGCGGCACCGGCGCGCCCACGGCGACGTCCGTCGCGATCGCACCGATGCCCGCGCCGGTGAGCACCGCGTGTAACGGTGTTTCGGCCGAGGTGATCGTAATGGTCAGCGTGCCCGGCCTGGCGACGTGAAAGATGAACGAGTCGACGTCGGACACCGGGCAGATCTGCGCGGCGACGCTCTGCCCTGATCCGAGGGCGAAGGGCTCGTTCGACTCCGTCGCGTCGACGCAGTCGCCGATCGTGCCTGCCGTGACGGCGAGGACGAACTGCTGCGGCGAGCTTTTCGTGATGCGCGTGCCGTGCACGATCAGCCGGTACTTGCCGGGCGCCGCATCTTTGATCTCGACCTCTTCCACGTTGTCGACTTTGTTGACGCCGCGCGTCGCGTCGGCAAACGGATGCTCGCGGTCGAGCACGTACGGCAACGTCTGCGCTCCGTTCGCGTCCTGCACCACGAGATCGAGATCGTTCACCAGTGCGGGCGCGCCGAGCTCATCGCCGAGGAGAATCGCCGCGGGATCACTCCAGACGATGACGGCGCGCAGATCGGAGGATGCCGAAAGCGTCAGTGGAATCGAGACCTCGCCGTTCTGTGCGACCGCATCGGTCACGATCCGCTTCGCGAGAATCAGATCGAGCGAGCGCTTCGCGTCGACGCTGCCGAAGCCGTTCGCGTAATCGGGTCCCGGATTGCCGGCGTCGATTGCGCCGGCGATGAGCAGCGCCTTGAGCTGCGCCGCATCGGGCATCGCGCCGAACGTCGTCTTCCACTGCTGCGCGAGCAGCGCGGCGATCCCGGTGACGACCGGCGCCGCCATCGACGTGCCGTTCAACGCTCCGTATCCGCTGTTGGGGTAGGTCGAGATCGTGCCGACGCCCTTCGCCGTGAGCTCCGGCTTGATGCGTCCATCGCGCGCCGGTCCTCGGGAACTGAACGTCGCGATGCCGCGCTGCGCATCGGACGCGCCGACCGTGAGCACGTTCTTCGACGATGCGGTCAGCCCGACCGAACCGACGGTCGTGCGAACCGGATGACGCGTGATCTCGCAATGGATCGCGCCCGCGGAGCAGACAGGCGGTGCCGGACAGTCGGTGCCGCTGCCGTTGATCGAATAGCAGAACGTCTCGCTCGTGATCACGTGCCCGAATTCGTCCTGATGTTTGTGCGCGAACGGCGGCGCCGTCGGGCCGGTGTTGTCGCCGTCATTGCCGGCGGAGTGGATCATCAGCGTCCGGCTCGCATGCGCGATCTCGTCCATGGCGGAGTCGGTCGAGTCGTAGGCGCCGATGTACTCGTCGTTCTCCGTCCAGACCCAACCCGGGCATCCTTTGCTCGCTTCGCACCAGCCGAGGATGTAGCCCCACGAGTTGTTGTCGGCGACGGAGTTGACCAGCGGGAGCTGCGTCTTCTTGTCGCCGAGCCAGTCGCAATCGTCGCAGGCGTCATAGCCGTGCAGCGTCGCGGCGGGCGCCATGCCCTTCGCCTGCGCGTTGAGGCCGGCGGCGATCATCGTGCCGGCGGTGTGCGTCGCGTGGTAGGTGTCGCCCGTACTCGCATTGGCCGGAAAGTGCGTGATGAGGCGGCCGCCGAATTCGGGATGCGTGGCGTCGCCCGGCGAGAGCTCGAAATACGAAAGAACGATCCCCTGACCGTCGAGCTTGTACGGCGCGGCCTGCAGCAGATCGACATGCGCGAGGGCAGCGGCGACCGCGTTGTCGTTCGCGATGCGCGGCGTCGGTCCGTGAATGGTGAAGACGCGCGGGTCGGCGGCGAGCTGCATCAGCGAGGTCGCCGGAATGCGCGCGCGGAGATTGCGCGGCAGATCGAAGGTCGTGGCAAACGGACGCTCGAGCTGACCGCCGGCTGCGAGCAGCGCGGAGCGCGCGTCATCGAGCGAGACGTCGGCGCGAAACACCACGTTCACGCGCGTGTACGTGCGGCCCGATGCGGCGGCATGGCGCGCGCCCGGCGCGATCTTCCGCTCCGGCGCCGGCTCCTGCGCGAATGCCGCGGCGACGAACGTCACCGCGGCAATCGACAGCAGAAGCGATCGCATGAATTAGTGCCGCGCCACTCGTCCGCGTCCCAGCGTAACTGCCGGGAAGCTCGCGCTGACCGTGTAGTTCCCGGTCGCGCCGAGCGTGCCGTTCGGCGTCACCGACAGGAAGTAGTCGCCCGCCGCGACCGACTGCGTCACGGTCGCCGGACCACCCGCGGCGAGATCGGTGGTGATCGCGCCGAGGCCGGGGCCGGTCAGCACCGTGCGCACCGCCGTGTCGGCCGAATTGACCGTGAATGTCAGCGTGCCGGCCTTGTCGAGATGCACCTTGAAGAAGTCGACGTCGGTCGCCGAGCAGAGACGCGCGCTGACGCCCTGGCCCGATCCGAGGCCGAAGGCCTGCGCCGTCGTTTCGTTCGGCTCGGTCTGATCGGTGCACGGCGGAGGAGCGCTGCCGAGCGTGCCGGCGGTGGAGACCACCACGAACTGCTGCGGCGAATTGGCGAGGATGCGCGTGCCGCTCACGAGGATGTGATACGTCCCCGCCGCCGCGCCCTTGATCTCCACCTCTTCCACGTTGTCGACATGGTTCACGCCGCGCGTCGCCGCCGCGGTCGGATTGTCCTTGTCGAGCACGTACGGCAGCGTCTGCGCGCTGGACGGATTCGACACCACGAGATCGAGATCGTTCACCAGCGCCGACGACGCGAGGTCGTCGCCGCCGAGGAAGATGATCTCCGGATCGGTCCAGACGAGGACCACGCGGAGATCGCCGGCGGACGAAAGCGTCAGCGGTACATCGACCTGGCCGCCCTGCGCGACCGAGCTCGTCGTGATCCGCTTGCCGGTGCCGCCGTCCGCGAGGATCAGGTCGACCGAGTTCTTCGCGTCGAGCGCGCCGAAGCCGTTGCTGTAATCGGGGCCGACGTTTTCCTTGTCCACGGCGCCCGCGATCAGCAGCGCCTTGAGCTGCGCCTGCAGCGGGAGCGTGGCCGTGCCGAACGTCTGCTTCCACTGTTGCGTGAGCAGCGCGACGACGCCGGTGACGACCGGTGCGGCCATCGACGTGCCGTTCTCGCGGGCATACGTGTTGTTCGGCGCGGTGGAGAGCGTGTTGAAGCCCTTCGCCGTGATGTCGGGCTTGACGCGGCCGTCGCGCGTCGGACCGCGCGAGCTGAAGCCGACGACGTTGCGTCCCGAGTCGGTCGCGCCGACGGAGACGACGTTCTTCGAGCTCGCGGTCAGGCCGACCGAGCCGATGGCGGCATGGACCGGGTGGCGCGTGATCTCGCAATGCGTCGGTCCGGCGGAGCAGACCGGCGGCGCGGGACAGTCGGTGCCGCTGCCGTTGATCGAATAGCAGAAGGTCTCGCCGGAGATGACGTTCCCCTCGTCATCGTTGTGCTTGTGCTGGAACGGCTCGACCGCCGGACCGAAGTTCGTGCCGTCGTTGCCGTTCGAATGAACCATCAGCGTCGTGCCGGTGCGCGCGATCCTGTCGATCGCCGAATCGGTCGAGTCGTATCCGCCGATGTATTCGTCGTTGCCGGTCCAGACGAAACCGGGACAGCCTTTCCCTTCGTCGCACCAGCCGAGGATGTAGCCCCACGAGTTGTTGTCGGCGATGGAGTTGACCAGCGGGAGCTGCGTCCGCTTGTCGCCGAGCCAGTCGCAGTCGTCGCAGGCGCTGTAGCCGTGCAGTGTGGCCTGCGGCGCCATCCCCTTCGCCTGCGGGTTGAGGCCCGCGGCGATCATCGTGCCGCCGGTGTGCGTCGAGTGCAGGCGGTCGCTCGTATTCGCGTTCGCAGGAAAGTGCGTGGTGAGACGGCCCTGGAATTCAGGATGCGTCGCGTCGGCCGGCGAAAGCTCGAAGTACGACAGCACGATACCGTTGCCGGTCAGGTTGTACGGCGCGGCCTGTACGAGGTCGACGCGCGCGGTCTGCGCGGAGACGAGGTTTTCGCTCGCGATGCGCGGAGTCGCGCCGTGAATGGTGAAGACGCGCTCGTCGGCGGCGAGCGTCTGCACGTTCATCGCCGGGATGCGCGCGCGCAGGTTGCGGGGGAGATCGAAGTCGGTGGCGAACGGTTTCTCGAGCTGGCCGCCGGCCGCGACGATCGCGGCGCGCGCCTCGTCGATCGACACCTCGTCGTTGAAGATGACGTTCACGCGGGCGAACGCGCGGCCGGAGACGGCGGCGTGCACCGCGCTCGGTGCGAGCTTCCGCTCGGCGCTGATCGGCTCGAGCGAACGGATCAGGAGCTCGTGTCCCTCGACGAGCGCGTCGGAGGCGACGCGCGCCAGGTAGTTGCCGTTCGGAAGGGGGCGGCCGACGGAGATGCCGTCAGCCTTCAGCGCGGCGCGCTCGGCATCGCTCAGGACATGCTGCGGCGCGAGGATGAAATGACGGGCGCCTGCGAATCGCGGTCCGTGCTCATTGAAGAAGATCTCGGCCCCGGACGGTTCCTGGGCCAGGGCGGCGGCTGAAATGAGGGCGGCAAACAGCAGAGACAGCGATCGCATCCTGAGCATTCTACGGATCTCCCTGAGTCGACGTTTTGTGAAGCGTGCTGCTGGTGGTGCCCGAGGCCGGACTCGAACCGGCACGACCTTGCGGTCAAAGGTTTTTGAGACCTCAGCGTCTACCGTTCCGCCACTCGGGCAACCTGCTGCGTTTCCGCCCATTGCCGGGCGCAGGCGTGCAGCTCCTCGTCGGTGAGCACTCGATTGGTGTTTTTGGCGAGCTGGAAGAGCTCTTTTGCCAGCGACTCTTCCTGCGGATATCCATGCGTGGCCAGCCAGTAAATGACGTTGGACAGACCGCACATCGGACCGACTTCAATGATCTGTTGCAGGCCGAACATGCCTGCCGGAACTCCCGAGTAAACGCGATCCGCCAGCCATTCACTTCCTTTTTTCTGTCTGGCCTTGATGATCGCTGCGGCGTGAACGCCGGTCCCGGTGCGGAACGCATCGCGTCCGAACACCGGGTACTGATCGGGCAGCGGGATGCGAACGGCGTGCGAGACGAACTTCACGTAGTCGCCGAGTTGTGTCAGATCGTTGTCGATCCATCCCATCAGCTTGAGGTTGACCATCAGGATGTCGATCGGCGTGTTGCCGACCCGCTCCCCGATGCCCGCGGCCGATCCGTGCACGCGATCGGCCCCCGCTTCGAGCGCCGCGATGGAGTTGATGACGCCGAGCCCCCGATCGCTGTGCCCGTGCCAGTCGACTTTCACGTCGGGGTTGAGCCGGTCGCGCAGCGCGACGACGAAGCGGATCACGTTGCGCGCGCCCCACGGCGTGGCATGACCGACGGTGTCGGAGACGCAGATGCGTTTCGCCCCCGCGTCGATGGCCGCGGTGTACAGCTTCTCGATGTCTTCCGGCTTGGCCCGCGTGGTGTCCTCGGTGACGTACATGACCGGGATCCCGTTGTCGGTGGCGAAGCGGACCGCGTGCGCCGACTGCTTGATGATCCAGTCGAGCTCCCACTCCTCCGCGAACTGCCGGATCGGCGACGACCCGATGAAGAGATCCGCCTCGATGGCGATGCCGACCCGCTGCGAGATCTCGATGATCGGCTTGACGTCGTTCTCGTGCGTCCGCCCCGCCGCGCTCGGATAGACCGTCAGCTTGTTGTCGACGATCTCGCGAGCGAGCCGCTCGACCGTCTTCTGCACATGCGCCCCCGCCCCGGGGAGCCCGATGTCGGCATTGTCGATGCCGATGGCATGCATGTAATGAAGGATGCGGATCTTCTCGTCGATGGACGGGTCGGTGACGGACGGCGACTGCAGCCCGTCCCGCAGAGTCTCGTCATCGAAGTCGACCTTCCGCGACGAAGGACGGGAAGGCTTTTCGCCCGCCACGTTCCAGTCGTAGATGAGGTTGTCGAGGGTTTCGTCCATCGGGCTTCGACTATAACTCATGGTGGAGCGACGGGCGCCCTCGCCCGTCGGGGTCCCCTCGACCCACTCACGCCACAGCCACGGATAGTCATCGGGAGTCGAAACGAGTCCCGCCCTCACGGGATTGCAGCAGACGTACTCGGCCTTCTTCCGGAGGTCCTCATCGGCCCGAATGAGACGGTCAAACGACTCCTGTTGCCAGACCGTACCGGGGATGCGATGCGCGGTAATGCTCTTGATCCGCTGCAGGATTCTGGTGATCGAGGTGTGCTCGTACGGCGCGAGGATTAGATGAACATGGTCCGGCATGACGACGACACATTCGAGCCAGTATTCGCGGCGATGATCGTAGACGCAGCAATCGAACACGATCGTTCGCTCTGTGCCGGCCAGGACGCGTCGTCGGAACGTGCAGAAAGTAACGAAGTAACTGCGTCCCGCTTTGGAGAGATGCGGTAAGCGTCTGCGCGTCGCGTAGGTATCGCCGGGCAACATGCACCGAGGCTACCTCGGAGCAGAACGCCCGAGCACGTTCTCCATCCCTCGTGGAGCGACGGGCGCCTCGCCCGTCGCCCGACAGGCGAGGGCGCCTGTCGCTCCACGAAGGTTAGCGACAGCGACGGTAGGGATTCCCCTGTCTGACGACTCACCTGTGCAAGGGAGACGTCCGATGGGAAAACTCAATCAGGTCAACAGCATCGTCGTGCTGATGATGGAAAACCGGTCGTTCGACAACCTTCTCGGCTACCTCTACTTCCCGAAGAACGTCTCTCCGAACGGCGATGCATTCGACGGCCTGACCGGCAAGGAAACAAATCCGAAAAAAGACGGCACGCTGGTGAAGATCCATCCCGAAAAGGTGCGCACCGACGTTCCCGATCCTGATCCGGGCGAGCCGTACGCGAACGTGAACATGCAGCTCTTCAGCGCGAAGAAGCCGCCTGTGCCGCCCGTGGCGAAGAACGACGGCTTCGTCATCGACTACCAGAGCCAGAAGGGCAAGCCGGACGAGATCATGGCGTGCTACGACCCGACGCTGATCCCGAACTTCGCGTCGATCTGCAACGACTACGCGGTCTGCGATGCGTGGCACGCCTCCGTGCCGTCGCAGACCTGGACCAATCGCGCGTTCGCACACGCCGCGACCTCGTGGGGAATGGTCGACAACTTTCCGTACGACCCGTTCCTCTGGCGGATGCCGACGATCTTTCAGAAGATGGCCGCCATCCCAGGCATGACGTGGCGCATCTACTACGACGAGAACTACACGTCGTTCACACGCCTCCAGTTCTCCCCTCTTCTCAAGCCCGGCTATTCGAAGAACATCCTCGGGTTCGAGCACTTCCTCCACGACGCGAACGCCGGCCAGCTCCCGCGCTACTCGTTCGTCGAGCCGAACTTCTTCCACAACCCGCTGACGAAGAAGAAACAGAGCGACATGCATCCGCCCTCCGACATTACGCCGGGAGACGAGTTCGTCGCGCGCGTCTTCAACGCCATCGTCACCGGTCCGCAGTGGGCGAAGGGCGAAGTGCTCCTCCTGATCACGTTCGACGAGCACGGCGGCTGCTACGACCACGTCGCGCCGCCGCTGACCGCGACGCGTCCCGACAATCGCAAAGGTGAATTCGGATTCGACTTCAAGCGCTTCGGCGTGCGCGTGCCGGCAGTCGTGGTGTCGCCGTTCGTGAAGAAGGGCTCGGTCTTTCACGCGGCGGCGGGAGCGATGCCGTACGACCACACCTCGATCCTGGCGACGATCGAGCGCCGCTTCGGCATCGCGAATCTCACGAAGCGCGACGCCGCGGCCCCCGATCTCGATCCGATCCTCACGGAAGCGCTGCGCACGGATGCGAAACCGCTGACCATCGCCGCGCCGAAGGCCTTTGCGCTGGCCGGCGTGAGCGAGCAGAAGGACCTCGCCGCGCAGCCGCTCAACGACCTGCAGCGGAGCATGGTCGAAGCGATGCGGATCGTCGTCGCGCAGAAGCAGCAGGCGAAAGGAATCGCGCCGAAGGCCGCCGCCCGTGCGGCCGCCCAGCCGGTGCGAACGGTGGGCGACGCGCAGGATTTCTTCAGACAGGCAAAGCTGGCGACAGGGCTTTAGACGCCTTTGAAATTGGCGGCGCGCTTCTCGAGGAACGCGCCCATCCCCTCTTTCATGTCGTCGGTCGACGCGAGCAATCCGAACAGCGTCGCCTCGAGGAAAAACCCCTCCTCGATCGGCATCTCGCTGCCGCTCATCACCGCTTCGATCGCGGCGCGGACGGCGAGCGGACCGCGCGAGCCGATCTTCTTCGCCATCTCCATCGCGGTGTTCATCAACTCCTCGGGCGCCACGACTCTATTCACCAGGCCAATGCGCTCGGCCTCGGCCGCGGTGATGCGATCGCCGGTCAGGATCAGCTCCAGCGCCTTCCCCTTGCCGAGCAATCGCGCCATGCGCTGCGTGCCGCCGTAGCCGGGGATGATGCCGAGCGTCACCTCGGGTAAGCCGATCTGCGCCTTCTCCGAGGCGAGGCGGATGTGACACGCCAGCGCGAGCTCGCAGCCGCCGCCGAGGGCGAAGCCGTTGATCGCGGCGATGACCGGCTTCGGGAAGCGCTCGATCTTCAGGAAGATCGACTGCCCGCGCTCCGCCGTCGCCTTGCCGGTGATCGGCGTCATCTTCGCCAGCTCCGCGATGTCGGCGCCGGCGACGAATGCCTTCTCGCCGCCGCCGGTGAGGATCACGGCCTTCACCGACTCGTCATCGCGTGCCTGTTCGAACGCCTGCCAGATCTCGCCGACGGTCTGCGCGTTCAGCGCGTTGAGGACCTTCGGACGGTCGACGGTGATGACGGCCACGCCGTCGGAAGTTTCGATTCGTACGTTTTCCATCGCTATTTCGCCTTGTCGAACGCCACCGGCTTGTCGCCGGAGTAATCGTAAAAGCCTGCGCCGGTCTTGCGGCCGTAACGTCCTGCCAGCACCATTTTGCGCAGCAGCGCCGGCGACGCGAAGCGCTTCTCGCGGTACTCGTCGTACATGACGTGCGTGATGTAGTAGGTCGTGTCGAGACCGACGTAATCGAGCAGCGTGAACGGCCCCATCGGATAGTTGCAGCCGAGCATCATCGCCTTGTCGATGTCCTCGATCGAGCCGACGCCCTCCTCGTACGCGCGGATGGCGTCGAGGATGTACGGCACGAGCAGCCGGTTGACGATGAAGCCGGAGTTGTCGCGGCACGACACCGGATCCTTGCCGAGCGACTTCGCAAACGCGAACGCGGCGTCGAACGACTCATCGCTGGTGAGGATCGTTCGCACGACTTCGACGAGCTTCATCAGCGGGACCGGATTGAAGAAGTGCAGCCCGACGAACTGCTTCGGGCGCGCCGTGGCCATCGACAGCTCGGTGACGGTGAGCGACGACGTGTTCGACGAGAAGATCGCTTCCTTCTTCACGATCTTGTCGAGCGCCGCGTAGGTCTCCTTTTTCAGCTCCGCGTTCTCGATGATCGCCTCGATGATGATGTCGCAGTCCGCGAGGTCTTCCAGATTCGTCGTTCCCTTGAGCCGTCCGACGCAGGCGTCCATTTCCGCCTGCTGCATCTTTCCCTTCTCGACGAATTTGCCGAGAGATTTCTGAATTCCGCCGAGTCCCTTGTCGAGAAACTTCTGCTCGACTTCGCGCACCACGGTCTCGTATCCCGCCTGCGCCGCGACCTGGGCGATCCCCGATCCCATGAGGCCGCAGCCGAGGACGCCCACTTTCTTGATTGCCATGTGTGACTCCCTTCGTGAAAATCGCGCGGGATTCTATGTCAAACAATAAGCTGCGCCCTCAGGTCATCCTTCTGGGATTGGTGTCGCTGCTGAACGATTCAGCGAGCGAGATGATTTATCCGATCCTCCCCGTCTTCCTCACCATGACCCTCGGCGCGACTCCGTTCGACGTCGGGATGATCGAAGGACTGGCCGATGCGATCGCGTCGATTCTCAAGTACTTCGCCGGCTCGTGGTCCGACCGCCTCACGCGACGCCGCCCGTTGATCAGCAGCGGCTACGCGCTCGCCGCCGGATCGCGCGCGCTGATCGCCGCGGCCGTGGCCTGGCCGTGGGTGCTCGCCGCGCGCCTGATCGATCGCACGGGCAAAGGAATCCGCTCCGCTCCGCGCGACGCGCTGATCTCCGACGTCACGCCGGTCGAGCAGCGCGGCAGGGCGTACGGGTTTCATCGCGCACTCGATCACACCGGCGCGATCGTCGGACCGCTGATGGCGATGGCGCTGCTCCAGGGCTTTCATCTGCAGATGCGGACCGTCTTCTACATCGCGGTCATCCCCGGCTTCATCGCCGTGATCCTGCTCCTGACATTATTAAAGGAGGATCCGAAGCCGCCGAAGGAATCGACGAGCATCACGCCCGCCGTTCCCCTCCCCGCCCGTTTCTGGGCAGCCCTCGGCGCGATCTCCCTCTTCTCCCTCGCCAACTCGAGCGACGCGTTTCTGCTGCTGCAGGCAAGCGCCGCCGGCGTCTCGACCGCGATGCTCCCGCTCCTCTGGGCCGCGCATCACGTCATCAAAGCGCTCTTCTCGACCCGCGCCGGCGCGCTCTCCGACCGGATGGACCGACGCACGCTCCTCGTCATCGGCTGGCTCGTCTACGCCGCGATCTACTTCGCCTTCCCGATCGCGCACTCGATGCGGTCGTTCTTCATCCTTTTCATTCTTTATGCGATCCCGTTCACGCTGACCGAGGGAGCGGAGCGGGCGTGGATCAGCACGATGGTGCCGGCCGAGGCGCGCGGAAAGAGCTTCGGGCTGTACTACCTCGCGACCGGGATTTTCGTGCTCGCCGGGACGCTGATCTTCGGCTTGCTCTACGAGCGCGTCTCGCACGCGGCCGCGTTTTCCACCGGCGCAGGGATCGCGGTGATCGCCGCGCTGTTCGTGCTCTTCACGCCGGCGGCGCGCATTCCACGCCCGGTCGAATGAATTCGATCGCGGATCGAATTCATTGTCTGGAGTTGACCCGGTTTCGTGGACACCCGAGGATGAAGGAGGAGTCCACGATGGGAAGGCGAAAGCGATATTCAACGGAGCTGCAGCAAGAGCTGGTGCGGCTGGTG
>Ga0068864_100000053_pt1 | contig 133049 bp, 118 predicted proteins | sample KBSSwiS72_FD_66586 | JGI IMG/M metagenome (GOLD analysis project Ga0068864, IMG submission 66586) | Switchgrass rhizosphere microbial communities from Kellogg Biological Station, Michigan, USA - KBS Switchgrass S7-2 | ecosystem: Host-associated > Plants > Roots > Rhizosphere > Soil ...
TATCCCTTCCAGCGGGAGCGGTTTTGGATCGCGGGCGCGATGGGCGCTCTGGCCGACCCGGCCTCGATCGGCCAGAGCGCCTCCTGGCACCCTCTGCTGGGAGCGGCGATCGAGGACCCGGAGAGCGATGGGCTCACCCTGACTGGCCGCATATCGCTCTCAACCCACCACTGGCTCGCCGACCACGCCGTCCACGAGACCCCCGTCCTGCCCGGTGCCGCCTTCCTCGAGCTGGCGCTCCATGCGGCGCAGAGGGTCGGCGCCGAGCAGATCGCGGAGCTGGCGCTGCGGGCGCCTTTGGCCCTGCCCGAGCGCGGCGCGGCGCAGCTGCAGGTCTCTGTATCCGGTGCGAACGCGGGCGGAGAGCGGCGGATCGCGATCCACTCGCGGCTCGAGAGCGAGGGAGAGGATCTCCTCGAGCCGCCTCAGTGGACCTGCCACGCAACCGGGGTTCTGAGCGGCGAGTCGCTCGCTGCGCCGGAGCAGCCCATCGGCGAGTGGCCCCCGCAAGGCGCGGAGCCGATCGACCCCGACTCTCTCTATGACCGACTCGCCGACCTCGGTCTGAGCTGCGGCCCCGCCTTCCAGGGCCTGACCGCCGCATGGCGCCAGGACGAGGAGGTCTTCGCCGAGATTTCCCTGGCCGAGGCCCAGCGCGACGAAGCGGAGCGCTTCGCGATCCACCCGGCGCTGCTCGAGGTCGCACAGGCGACCGAGGGGTTGCTGGCGGAGGAGCAGGAGCTCCTCTCTCCATCGAACTGGAGCGGGGTCTCCCTGCAGGCCGCGGGTTCCAGCGAGCTGCGCGTGCACCTGCGAGGGCGGGGAGAGACGATGTCTCTCCACCTCGCAGATGCCTCTGGCGCTCCGCTGCTTCGAATCGAGTCGCTGCGCACAGCACCTCTGCCCACCGGCGAGATCGGGCCCGACCGGCGCAGGGAGACGCTGTTCGAGCTGGGCTGGGTGGCGATGCCGAGCGAGTTCGACGTCGACCGGACATCCGAGCGGATCGCCGTCCTCGGCGAGCTGGAGCTTCCCGGATCGGACGCCCAGCGCTACCCCGACCTGGAGGCGCTGCGCGCCGACCTGGAGCGGGGCGCCGAGCCGCCCCAAACGGTCTTGCTCGAGGTGTCCAGCGAGCAGGACACACCGCTGCCCCAAAGCGCCGAGCGGGGTGTCCAGCGGGCTCTGGAGCTGCTGGCGGGATGGATCGGCGAGGAGCGCCTCAGCGCGTCCCGACTCGCCCTGCTCACCCGCGAAGCGGTCGGAGCCCGCGAGGGCGACTCGCCCGAGCTCTCGCTGGCGCCGCTCTGGGGCCTGCTGCGATCCGCTCAGCTGGAGCGCCCCGAGTCCTTCCTCCTGATCGACAGCGATGGCAGCGACGCCTCCCGAGAGGCGTTGCGGCAGGCGCTCGCCAGCGGCGAGGCCCAGCTCGCTCTGCGCGAGGGGGAGATCCTCGTGCCGCGGGTGGCCCGCGCCCCCGCCCGCGACCCCGAGGAAGAGAGCCGGCCCGCATTCGACCCCGGGCGAACGGTCCTGATCACCGGCGCGACCAGCGGCATCGGCACGCTCATCGCCCGTCACGTCGCGGTGGAGCACGGCGCTCGGCGCCTGCTGTTGAGCAGTCGCAGAGGCCCCGACGCTCCGGGGGCGCGGGAGCTGAGGGAAGAGCTCGCGGGGTTGGGCGCCGAGGTGAGGATCGAGGCCTGCGACGTCGCCGATCGGGACCAGCTCGCGCAGCTGATCGGCTCGATCGATGCCGAGCACCCCCTTGGCGCCGTCATCCACGCGGCCGGCCTCAGCGAGGGCGGGACGATCGGCCAGATCGCGCCCGAGCAGATCGAGCGTGTCTTCGCGCCCAAGGTGGGCGGAGCCTGGCATCTGCATGAGCTGACCCGGGACCTCGATCTCTCCGCCTTCGTCCTCTTCTCCTCGATCTCGGGGTTGATCGGCGGCTTTGGGATCGGCAGCTACGCCGCCGCCAACTCCTTCCTCGATGCGCTCGCGCAAGAGCGCCGAGCCAACGGTCTGCCCGCCACGTCGTTGAGCTGGGCGCTCTGGTCGGAGACGGGCGGGATGACGGCCGACCTCGGCGAGGCCGACCTGAAGCGAATGGGCAGGTCCGGAGGGGGGCTGATCACAGACGAGCAGGGGCTCGAGCTCTTCGATGCGGCGCTGGCCACGCAGGAGGCGCTGGCGCTCGCGATCCGTCCCAGCATGGCGGACCTCAGAGCGCAGGCCTCCGGTGGGACGCTGTCGGCACCGTTGCAGGGGTTGGTCCGCGTGAGGGCGAAGCGCCGCGCCGCGCCGGGCTCGCTTGGCGCCAAGCTCGCCTCTCTCTCGGGCCCAGAGCAGGAGCAGGCGGTGCTCGAGCTCGTCTTGGCAGAGGTCGCGATCGTGCTGGGACACGGCTCGGGAAGGGACGTCGATCCCGACCGAGCGTTCCAGGAGAGCGGCTTCACCTCGATCGCGGCTGTCGAGCTGCGCAACCGGCTGAGCGCCTCCACCGGCATGTCGCTGCCGCCGACCCTCGTCTTCGACTACCCGAACCCCGCTGCCCTCGCCACTCATCTGCGGACCGAGGCGCTGCAGACCGGCGGCACGGCGGTGGCGGCGGTCCCAGCCACGGCTTCCGAGGAGCCGATCGCGATCCTCGGCATGAGCTGCCGCTTCCCCGGCGGGGCCACCTCCCCGCAGGCGCTCTGGCAGCTGGTCGCAGAGGGCCGCGAGGGAATCGGCTCCTTTCCCACCGACCGCGGCTGGGAGCTGGAGCGCTTCGATGCCGCCGAGGCCGGGATGGCCACCGAAGGCGGCTTCGTCGATGGCATCGCCGACTTCGACGCCGACTTCTTCGGCATCGGTCCCCGCGAGGCGATGGCGATGGACCCCCTCCAGAGGTTGCTGCTGGAAGCCGCCTGGGAGGCGCTGGAGGACGCCGGCATCGATCCCGCCTCGCTCAGGGGAAGCCAAACGGGTGTCTTCGCCGGTGCCGAGAAGAGCGGCTACGGCGGTATCGAGGCGGCCCTCGGTGGCTACGGCCTCACCGGCGGCGCCTCCAGCGTCATCTCCGGCCGCCTCTCCTACACGCTCGGTCTGGAGGGGCCGGCGATGACCGTCGACACCGCCTGCTCCTCGGCCCTGGTGGCGATGCACCTGGCCGCCCAGGCACTGCGCCAGGGAGAGTGTTCCCTCGCTCTCGCCGGGGGCGTCGCCGTCCTCGCCACCCCGTTCATCTTCGCCGAGTTCAGCCGCCAGGGAGGGCTTGCCAGCGACGGCCGCTGCAAGTCCTTCGCCGAGGCCGCCGATGGCACCGGCTGGTCGGAGGGCGCCGGGATGATCGCGATGCAGCGGCTCTCGGACGCTCAACGCTCCGGCCACCCGATCCTCGCCGTGATCAGGGGAAGCGCCGTCAACCAGGACGGCGCCTCCAACGGGCTCACCGCCCCCAACGGCCCCTCCCAGGAGCGGGTGATCAGACAGGCGCTGGCCAACGCACGCCTGCAGCCCAAGGAGGTCGACGCGGTCGAGGCCCACGGGACCGGCACCACCCTGGGGGACCCGATCGAGGCCAGGGCCCTGCTCGCCACCTATGGCCAAGAACGGGAGCGGCCGCTGAAGCTCGGCTCGATCAAGTCCAACATCGGCCATCCCCAGGCCGCTTCAGGCGCCGCCGGCGTGATCAAGATGGTGATGGCGATGCGCGAGGGCGTCCTGCCGCAGACGCTCCACGTCGACGCTCCCTCATCCAAGGTCGATTGGTCCGCGGGCGATATCGAGCTGCTCACCGAGCGGGAGCCCTGGGAGCCGAACGGCGGTCCCAGGCGAGCCGGCATCTCGTCCTTCGGGGTGAGCGGCACCAACGCGCACCTGATCCTCGAGGAGGCGCCGCCCGTCCCTGGCTCCGGCGCAAAGGCAGGGGACGAGGAGCGCGCACCCGCCGAGCAGCGGCCACTGCCTTCGCCGGTCCCGCTGATCCTCTCGGCGAAATCCGAGACCGCCCTGCGCGAGGCGACCGCCCTCGTCCGCTCCCAGCTGATGAAGGACCCCGACCTCGACCCAACCGACCTCGCATACTCGCTCGCCACCACTCGCTCGACCTTCACGCACCGTGCGGTGGCGCTTGGCGAGACCCGCGAGAAGCTGCTCGATGCCCTGGCGGCCGTGACCGATGGCAGCAAGGCCCAGGGGATCGCGCGCGGGCTCGCGTCGAGTGGCCAGGCCCCCGTCTTTCTCTTCTCCGGGCAGGGCTCGCAATGGCGGGGGATGGCCCTCGAGCTGCGCGAGTCCTCTCCCTTCTTCGCCCTTCGCATGGACGAGTGCGAGGCGGCGCTCGAGCCCCACGTCGACTGGTCCCTGCGTGAGGTCCTCGCCGACCCCGATGGCGCCTGGATGGATCGACTCGACGTCGTTCAGCCGGCCCTCTTTGCGACGATGACCTCCCTCGCCAAGCTCTGGCGTGCCTGCGGGGTCGAGCCCGCGGTCGTGGTCGGCCACTCGCAGGGCGAGATCGCCGCGGCCCATGTCGCCGGCGGCCTCAGCCTCGAGGATGCCGCTCGGGTGGTCGCCCTGCGTGCCGGGGCGATGGCGAGGCTCGCGGGCGAGGGGGGGATGCTCTCGGTCCTCCTGCCTCCCGATCGGCTCGAGCCCCTGCTGGAGCCGCTCGGGGAGCGGATCTCGGTCGCGGCGATCAACGGCCCGGCTTCGGTCGTGGTCTCCGGCGAGCCGTCGGCGCTCGACGAGCTTCTCGGCGCCTGTGAGGCAATCGAGGCACGGGCGCAGCGGATCGCGGTCGACTACGCCGCCCACTCGGTCCAGATAGAGGCTTTGAAGGACGAGCTGATGGAGGCATTCGCGCCGATCTCACCGCGGCCGGCGGAGGTCCCGATGCACTCCACGCTCACCGGCGAGCCGATCGATACGTCTCAGCTCGACGCCGAGTACTGGTATCGCAACCTGCGCGAGACGGTCCGCCTCGAGCCGGCGATCCGCTCCCTGCTGGGCCGCGGGCAGCGCGTCTTCATCGAGATGAGCCCCCACCCGGTCCTGGGGTTGCCGCTGCAGGAAACCGCCGAAGCGGCGCTCGACGGCAAGCAGGCGGCCGTGCTGGGCACCCTGCGCCGCGACGAGGGCGGCCCCGACCGCTTCGCGCTCTCGCTTGCCGAAGCCCATGTGCGGGGCGCGTCGATCGACTGGCACGCCTTCTTCAGGGCAAGCGGGGCCAAGCGGGTCGCATTGCCCACCTATCCCTTCCAGCGCGAGCGCTTCTGGATCTCTCCCAGCTTGGGCGGCTTCACCGACCCGACCGCGATCGGCCAGACGCCGACCGGGCACCCATTGCTGGGAGCGGCCGTGGAGCTCGCCGGGGAGCGGACCGAGGGGCTGCTTTTGACCGGCCGCCTCGCCCTCTCCGGCCACGCCTGGCTCGCCGATCGCACGGTCTTCGACGCCCCCGTCCTGCCCGCAACCGCGATCCTCGAGCTGGCCCTGCACGCCGCCCAGCGCAGCGGAAGCGCCGGGGTCGAGGAACTGGTCGTGCAGACCCCCCTCTCGATCCCCGAGCGCGGCGCCGTGCAGCTGCAGGTCTCGATCGGGGGACCGGACCGCGACGGGCAACGGGAGATCTCGATCCACTCGCGCCCGGAGGGTGGCTGGGCGCAGGAGCTGGCCGAGGCGCCCGAGTGGACCTGCTGCGCCAGCGGCCGCCTCAGCGCCGCGGCCGCGGCTCCGGTCGGGCCGCTCGGCGATTGGCCGCCGCCAGGCGCCGAACGGGCCGACGTCGATTCGCTTTACGACCTCCTCGCCGATCTCGGTCTCGAGTACGGCCCGGCGTTCCAAAGCCTGACGGCGGCCTGGCGAGACGGCGAGGCATTCCTCGCGGAGGTCTCCCTGGCCGGCGCCCAGCTCGAGGAGGCCGGGCGCTACGCGCTCCACCCGGCCCTGCTCGACGCTGCGCTCCACGCGGCCCTGCCCACCGCCCCGGAGGGGGCGCAGGGCCAGGAGAACAGCACGCTGGCGACGCCGTTCGTCTGGCGAGGCGTCCACCTGCACGCGGCGGGCGCATCGTCGCTGCGGCTGAAGCTCGAGGCCGACGAGGGCGACACGCGCACGGTCATCGCGGTCGACGAGGACGGCCTGCCGGTGCTCCGGATCGAGTCGCTCCTTGCGGGACCGGTCGCCGGGGACGGCCTGCGAACCGCCCGGCGCCACAAGCGCTCGCTTTTCCGCGTCGAGTGGCCCGCCGTCGCCCCGCGCTCCGTTAACGGCTCGCCGTCTCGCGTCGCGATCTTGGGAGAGACCGAGATCGGAGCAGGGGAAGGCGAGCGGTTCCGCGATCCAGAGGCCCTGCTCGAAGCGCTCGAGGACGGCGCTCCCACCCCCGAGGTCGTTCTCGTCGATCCCCGTGAGAAGCGGGAGGCGGCGGCGGGCCTGCCCGGGGAGGCCAGCCTCCTAACCGAGCGAGTCCTCGCCCTCCTCAACCGCTGGCTCGAGGAGGAGCGCCTCGTCGGCATTCGCCTTGCCGTCCTCACCCGGGGAGCGCTCGCGGTCGGGGAGGGGAGCGACCCCGATCTCCTCGCCGCTCCGCTGTGGGGCCTGGTGCGCTCGGCCCAGGCCGAGCACCCCGGCCGCTTCCTGCTGGTCGATACCGACGATGAACCTGCCTCTCACGCTGCCTTGCCGGCGGCGCTGGCGGCCGGGGGCGAGCCGCAGATCGCCCTGCGCGAGGGCCGGGCGCTGGCGCCGCGTCTGGCCCGTGTCAGGGCCGAGGGAGGGGAGCGGGTTCTCCCCCACTTCGATCCCGAGCGAACGGTCCTGATCACCGGGGCAACCGGTGGCCTTGGCGCTCTGATCGCCCGCCACCTGGAGAGCGAGCGCGGAATCCCTCACCTGCTCCTGATCGACGAGCGCGATGCGTCGGACCGCGAGCTGCTCGCGAAGGCGATCGATTCGGTCCCTTCCGCACACCCCCTGGGAGCGGTGATCCATGCGGCCGGCGTTCGCGACGACGGCGTTCTCGGCTCCCTCGACCCCGAGCGCCTCGAGCGTGTGATGCGGCCCAAGCTGGACGCGGCCTGGCACCTGCACGAGCTCACCGCTGAGCGCGAGCTCTCCCATTTCGTCCTCTTCTCCTCCGCGGCTGGCCTGCTCGGCGCCGCCGCGCAGGCCAGCCGCGCAGCCGCCAATGCCTTCCTCGATGCCCTCGCCGCGCACCGCCGCAGTCGGGGCCTGCCCGCCATCTCGCTTGCTTGGGGGTTCTCAGAGGAGGAGAGCGGCATCGTCGACTCCGCGGCGGTCGCCGACGGCGACCGCGAGCGCCTGGTGCAGCGGATCCGCATGCGGCTCGGTCTCAACCCGATGCCCACCGAGCAGGTTCTCGGGCTGCTGGACGAAGCGCTGGAAGTCGACGAGCCACTGCTGGTGCCAGCGGCATTCGACGGCGCCGCAATCCGCGACCAGGTCTCGGCGGGCACGCTGCCTTCGATCCTGCGCGGTCTCGTCCGCGTCTCCGCGCGCCGCGAGAGCGAGGGCGATGCGCTGGTGCGCCAGCTGGCCGAGGCTGCGCCCGGGGAGCGGGAGGCGGTGATGACCGAGCTGGTCCGCACCCACGCCGCCGTCGTGCTGGGCCACGCCTCGGCGGAGGCGGTGGACCCGGAGGCGCTCCTGATCGAGCTCGGCCTCGACTCGCTGGGGGCGACCGAGCTGCGAAACAGGATCGCCGCCACGACAAAGCTGCAGATTCCGGGCTCCATCGTCGCCGGGCAGTCATCCGCCGTCAGCGTCGCTGCTCATCTGCTCGGCCAGTGGGAGGCGAATGGAGGAGGTTCGAACGGAGGCGGCAACGGGGTGCCTGCTTCGCTGGGTGCAGGGACAAGCAGCACCTTCCTCTCCCTATTCGACGAAGCGGGCGGAGCCGAGAAGCTCGGCGAGTTCACCGACTTGATCACAGCGGCGTCCCGGCTGCGAGCAACCTTCGAGGCGCCGGCTGCGGCAGGCCCCGCCCCGCGGGCCATCGATTTGGCGCGAGGGCCTGGGGCGCCCAGCTTGGTCCTCCTTCCATCGCTGGTGCCGACCTCCGGCCCGCAGGAATACGTCCGTTTGGCGCAGCAGTTTCGTGACGAGCGGTCCGTCCTCGTCGCTCCCCACCTCGGCTTCGTGGACGGGGAGCCGCTGCCGCGCACGGTCGCGGCAGCGGCGGCGATGCAGGCCGAGGCGATTCTGGGGTACGGCCTCGACGCTCCGATCGCGCTGGTCGGCTACTCCTCGGGGGGTTGGATCGCCCACGCGGTGGCCGCCCAGCTCGAACGCCGAGCGGCCGCTCCCAGCGCGGTTGTGCTCCTGGATTCTCCGGTCTCTGTTCCAGGCCCGGCGTCATGGCTGGAGCCCCTCCTCGCTGCCAGGTCGACGGCGGGCGAGCAACTCCAGGTGCCGCTGGACGACGCCCGCCTGACGGCGGCCGCTGCCTACTTCGCGATGTTCGCCGAGTGGCGGCCGGAGATGCTCGGCGTGCCGGTTGCGATGGTTCGCGCAGCCGAGCCAAGCGACGGGATCGACAGCGGCACGACCACACCTGGGGGTGGGTTCTGGGACCTCGACTCAGTCGCGGAGGTTCCAGGGGACCACTTCTCGATGGTCACCGATCACGCGCAGACGACGGCCCAAGCGGTCAAGGACCTGCTGCAGGACATCCAGGCGGCGAAGTGACGAACGAAAGGATGAGATGACAGCGAAGGTGACAGTGAAGAAAGACGATGCCACGTATGCCGGGCAGGCCGTGTACACGGCATCGGTGCTGCGCCTCTACAACCTGCGCACGCTCCACTACAACCTCCCCGTCCTCTGGCGCTGTCCGAAGCGGCACCTGCTGGCGCTCTACGACGAGCACGTGTCAGCGCACCATCTCGACGTCGGCGTCGGCACCGGCTATCTGCTGGAGCGATGCAAATTCCCATCTCCGAGCCCGGAGATCGCCCTGATGGACCTGAATGCGATTCCGCTGCGTCATGCGGCTCATCGCCTCCGCCGGTTCGAGCCGAAGCTGCATCAGGCCGACGTGCTCGTTCCGTGGCAGCTCACCCCCGGCTCCTTCGATTCGGTCGCGATGGTGAACCTTCTGCACTGCCTGCCAGGCAACATGCGCGACAAGTCGGTCATCTTCGAGCACGCAAGCGGCGCGCTCGCCCCCGGGGGAACCCTGTTCGGCGCCACCGTCCTCGGCGAGGACGTCGAGCTGAGCCGGCGCGCCCGCAGGACGATGAAGAATTTCAACCAACGCGGGATCTTCTCCAACCTCGAAGACAACCTGGAGGACCTGCGCGGTGGCCTCGACCGTGTGTTCGGCAGTTCCGAGGTGGAGATGCAGGGTGCGGTCGCGCTGTTCGCGGCGCACAAACCGAAAACGAGCGGATAAAGGAGCGAGTGAGGAATATGGTGCTTGAGACCCGGCAGTGGGGGTCAGGTGACTCCGGCAGCGTCGTTTGCGTTCACGGCCTGACGCAGCACAAGGCGGTGTTCGCGGAGATGGCCGAGGCGTTGGCCGCCGGCGGGCACCCGGTGACCGCTGTCGACCTGCGCGGCCACGGCGACTCCGGCCGCGAGCCGCCCTGGGACGTCGAGACGCAGGTCGACGATCTGCTCGAGACACTCGACTCGCTCGGCGTCGAGCGGGCGACCTGGATCGGCCACAGCTTCGGCGGGCGCCTTATCGCCACCGTCGCGGCGCGGGCGCCGGAGCGCGTCGAGGGGCTGGCGCTGCTCGACTCGGGGTTGGAACTGGAGCCGGCGCGGGCCCTGCGCGGCGCCGAAACCGATCGGCTCGACTGGAGCTTCGCGACCGTCGACGGCGCGATCAACGCGCTGATGGGCAGCGGACAGGTGGTCGGGGCGCCGCGGGAGACGGTCGCCGCCTACGTCCGCGCCGACGCCAAGGCCGGACCTGACGGTCGCTTTCGCTACAGCTTCTGCCCGGGCGCCGTGGTCGCTGCCTGGAGCGAGATGGCGCGACCGGCGCCGCCGGTCGCCCAGGTCCCGACCCTGATCGTGCGCCCGGCGACGCCGCTGGTCGACCCCAGCAAGCAGATCCGGCGCTACGAGGAGGAGCTCGGCGACCTGCTGACCATCGTCGAGGTGCCGAACGGCCACAACGTGCTCTGGGAGTCGCCCGCCGAGACGCTCGCCGCGATCGAGGGCTTCCTCGCCAGGCCGGCGGTGCCTCAGTAGCGCTCAGACGCGTTCCAGCTGATCGAAGCGCAGCGCGGCGCGGCTCGGAACGACGAGCGCACCGCTGCGGTGCAGGAGCCCGGCCGTCGTCAGATCGCGGACGGCGCGCTCGACCGCGTCGCGCTGCGCGAAATCGTCCGGTTCCTCGCAGACCGCGCGCAGCAGCTCCTCGAAGGTGATCGGCGCCGGATGCAGGGCGACCAGCCAGCGCAGGACCGCCGCCTCGGTCCGCGTGTCCTCGTTCGCCGTGATGCGGGTGTCGTCCCTTTCGGTCATCGTCCTCTACATAAGCCGCGGGGCGGGCAGACTCTCCCCCCTTGCGGCGGCAGTGAAATGTACTGTCTGCGGGCCGAGTTTCGCCGGCAGGGTCAGGCGTCCTCGCGGACGCCACCCATCTCGCTGAAGACGGCGGTCGGCCGGCCGTCCTCGCGCTGCGCGTCGGCGATCACGTGCGAGACGGCGTTGATCAGCGCCAGGTGGGTGAAGGCCTGGGGGAAGTTGCCGAGGTGGCTGCCGCTGCGAGGCTCCAGCTCCTCTGCGTAGAGGTCGAGCCACCCCGATGACTCGAGCAGCCGTTCGCAGAGGAGGCGCGCCCGCCGCGCCTCGCCGATCTCCGAGAGCGCCGAGACGAGCCAGAAGGAGCAGATCAGGAAGGTGCCCTCCACGCCCTGCAGGCCGTCGTCGGTCTCCTCGACCCTGTAGCGGAGGACGAGGCCGTCGTGGGTCAGCTCGGTGGCGATCGCCTCGACCGTGGCGTGCACCCGCGGATCGCCGGGGGGGAGGAAGCGGACCAGCGGGATCAGGAGGGTGGAGGCGTCGAGGGCGTCGGTCTCGTAGTGCTGGCGAAAGACGCCGTCGCGGACGCCGCGCTCGAGGATCTCGGCGTGCATGCGCTCGGCCGTCGCCTCCCACTCGGCGGCGACGTCGTCGACGCCGATGCTGCGGGCGAGGCGGGCGCCGCGGTCGACCGCGACCCAGATCATCAGCTTCGAGGAGACGTAGTGGCGGGGCTCGCCGCGCGACTCCCAGATCCCCTGGTCGGGATCGGGCCAGGCGGCGATCGCGGCCTCGACCTGCTGGCGGATCAGCTGGCGATCGGCCGGCGTGCCCGTCCCCCGCAGCGCTTTCTCGTGCAGGTAGATCGAGTCCAGCAGCGCCCCCCAGACGTCGTTCTGGCGCTGGTCGAAGGCGCCGTTGCCGACCCGCACCGGACGGGCGCCGCCGTAGCCGTCGAGGTGGTCGAGGGTGCGCTCGGTCAGCTGCTTCTCGCCGCCGATCCCGTACATGATCTGCAGGTTGGGGTCCTGGCGGCAGACGCTGACGATGAAGCGCATGAAGTCGCGCGCCTCCTGGTCGAAGCCGAGCGTGTGCAGCGCCCAGAGGCTGAAGGTCGAGTCGCGGATCCAGGTGTAGCGGTAGTCCCAGTTGCGTTCCCCGCCCGGCGTCTCCGGCAGCGAGGTGGTCGGTGCCGCGACGATCGCCCCGGTGGGGGCGTAGGTGAGCCCCTTGAGGACGAGGGCCGAGCGCTGCAGGTGGATGCGCCAGGGGTGGTCGGGGAAGTCGCCGTCGCGCAGCCAGCGGCGCCAGAACTCTTCGGTCGAGTCGAGTCGCTCCAGCGACTCCGGGGCGCTGCGCGGCCCGCCGAGGTCGCCCTCGCCCCAGGCGAGCGCGCAGAAGCCGGTCTCGTCCTCGCGCAGCCTCATCGTGCCGCGGGCGGCGCCGTCGGAGATCGCCAGGTCCATGTCGGTGGTCAGCCGCAGCTCGACGCCGTCGCCGCGCGCCACGGCCTCGCCCAGCTCGCCGCCGCTCCAGCTCGCCGCCTCGGCGCCGTAGGCGAAGCGCGGCAGGCACTCCATCTCCATCTCGACCTCGCCGTCGACGCAGGTCATCAGCCGCAGCAGCGAGTGGTCGGACTCGTGTTCGGTCTTCGGCCGGCCGTCGCCGCCCTCCTCGGCCCACTCGCCGATCGTCAGCAGGTCGTGGATCACGACCCAGCCGGTGTCGGTGACCCAGGTCGTCTCGAGCACCAGCGTGCCGGGCTCGTAGCGGCGACTGATCGGGACGACGACGTCGCGCGGCCCCAGCTTGAAGTGGCCGCCATCGCGATCGAGCAGGGCCGCGAAAGCGCTGGGCGAGTCGAAGCGCGGCAGGCAGAGCCACTCGACCGCGCCGTCGAAGGAGACGAGGGCGCTGGTGTGGCAATCGGAGAGGAAGCCGTAGCTGCCGATCGGCGGGAAACGGTTCGAACCGGCGCTCACGGAGGTGCCAAGCTACCACCGTGGCCTTTTCGCTCGCCCACGTCGCCGGCTCCTTCGTGCCGCTGGAGGTGATCCCGCTGACCGCGGCCGGCGTCCTCTACTGGCACCGGGCGACCGTCCTCGCCTGGGACGGGCGGCCGCTCCCGGCCTGGCGCCAGGCCTGCTTCGCGGCCGGCCTGGCGACGATCGCCGCCGCCCTCTTCGGCCCACTCGGTCACATGTCCGAGGAGCTGGTGATCGCCCACATGGGCGAGCACCTGCTGATCGGCGACATTGCCTCGCTGCTGCTGGTGCTGGGCCTGACCAAATCGGCGCTGCAGCCGCTCCTCGCGATCCGTGTCTTCAACCGCCTCCAGTTCCTTGCCCACCCGGCGGTGGCGCTGCCGCTGTGGGCCTTCAACCTCTTCCTCTGGCACCTGCCGGCGCTCTACCAGGACGCCTACGGGGCGGCGCCCGTCCATGCGCTCGAGCACGCCACCTTCCTCTTCTTCGGCTGCCTGATGTGGATGCCGGTCTTCGGCCCGCTGCCGAAGCCGCAGTGGTTCAGCGCCGCCTGGAAGGTCGGCTACGTGATCGCGGTCCGCTTCGCCGGCGCGATCCTCGGCAACGTCCTGATGTGGTCGGGCTCGGTGCTCTACCCGATCTACGAGCCCGGCGAGCGCTTCTGGGGAATCTCGCCGCTCGCCGACCAGAGCACGGCCGGCACGATCATGATGGTCGAGGGGACCTTCCTCGTCCTCGGCGTCCTCGCCTGGGTCTTCTTCGAGGTGGCCCGCGAAGGCACCGAGAAGCAGCGGCTGCTCGACCTCGCCCGGGAGCGGGGCGTGCCGCTCGACGAGGCACGCGCCCAGCGCGCCGTCGCCGCCGGCCACGGGGCGCTGCTGGAGGAGCGGCTCGATGCCGCCGGCGATGGCGGACGTGCCGGGAGTTAGCCGCCCATATGGGCGGCTAACTCCCGGCACGTCCCACGACGAGAGGCCGCTGCTGCTGGCGGCGCTCGTCTTCGTGGTCGGCGCCGCCAGCCTCGGCGCCGAGATCGCCGCGGCGCGGCTGCTGGCGCCCTACTTCGGCGCCTCGACGGTGGTCTGGGCGAACACGATCGGCGTCGTCCTCGTCGCCCTCTCGGTCGGCTACTGGCTCGGCGGCCGCTACGCGGACCGTCATCCGCACCTGCGCGGCCTCTGCCTGCTGGTCCTCGTCGCGGCGCTGCTGATTGCCGCCGTGCCGTTCGCCTCGCGGCCCTTCCTCGGCTTCTCGGTCGACGCCTTCGACACCGTCTCCGTCGGAGGCTTCGCCGGCTCGCTGTTCGGCGTCCTGGTCCTGGTCGCGGTGCCGGTGACGCTGCTCGGCGCCGCCGCCCCCTGGGCGGTCCGCCTCGCGGTCGCCGACGTGCGCCGCTCCGGCGAGGTGGTGGGGAGGCTCTACGCGATCTCGACCGCCGGCTCGCTGCTGGGGACGATGCTCTCCGCCCTGCTGCTGATCCCGCTGCTGGGCACGCAGCGCACCTTCCTCGTCTTCGCCCTGGCCCTGGCGCTGGTCGCTGCAGCGGGGCTGGGCTGGCGCTTCGCGGCGCTGCCCGCCGCCCTCGCCCTGGCGATCGCGGCGCCGATGGGGACGATCAAGGCCGCCGACACCGGCCGCGTCCTCTACGAGGCCGAGACGACGCACCAGTACGCGCGGGTCGTCGAGCGCCCCGACGGCGCCCGCGTCCTGGAGCTGAACGAGGGCCAGGCCGTCCACTCGCTCTACCGGCCGGGGCGCTACCTGACCGGCGACTACTGGGACGGCCACCTCGTCCTGCCCTTCGCGGCGCGCTCGCGACCGCCGGCCCGGATCGCGATCCTCGGCAACGCCGCCGGCACGGTCGCGCGCAGCTTCGGCCACTTCTTCCCCGGCACCGCCGTCGACGCGGTCGAGATCGACGCCGAGCTGACCGAGCTGGGGCGCCGCTTCTTCGACCTCCGCAACCCCCGCATGGAGGTCTTCGCCGAGGACGCCCGGCCCTGGCTGGAGCGCTCCGAGGGCGGCTACGACGCGATCATGGTCGACGCCTACCGGCAGCCCTACATCCCCTTCTACCTGGCGACCCGCGAGTTCTTCGAGCTGGCCGCGGAGCGCCTGGCGCCGGGCGGGATCGCGATCGTCAACGTCGGCCACCCGGAGGGCGGCGAGGAGCTGGAGCGGGTGCTGGGGCGGACGATGGCGGTTGCCTTCCGGCGTGTCCTGCGCTACCCGATCGAGCCGACCAACACGCTGCTCCTCGCTGCCCAGGGCCCGCTCTCGGCACGGCGCCTGCGGCGGCGGGCCGACTCGCTGCCGCTGCCGCTACGGGCGCAGGCGCTGGAGGCGGCATCGGCCTTGGAGCCCCGCCTGCCCGGCGGCGAGGTCTACACCGACGACCGCGCCCCGGTCGAGTGGCTGGTCGACGAGTCCCTGCTGGAATACGCGAACGATGAGTAGACGCCGGCGCGACCCCCTGGCCAGGCTGAAGGCCTGGCTGGTGACCGGCCCCCTGGGGCGCGGGGCCGCCTTCGCGATCGATTTCGGCGTCGCCGTCCGCCGCGGCCTCCTGCGCCGCAGGTGACTTTGATCGTGTCAGGGCGCAGTCAAACTCAACAGCGACGAGGATCGCTCGCCTATCCGATCCTCTAGGGTCAGGCGCCCGATGCAGCCCACCGTCTCAGAGCTTCCCGGCTCCCGCGTCAGGGTCGAGGTCGAGGTCCCGGCCGCCGACGTCGACCGCGCCGTCCAGCGCGCCGCCCGCGCCCTCGCGCGCGAGATGAAAATGCCCGGCTTCCGCAAGGGCAAGGCGCCGCCCTCGCTGGTGATCCAGCGGCTCGGCTACGGCCCCGTGCTGGAGGAGGCGATCCGCGAGGCGCTGCCGGAGTGGTACGAGCGCGCCCTGCTCGGCTCCGGGATCGCCCCGATCGGCGATCCCGGCATCGAGATCGTCTCGACGCCGCAGGCCGAGGGAGAGCCGCTCGGCTTCAAGTTCGAGATCGGCGTGCGGCCACAGGCCAAGCTCGGCGAGTACAGGGGCCTGGAGGTGGGCCGGCCCGAGCCCGAGGCCCCCGGCGAGATCGTCGACCGCGAGCTGGAGCGAATGCGAGGGGGCTTCGCCCGGCTGGAGCCCGTCGAGCGAGCGGCGGCGAGCGGCGACGTGCTGCTGATCGACTTCGAGGGGCTCGTCGACGGCAAGGCCTTCGAGGGCGGCACGGCGACCGACTACCTGCTCGAGCTCGGCAGCAGCCAGCTGATCGAGGGCTTCGAGGAGCAGTTGGTCGGCGCGAGCGCGGGGGAGGCCCGCCAGGTCGAGGTCAGCTTCCCGGCCGATTACCGGGCCGAGCAGCTCGCCGGCGCCGACGCGGTCTTCAAGGTCGAGGTCAAGGAGGTGCGGGAAAAGGTCCTGCCGGAGCTCGACGACGACTTCGCCGCCGAGGCCTCGGAGTTCGACACGCTCGAGGAGCTCCGGGCCGACATCGGCGAGCGCGTCGCCAAGGTGATGGAGGAGCGGGTAGAGCAGGACTTCCGCCTCGCCGCCGTCGACGCCGCCGCCGAGGCCGCGGCCGTCGAGCTGCCCGACGATCTCCTCAGCGCCCGCGCCGGTGAGCGCTGGGAGCGGGTCGAGCGCCAGCTCGCGGCGCGGGGGATGAGCCCCGACGCCTACCTGCAGATGCAGGGGAAAACCCGCGAGGAGGTGCTGGAGGAGTCGCGCCCCGACGTCGAGCGGGAGTTGAAGCGCGAGGCGGTGCTGGCGGCGATCGCCGAGGCCGAGGGCATCGGGGTCTCCGAGGAGGAGATGCTGGAGGCCCTGGCGCACCCCGCCGAACACGAGCGCACCACCCCCGAGAAGCTGCTGGAGCGCCTGCGGGAGAGCGGCCGCGACGCGATGATCCGCGAGGACATCCGCTTTCGCAAGGCGATCGACCTGGTGGCCGAGGAGGCGAAGCCGATCCCGATCGAGCAGGCGGAGGCACGGGAGAAAATCTGGACGCCGGAGAAGGAGCGCGAGGCCGCCGGCGGTCTCTGGACTCCCGGCAGCGATTCCTGAAGCGCGCCATCTAGCCGGACGTCGTATTGCAGCGCTCAACCCTGTTGTCGGCCCGCCGAAAACTTGGTAGAGAATGGCGATGCCGGTGCAGAGAACTTCATCGCGGACCGGAGGACCGGGGGTTTGGGTCACGCCGACGATTGCGGCGATGATCGAGCGCCGCCGAGTCGCCGTAGCGGTCGCGGCGACGCTCTTCGCGGCGATCCTGGCTCTGCGCTCCGCCGCCGGCACCGCCGGTGACGCCGTCTCCTTCCTGTATGTGATCCCGATCGCCTTGATGGCGATCGCATTCGGCGAGCGTGGCGGGCTCCTGGCAGGCGTCCTCGCGTTCCTCATGGCCGGTGGCTGGGCCCTGCTCGCGGACGTCGACGTGACCCCGCTTGGGTACGTGATCAGGGCCGGTGTCTTCCTTCTCATCGGAGATCTGGTCGGCCGCTTCGCGACCGGGTTGCGCGCTCTCGAGGCGGAAAGCGCGCGCCACTTCGAGCTCTCGCTGGACATGATCTGCATCGCCGGCTTCGACGGCTACTTCAAGCGCGTCAACCCGGCCTTCGAACGGATCCTCGGCTACAGCGAGGGGGATCTGCTCGGCCGGCCCTTTCTCGACTTCGTCCATCCCGACGACCGCCAGAGCACCGAAGAAGAGGCCGCGGCGATCGCGGAGGGCGCCAGCACAGCGCAGTTCCGGAATCGTTACTTCGACAAGAACGGCGAGGTGCACTGGATCGAGTGGGCCTCGCAGCCGCTGCCGGCCGAGGAGGTCATCTACGCGGTGGCCCGCGACGTGACCGACCGCAAAGCGCTGGAGCAGGAGCTGCAGCGGCTCTCCCACCACGACTCGCTGACCGGCCTCTTCAACCGCCGCCGCTTCGAGGAAGAGCTGCGGCGCCAGCTCGCCTACACGCGGCGCTACGGCAGCGGAGGGGCCCTGTTGGTCATCGACATCGACCGCTTCAAGCAGATCAACGACTCGCTTGGGCACGCTGCCGGCGATCGGGCCCTGTGCCAGGTGGCGGCGCTGCTGCGCGACAACCTGCGCGGGAGCGACGTGATCGCCCGCGACACCGACGGCTTGGGCCCGCCGCCCTGCCGCGAACCCGCGCTCGAAGCGAACCCGGAGGCGGTTGTCGCGCGGCTTGGGGGCGACGAGTTCGTCGTCCTGCTCCCCGAGGTCGACGAGGAGGGCGCGCGCGCCACCGCCGAGAGGCTCGCCGCGACGGTGAGGGAGACGACGCTGACGATCGACGGCGCCGAGCTGAAGCTCGAGATAAGCGTCGGGGTAGCCCTCTTCGACGAGTACGGCCGGCCGGGCGAGCTGGACCTCTTGGCGGCCGCCGACCGGGCGATGTACCTGGTCAAGGCCGCGGGCGGCGGCGGCGCCACCGTTGCGCCGCCGCACGGCTGAGTGCAAGTGCGCGAGCCCGCCGGGCGGCTTCTATAGAGTGCGCGGCGATGAGCCCCCTGGTTCCGATGGTGGTCGAGCAGACCTCGCGCGGCGAGCGCGCTTTCGACATCTACTCGCGCCTGCTGGGCGAGCGGATCGTCTTCCTCGGCACCCCCGTGACCGAGGAAATCGCCAACCTGATCGTGGCCCAGCTCCTGCACCTGGAGTCCGAGGACCCCGACAAGGACATCAGCCTCTACGTCAACTCGCCCGGCGGCTCCGTCTACGCCGGCCTGGCGATCTACGACACGATGCAGTTCATCAAGCCGGAAGTGCAGACGATCTGCGTCGGCATCGCTATGAGCATGGGGGCCCTGCTTTTGGCCGGCGGCGCCGACGGCAAGCGGATGGCGCTGCCCAACTCGAAGATCCTGATCCACCAGGTCTCCTCCGGCTTCGAAGGCCAGGCGACCGACATCGAGATCCACGCCAAAGAGATCATCGACGTGCGTCGCCGCCTCGACGAGATCCTCGCCAAACACACGAAGCAGCCGTTCGACAAGGTCACCAAGGACACCGAGCGCGACTACTTCATGAGCGCGGAGGAGGCGAAGGAGTACAACCTCGTCGACCGCGTCATCGAGCACCACTGAAACACCGCGGCGCCCGGCCGGTGTCACCTCGTGATGGTGGCCTCTTTCGTCACCAGGCCGGGGACGGCTTCGAAGACGTCGCCGTCGCGGTTGGCGGTGAACTGGCTGGCGACCACGAGATTGTCGGTGCAGGAGGCGTCGACGACTTTGATCGCGTAGCCCTCGTTGGCAGGAGCGCCGACGTCGCCTGAGCCGGAGATGACCATGCCCGTGAAGGTATTCCCCGCGGCCGGCTCGTTGGTCTGGTCGTTCTCGGCCAGGAAGATCCCGTCCTTGAAGCTGTCGCGTATCCGGACGCCGGAGAACAGGTTGTCGCTGGCGTGGCGCATGAAGACGCCGACGTCCCCGTTGTCGGCGAGCACCGAGTCGCTGATCGTGTTGTTGTCGAAGTCGGTGTCGAAGGAGAGGCCGGCGGCGGTGTTGTCGTGCAGGTTCAGTCCGGTGAAGAGGCTGTCCTCGGTGTTGTAACCCGCCAGGCCGTCGAACTGGCTGTCGGAGGCGGTGAAGTCGCGGACGGTGACGCGGCGCGAGCTCATCTCGGCGACCAGGCCGCCGGATCTGGCGCCGGTGACGCTGACGTCCTCGACCAGCACGTCCTCGACCCGCCGCAGTGAGATTCCGTTGTTGCGCAGGAAGTCGCCGCCGACGCAGGGGCCGTCGGAGCACTCGAAGGACTGCTGCAGGCGGTTGCCATCGATCGAGAGGTCAGCGACGCGAATGCCGCGCCGCGTCGTCGTCGGGTTGGCGATGGTCTGCCCCAGCACCAACACCGGCCGGTTGACCTGGTTGCCGAGTTTGAGGACCGTCGCGGCCCCAGTTCCGCGCAGGGCCACCGCGTCGCGGTCGATGACGATCGACCCGCTGCAGATGTAAGTGCCGGCCTTGACCAGCACCGCTCCGCCGACGGGGGGCAGCGCATCGATCGCCGCCTGGATGTCCGCGCAGTCGCCGCCGTCGACGACCGAGAAAGCCGCGTCGCCCGGCAGGCCGGCGCCGCCAGCGGCTCCGGCCTGCCCGGACGGCCCGACCTGGCCCCGCTCGCCACGTTGGCCCTTTGCCCCCCGTGCTCCGCGTGGTCCCTGTTCGTTGAAGACGATGGCGCGCTCACCGCGACGGCAGCGAGCACCGGGGTCGACGACCCGCAGCCAGCCACCCCGCTTCTTGACGCAACCATGGATCGTTCCGGCGCCGGCGCCGGTGCCGGCGTATCCGATCCCGGCGAGGGCGGCTAGAGCCGCGATCACGACCAGGACACTGAGGAATTTCCCTTTCCTCGGCAACCTGCTGGACGCTGATCGCCAGTACCGCGACATAAGCCCGCCTCTCGCCGACGCGCATTGCCAGTGGCATAGCCCTAACACACCTGCCGGCACATAGTCAACTTTTTTCCGCTAATCGGAGCTAAGGCCCGGTTCCGTTCGGTCGCCTTGCTGCGCGGATGCGGTGGCGCGCTCGTTCGAGAATTGGCACAAACCGCGCGCCACTCGTGCGATCGATCGGCTGCAGCCGATCGCCCAGGCAGCTTGACGCTCGCCTAGGGCTCCAGCTCGTACTCGACCCACTCGCTGCGCTCGGCGCCGGTCCGGTCGTAGAGGCGCTGGGCGGTGAGGTTCGACGGCTGGGTCGCCCACTCGAGGCGGTGGGCGCCGCGGTCGCGTGCCACCACGGCGCTTGCCTCGATCAGGGCGCGGCCGATGCCCTGGTTGCGAAACGACTCCGCCACGTAGAGATCGTTCATCAGCACCGTCTCGGCCGGGACCAGGGAGGTGAAGTGCCAGTAGAGGCAGGCGTAGCCGGCCAGCTCCCCGTCGCGCCAGGCGCCGAGCAGCATCCCGTCCTCGCTCGGGGCGACGAAGCGGGCGAAGAAGGCTCGGTTGCGTCCCTCGTCTATGTCCTCGACTCGGTAAAAGCGCTGGTAGGCGCCGATCAGCGGCAGCAGCGCCTCCAGCTGATCGGCGGAGATCGGCTCTACATGGACCTTGGCGGGCACCCACGCGACGGTAGCGCGCGGGGCGGAGCGGACCACGGGCGGTTCGCCGCAGCTCGCAAGTAGTCGCCCGCAGGAAGGGACTCCGCCCGTCCCGAAGTAAACGACCGAACCGACAGGGCCGGGTTGCAGTCCCCTCTAAGCTGTGGGACGCGACGCCGGTAGGCAGCTACCGCCCGCAAGGAGGGATTCCGCTGGCACGCCCCACCGACTCCAACGAGCAGCTCCTCTGCAGTTTCTGCGGCAAGTCTCAGCGTCAGGTCAAGAAGTTGATCGCCGGCCCCGGCGTCTACATCTGCGACGAGTGCATCGACCTCTGCAACGAGATCATCGACGAGGAGCTGGCCCCCCAGGGCGGCGGCGTCGAACTCGAGAACCTGCCCAAACCGCGCGAGATCCACGAGGTCCTGCAGGAGTACGTGGTCGGCCAGGAGGCCGCCAAGCGAGCCCTCTCGGTCGCCGTCTACAACCACTACAAGCGGGTCCAGATGTCCTCCGAGGGCGATGACCCCGAAGTCGAGCTGCAGAAGTCGAACATCCTGCTGCTGGGGCCGACCGGCTGCGGCAAGACCCTGCTCGCCCAGACCCTGGCTCGGATCCTCAACGTGCCCTTCGCGATCGCCGACGCCACCGCCCTGACCGAGGCCGGCTACGTCGGCGAGGACGTCGAGAACATCCTCTTGAAGCTGATCCAGGCCGCCGACTACGACGTCAAGAAGGCGGAGACGGGGATCATCTACATCGACGAGATCGACAAGATCGCGCGCAAAGCCGACAACCCGTCGATCACCCGCGACGTCTCCGGCGAAGGCGTGCAGCAGGCGCTGCTGAAGATCCTCGAGGGGACCACGGCATCGGTGCCGCCGCAGGGGGGACGCAAGCACCCTCATCAGGAGTTCCTGACGATCGACACGACCAACATCCTCTTCGTCTGCGGCGGCTCCTTTGCCGAGCTGCCGAAGGTGATCGAGCGCAGGGTCGGCGATCGTGGCGTCGGCTTCGGCGCCGCGATCTCATCGCGCGAGACCAAGGACACCGGCGAGTGGTTCGAGCAGGTCCTGCCCGAGGACCTGATCGAATACGGCCTGATCCCGGAGTTCATCGGCCGCCTGCCGGTGGTCGCCGCGATCCACCAGCTCACCCGCGACGACCTGATCACGATCCTGACCGAGCCCAAACACGCGCTGACCCGCCAGTTCCAGCGCTTCTTCGAGTTCGACGACATCGAGCTGGTCTTCGCCGAGGACAGCCTCTCGGCGATCGCCGACAAGGCGCTGGAGCGCGAGACCGGCGCCCGCGGCCTGCGCTCGATCCTCGAGGAGACGCTGCTCGACGTCCAGTTCGAGCTGCCCTCGCGCCGCGACGTCACCAAGTGCGTCGTCACCCGGGAGACGATCGCCCAGGGTCGCCGCCCGACCCTCGTCACCGAGGCTGCGCATCAGGACATCGGCGCCGCGGACGAGGGACCGGCGGAGGAATCGGCGTAACTACACTCGGCGCTCGATGCCCATCGAGCGCCGCGACGCCCTAGAGGAGAAGACCCGCTACGAACCCGCCGAGGTCGAGGCGCGGATCTTCGCGGAGTGGATCGAGGGTGGCTATTTCCACCCCGGCGCCGAGGGGACCGCCGAGGAGAGCTTCTCGGTCGCGATCCCGCCGCCCAACGTGACCGGCGCCCTGCACATGGGCCACGCCCTCAACGGCGCGATGCAGGACGCGCTGGTGCGGATGAACCGGATGCGCGGGCGCAACGCGCTGTGGATCCTCGGCACCGATCACGCCGGGATCGCCACCCAGGCGGTGGTCGAGAAAGAGCTGCGGGCCGAAGGCAAGTCGCGCCAGGAGCTCGGCCGCGAGGCCTTCGTCGAGCGGGTCTGGGCCTGGAAAGAGGAGTACGGCTCGCGGATCGTCGAGCAGTACAAGCGGCTCGGCGCCTCCTGCGATTACGAGCGCGAGCGCTTCACCCTCGACGAGGGCTATGTGCGCGCCGTCTACCGCGTCTTCAAGCAGCTCTACGACAAGGGCTACATCTACCGCGACAACTACATGGTCAACTGGGACCCGGGCTCGCACTCGGCGATCTCCGACCTCGAGGTCGAGAACCGCGAGGTCGAGGACACGCTCTACTCGATCGACTACCGGGTCGAGGGCTCCGAGCGCGTGCTGACGGTCGCGACCGTGCGGCCGGAAACGATGCTCGCCGACACCGCGGTCGCGGTCAACCCCGACGACGAGCGCTACGCCGACCTCGTCGGCCAGCACGCGATCCTGCCGCTGGTCGGCCGCCGGCTGCCGATCGTCGCCGACGAGCACGTCGACCCCGAGTTCGGCACCGGGGCGCTGAAGATCACGCCGGGCCACGATCCCAACGACTTCGAGATCGGTCGGGCGCACGGGCTCGATGAGATCGGCGTGATCGGTCCCGACGGGCGCATGAACGAGGTGGCGGGTGAGCGCTTCGCCGGGATGACCGCCGCCGAGGCGGGGGAGGCGGTTGTGGCGGCGCTGCGCGAGGAGGGTCGTCTGCGTGCCGAAGAGCCCTACGTCCACTCGGTCCCCTTCTCACACCGCTCCGGTGAGCGGATCGAGCCGCTTATCTCGCTGCAGTGGTTCTGCCGCATGGATGAGCTGGCCGCGCCGGCGATCGAGGCGGTCGAGCGCGACCAGGTGCGGATAACCCCGCCCCAGTGGAAGCGCGTCTACCTCGAATGGATGCGGGAGATCCGCCCCTGGTGCATCTCGCGCCAGCTCTGGTGGGGGCACCGGATCCCGGTTTGGTACTGCGACCCGTGCGAGGAGACGATCGTCGCCGAGCAGCCGCCCGAGCGCTGCGGCGCCTGCGGAGGCGAGCTGCGCCAGGAGGAGGACGTGCTCGACACCTGGTTCAGCTCGGCGATCTGGCCCTTCGCGACGCTTGGCTGGCCCGACGAAACGCCCGAGCTGCGCGCCTTCTACCCGACCAGCTTCCTCACCACCGCCCGCGAGATCCTCTTCCTCTGGGTGGCGCGGATGATCATGACCGGGATCGAGTTCGCCGGCGACGTCCCCTTCTGCGACGTTTACGTCCACTCGGTGATCCAGGCCCGCGACGGGCGGCGGATGTCGAAGAGCCTCGGCACCGGGATCGATCCGCTGGGGGAGATCGACCAGCACGGCGCCGACGCGCTCCGCTTCGGCCTGCTGGCGATGTCCTCGACCCAGGACGTGCGTTACTCCGATGCCAAGGTCCAGCAGGGCCGGGACCTGGCCAACAAGCTCTGGAACGCAAGCCGGCTGATCCTGCTCAACGCCGCCGAGGTCGAACCCGGGCCGCGCCCCCTGCAGGCCGAGGACCGCTGGATCGTCTCGCGGCTGGAGCGGACGATCGCCTCGGTCAGCGGCAGGCTGGAGGAATACGACTTCGCCCACGCCGCCGCCGAGGCCTACTCGTTCTTCTGGTCCGAGCTCTGCGACTGGTATCTGGAGATCGTCAAGCCGCGCCTCTACGAGGGCGAGCCCGAGGTCTCGGCGACGCTGCTCTGGGCGCTGGAGCGGGTGCTGGCGCTGCTGCACCCGATCATGCCCTTCGTCACCGAGGAGATCTGGAGCCATCACCCGGCCCGTCGCGGCCATCTGGCGGTGCACGCCTTCCCCGTCGCCGACGAGTCGCTGCTCGATCCCGAGGCCGAGGCCGAGGTTGAGAAGGCGATCAAGCTGACCCGGGACTTGCGAGCCTGGCGGGAGCTCGTCGATCTGGCGACGAAGTCCAAGGTCCCCATCCGGGTGGTCAATCCCCTGCCGGAGTTCGTCGCCCGCATGTCGGGCGTCGAGGTCGTGGCGGACGGCACCGCGGAGGCGATCGCCTCGGTCGGGGATGTCCAGGTGCTTGCCTCGCCCGAGATCGACGCCGAGGCGGCCAACGCCCGGATGGAGGCACGGCGCGAGGAGCTGCGCTCCGAGGTCGCGCGGGCGGAGGGCAAACTCGCCAACGAGAGCTTCGTCGCCCGGGCGCCGGCCGAGGTGGTTGAGGAGGAGCGCGAGAAGCTCGCCCGCTACAACGCCGAGCTGGAGGAGCTGGCGGAATAGACGCCGAGGCCTACCTCGACTCGCTCGAGCCGATCGGCTGGCGCTTGGGGCTGGAGCGGATGCACGAGCTGTCGACCCTGCTCGGGCTTCCGCAACACCGCTTCGCCTCGATTCACGTCGTCGGCACCAACGGCAAGTCGTCGGTGACGCGGATGACGGCGGCGCTGCTGCAGGCGCATGGCCTTCGCACCGGCGCCTGCGTCTCGCCCCACGCCGAGCGCTGGTCGGAGCGGATCCTGATCGGCGGCGAGGAGATCGACGGGCCCGCCTTCGCGGCCGCGGTCGAGCGCGCCGCCGAGGCCGCCACCGTCGTCAACCGCTCGCTCGCGGAGGGCGAGGCGGTGACCCAGTTCGAGCTGGCGACAGGCGCTTCCTTCGTCGCGCTGGCGGTCGCCGGCGTCGAGACGGCGGTGATCGAGGCGGGGCTGGGGGGGAGGCTCGACGCGACCAACACGATCCCCTCGCGGGTGACCGTGCTCACCTCGGTCGGGCTCGACCACACGCAGTGGCTCGGCGAGACCGAGGAGGAGATCGCGGCCGAGAAGCTGGCGGTCCTGCGCGATCACTCGACCCTGGTGCTCGGCCAAGTCAGCCCGGCGGTCGCCGCGCTGGCCGAGGAGACAGCCCGCGAGCGCAGCGCCGAGTCGGTCGTCGCGCCGGAGGACCCCGGGCCGGGGGTGGAAATGCGGGCCGCGGGCCCGTTCCAGCGCCGCAACTTCGCGGTCGCCCGCGCTGCCGCCGAGGCGTTCCTCGGCCGTGAGCTCGACTCCGATCGCGTCGCCGCCGTCGCGGCGAGCGCCGAGGTGCCCGGCCGGCTCGAGCAGGTGGCCGCGGACCCGCCTACCTACATCGACGCCGCCCACAACGCCGATGGTGCCGCCGCGCTCGCCGAGGCATTGCCCGAGGTCGCCGCCGGCCGTCCCGTGGTCGCCTGCCTGGCGATCCTGGAGGACAAGGACACCACGGCCATCGCGCGGGCGCTGGCGCCGTCCCTCGACCGTGTCGTTGGCACCGAGCTGCCAATCCAGCCCGCCGCCTCTGCTGCCGATGGGCCGAATCCGGTCGATATACGTCCGCTTTCGTCCCGTCGGCGGAGCGTTGGCGCCAGCGAGTTGGCCCGTGCGTGCGTGGCGGCCGGCGTCGCCGCCGAGGCGGAGCCGGATTTCGAGACTGCGGTGCGGCGCGCCCGGGCGCTCGCAGCGGAGCTCGGCGGCGTCTTGCTGGTAGCCGGCTCGCACTACACGTTGGCGCCAGCCCGCGCTGCTCTCGGCGAGTGACCTTATGCGAGGATTCCTGCATGGACCGCGGCGCCGGATCTGAACTGCTCTCGATGATGGCCCTGGTCGCTGCCGTCGTCGCCGCGGTGATCCTGATCTTCTTCGGGCTGGGCTATCTGTTCGGAAGGTTGTTCCTCTAAACGCGATCCGGATTTCGCGGACAGGGTTCGCGCGGCAGGCGGCGAAGTAGACTCACCGTCCCTCGGCGGGCCCCCTTTCAGTCATGGCACTAGCGATCTTCGGCATCAGCAACGACGGCCTCAACCTGGTCGTCAACCTCCTCGCGCTCATGCTCGTGGTGGTCTGGCTGGCGCTGATCGTCTACACCTACCTCGACGCCAAGCGGCGCATCTCCGACCCCTTCCTGGTCGGCTGCTCGACGCTCGCCTCCTTCATCCCCTACCTCGGCACCGCCGTCTACGCGATCGTGCGCCCGCCCGAGTTCCTCGAGGACGCGCACGAACGCGAGCTGGAGATCAAGGCGGCGGAGCTGCGCGTGCGCCAGCTCGAAGAGCTGACCTGCCAGGGCTGCGGTTACCCGATCGAGAAGTCCTACCTGCGCTGCCCACAGTGCCAGCGCCGCCTCAAGGACCCCTGTCAGAGCTGTGGCAAGCCGGTCGACCCGCGCTGGTCGCTCTGCCCTCATTGCGAGACGCCGCTGTCGGAGCGCGAGCGGCCGCGCCGCCCCCAGGGGGGCGAGGGGCGCAAATCCCCGCCACCGGAGAGGCCGAAGGCCGCGCGCCGCAAATCCGCAGCAGCGCCGCCGCGGAAGGAGCAGCCGCGCCCCGCCGCCGCCGAAGAGCCCGCAAGTCCGAAACGACCGCAAAGGAGCCCCAGCCGTGAGCCGGACCCTGATCCTCGTAAAGCCTGACGCCTTCGAGCGCGCCCTGACCGGTGAGGTGCTCGCCCGCTTCGAGCGCAAGGGGCTGCGGATCGCGGCGCTGAAGTCGATGCGGGCCGACGAGGGGATCGCCAACGAGCACTACGCCGAGCACTCCGAGAAGCCCTTCTTCGGCGAGCTGGTCGAGTTCATCACCGGCGGCACCCTGGTGGCGATGGTGCTGGAGGGGACCGAAGCGGTTGCCGCCGCCCGTCAGGCGATCGGCGCCACCAATCCGGTCGAGGCCGCCCCCGGCTCGATCCGCGGCGACTACGCGCTCGAGGTGACCTTCAACATGGTCCACGGCTCCGACTCCGACGAGTCCGCCGAGCGCGAGATCGGCATCTGGTTTCCCGAGCTGTCTTGAACGTGGTTCTCGCCTCCGGCTCGCCGCAGAGAAGCGAGATTCTCTCCAAGCTGGGCGTCGAGTTCGAGGTCGTCGTGCCCGGTGTGGAGGAGCTGACCGGCGGCGATCCTGAAGTTGAGGTGCTCGAGAATGCTCGACGCAAGGCGAAGGCGGTCGTCGAAGGAGGGATGGGCCCCCAGCCCGCCCTGGTCATCGCCTGCGACACCGATGTCGTCCTGGATGGCAAGGCACTCGGAAAGCCGGCCGATGAGTGCGAGGCCCGCGAATACCTGGATCGGATGTCAGGTCGGCCTCACGCGGTTCTCAGCGGCTTGGTGGTGCTTGCCGACGGTGAGGAGCGGAGCGGGCTGGAACGGACCACCGTGACGTTCAAGGACCTGGACGAGGACGCCAAGGAGCGCTACGTCCGCTTCGGCGAGTGGCGCGGGCGTTCGGGCGGTTATGCGATCCAGACGCTGGGGTCGACGCTGGTGGCCCGATTGGAGGGAAGCGTTTCCAACGTGGTCGGTCTGCCGGTGGGTCTGCTGGTCGAGCTGGCGCCTGAGTTGTTCGAGTCGAACTGAGTTCCGAGGCATTTTTGCTGCTTCTGGGATGATTCCCGGAAGCTCCACTCCTTCATGGGCGTATTCAGCTATCTCACAGGACTCGGCGGCCGCGACATGGCCGTCGACCTCGGCACCGCCAATACCCTGGTCTACGTTCGCGGGCGCGGCATCGTGCTCTCAGAGCCGTCCGTGGTCGCGATCGACTCCCGCAACGGGCAGGTCCACGCGGTGGGGGTGGAAGCGAAGCGGATGCTCGGCCGCACGCCGGGAACGATCACCGCGATCCGCCCGCTCAAGGACGGGGTGATCGCCGACTTCGACGTCACCGAGCAGATGCTGCGCCACTTCATCAAGCAGGTTCATTCCAACCGCTTCGCGCACCCGCGTGTGGTCGTCTGCGTCCCGTCGGGGGTCACCGGGGTCGAGAAGCGGGCGGTCGAGGAGGCCTGCCTCTCGGCCGGGGCCCGCAAGGCCTTCCTGATCGAGGAGCCGATGGCGGCGGCGATCGGCGCCGGCCTGCCGGTCGCCGAGCCGACCGGCTCGCTGATCGTCGACGTCGGCGGCGGCACCACCGAGGTGGCGGTGATCTCGCTCGGCGGCATCGTCGTCTCGCAGTCGATCAGGGTCGGCGGCGACGAGCTCGACGAGGCGATCGTCAACCACTGCAAACACAACTACAAACTGGCGATCGGCACCCAGACGGCGGAGGAGGTGAAGCTGGAGGCGGGCTCAGCTTCGCCGCTGCCGGAGGAGGTCGAGGTCGAGATCCGCGGTCGCGACCTCGTCTCCGGCCTGCCGAAGACGATCACGCTCGGCTCGGCGGAGGTCCGCGAGGCCCTCGACGAGACGATCGGCCACATCGTCGACGCGGTCAAGGACACCCTCGACCGCACCCCGCCGGAGCTGGCGGGTGACATCATGGACCGCGGTATCACCCTGGCGGGAGGCGGCGCGCTCCTGCAAGGACTCGAACAGCGCCTCCGCGACGAGTGCCAGATGCCCTGTCAACTGGCAGAGTCGCCGCTGACGTGCGTGGCGGTCGGCTCGGGTATCTCGCTGGAGGAGTTCGAGGCCATCCACCGCGCCAGCAAGATGAACTCGGGGACGGCGCGCTATGCCTAGCCGCCGCCCGCAATCTCGAGACTTGAGGCTGTGTTGTGTATCGCAAGCAAGTACGCCGCCGTAGGGCGGTTCTCACTCTCCTCATCATCGGCTCGTTCCTGCTGCTGACCGCGACCTACGGGCAGGGCTCGGGCGGCCTGCAGCAGGGCATCAGCACGGTCTTCGGCCCGCTGCAGGACGGGGCCGACCGCGCCCTGAAGCCGGCACGGGACCTGGTCGGCTGGTTCGATGAGACCTTCGAGGCGCGCGGCGAGAACGACCGCCTGCGCTCCGAACTGGAGCGCGAACGGGTGCAGGCGGTCGCCGGCCAGGAGGCGCTGCAGGAGAACGAGCAATTGCGCAAGCTGGTCGAGCTGGACCGCAGCTCGGCGATCGAATTCTCGACCTTCGAGCCGGTGACCGGGCGGGTGATAGCCCGCTCGCCGACCGTCTGGCACTCGGCGGTGACGATCGACCTCGGCAGCGGCGACGGCGTCGTGGTCGACGACCCGGTGATGGGCGGTGACGGCCTGGTCGGCCGGGTCGCGGCGGTGCAGCCGGGCTCGGCCCAGGTGACCCTGATCACCGATCACACCAGCGCCGTCTCGGCCAAGGTGCTGCCGGGCGGCGCCCAGGGCGTCGTCAGGGCCGACGTCGGCGATCCCGAGGACCTCGTCCTCGACTTCATCGTCTCGGCCAGGAAGATCGGCGTCGGACAGGCTGTCGTCACCGCCGGCTGGCGCGCCAGCGAAATCGCCTCGCTGTACCCGGCGGGGCTGCCGATCGGCGAGGTGACGCGGGCCTCGATCGTCGAGCAGGAGGCCAGCCAGCAGGTCCACCTGCGCCCCTACGCGGACCTCGCCAACCTCGACTTCGTGCAGGTATTGACCGGAGGGGCGCGCGGGTGATCGTCACCCCCAAGATCTTCGTCCGCATCGCCGCGATCGCCCTGCTCGCGGTGCTCCTGCAGCTCTCCTTCTTCTCCCGGGTGACGCTCATCCACACCAGCCCCGACATCCTCCCGGCCGTGGTCGTCGTGCTCGGCCTGCTGGGCGGCGCGATGACCGGCGCGGTCGTCGGCTTCTCGATCGGCCTCCTCGCCGACGGGCTGCTCGCCGACGACCTCGGCGGCTCCTCGCTGGTGCTGTTGGGGATCGGGTATCTGGCCGGTGTATTCCGCGAGCGCTTCGAGATCCACAGCGCCCTGGTACCGCCGCTGCTCTGCATGGGCCTGACCTTCGTCGCCGAGCTCGGCTTCGCGGCGGTGCAGCTGATGCTCGGCGTCGATGCCCCGATCAGCCCGCTGATCGTCCGCGACATCCTCTTGAAGAGCATCTTCGCCTTCTTCCTCGGCTGGCCGATCTACCTCGGCGTGAAACGGGTCCTGCGCCCGGCGCTGGTCGAGGAGCCGCGCGTGCGGCGGCGACGAGCGCCGCGGGTACTGGGAGCCTGAGGACGATGTACCTGCGCTCAGACGAACGTGGCCCGGCGGTGAGCAACCGGTTGGCGCTGCGGATCGCCGTCTTCGGCGGGGTTGCCCTCGCCCTCTTCGCCGTCCTCTTCTTCCGCCTCTGGACCCTGCAGGTGGTCAACGGCGAGGAGTACCTGGCCGAGGCGAACAACAACCGCATCCGGGAATACCGGGTTGTGGCCCCGCGGGGGGACATCCTCGACCGCGACGGCGAGGTCCTGGTCGATAACCGCACCAGCCTCGCCCTGCAGCTCAACCCGCGCAAACTGCCCGCAGACGACGGTGAGCGACGGGCCGAGCTGACCCGGCTGGCTGCACTCACCAACACGACCCTGCCGAAGGTGCGCGAAACGATCGACGAGGAGCTGAGGCTCGCCCCCAGCGCCCCGGTGACGCTGCGCCGCGACGTCGGCCGCTACCTCGTCTACTACCTGCAGGAGAACCAGGACCGGTTTCCCGGCGTCGAGGTGCGCAGGGTCTTCGTCCGCGACTATCCGCACGGGACGCTGGCCGCGCACCTGTTCGGCAACGTCGGAGAGGTGAGCGAAGACCAGCTGAAGGAACCTCGGTACCGCGACCTCGAGCCGGGCGACACGGTCGGGCAGGACGGGGTCGAGTACCAGTACGACGAGGTCCTTCGCGGCCGCGCCGGCGCGACCCGGATCCAGGTCGACTCGCTGGGGCGACCGACGCCGAACGGGCAGCTGAAGGTGGTCGAACCGGCCCCCGGCAACAACCTGCGGCTGACGATCGACTCCGGCCTGCAGGAAGCGGGCGAAGCTGCGCTGGCCGGCACCGGTTTGCCGGGCGCCTACGTGGCGATGGACGTGCGCGACGGCGCGATCCTGGCGATGGGCTCGAACCCGACCTTCGACCCCGATGTCTTCACCCGGCCGCTGACCCAGAGCCAGGTCGATGAGCTGTACCGCGACCCGATCAGCTCGCCGCTGACCAACCGGGCGATCGCCGGCGCCTACCCGACCGGCTCGACCTACAAGGCGATCACCTCGGTTGCGGCACTGGCGAGCGGCAACGTGACGCCCACCGAACCGATCGTCGACGACGGGGCCTTCACGCTCGGCGGCATCACCTTCGAAAATGCCGGCGGGGTCGCCCACGGCACGATCTCGATGCAGACCGCGCTCGAAGTCTCCTCCGACGTCTTCTACTACACGCTCGGCGACCGCATGAACGACGGCTCGGCGCTGCAGGACTGGTCGCACAAGCTGGGCATCGGCCGCGAGACCGGCATCGACCTGCCCGGCGAGCAGCCGGGCCTGCTGCCGACCCCGGCCTGGCGCAACCAGCTCTACCGCGAAGGGTTGACCGAACGGCCCTGGTCGGCCGGCGACAACGTCAACCTCGCGGTCGGGCAGGGGGACCTGCAGGCCGACCCGCTGCAGATGGCGGTCGCCTACGCGACGATCGCCAATGGGGGCACGGTGCCGCGGCCACACGTCGCGATGCAGGTCGAAGACGCGGCCGGCCGGGTCCTGCGCGAAATCGAGCCGTCGCGGGCCCGGCAGGTGCGGATCGACCCCGAATGGCGCGAAACGATCCTCGCCGGCCTGCACGACGCGGCCCAGTCCGGGGGCGGGACCTCCTACTCGGTGTTCGGCGGCTTTCCGGTGCCGGTCGCCGGCAAGACCGGGACGGCAGAGCGCCCGGGCCATGCCGATCAGTCATGGTATGTGGTGCTTGCCCCCTACCCGGACCCAGAGATCGTCGTCGCGGTGACCTTCGAGGAAGGCGGCTTCGGCGCCGACACGGCCGCGCCGGCCGCCTTGGAAATCCTCTCCGCCCGCTTCAACAAGACCGCTGAGACCGTCTCGGGCGGCGCCTCGGGGATCGAATAGCCATGTACGCGACCCGCGCCCGCCAGGCCCGCCCCGAGACCTTCACCGCCCGGCCCAGCATCGCCGAGCGCCTCGGCCTGCCCTACATGGACGGGCCGCTGCTCTTCGCCGCCGTCGCGCTGGCCGCCTTCAGCGTCTTTGTGCTGAGCGAGGCGACCCTGCGCGACGTGCCCGGCAGCCCGCGCTACTTCGCCGACCGGCAGACGATCTACGCGCTGATCGGCCTGGTCGGGATGTACGCGCTCGCTCGCATCGACTACTCGCGCTTCCGCGAGCTGCGGGTCGGCATCTACACCTTCCTCTGCGTCAGCATCTCGCTCGTCTTCGTCTTCGGCTTCGCGGCGCGCGGCTCGCGGCGGGCCTTTGACCTTCCCTTCTTCAGCTTCCAGCCATCGGAGCTGGGCAAGCTCCTGCTCGTTCTGGCGCTTGCCGGCTTCGTCATCGATGGCGCCCGGCGAGGCTCGGCCCGGCAGCGCACCGTGCGCTACCTCTGCCTCGGCTTCGCCCCGGCTGCGCTCGTATTCCTGCAGCCCGACCTCGGCACCGCCCTGGTGTTCGCGGTCATCACCCTCGCCGTGATGTACGTCGGGGGCGTCCGTTGGACGCACCTGGCGACGATCGGCGCGGCGCTGGTCGCACTCGTCGCGATCGTCCTCGTCGCCGCTCCCACCGTGGGGGCGCCGATCCTGAAGGGCTACCAGGAGGAGAGACTCACCTCCTTCCTGGACCCCAGCGCGGACCCCAGCGACGCCGGCTACCAGCAGAACCAGGCCATGATCGCCAGCGGCGCCGGTCGAGTGACCGGCCGTGGCGATCGGGCCACCCAGACGCGGCTCGACTTCGTTCCCGAGCGGCACACCGACTTCATCTTCGCGGTGATCGGTGAGCGCTACGGGTTCATGGGAGCCGCACTAGTCCTATCCCTTTACGCCCTGCTGATCTGGCGGGCGCTGCGGATCGTGACGCTCTCGAAGAACTCCTACGGGACCCTGGTGGCAGGCGGCATCGCCGCCATGCTGCTGTTCCAGGTCTTCGTCAACGTGGGGATGAACCTGGGGATCATGCCGATAACCGGCATTCCCCTGCCGTTGCTGAGCTACGGGGGATCCTCCGTGCTCGCGACCTTCCTCGCGATCGGGGTCCTCGAGAGCATCCACGTGCAAGCGCGCCTCGGCCAGAGAGGCAGGTTCGCCTGGTGATCCCTCGAATGGGACCGGGCCATGCGTACCTACCTGAACTGAGCTGAATCAATGAAGAAAACCATCCTGGTGTCCGCCGATCGCGGCGAGACCCGAGTCGCCGTCCTCGAGTCGAAGACCAAAGGCGGCAAACCCAAGGTCGCGGAGCTCTACATCGAGCGCCGCGGACGGCGATCCCTCGTCGGCAACATCTACAAGGGCAAGGTCGACAACGTCCTGCCCGGCATGGAGGCCGCCTTCGTCGACATCGGCCTCGAGCGCAACGGCTTCCTCCACGTCGACGAGATCGTGCTGCCAAGCGGCGAGCAGGCGCCGCGGCGCGGACGCGGCAAAGGCCCCCGCATCGGCGACCTGATCAAGCCCGGGCAGGAGATCATGGTGCAGGTGGTCAAGGACCCGCTGAAGTCGAAGGGCGCGCGGGTCTCGATGAACATCTCGATCGCGGGCCGGTACCTCGTCTACGCGCCGCAGGGAAGCGGCGTCGGCGTCAGCCGGCGTCTCTCGACCTCCGAGCGCGACCGCCTGCGCAAGATGGTCGACCGCACCTACAAAGGGCCCGGCGGGCTGATCGTCCGCACCGCCGCCCACGGCGCCAAGAAATCCGACTTCGTGCGGGAGATCGGCTACCTGCACCGGCTCTACGAGGTGCTGGAGCGGCGGACCGAGAAGACCAAGGCCCCGGGCCTCGTCTTCCAGGAGGCCGACCTGCCGGTGCGGGTCCTGCGCGACGTCTTCCTCAGCGACTTCGAAAAAGCGATCATCGAGTCGCCCAAGCAGCTGGAACGGGTGACCGGCTTCTTCCAGCGCACCGCGCCGGAGCTGGTGGAGAAAGTCGAGGCCTACGAGGACAAGAAGCCGCTGCTGGAGAAATGGGGCGTCGACAGGGAGATCGAGTCGACCCTGGACCGGCGCGTCGACCTGCCCGGCGGCGGCTACCTGATCATCGATTACGCCGAGGCGCTGACCGTGATCGACGTCAACAGCGGCTCCTTCACGGGCCGGGGCAAAGGCGGCCTCGAGGAAACGATCACCAAGGTCAACACCGAGGCCGCCGATGAGGTGGTGCGGCAGCTGCGGCTGCGCGACATCGGCGGCATCATCGTGATCGACTTCATCGACATGGCGCGGGCCAAAAACCGCGACAAAGTGCTGAAAACGCTGCGCAAAGCGCTCGACGCCGACAAGTCGAAGAGCTACGTGGTCGAGGTCTCGCCGCTGGGGCTGGTCGAGATGACCCGCCAGAACATCACCGACGGCGTCCGCGAGATCCTCACCGCGCCCTGCCCGACCTGCGCCGGCGAGGGCGTCGTTCTCTCCGCCGAGACGGTGGCGCTGGACGGTCTGCGCCACATGCGCGAGATCGCCGCCGGCGACGAGGAGGCCTACCTGCTGCGGGTCAGCCCCAAGGTTGCGGCGGAGCTGATCGACCCCGACAGCGGGCTCGCCGAGCTGGAGCAGGAAACCGGCAAGCAGTTCCACTTCGAGGGCGGCGACGCGCTGGCGATCGACACCTTCGAGCTGGTCGAGTCGGGCACCCGCGCCCAGATCGAGGAGCGGGCGCTGCCGTTCAAGGTCGGCGAGGAGGTGCTGGTGACGATCGAGGAGCCGCACATGTACAACGCCGACGACGCGGTCGCCCGGATCGACTCCTACATCGTCAGCGTCACCGGCGGCGGCCCCTTCGTCGGCAAGCGCAAGCTGGTGCGGATCGAGCGGGTGGAGCGGGCGGCGGCGGTCGCCTCGCTAGACTCCTCCGGCTCCAACAACGGCAGCAAGGAAGAATGAGCACGTACGCAGTCATAGAGAGCGGTGGCAAGCAGTACCGGGTCGAGAAGGGCACCTCGCTGCTCGTCGACCGGCTCAGCGCCAAGGAGGGCGACAAGGTCGCCCTGCGCGCCGTGATGTTCCGCGACAAAGAGGTCGTCGCCGAGCCGAAGGAGCTGGAGAAGGTGAAGGTCGAGGCGACCGTCGCCGAGCACCTGCGCGGGCCGAAGATCAAGGTCTTCAAATACAAGCCGAAGAAGGGCTACCGTCGCCGCGCCGGCCACCGCTCCGAGCTGACCAGGCTCGAGGTGACCGAGCTGAAACTGGGGAAAGCCAAACCGAAAAAAGCAGCGGCCAAAAAAGAGACTGCTGAAAAGGACGACGATGGCTCATAAGAAAGGACTTGGCTCCAGCCGCAACGGGCGCGAATCGAACCCCAACATGCTCGGGGTCAAGGTCTTTGCCGGGCAGAAGGTCTCCGGCGGCGAGATCATCGTGCGCCAGCGCGGCACGCGCTTCTGGCCGGGCGACGGCACGGGGCTCGGGCGCGACCACACGATTTTTGCGACGCGCGAAGGGGTTGTCGAGTTCAAGCCCTCTCGCAAGGGCCGCACCATCTCCGTGCTTCAGGACTGAGCCCTAGGGCAAGAGCAGGCGGGGCAGTGAGGCTCTAGGCGCGATGCGTCTCTCGATCTCGGCAACCTGCCGGCTGCGGCTGCTCGAGGAGTCCGACACGGCAGAGCTTCACGCGCTGATCGAGGCAAACCGCGAGCAGCTTGCCCGCTGGCTGCCGTGGGCAGCGGAGCAGACCTTCGAGGACACGCTCGACTTCGTTCGCCGGACGAGAGAGCAGCTCGACCACAACGACGGCTTCCAGCTGGCGATCGTCTGCGCCGACAAGATCGCCGGTGTCGTCGGTTACCGCGGCGTCGACTGGGAGCAGCGCTCGACCGGTCTCGGCTACTGGCTCGGGGCCAAGCACCAGGGGCGGGGGACGATGACCGAGGCGGTTCGCGCTCTTGTCGACCACGCCGTGTCCGGCTGGGGACTCGATCGGGTCGAGATCCGGGCCGCGGTGGAGAACCGCCGCAGCCGGGCTATCCCCGAGCGGCTCGAATTTCGCCTCGAGCGGACGCTGCCGGAGGCCGAAGCAGTCGACGGTCGCGAGCTCGACAGCGCCGTATACGCGATCTCGGCGGCAGAGTGGCTGGGCTATTTGCCGCGGCTTGCGTCCAGCTCGGCGATCGCCGGCGAGATCAACTGATGCCGCAAGGACCAGGCGAGGGAGGTCGGCATGCCCAGACCGAAGTCCGCTTCGGATTACCTGCTTATGTAGCTGCTAGCATGTTCATATGACGCTACATCAGTACGAAAGCGAGGTCGGGGTGCGCGAGTTGCACGATCGCCTCAGCGAGTACTTGGAGCGCGTGGAGGGGGGAGGCGAGATCGTCGTGACCCGGCGTGGTCGGCCCGTCGCTCGCCTCAGCGGGCTCGGCGAGCGGCCGCTCGATTCTCTCGCCCGGCGCGGCCTGGTCCAAATGCCGCAGGGGACACGCTCTCCTCGGTCGGCGCAGGTGAAGGGCACCGGCTCGGTTTCCGACCTCGTCTCCGAGCAGCGGGCCTGATTTTCTACTTCGACACCTCGGCGCTGGTCAAGCTCGTTGTTATCGAGGACAGCTCTGACTTGGCGGCCGAGCTCTGGGGTAGCGCCCATCCTGCGTCTTCGAGCATCCTCGCCTATCCGGAGGGACGAGCGGCGCTCGCAGCTGCCCGGCGCCTGGGTCGGCTCGGAGAGGATGAGCACCGTGAGGCGCTTGCGACCTTCGAGGAGCTCTACGCGGAGCTGATTACTGTCGGTGTCGATCAGGCGCTTGCCGCTCGTGCTGGCGAGCATGCCGAAGACTTGGGGCTGCGCGGCTATGACGCGGTTCATCTTGCCACTGCGCTCGAACTCGGCGACGAGGAAGTTGTTCTCGTCACCTGGGATCGAGATCTCGCTCGGGCGGCCGAGCGAGTCGGCGTGGGCGTGGCTGGTTTCGGAGCAAACCCTGATTAACCGAAGGCTGCGTCGACCATCGCGCTCTCGTTCTCGCCCGGTTCGTAGTCGGCGTAGATGAGCGTCGTTCTGTAGTCGCGGTGGCCCATCCACTCTTGGATCTTGCGCATAGAGACATCGGGGGAGGCCGCCGTCCTCGTGCCGAAGGTGTGACGGAGGTCGTGGAAGCGGACTTGGCGCACGCCGCCTGCCTTGAGCGCTCGCTTGAAGCGGCGACCAAGGACGCGTGATCGAGCGAGTTACCGGTGAGTGGATGGGGGAAGACGCGAGGTCGGCCTCGGCGCGGAAGCGCGAGCATCGCCGATGTCGCTTCAACTCAATGGCGACTCGAGTCGCGAGCGGCACCGAGCGTTCCCCGCTGCGTGACTTCGGCGTGTCCCAGTGGCCGCGCACGTAATTGCAGCGAACTCGGATCTTCTTCGCCGGCCAATCGACGTCGCGCCAGTGCAACGCCAGGTGCGGCGGTTGAGCCGCTTGTCGCCGGCGTGCCAGCGCCCCTACCAAACCTCCTGCCCGTTGGCGCAGGTCTGGACGAGCAGCCTTCCCATGCCACGGCGCTGCCTGGCCACGGCACCCGCCAATTGGGCTCTTGTATTCGCAACGCTCATACAGGCGAGCGAAGCGAGGTCGACCACAGGCCGACAGCCTTGCGCCGCACGGACTGGCCACCAGCGGGGCCCATCGGCGCGCCCGGGACGTCGGGAGTCGCGCTGAGATACGCGCAGTTGCTGTCGAAATGGTCCGCAACGGGCCCGTCGGCGGCTGTGAACGATCTTTGGCTCTGAAATTTAAAAGTCGTGATTTACAGGGATTTCGTATGCGGCTGAATGGAGTCGAACCATCACGGGTGTTTCCACCCACAAGGCCCTCAACCTTGCGCGTCTACCAGTTCCGCCACAGCCGCGAGGGCGTCGATTCTAGATGCTCGGGTCGGTCGTGGGCGCTGCGCTGCGGTGGCGCCGATGCTTGCATGCGTCCGGGGGAGGCGGTAGCCTGCGAACAAGTGTTCGAGCGCCCGGAAGGCCTGGGCGATGAGGAGGATGCGTGGAGCTTGATCTGACCAAGAGGCAGAAGGAGATCTTCGACTTCATACGTCGCTATGCGGCCAAGACCGGCTATCCGCCCACGGTGCGGGAGATCGGCAAAGCCGTGGGGCTGCACTCGTCCTCGACCGTGCATGCCCACCTTTCCAACCTGGAGAAGATCGGGCTGCTGCGTCGCGACCCGACCAAGCCCCGAGCGATCGAGTTGCTCTTCGACCGGGCAAAGAAGACGATCATGCCGGGTGGTGGACTGCCGCTGGTCGGCCACGTCGCCGCTGGGGCGCCGATCCTGGCCGAGGAGAACATCGAGGAATACATCGAGATTCCCGACGTGATCGGCGGCGAGGACGGCGACTACGTCCTCCGGGTGCGGGGCGAAAGCATGGTCGACGCCGGCATCTTCGAGAACGACTACGTCGTCGTCCGGCCCGCCGACGAGGCGGCCGATGGGGAGATCGTCGTCGCTCTGATCGGCGACGAGGCGACCGTCAAGCGTTACTTCCGCGAGGCCGACCACATCCGGCTGCAGCCCGAGAACAAGACGATGGAGCCGATCCGCACTGCCGAGGCGGTCGTGCTCGGGCGCGTGATCGGGGTCGTCCGAAAAGTTTCCTGAAGCGACGCCCGGGGTCGGCCAGCCGGGTCAGGGCCAGCGACCGGACTCGATCAGCTTCTTGTAGCGCCGCTGGCGTCGCCTGGCGTCGCGCATCAGCAGTGGCAGCAGGCGCAGCGCGAGGCGGGGGAAGGCTCCGTAGAGGCGCAGCAGCGGGCCGCGCCAGCGGGGGACGATCGCGATCGGTCGCGGGCGTTCGATCAGCTTGCCGACCTCGCGCGCGGCTTGCTCGGCCGTCAGCAGCTGGCCGGAGAACGATGGCGCCACGTCGGGGTCGTCGAGGCCGCCTTCGAGCATCGGCGTCCAGATGCCATCTGGGCAGAGGGCCGAGATCTCGACTCCGGCGATCCCCGCCCGGCGCAGGTCGAAGAGGGTGCCGAGCGTGAAGGCCAGCGCCGCGTGCTTGCTGGCCGCGTAGGCGACCTCGCCCGGCGGCGCCACCAGGCCGGCGAGCGAGATGACGTTGATCACGTGGCCGTGCCCCGCCGCGGTCATCGCCTCGAGGGCGGCGACCGTGCCGTTCATCGTCCCGAGCGCGTTCACCTCCAGCATCGTGCGCCGCGTCTGCTCGCTCTGCTCCCAGGTCCGGCCGGTGTGCAGGACCCCGGCGTTGTTGATCCAGACGTCGAGTGAGCCAGACCGCCTCACCTGCTCCGCCGTCGTGCGACAGGCCGCCTCGTCGCGCACGTCGAGCGCCGACGCACTCGCGCCGGCGCCGATCTCCGCCGCGGTGCGGGCGGCGGCATCGGGATCGACGTCGGTGGCCGTGACGAGGAAGCCGCGCCGGGCGAGATCGATGGCGATCGCCCTGCCGAGCCCGCTCCCAGCTCCGGTGACGACTGCCGTCGGCATCGGCGCGCAGGATATTCGATGCATTTGTGGCAAACCGCGCCGCGAGCGCTACCATCGGAATGCGGGCCGAGCGACCGCGGGGGGAGAGAAAACCCCTCGAGGAAAGTCCGGACACCACAGGGCGAGGGCGGTGGGTAACGCCCACCCGGGGAAACCCGCGGGAAAGTGCCACAGAAAAGACACGGCCGATGGCGCGGCCACACGTGAGCCGCGTACAGGCAAAGGTGAAATGGTGCGGTAAGAGCGCACCGGCGTCGCGGCGACGCGGCGGCCAGGCAAACCCCGCCCGGTGCAAGGCCAAACAGGATCGTCGACCCTGCCCGGCGAGGTCCAGGTAGGCCGCAGGGCCGCTTCGGCGGCTCCTCCGGAACACAGGTTCCGGAGAGATGGATGGTCGCTCACGACAGGATCCGGCTTACAGGCCCGCTACGGAGAAGGCCCCGCGAGGGGCCTTCTCTACCTCTGCACGTTTTTCTGTCTTAGCGTTTGCTAACCTGCCGCCAACTTCCGCTGAATCTCCGCCCACATACCGCGGAGAGCGGGGGACCCAATGGTTGGGGCGAATCGCCGGCACCTGCCGCGTAGCGCAGCTCTTTCAGCGCGAGCCCGTCAGCTAACCCCGTAAGCGTCGCAAAGAGCAATGAAGACGAGCAGGAACCGCCCTGGGCGGAAAGATCGAGGACGACGGGAGCGCGCTACCGGCACGCGGCCACGGCGAGCCGCGCGCTGGCTCGGCCCGCTGCTGGCCTGTGCCGCGATCGTGCTTCCCGCCGCCGCGCATGGCGCGATGGGCGGCCTCTCGACGACGAGCTCGAGCCAAGCGGGGGAGGGGCTGGCGTTCAGCACGCCGATGCGCGCGGCCGGCGCCACCTGGTACGGACCCGGGCTCTACGGCAATCGCACCGCCTGCGGTCAGGTGCTTCGTCCCGGCACGATCGGCGTCGCCCACCGCAGCCTGCCCTGCGGGACCGCCGTCAAGTTCGCCTATCGCGGCCGCCAGCTCGTCACCACCGTGATCGACCGTGGCCCCTACAGCGACGGCAACGCCTGGGACCTCACCAACGGCGCCCGCAGGGCGCTCGGCTTCGAAGGCTCCGATCGCGTCCTCTACGCGCTCGCGCTGGGCGTGGTCGCCAAACGCCGGTAGCGGCCGCCGCCGCGGCTAGTCTTCCCGCGCACGAGCTTTCCACGAGAGGAGCACTGGGCATGTCGAGGTATTCGCGAGAGGCTGTGGTAGCGGAGCTGGCTGGACCGCGAGGCCGGGTGGCGCTGGTTCTGGTGGCTTCCCTAGCGCTGCTGGTTGCGCTGAGCGCAGGCGCTGGCGCGGCGACCACGCAGCGGACCACCGTCGTCCTCGGCGAGACGGCGACCACGCCCGATCCCTCCTGCCCGGAGCTGCCCTGTCAGGCGGTCGGCAGCGTCACCGGCTTCCAGGTCAGCACCACCCAGGCGGGGCTGCCGTTCCAGGTGCCCGGCGACGGCAGGGTGAAGTCCTGGACGCTGACCCTGGCCCAGCCGACCAACATGCAGCGCTCCTTCTTCAACGGCTTCTTCGGCACGCCGCCGCAGGCGCAGCTGGCGATCCTGCGCCGCGTCGCCGGCACCGAGCCGCCCCGCTACAACCTCCGCGCCAAGAGCTCGGTCCGCGTGCTCAGTCCCTACCTGGGACGAACCGTCCGCTTCGGCTCCTCGCTGGAGGTGCAGAAAAACGACATCGTCGCCCTCACGATCCCCACCTGGGCGCCGGCCTTCGCCCAGGGCCTGGACACGAAAAACGTCTGGCGGGCCAGCCGCGAAGAAGGCAAATGCACCAACACCACCGACGTCCGCCAAGGCGAACCGCACACCAAGCTCAACTCCCGAGCCACCTACGGCTGCCGCTACTCCACCGCCCGCCTGCTGTATACGGCGACCGTGGTGCTCGACTGAGCAAGGGTTGGCCAAGCGACGGCCCTTGCGCATAGCGCAATCGCAACGAAGCGGCGCCTGCCGCGGCAAGGCACTTCTCAGAGCCGGCGTGTCGGGGCGCCGCACTTCGAAGCTGCGGTGCCCGCCCGATGCTCGCAGGGTACTGGTCCTGGCTGCGGGGTGGGGAAGGGTGTCGGGTGTTCATGCCGCGCGCGGCGGTCTCTTTTTCGCACCGCGATGTTGGCGAGAGGCGGCGCACTCAAAGGCGAAAAAGGCAGCGCGCGGCAGGAATGCCCGACACCCTTCCGTAGCCGCGCTGGGGTCCGCGCGCCGCTAAGCCACCGACGGGAGAACCCGCGGCGTAGCCTGATCTTTGGGCAGCGCCGCCGCGCTGGCGATCAGGCTCTGAAACTCGTTCAGCGCCAGATGCGCGATCGCCTCCAGCAGCTCCTCGTCGGTCCAGCCGATCTCCCGCGCCTCCTCCTGCAGGTGGTGGGGCGGGTAGTCGTTGGCCTCCAGCGTCGCCTTCAGGTAGGTGAGCAGGGCCGCCTCCTTGGCGTCGCCGGAGCTGAAGCTCCGCGCCCGCGAGACCTCGTCGAGGCCGAGCCCGGCGTGGCGCGCCGACTTCGCGTGCTGGGCGATGCTGTAGGGGTCGTTGCGGTGCTCGGCGACGGCCAGGGCGATTCGCTCGCGGGTCGCCTGGGGGAGAACGCCGCCGCGCAGCTCCGAGCGCATCCGCGTGTAGGCGCGAAGCACGGCGGGCGCGCCGGCGAGGACGCCGACGAACTTGGTCACCGCGCCTCCCGCCGCCTGGATGCTCTTGATCAGCGGCGCGCTCTCGTCTGGAGCCGTCAGCTCGTCGTGGATCTGGAATCTGCTCAATGCCGTTTTTACCGTCACGTTGTTCCCGCCTTCGGCTCATTCCGCTTTACAGAGCCTTTATCTGGCCTTTACTTTACTTTAAGCCACCAACTTACGCGAAGTAAGTTATAGCGCGTTTCCAAGCCTCTCGCAACCCCGCGGAGCGATCTTCATTTACCCGCAACGACGGGGCTGTACTCCGGGTCGGTCCGCTTCGCCTATCGTTGCCGCCCAGAGAGCGCCGACCGGAGCCAAGGAGGGCTGCATGGCAGACAAACCGCAGACTGCCGCCGAGGTGGCGGAGATCGTCGAGGAGCGCGACGTCCGCTTCATCCGGCTCTGGTTCACCGACGTCCTCGGCCAGCTTAAGAGCTTCTCGATCAACTCCGCCGAGCTCGAGGACGCCTTCGAGGGGGGGATGGGCTTCGACGGCTCCTCGATCACCGGCTTCAACCCGATCGAGGAGTCGGACATGATCGCGATGCCGGATCCGTCGACCTTCGCGATCATCCCCTGGCGTCCGGAGGAAGAGAACGCGGTCGCTCGTATGTTCTGCGATATCCGGGTGCCCGGCGGCGATCCCTACGAGGGGGACCCGCGCTGGATCATGCGGCGCGCCCTCAAACGGGCCGAGGAGCTCGGCTTCGAGTCCTACAACATCGGCCCCGAGCTGGAGTACTTCTACTTCCGCTCCGCCCAGCCGGAGGGCGGCGTGCCGGAGGTGCTCGACGAGGGCGGCTACTTCGACCTGACCACGCTCGACGCCGGCTCCGACGTCCGCCGCGAGACGATCCTGGCGCTGGAGAAGATGGGCATCCACGTCGAGTACGCCCACCACGAGGTCGGTCCCTCTCAGCACGAGGTCGACATGCGCTACAAGGACGCGCTGCAGATGTCCGACGACTGCATGACCTACCGCATCGTCGTCAAGGAGTACGCGATGAAATACGGCTGGCACGCGACCTTCATGCCGAAGCCGCTGTTCGGCGAGAACGGCTCGGGCATGCACGTGCATCAGTCGCTGGCCAAGGACGGCCGCAACGCCTTCTTCGACCCCGACGACCAGTATTTCCTCTCGGCCACCGCGAAGGCCTTCATCGCCGGCCAGCTGCGCCACGCGCGCGAGATCTCGCCGCTCTTCGCCCAATGGGTCAACTCCTACAAGCGCCTCGTCCCCGGCTACGAGGCGCCCGTCTACCTCGCCTGGTCGCGGCGCAACCGCTCGGCGCTGATCCGGGTGCCGCTTTACCACCCCGGCAAGGAGGGCGCGACCCGGGCCGAGCTGCGCTGCCCCGACCCGGCCTGCAACCCCTACCTCTGCTTCGCCGGCATGCTGCAGGCGGGGCTGGAGGGGATCGAGAAGGGCTACGAGCTGCCCGAGCCGATGGAGCAGAACCTCTACCACCTCTCGCCCGAAGAGCGGACGCAGCGGGGAATCGAACAGCTGCCGGAGACGCTCGGCGAAGCGATCGACATAGCGGCCGACTCGGAGCTGGTCCTGCGCACGCTCGGCGAGCACACCTTCCGCCGCTTCATCGAGATCAAGCGGCAGGAATGGGAGGACTACAGGGTGCAGGTCACCCCGTTTGAGATCGAGCGCTTCCTGCCCGTCCTCTAGACAACTCCGACGGCCACCAGAACCTGTCGCCCAGGGAGAGGGCGATCGAGGGCACGAGGATGCTGCGGACGAGGAAGGTGTCGAGGAGGACGCCGAAGGCGACGACGAAGCCGATCTCGGTGAGGAAGGTGAGTGGGAGGGTGGCGAGCACCGAGAAGGTGCCGGCGAGGACGATGCCGGCGCTGGTGATGACGCCGCCGGTGACCGCGAGCGCCCGCAGGATGCCCTGTTCGGTGCCGTGGCGGATTGTTTCCTCGCGGGCACGGGCGATCAGGAAGATGTTGTAGTCGACGCCGAGCGCGACTAGGAAGACGAAGGCGAAGAGCGGCAGCGATGGGTCGGAGCCGGGGAAATCGAAGATGAACTCGAAGGCGAAGTAGCCGACTCCGAGGGCGGCGAGGAAGCTGACGATGACCGTGCCGATCAAGATCAGCGGCGCGATGACGGCGCGCAGCAGACCGACCAGGATCAGGAAGACGACGACGAGGACGATCGGTGGGATCACGATCGAGTCACGGCCGGCCGCGTCGCGGACGTCGAATTCGATCGCGGTCGGACCGCCGACGAGGGTGCTGGGCGAGACCCGGTGGGCGGCGTCGCGAATCGGTTCGACCAGGTCGAAGGCCTCGGTCGAGTAGGGATTGGGTTCCAGGGTCGCCTGGATCAGAACGCCGGGCTGCCCTTTGGCGACCGGTTGGGAGACCGCCTCGACCCCATCGACGCCGGCCACCGCTTGCCTCACCGCGCCGATCTCGGCGGGTTCGGTGACGACGACGTCGGTCAGGGCGGTGGTCCCCGAGGGGAAGCTCTTGTCGAGCAGGTGCTGGCCTTCGACCGAATCGACTTCGGTGCGGTAGCTGTCTTCGCTGGTCAGGTCGGTCGAGAAGAAGGCGAAGCCGGCGCAGAAGATCAGCAGAACGGCGATCGAGCCGAGCATGATCCGCTGCGGGCCCGCCGCGACCCTGTCGCCGACGCGTTTCCAGAACCCGTGCGTGGCGTCGGCGGCGTGCTCGAGCTTGCGGCGGCGCACCTCGTAGGGGGTGAAGAACCTGCGGTCGAGCGGGCCGACGATCAACGAGGGGATGCGGCGGCCGCTGAGGCGCCGCAAGATCCAGTTGAGCAGCACCAGCGGCAGCAGGACGAGCACCAGGAGGGAAGCGACGATCACGCGGGCGAGGGCGCCGATCGCGCCGCCTTCGACGATGCCTCGCCGCGCCCGCTCGGAGACGTCGTCCGCCGTGGGCCCGGTCTCCGGCGTGTGGGGGACGAAGGGCCAGAAGGCGCGGCGGCCGAAGATCGTCAGCAGCGCTGGCAGCAAGGTCAGCATCGAGAGTGCCGCGCAGGCGATCCCGATCGCGGCGATCGGGCCCAGGCCCGCGGTGCCGTTGACCTTGGCGACGGTCAGGCAGAGGAGCGCCGCGATCACGGTTGCCGCCGAGGCGAAGATCGCCGGCCCGGCCGAGGCGAGCGCCGTGCTCATCGCCTCGTGCTTGTCGACCGTGCGGTGCAGCTCCTCGCGATAGCGGGCGACGAGCAGCAGCGCGTAGTCGGTGCCCGCGCCGAGGACCAGCACCGACATGATCGAGCTCGACTGGCCATTGATCGTCACCCCCAGCTCGGAGACGCCGTAGCCGATCGAGCGTGAGAGCGTCTCGGCGAAGACCACCGCCGCCAGCGGGATGAGGAAGAAGAAGGGCGAGCGGTAGATCAGGATCAGGAGGAAGATGACCAGGCTGAGCGCCGCCAGCAGCAGCGTGGCGTCGAGCCCCTCGAAGACTTCGATCGCGTCGGCCGAGAAGCCGGCACCGCCGGTGATCTTCACCTCGAGGCCGCCGCCGGGGTCGGAGATCTCATCGCGCCAGGCCTTGACCGGGTCGAGGATGCGGTCGCCCTCGCCGTTGCCGGCGATGTAGGCGGTGACGATCGCCGCCTTGCCGTCGACCGAGCACACCGGGCCGACGAACGGGGCGTAGTCGGCCGGCTGGCCGGGCACCGGCGTGTTCGGGCCGGCGCAAGCTGGGCTGCTCGTTTCGGTCGAGCCCGATCCGGATCCCGGCGTGGCCGCGGCGGCCGAGCCAGCGGCTTCGCCGTTTTTCCTGCCTCCCGCGGCCGCGGTTTCGCCGTCGGCGACAACGCCGGAGAAGCGCTCCTCGGTCATCGCTTCGACGTCTTCGGCGATCTTGCGACGGTCGGCCGCGGTGAGGCCGGCTTCGCGCCGGTAGATGATCACGGCCGGCGCCAGTTCGCCGTTCTGCAGCGCTTCGGTCGCGTCGAGCGCATCGGTCGATTCGGCCGAGCCGGGCAGGTAGGAGGTCGCCTCGTTGCTTTCGGCGTCTTCGAACTTGCCGGGCAGGTTGGCGGGACCGGCGGCGATGAAGATCGCGACGAACCAGATCGCGAAGACGATCCACTTTGCCCGGCGGCCGGCCGGGAAGGTGAAGAGCGAGCCGCGCACCAACGCTCATCTTTATCAGATCGCGTGGGCCGGGACTGAACCCCGGCCCACGCGGCTTGCACTGGGCTCAGATCAATCTGCTGGGCCTGTCGCGACGATGCTTTTCGGCTGTCCGGCTGTGGTGAACGCTTTCAGGGAGATCCTGTTTCCGAATTCGCCTTTGGTCGTTGTTGTGCCTTCCGGCGCGCCGCATTTGAAGGGGCCGCCGATGTACTGGGCGTGGATTCCGGTGAGTGTGGGCTTGATTGTGATCTCGTTTTCGGGGATGTTGTAGTACCCCGATCCGCCGGCCGGAGTCTGAGGTTTGATTGTGATCGTGCAAATTCCAGCCGGCGCTGTGACTGTGGCCTGCACATGTTTGCCCACTGGGCATTTGAGATGCGTTGTGTTGTGCTGATCGCGGGTTTTCCCGATTGTGAAGGAGAAGTCACAGCCGTTCATGTCGATATGGGTCGTGAATTCGCCGAGGGGGATTTTTGCCACGCAGCCTTCCGCCCCCGTCGGGAATGTAGGCGTCAGTGTGATTTCGGTCGCTGTCTGCGTGGTCAGTGTGCCGTGATATTTGACATCTCCTTTGCAGAAGATTTCGGCTTTTTCGTTGTGAGGGTCGGTGAATCCCCCTGTGCTGCCGGGCTTGTCTTCGCCGACCAGGATCGTGTGTCCTGACGTGTCGCCGGTGACGAAGTGCCCTCCGGTTTCCGCCGACGCGGTCGTAGCCGACTTGGCGTTGAGCATCATCAGAGCTATCGCGCCTGCCGCGAGCAGCGCGAGCAAGCCGATTCCCAGTGTCTCGAGCTTTAGACTCATCCTGTCTTCCTCTCTGGTTGGGTTCGCAACTATTCGATAGGGGGACTCCTCAGCTCAGTCTTTTGAGCCTGTGGCTTTGATGCTCCACTGTTTCCCCGCTGTATCGAACGCTTTGACGGAGATCCTGGCGTTCAGTGTGCCTTTGGTCGTTGTTGTGCCGTTAGGCGCTCCGCAGGCCAATTCCCCACCGAGATATTCGGCGTGGATTCCTTCGAGTGTGGGCTTGAGTGTCAACTCGCGTTCGTCGGTGCCTTTGTGTAGAGCCGTGCCGATGGCCGGCGTCTGCGGTTTGATTGTGATCGTGCAGGTGGAACCGAAGAGTCCTGTGACTGTTACCCGGACATCATTCCCAGCCGGGCATTTGAGGTGGGTTGTGTTGTGTTCGTTGAACGTTTCGCCGATTGTGAAAACGAAGTCGCAACCGTTCATGTCGATGTGAGCGGTGAAAGTTTGTTTTCCTCCACCGATCGTTATTTCGGCTACGCATTCGTCTTCTGTCGATATTGTCGGCGTGAGTGTGAGTTCGGTGACTGTCTGCGCAGTGATTGTGCCGTGGTATTTGAGGTCTTTTTTGCAAAACACCTTGGCTTCTTTATTGTGATGGTCAAGGAAGATAGGTGTGTTGGCCAGCTTGTCTTCGCCTTTCAGAATCGTGTGCCCCGATGGATCGTCGGTGACGAAGTGTCCGCCGGTTTTGGCCACCGCGGTCGTCGTCGTGGCGGCGTTGATCGTGGTCATGATGGCGACGGCGCTCATCGCGGCGGCCGCGATAAGGCCAAGGCCGAGTGCCCTGAGCTTGAGACTCATCTTGGTTCTCTCCTTGTGACTGGGGGGGCCGCGGCGGCGTGCAGCGCGGCGCTTGCAAACGGATAACCGCCTACCTATACCGCCGAACCGGAGAACAGTCAAATTAAGCTGAGCAGTGAGTCGTGGAAAAGCCCGGGCACCGCGGACGGCAGGCCTACAGCTGCTCGCGCAGGGTCTCTGGGTCGGTCGTCGGGACCTGGCAGCTGAAGTGCTCGCAGACGTACGCGGTCGGCCTGCCGTCGACCGCGCCTCTGTTCTTGAGGAGCGGAGGGGAGGCGGTGCCCTCGGGGCCGCCGGCGAGGACCAGGTGCGGCCTGTGCTCGGCGCGCACGACCGCGGTCAGCTCGGAGAGGTCATCGCCGACCAGGGCCACCTCCTTGGTCGGCGAGAGCTGGAAGTCGAGGGCGCGGAGGAGGTGGGCGAAGGCGTCGGGCTGGCGCGGCGCCGCCTTGGCGAAGAGGCGCAGGACGCCGAGCGCCTGCCCTTCGTAGGAGCGGTCGCCCGTCAGGGCCGCCAGCCGCAGCAGCCCCAACGCGGCCGAGGAGTTGCCGGAGGGGATCGGGTGGTCGCCGACCTCCTTGCGGCGCGCGATCAGGGCCTCGTGGTCGTCGGAGGTCGAGAAGAAACCGCCCCGCTCCGGATCGCCGAAGCGGGCGAGCGTGGTGTCGGCCAGGCACTGGGCCCGCTCGAACCAGCGCGGATCGAAGCTCGCCTCGTAGAGCGTCAGGAGCGCCTCGAGCAGGAACGCGTGGTCCTCGAGGTAGGCGTTGAGCCGGCCCTCGCCGTCCTTGAAGCTGCGCAGCAGCCGTCCTTCCTCGTCGTGCAGGTCCTCGAGCACGAACTCGGCGCAGCTCCGCGCCGCCTCCAGGTGGTCCTCGCGCCCGAGCACCGCGCCGGCCTCGGCGAGGGCGGCGATCGCCAGCGCGTTCCAGGAGGTCAGCCGCTTGTCGTCGAGGCCCGGACGCGGTCGCCGCGAGCGCGCCTCGTAGAGCGCCTGGCGAGCTTGCTCGAGATCGCCGGGCGCCGTCGCCGTCGCGCCGCCCGGCAGGTGCAGCACGTTGCGGCCCTCGAAGTTGCCGGCCTCGGTGACGCCGTAGTGCTCGAGGATCGGCTCGGCGGCGTCCCCGAGCACGGCGCGGATCTCCTCCGGCGTCCAGACGTAGAAGCGGCCCTCCTCGCCCTCGGAGTCGGCGTCGAGGGCCGAGAAGAAGCCGCCCTCCGGCCCACGCATCTCGCGCAGCATCCAGTCGAGCGTCTCTTCGCAGACGCGGCGGTAGCGCTCGTGGCCAAGGGCTTGCCAGCCGTGCAGATAGACGCGCGCCAGCTGCGCGTTGTCGTAGAGCATCTTCTCGAAGTGGGGGACGAGCCAGGCGGCGTCGACCGCGTAGCGGGCGAAGCCGCCGCCGAGGTGGTCGTAGATCCCGCCGGCCATCATCGCGTCGAGCGTCAGCTCGACCGGCTCGGTCTCGCCGCGGGCCAGGAGCAGCTCCAGCGCCGAGGTGGGCGGGAACTTCGGCGCCCCGCCGAAGCCGCCGCGCTCCATGTCGGCGCCCTCCCGCAGGGTCGCCAGCGCCCCGTTCAGCAGCGCCGCGCCGGGGCTCTCCGCGGCGGGCTCGATCCGCCCGATCGCCCCCAGCCGGGACCGCATCTCCGGCGCCCGCGCCCGCAGCTCGTCGCGTTTGTTTTCATAGGCCTCGACCACCGCTTCCATCACCAGCCGGAAGCTCGGCATGCCGCGGCCCTCGTCCGGCGGGAAGTAGGTGCCGCCGTAGAAGGGGACGCCGTCGGGGTCGCAGAAAACCGTCATCGGCCAGCCGCCCTGGCCGCTCATCGCCTGCACCGCCTCCATGTAGAGGGCGTCGACGTCGGGCCGCTCCTCGCGATCGACCTTGACGTTGACGAAGTGCTCGTTCATGTAGGCGGCGGTCTCGGGGTCCTCGAAGGACTCGCGCTCCATCACGTGGCACCAGTGGCAGGCGGAGTAGCCGACCGAGAGCAGGATCGGCCGGTCCAGCTGGCGGGCGGTGCTCGAGGCCTCCAGTCCCCACGGGTACCAGTCCACGGGGTTGTCCCGGTGCTGGAGCAGGTAGGGACTGGTCTCCTGCGCCAAGCGATTGGCCATGCTCTCACCCTACCCGCGTACGGGCGAGGCCAACTATTGGGGAGGCGGGGTCAGCGAAAGTGGGACGCGTTGCCAAGTTTGGAGTGGTACGGACGATTTTCCATCGCCGTTGCATCTACATTCCGTAAGTGGCAAACGAGCGACTCCTTGCCGAAGGCGGGCCAGCCATCGATGCCGTGCTCAGCAAGCTCGACGCCGAGGACCGCGAGGTCGTTCTCGCGGCGCTGGAGCGAGCCGAACGGACCGAGGCCGAGCTTCGCTACCTGGCCGACCACGACTCGCTGACCGGGCTGCTCGACCGCCGCCGCTTCCGCGCCGAACTGGACCAGTACGTCTCGTTCACCGCTCGCTACGGCGGCCAGGGCGCGGTGATGATCATCGACATCGACGGCCTCAAGGCGGTCAACGACTCCTTCGGCCACCACGCCGGCGACAATCTGATCCGCCAGGTGGCCGGGACGATGCGCGAACGGGTTCGCACCACCGACATCGTCGCCCGCCTCTCCGGCGACGAGTTCGCGATCCTGCTGCCCCAGACCGACACCGCCGGCGCCCTGCAGCTCGGCGAAGACCTGCGCGCGCAGGTCGCCGAGAGCGCCCGTCCCGCGCCGGAGGCGGAGCCGGCGACGATCAGCGTCGGGATCACGATGTTCGGAGCGCAGGGCGACGTCGGCGCCGAGTCGGTGCTGGTCGCCGCCGACCAGGCGATGTACAGGGCGAAGGAGGAGGGGCGCAACCAGATCGCCCTCTTCCGCGACCCGAACGAGCCCCAGCGCGAGCCCGATCGCCGCCAGACCACCGCCGCGAGGATTCGCGACGCCCTCACCAACGACCGCCTCAGCCTCCACACGCAGCCGATCCGCAGCCTCGAGTCCGGGGGAATCGAGCGCTACGAGCTGCTGCTGCGGATGACCAGCGAGGAGGGCGAGCTGCTGCCGGCGGCCTCCTTCATCGAGGCCGCGGAGCGCGCCGGCATGGTCCAGGAGCTGGACCGTTGGGTCGTCGCCCGCGCCCTCGAGCTGCTCGCCGATCGCGAGCGCAAGGGGCAGCCGCTGTCTCTTCACGTCAACCTCTCGGGCGCTTCCCTCAACGACCTCTCCGTGCTCGAGTTCATCGAGCGCCGGCTCGACGAAGGGGATGCGGATCCCTCGCGCTGCACCTTCGAGATCACCGAGATGGGGGACGTCTACGACTACGACGCGGCAGCCGGCTTCGCCGACCGACTGACCGAATTCGGCTGCCAGGTCGCGATCGACGACTACGGCGCCGGCTTCGGGCCCTTCCACTACCTGAAGCGAATCCCCTTCGACCTGATCAAGATCGACGGCTCCTTCGTCCGTGACATGCCGCAGAGCGACGCCGACCAGCTGACCGTGCAGGCGATCGTCCAGATCGCCCGCGGGCTCGGCAAGGCGACGATCGCCGAGTACGTCCAGGACGACATCACCGCCCAGATGCTGCGCGAATACGGGGTCGACATGGCGCAGGGCTACCACCTGGGCCGCCCGATGGACCTCGACGAGGCGTTCGCCGCCTAGCTAGCCGGCGCGCAGCGCGGCCCGTTTCACCTTGCCGCTGTGCGTCTTCGGCAGCTCGGTGGCGAACTCGACGATGCGGGGGTACTTGTAGGGGGCGGTCTGGCGCCTGACATGCTCCTGCAGCTCGGCGGCCAGCTCGTCGGAGGCGGCCTGGCCGTCGTGGAGGACGACGATCGCGCGGACGACGGCGCCGCGCTCGGGGTCGGGGGCGGCGACGGCGGCCGCCTCCCTCACCGCCGGATGGGAAACCAGCGCCGACTCGACCTCGAAGGGACCGATCCGGTAGCCGGAGGAGAGGATCAGGTCGTCGTCGCGGCCCTCGAACCAGAGGTAGCCCTCGGCGTCCTCGCGCACCCGGTCGCCGGTCGACCACCACTCGCCCTCGAAGCGCTCGCCGTCGAGGTAGCGGGCGAAGAAGGTGGGGGAGGAGCCGGCCCGCAGCTGCAGCTCGCCGTCGAGCACCCGGGTCTCCAGGCCCGGCAGCGGCCGGCCCATCGAGCCGTCGCGGGCGGGGTCGTCCGCGTCCGGGTGCATGCCGGTGACCGCGCCGGTCTCGGTCTGGCCGTAGCCGTCGCCGATCGACAGCCCGAGCCGCTCGCGGAAGTGGCGGATCGTCTCCGGCTCGATCGGCTCGCCGGCTGAGACCAGGCGCCGCAGCGACGGTACCGGAGCCAGCTCGGTCCGGCTGGCCAGCATCCGGTACTCGGTCGGCGCCTGGCAGAGCACGTTGACCCCCAGCTCCTCGCACAGCCGCAGCCGCTCGGCCGGCTCGAAGCGGCCGTCGTGGAGGACCGCGACGGCGCCGCCGAGCCAGGGGGCGACGAAGGCGTTGCGGGTCGACTTCGACCAGCCCGGTGCCGCCGTGCACCAGGCGACCTCGCCCTCGCGGGCGCCGAACCAGTGCTCGGCCTGCAGCCGCTGGCCACCCAGGTAGCGCTGCGGGTAGACGACGCCGCGGGGCTCGCCGGTCGTGCCGGAGGTGAAGACGATCACCGCCGGGTCGCCGGGGTCGAGGTCCGCCAGCGGCGCCGGCGTCTCCTGGGCGCGGTCCTCGTCGAGGACACGCGCGACGTCGTCCATGTCCATGTAGGGGACGCCGTCGGGCAGCTCGCCCAGGTGGCGCCCCTCACCGACCGCGAGCTTCGGATTCGCCGCCCGCGCGCGCAGCTCCAGATCCCTGCGGCGCAGCTGCGGGTTGCAGGGCAGCGCCACCGCCCCCATCCGCCAGCAGGCGAGCAGCGCCAGCACCCACTCCGGGCGGCTGCCGACGAGGGTCATGACGACGTCGCCGCGGCCGACGCCACGGGCGGCGAAGGCGCCCGAGAGCCCGGCCGAGCGCGCGAAAAGCTCGCCGAAGTGGTGCAGGCGGCGCTCGCCGGCGGCGTCGACCTCGATCAGTGCCGGCCGCGCCGCCGGAAACGCTTCGACGATGTCCTCGATGAAGTTCACGGCTGGCAGTTTGCCCTAGGTGCTGCTTCAGCCCGCCTGGCCGTCTCGCTCTGCATCCTCAAAAGCATGCTGCTGGATAGAATAAAGAACTTCATCCCAAGTGGCATTATGCTGATAAGCATGAACAGCGGGGAAAATCCCTTCCTTTTCGGAGCTCTGGCTCTGGACGACGCCTTCGCCGACCGCAAGCAGGAGATCGACGAGTTGGCAAGCGACATACGCAACGGCCAAGACGTGGTCGTTTTCGCTCCCCGGCGTTTCGGCAAGTCGTCGCTGATTTGCGCCGCGGTGCGAAAGCTCGCGAAGGATGGCCTGCTGGTCGCCCAGGTGGACCTCATGACCACTCCCACGAAGGAGAGGTTGGCGGCCGCGCTGGCCGGCGCGATATACGAGCAAGTCGCATCGCCGCTGGAGCGGGCCTGGGAGAAGGCAACGGCACCGTTCCGGCGCCTGCGCTTGCAGCCGGCGATGAGCCTCGATCCGCAGACCGGCGCTGTCGGCTTCTCCTTTGCCGCGGCTCGCGAGCCGGCCGACATAGACGCGACGATCGAGCAACTGCTGGAGCTCCCGGCGGAGCTGGGCGCGGATGGTGGACGTCAGGTGGCGCTGGTCTTCGACGAGTTCCAAGAGATCGTCGACATCGATCCTCGCCTGCCGCGCTTGCTGCGGGCGATCTTCCAGCGCCAGCCGCAGGTGGCCCACGTCTATCTCGGCAGCAGACGACACGTGATGAAGCGGATCTTCAACGACCATAACGAGCCCTTCTGGCGCAGCGCCAAGCCCATGGAGCTGGACCTGATTCCGGTCGAGGAGTTCTCTCGCTTCCTCGTCGAGCGGCTCGAGGCCACCGGCCGAGTATCGGACTCGGCGGTGATCGCCCGGCTCTTGGCGCTCACCGGAGGGCACCCGCACGCGACGCAGGAGCTCGCCTACTTCCTGTGGGAGCAGACCCCGGAGGGCGCCACCGCCTCGGAAGCACGGTTCGTGGCCGCTCTCGATGCCGTCCTGCGCGCGGAGCGCTCCCACTTCACCTTGCTCTGGGAAGAGGCGGCGACGGTCCAGCGGCTCGTCCTTCAGGCGCTGGCGCGGGAGCCGGGGCACCCTCAGACCAAGGCCTACCGGGACCGCCACGGCCTCCCCAGCGCGGCTAGCGTGCAGAAGGCGTTACGGGCCCTGGAACAGCGCGAAGTCGTCGCTGGCGAGCGTGGCGCCTACCGGATCGTCGAGCCATTTCTCGCTGAGTGGCTGCGGGCCAGCATCGCGGGCGTCGCCGAAGCGCCGTCAGCGAGCCGCCACCCCTAACGCAGTTCCGCTGAGCTCTTGCCGAGCAGCTGGCGGGCGACTATCAGCAGCTGGATCTGCTGCGTGCCCTCGAAGATGTCGAGGATCTTCGCGTCGCGCGCCCACTTCTCGAGCAGGCGGTTCTCGTCGTAGCCGACGCTGCCGCAGAGCTCGACGCAGCCGAGCGTGACCTCGACGCAGGTGCGCCCCGCCTTCGCCTTCGCCATCGAGGCCTGCAACGAGTTCGGCTTCGCGTTGTCGGCCATCCAGGCCGCCTGCATCGTGAGCAGGCGAGCCGCCTCGTAGTCGGCTTCCATCTCCAGCAGGCGCGCCGCGGCGGCGTGCTGGGAGAGCGCCGGCGCCGCGTCGTCGATCTCGACGCCGCCTTCCTCCAGGCAGCGGCGCGTCTCCTCCAGCGCGGCGCGGGTGACGCCGACCGCCATCGCGGCGACCAGCGGCCGCGTGTTGTCGAAGGTCTGCATGGCGCCGCCGAAGCCGGCCTTGGTGTCGATCTCGGGGCTGCCCAGCAGCGCCTCCTTCGGCACCCGGCAGTCCTGCAGGGTGAAGTTGGCGGTGTCGGAGGCACGGATCCCGAGCTTGTGCTCGAGCCGGTCCAGCTTCAGGCCTGGGTTGTCGCGCTCGACGATGAAGGACTTGATCGCCGCCCGTCCCTTCTCGCGGTCGAGCGAGGCCCAGACCACGATCAGGTCGGCGCGGTCGCCTGAGGTGACGAAGATCTTCTCGCCGTTGAGCACGTACTCGTCGCCGTCCAGCTCGGCCGTGGTGCGGATCGCGGCCGAGTCCGAGCCGGCCTCGGGCTCGGTGATCGCCATCGCCGCCCACTTGCCGCCGTAGCGCTCCAATTGCTCCTCGGTGGCGACCGAGGCGATGGCCGAGTTGCCGAGCCCCTGCCGCGGCATCGAGAGCAGCAGGCCGACGTCGCCCCAGCAGAGCTCGACGATGCCGAGCACGGTGGAGAGGTTGGAGCCGTTGCGGTTGCCGCCGTCGCCGTCGCCGTTGGACTCGCGGCGCACGCCGGCGGCGCCGGCGCCGCCGATGTCCGAGCCCTCGTTCATCCCGTCGATCAGCGAGGCGAGCATGTCGAGCTCCTTCGGGTACTCGTGCTCGGCTTCGTCGTACTTGCGGGAGATCGGGCGGAAGACCTCCGTCGCGACCTGGTTGGCCTGGCTGACCAGCGGCCTGAACTTCTTCGGTATCTCGAGGTTGATCATGTGATGTGCTTTCGCTCGTGTCTTGGCTCTAGACGAGCAGGGCGCCCTCCATCACGCCCGCTGCGCGGAGGTCGCGGTACCAGCGCTCGACCGGGTGCTCCTTGACGAAGCCGTGGCCGCCGAGCAGCTGCACACCGTCGGACCCGATCTTCATCCCTTTGGCGGCACAGAGCCGCCGCGCCAGGGCCGCCTCGTGGCCGAAGTCCTCGCCCTGATCGGCCCGGCTCGCGGCCCGGTAGGTGGCGAGTCGCATCCCCTCGGTCTCGATACCGATGTCGGAGACGGTGAAGGCGACGCCCTGGCGGTTGGAGATCGGTTCGCCGAAGGCGGTGCGGTCGTTGACGTAGGGGATGACGTAGTCGAGGACAGCTTGCGAGGTGCCGACCGCCAGCGAGCACCAGGCGATCCGGGCACGCTGGACGCACTCGACGTAGGCCTCGCGCTTGCCTTCCGCCATCAGCGCCCCGACCGGCAGCCGCACGCCCTCCAGCAGCAGCTTGCCGGTCGCCGCCGGCCGCAGCCCCATCGCCGGCTCGGCTTCCACCGAGAGCCCCTTCGCTCCGGACTCGATCACGAAGAGCGCCGGGCCGAGCTCCTCGGCCTCGGCCGCGACCACGAACAGCTCGCAATCGGTCGCGCGGGCGATCAGCGACTTGGCCCCGTCGAGCACCCACTCGTCGCCGTCGCGGCGCGCCGTGGTGTCCAGCAGCAGCGGATTGAAGAGCGGCTTCGGCTCGAGGATCGCCAGCGCCGCCGCCGGCACGTCCTCGCCGGTGAAGGCGGGCAGGTAGGTCGCCTCCTGCTCAGCGGTTCCCCAGTGGCCGATCGCGGTGGCGACCGCGCCGGGGGCAAGCGCCGCGTAGGCGATCCCCATGTCGCCATGGGCGAGCGCCTCGCCGATCAGGACGCTGCTGACAGCCGCCTGCTCGTGCATGACGCCGCCGAGCTCCTCCGGAATCCCGAGCATGTTGACGCCGAGCTCGTTGGTCGCCGCCAGCAGCTCCGGCGGCGTCGACGCGTCGGCATCGGCCGCCTGGGCGGCGGGGCGGACCTTCTCGCCAGCGTAGTCGCGGACCGCCTCCTGGAACATCTGCTGCTCGTCGTCGGGCGTGATGTCGAACAGCGCGCGCGGCTTGCCGGTGCTCTGGCGCGCCGGATTGCCGAGCTTCTGCGCCGCCTTGAAGGTGCGGCCCGCCGCGGTGGCGGAGCGGAAGCCGGTCTTGGTGCCCTGGAAGAGCGCCCGCTCGACCTGTTTGCGGACGCGGATCCGGTCGAGCAGATCGGAGCCGGCGAGGCGGTTCAACGCCCGCAGCCCGAAGCCCATGCTGCGCTCGGCGATACCGCCCTTGTCGTTGCCGTTCACGTCGCTTTCCTCCCGTCAATGGATTGGTGCTCGAGCGGCTGCGCCCGGCCCTCGAGGTGTGAGGTCCCTCGCTTCGCGTCCCGAACCGCGAATTCGATCCCCTCTTCCTCCTCGCCGCTCAGGAGCTCGACGCGGCTGGGGAGGAAGATCGGCTTGCGGAAGCTGACCTCGACGCTGAAGGCGTCGGGGAGGCGACTCTCGAGCGCCGCCAGGCAGCGCGCCTTGGTCCACATTCCGTGCGCGATCGCCGCACGGAATCCGAGCGGCCTGGCGGTCAACGAGTGCATGTGGATCGGGTTGCGGTCGCCGGAAACGGCGGCGTAGCGCCGACCAAGGTCGCCGCCGAGCCGCCACTCGGCGCTGGGCGTCAGGTCGTCGCCTTCCCGCCGATGGGCCGAATCCGGTCGATATGCGTCCGCTTTAGGCCCGTCGGCGGGGGGTTTGTTGCCGCCTCGGCGCAGCATCGTGCTGGTCGACTCCCAGACCGTCTCCTCGCCGAGCCGCGCCTCGGTGACGAGGGTGAAGGTGCGGCCGCGCCGATGCGGCTCGAGCGGGGTGGGGCGGACGCTGAGCTCCAGCTCCTCGCCGAGCCCGATCCGCCGTCGCTGGACGATCCGGTTCTCGACGTGGACGAGGCCGACCGCGCCGAAGGGGAAGCTCCCGTCCGCCATCACCGCCATCTGCAGCGGGAAGGCGAGGACGTGCGGATAGGTGGGGGGGAGATGGTCGCGCAGCGCGAAGCCGCAGACCCTTGCGTACGCCGCCACCGCTTCGGGGTCGGGGCGGACGCCGCTCAGCTCCAGCTCCAGCTCCGGGATCTCCTTGCCGCGTCCGGGGATGAAGGGCAGCAGCGAGGCTCCCGGGATCACGGGCGCCGCCGCCCGCGCGTAGAGCGGCAGGATGCTGGGCGAGCTGTCGAGCGTGCGGGTCGGCATCACGCTCCCAGCAGGCTCTGGCCGCAGACGCGGACGACGTTTCCGTTGACACCGGCCGAGGCCGGGCTGGCGAGCCAGGCGATCGTCTCGGCGACGTCGACGGGTTTGCCGCCCTGCGACATCGAGTTCATGCGGCGGCCCGCTTCGCGGACCGTGATCGGCATCGTCGCCGTCATCTGGGTCTCGATGAAGCCGGGGGCGACGGCGTTGATCGTCGCCCCGCGCTTGGCCAATTCCGGCGCCAGCGCTTCGACCATGCCGATCACGCCGGCCTTCGAGGTCGCGTAGTTGGTCTGGCCGGAGTTGCCGGCGACCCCGCTCATCGAGGAGACGCAGACGACCCGCCCGTTCTCGCGCAGCAGGTCGCGCGCGAGCAGCTCGTCGTCGATCCGCTCCTCGCTGGAGAGGTTGATCTCGATCAGCCCGCTCCAGCGGTCCTCGGGCATCTTGGCGATCGTGCGGTCGCGGGTGACGCCGGCGTTGTGGACGACGACGTCGACCCCGTCCGGGATCGCCTCGGCGATCCGCCGCGGAGCGTCCTCCTCAGTGATGTCGAGCTCGATCGTCTCGGCGCCGAGGCGGCCGGCGACTTCGTTCAGGTCGTCGGAGAGGGCGGGCACGTCGAGCAGGACGAGGCGGGCGCCGTCGCGATGCAGGGTCTCGGCGATCGCCTCGCCGATCCCGCGTGAGGCGCCGGTGACCAGCGCCGTCTTGCCCCGCAGCGGCCGCTCCCACTCGATCTCGCCGGCTTCGGCAACCGCCCTGTCGACCCGGACGACCTGGCCCGAGACGTAGGCGGACTTCGGCGAGAGCAGGAAGCGCAGGGTCGAGCCCAGCTCGCCCTCGGCGCCCGTGGCGACGTAGACGAGCTGCACGGCGATGCCGCGGCCGATCTCCTTGGCGAGCGAGCGGGTGAAGCCCTCCAGCGCCCGCTGCGCCGTCGCCTCCCGAGCCGGCAGGCCCTGGGGCGGCGTGCCGAGGACGACCACGCGGCCGCAGCGCTCGACCCGTTTCACGTTGGGGTGGAAGAAACGCTGCAGCTCGACCAGCGCGGTCGAGTCCTCGATCCCGGTCGCGTCGAAGACCAATGCCTTGACCGGGCTGTCGGAGCGCTCCGGCCGCGGCGCGCCGACCTCCGCCAGCAGGCGCTCGACCGCCTTCTCCAGCCTCCCGCCCGGGGCGGCGCCGTGCAGTGCGGAACCCGAGAGGACGGGGGCTCCCGGCTCGTGGCGCTCCAGCGTCGGCGGCTGCGGCAGGCCCAGCCGGGGGGCGATCAGCCGCCCCGGTGGCGAGTTGACCACCTGCGAGTAGAGGTCGGCGCTCACCCGCCGTCTCCTCCTGCTTCGAGCACGGCGACGACACCCTGGCCGCCCGCCGCGCAGATGCTGATCAGCCCCCTGCCCGAGCCGCGCTCGTGCAGGGCCTTGGCGAGGCCGGCGACGATGCGACCGCCGGTCGCCGCGAACGGATGCCCGGCGGCGAGGGAGCCGCCGTTGAGGTTGAGCCGCCCGCGGTCGATCGAGCCGAGCGGCTTGTCCCGACCGAGGCGCTCGCGGCAGAACGTCTCGTCCTCCCAGGCGCGCAGCGTGCAGAGCACCTGGGCGGCGAAGGCCTCGTGGATCTCGTAGAAGTCGAAGTCCTGCAGCTTCAGCCCGTTGCGGTCGAGCAGACGCGGCGCCGCGTAGGCCGGGGCCATCAATAGCCCCTCGCGCTTGTGGACGTGGTCGACGGCGGCGGTCTGGCCGTCGGCGAAGCAGGCGAGGACCGGCAGGCCGCGCTCCCTGGCCCAGTCCTCGCTGGCCAGCAGGACGGCCGAGGCACCGTCGCTGAGCGGGGTCGAGTTGGCGGCGGTCATCGTCCCGTCCTCGCCGCCGAAGACCGGCTTCAGCTTGGCCAGCCTCTCGACGCTCGAGTCGGGGCGCAGGTTCTGGTCGCGCTCGAGCCCGAGGTAGGGGGTGACGAGGTCCTCCATGAAGCCGCGCTCGTAGGCGCCCGCCAGCTTGTGATGGCTGGCAACCGCGAGCTCGTCCTGCTCCTCGCGGCCGACTTCCCACTCGGCGGCCATCACCGCGCAGTGCTCGCCCATCGAGAGGCCGGTGCGGGGCTCCTCGTTGCGGGGAATCGCCGGCACCACGTGGCCGGGCCGGACCCGGGTCAGCTGCTTGAGACGGCCAATCGTCGAGCGCTCGCGGTTGGCGTCGAGCAGCACCTGACGCAGGTCCTCGTTGACCCCGATCGGCGCGTCCGAGGTCGTGTCTACCCCGCAGGCGATGCCGGCGTCGATCTGGCCCAGCGCGATCTTGTTGGCGACCAGGATCGTCGTCTCGAGGCCGGTGCCGCAGGCCTGCTGGACGTCGTAGGCCGGCGTCTCCGGCGCCAGCCGCGTGCCGAGCAGGCTCTCCCGGGTCAGGTCGCGGTCGCGCGAGTGCTTCAGCACGGCGCCGCCGGCGACCTCGCCGAGCCGCTCGCCGGCCAGGTCGAGGCGGTCGACCAGTCCGTCGAGGGCGGCGGTCAGCATGTCCTGGTTGGAGGCGCGCGAGTAGACCGAGTTGGAGCGCGCAAACGGAATCCGGTTGCCGCCGACCACGGCGACGCGGCGAGGCGTGTCGATCACTGGGAGCTTTTCTCCTTGTGGTGCTGGGAATCGAATGGGGCCGGGGCCCTGGGGGCGCCTCTCGGCCCGATCGGGTCCGAGGGTTCGGCCGCGCATACTACAGGTATCGATGTAACGGTACCCCGGCTCGGTCCCAGCAAACGCGCCCAACGTGATGCGTCGCACACGACGCAGCTCAGCGGCTGCGTCGGCGCTGCCGAGCGACTCAGCTTGCGGATTCGGCGACGGGCCGAGTCGCGATGCCGTCGGCGGGCTCGCCCTCGGAGAAGCCGAAGCGCTCCTGCAGGCGGCGCAACGGCGCCGGCGCCCACCAGTTCCACTCGCCGAAGAGGCGCATCAGGGAGGGGACCAGGAGGGCGCGGACGATCGTCGCGTCGATCATCACCCCGACCGCCATCCCGATCGCGATCTGCTTGACGAAGAAGACCGAGCTGACGGCGAAGGCGAGGAAGACGACGGCGATCGCCAGTGCCGCGGCGGTGATCACGCGGCCGGTGCGGCCGATCCCGATCGCGACCGCCTCCTCGTTCGAGTCGCCGAGGTCGCGGCGCTCTTTGATCCGCGCCATCACCAGCACCGCGTAGTCGGTGGCGAGGCCGAAGATGACGGCGAAGAGGAAGACCAGGCTGGTCACCTCCACTGCGGCGGGACCGGTGTAGTCGAGCAGGCCGTCGAGCCAGCCGTCCTGGAAGGAGAGGACGAGGATGCCGAGGGTGGCGCCGAGGGTCAGCGCGTTCATCACCAGCGTCTTCAGCGGCAGCAGCACCGAGCCGGTGAGAAGGAAGAGGAGGACCAGGGTCGTCAGAGCGATGATCGCCACCACCAGCGGCGCGTGCTCGAGCAGGCTCTGCTTCTGGTCGATGAAACGGGCGGTGTTGCCGGAGACGAGCACGTCCGTGGCGCCGGGCGGCTCCAGGGCGCGGATCTCGCGCACGGCATCCTGCGAGGGTGGTTCCAGCGCTTGCTCTGAGGGGGCGAAGTTCGCGTACGCGACCCCGCCCGGGGCGCCGCTGAAGGGCGTGCCGCGGCCGATCCCGTCGACCGACTCGACCCGACGCTGGAACGCCGCCAGCTGCGCCGGCCCGGCCGGCCCGTCGACGGCGACCGTGACCGCTTCGGTGACGTCGCGCGGATAGTGCGCTTCCAGGTAGCGGTAGGCGTCGTAGGAGGGCTGGCCGGGCGGCACCGCTTCGGAGCTGGGTCCGGTCAGCGTCGTCCACAGCAGCGGCGCGGCGCAGGCGAGGAGCAGCGCCGAGCTGGCCAGGGCGACGCCGACCGGACGCCGCATCACCCCGCGCGCCAGCCGGTACCACCCGTCTGAGGTATCGGAGACGGCGGGGCCGCGGCGTATCGAGAAGGCGTCGATGCGGGTGCCGAGCAGCGCCAGCAGCGAGGGGACGACGAGGATCGCCAGCAGCGCCGAGAAGACGGCGACCGCCGTGCCGGCGACCGCCATCGAGTAGAGGAAGCGCTGCGGCATCACGATCAGCGCCGCCATCGCCGCGGCGACGGTGAGGCCGGAGAAGAGCACCGTGCGGCCAGCGGTGCGAACGGTGCGGCGGTGCGCCTCCCGCGAGGCGCCGCCGCCCCCGATCTCCTCGCGGTAGCGCGAGACCAGCAGCAGGGCATAGTCGACCGCGAGGCCGAGGCTGAGCCCGGTGGCGATGTTGAGCGCGAAGACCGAGGTGTCGGTGAAGGTCGACATCGCCCGCAGCACGAGCAGGGTGCCGACGATCGAGATCACACCGAGCAGCAGCGGGATCGAGGCGGCGACGACGCCGCGGAAGACGAAGAGGAGCAGCAGGGCCAGGACCGGGAAGGCGATCAGCTCGGACTTGGTCAGGTCCTCGCGGGTCTGGTCGTTGGTCTCGTTGAAGCCGGGCGCGAAGCCGCCCATCGCGACGTCGAGCGAGCTGGAGGCGACCAGCGGCTCGACGCCTTCGGCGGCGACGCCGCCGGCGTCCTCGATGTCCTCGGTGGAGAGGTGCGCGGTCAGCGCCAGCGACTCGCCGTCGCGGGCGATCAGCGCCGCGCCGGCGCCACCGTCGCGCAGCGGGTTGACGACCGTGCCGACGTGCTCGACCTCTTCCATCCCGCGGCTGAGCCGGCCGACCTCGCGCCGCACCGCCGGGCTCGCCACGTCGAGGCGGCCGCCGTCGGGGGAGCGCACGACCAGCACGATCGCCGGGTTCGGGTCGTAGCCGAGCGAGTCGCGCAGCAGGCGGGTCGCCCGCTCGCTCTCCGAAGCGGAATCGGTGAAGCCGGCCGCCTTGAGGTGGCTCTCGACGTCTTTGCCCACCGCTCCGGCGATCAGGACAAAGACGGCGACCGTGGCGAGGACCAGCTTCGGGTGCTTCCAGGTGAGGTCGGCGACGCGGTTCATTCGGAGGGATCAACGGGTCGGCTGCACGGGATGTGAGAAAGCGCTGCGGAGGTCGGGGAGGGGGACGCCGTCATCGAGGCGAGACTGTACCAGAATTCAAAGCGCTCACTTTGAAATTCAAATTAAGCCTGGTAGAATCGCCTGCGATGACCCGTCGCAATTACGGCCAGTCGTGCAGCGTCGCCGGCGCCCTCGACCGGATCGGCGAGCGCTGGTCGCTGCTGATCGTGCGCGAGCTGCTGCTCGGGCCGCTGCGCTTCTCCGACCTCGCCCGTGGAGTGGGGGGCGCGCCAACCGACGTGCTGACCAAGCGCCTGCGCGACCTCGAGGCCGACGGCATCGTGCGTCGCCGCCAGCTCGACCCGCCCGCGGCGGCGACCGTCTACGAGCTGACCGAGCTGGGCCGGGGACTGGAGGGGCCGCTGCTGGAACTTGGGCGCTGGGGCCTCAACTTCTTCCAGATCGAGGACGCCGAGGGAATCGAATCTTCCTGGCTGCCGAACTCGTTGCGGGTGATCCTGCGACCGCCCGCGGACGCCGAGCTGACCCTGCAGCTGCGCAGCGAGGGCCAGGCGTTCCGCCTGCGGATCGAGGGCGGTGCGATCGCCGCCGAGCGCGGCGAGGCCGATGACCCCGATGTCTCCCTCTCGGGACCTCCCCGAGCCGTGCTCGCCGCGCTGATCGCGGGCGAGGCTGGGGAGGCCGAGCTGGAGATCGAAGGCGATCGCGCCCCGCTCGATGAGCTCCGCGACATGGTCGTGCTTCCCGACCGCCTCCGCGACGAAGTCCTCGCCGAGGCGGTTCCAGCTCAGGCCACCCCCCGGTGACTGGACGTGCCGAGACTTAGACACCACTATGGGCATTAAAAGCACGGCACGTCTGGGGAGGGGGTTTCGGCACAGGCCTCTCCCGCCTCCGTCGCGTATCCCTGCCCTCAGGCCCTAGGACAGCTCCGTCCCGTCGTAGAGCTTCTTGACGTGCACCGTGCCCGCTGGCGCGGCTTCGATGCAGAGGCGGCAGAGGACGCACTCGTCGAGGTTTTCCTCGGCGATCTCGACCCTGCCGCCGGCGTCCTTGAAGATGTCGACGGGGCAGACTTCTTCCAGCTTCTTGGCCAGCTCGGCGTCGCCGGCGACCGACTCGTCGACCTCGACCTCGATGAAGACCTTGTTCAGGGTCTCGGCCATCAGGCGGCCACCCCCAGCTTCTCCTTGACCGCGTCGGGGATCTCGTCGATCCGCTCGACGACGCGGATCCCCGCCGCTTCGAGACGGGCGATCTTCTCGGTCGCGGTGTCCTCCACGCCCTCGACGATCGTGCCGGCGTGGCCGAAGCTCATCCCCTTCATCTCCTCGTCGTCCATGAACTTGCCGGCCATGAAGGCGACGATCGGGAGGCGCGATTCGTTCTCCTTCACCCACTCCGAGAGCTGAGCCTCCATGCGACCGCCCGGCTCGGTGTAGATGACGATCGCCCGCGTCTGCTCGTCCGCCTCGAAGTAGGGCATCAGCTCGGCGTAGGCGGAGCCGATGATCGCGTCGCCGCCGATCGAGATCGCGGTTGAGACGCCGAGCCCGGCCTGGGTCAGCGAGGAGGAGATCTCGGTCGTCATCCCACCGGAGCGGCTCATCACCCCAACCGGGCCGGGGGCGTAGGCCTTGGCGGCGTCTTTGGCGGGGCCGCCGATGCCGCCCATCTTGCAGACCTCGGGGACGATCAGGCCGAGGCAGTTGGGGCCGATGATCCGCGCTCCCCGCATCGCGGCCAGCTCGACCATCTGGGCGACGTCGCGGCGCGGGATGCGCTCGGTGACGATCACGATCAACTTGATCCCGTTCTCGATCGCCTCCAGCACCGCGTCCTTGGTGAAGGCGGGGGGGACGGTGACGACCGAGCCGTCGACCGGGGCGCCGTGGTTCTCGACCGCCTGGGCGACGGTGTCGAAGACCGGCACGCCGTGCACCTCGCGGCCCTTGCGGCCCGGCGTGACGCCGCCGACCACCTTGGAGCCGTAGTCGAGGCACTCGCGGGTCAGGTTGACCGCCTCGCGCCCGGTGATGCCCTGCACGATGAAGGTCGTCTCCTTGGAGAGCAGGATGCTCATGCCGGCGCTCCCTGGATCTTCGAGACGGCGCGGCCCGCCGCCTCCCACATCGAGACGGAGCGGTCGCAGTACTCGACCCCGTAGCCGTCGAGGATCTTGAAGCCCTCCTCCTCCCAGGCGCCCGGGATGCGGAAGATCGCGATCGTCTCGCCCGGGTCCTTGCCCAGCTCCAGGCAGGCCTTGATGACGCCGCGGGCGACGATGTCGACGCGGGTGTTGGAGACGATCGACATCATCACCGCGATCTTCTCGACGCCGTCCTTTTCCAGCACCTCCTTGGCCAGGCCGCAGGCCTTCGCGACCGAGGGGTTGCCGCCGATCTCCGAGTAGTTGGCGGGCTTGCCGCCCTGGCTGCGGACCGCGTCGGTCAGGGTCAGCGAGCCGCCGCCGGCGCCGATCACCAGGCCGAGGTTGCCCTCGAAGCCGTGGTCCTTGCCCTGGATCACGCCGCGGTGGTCGGCGGCGTCGATCGCCGCGACGTTGCGCTCGAAGTCGGAGGGCTCGTAGGTCTCGCGGGTGTCGTCCTCGGCGATCTCCAGCTGCTTGCGAAGCAGCGCTTTCTGCCGCCCGACCGCCTCGTTCTCCATCTCCATGTGGGCGTCGAGGGCAACGAAGCTGCCGTCGCTCAGCTCGGCCAGCGGGTTGATCTCGGCCAGGGTCATGTCGTAGTCGCGGAAGAGGCGGGCGAGGCGGGCAAGGATCGGCGTCGCCCGGTTCAGCTGCGAGCCGCTGACGCCGGTGGCGGCGATCGCCTGCTTGGCCTCGAAGTCGGCGATCGGAAGCAGGTTCGAGAGGTGGCCGCGGCCGACGTGGTCGGGGTGCTGCTCGGCGACCTCCTCGATGTCGATGCCGCCCATGTCGCTGAACAGCATCAGCGGCCGCTTCGCGGTGCCGTCCCAGACGACCCCCGCGTAGTACTCCTGCTTGACCTCGGCCTTGGGATCGACGAGGACGCCGCGCGGCATGTGCCCGTTGATCTCCAGCTTCAGGATCGCCTCGGCGTGCTCGGCGGCCTCCTCCGGCGTCTCAGCGAACTTGACGCCGCCGGCCTTCATGCGGCCGCCGGTGAGCACCTGCGACTTGATCACCACCGGCCCGCCGATCTCCTCGGCGGCCCCGCGGGCCGCGTCGGCGGTCTGGCAGAAGCCGTACCTGGTGACGGGAATTCCCGCCAGCTCGACGATCTTTCGTGCCTCGTACTCGTAGAAGCGCATCAGCGGCGCGGAACCCTATCCGACCCGCCCCGCCATGCGGGCTAGAGCCGGACCAGGTTGGCGGCGTCGATGTTGCGGGTGACGCCGCGGAAGTCGACGACGAGGGGGGAGGCGGCGACGACCTCGGCGTAGTCGACCTCCGGATGGGCGGTGACGATCGCCGTCACGTCGGCCGAGCGCAGCGCCTCGCCGAGGTCGCAGGAGCTGAGACCGCGCTCGGAGAGGTTCGGCACGTGCGGGTCGTGGTAGGCGACCTCGCCGCCCAGCTCGCGCAGCCGGTCGACGATCTTCAGCGCCGGCGACTCGCGGGTGTCGCCGATTCCCGTCTTGTAGCTGACGCCGAGCAGGAGGATGCGAGAGCCCCGCACCGGCTTACCGGTGTCGTTGAGGGCGCGCTGGATGCGTTCCGCGCAGAAGGCGGGCTGAGCCTGGTTGACCTTCCCCGCCAGCTCGATGAACTCGGGGTAGAAGTCACGCTCGCGCGCCTTGAAGGCGAGGTAGAAGGGGTCGACCGGGAGGCAGTGGCCACCCATCCCCGGGCCCGGGTCGAAGCGCATGAAGCCGAACGGCTTCGTCGAGGCGGCCTCGACCACCTCCCAGACGTCGATCCCAAGCCGGTCGCAGAGCTGGGCCAGTTCGTTGACCAGCGCGATGTTGACCGAGCGGAAGATGTTCTCCAGCAGCTTCGAGAGCTCGGCCGTCTCGGGGCTGCTGAGGACGACGACCTCGTCGCAGATCTGTCCATAGAGCTCGCGGGCGCGCTCGGTGCAGGCGTCGGTCAGGCCGCCGACCAGCTTCGGCGTCGTCCGCACGGTGTAGTCGGTGCGGCCGGGGTCGATCCGCTCCGGGGAGAAGGCGAGGTGGAAGTCGCGGCCCGCCGCCAACCCGGACTCCTCGAGGATCGGCAGCAGGCGCTCCCGCGTGGTGCCGGGATAGGTCGTCGACTCGAGCACAACCAGCTGTCCGGCGCGCAGCTCCTGCGAGAGTGCCGTCGCCGACTCCAGCAGGTAGGTGAGGTCCGGTTCCCGCGAGCTGGTCAGTGGCGTCGGCACGCAGACGATCACCGCGTCGCAGGGGGCCAGGTCGGCGTGCCTCGCGGTTGCGGTGAGGCGATCCCGGAGCGGCTGCAGCGAGGCGTCGGCGACGTCCTCGACGTAGCTGCGGCCTTCGTTGAGCGCCTCGATCTTGCGCTGGTCGGTGTCGAGCCCGACGATCTCGTGCCCCGCCTCCGCGAAGGCGACGGCGAGGGGGAGCCCGACGTAGCCGAGGCCAACGATCCCGATCTTCATCGGCGGGAGTGTAGATATCCGGTCGGCTTGGCTAGCCAGACGGCGTTTCGGTGCCAAAAGGCGGATGGCGGAAGTCGGGCACCGGCTTCATCGAGAAGGCGACCGAGCTTCCCCCCGCGAACTGGGCGCGGGCGAAGCCGACGCGGTTGCGCCCGTAACCCGTATGGGCCATACCCTCGAAGATTCCCACCCTGTCGGCGCGCGTCGCCGCCACCTTGCGCCAGCCGCCTGGCCGGCGAACCTGGATCACGACCCTGCCGCGACCGCTGTTCGGGGTGCGGCCCCAGAAGTGGAGGCCTTTGTTGCGCGGGTAGGCGACGAAGGGAAACCTGAAGGCGTAGAGCACCTCCTTCGGCTGGTCCTGGGCAACGGTGGCGCCGCGGTAGTAGAGGCCCGCCTCGGGCGTCTCATAGGAGGGGACCCCCGGTTCTTGCGCGCTATCGCGCAGGCTGTACCAGAAGAAAGTGTCGATTCCCGCTCGCCAGGCGCCGAAGAGCGCCTCCGCGGTCCAGCGCGTCAGGATCGGCATCGGCAGGCCGCCGGGATCGGGCGGCTGCGAGTCCCAAGCCAGCTCGGTGACCCAGAGCGGCGTGCTGGGGAAGGCGCCGTGAATCCTGCCGGCTCGATTGGCGGCGAGCAGCAGCGCTTTCAGCTCGGGCAGGTCGCCGAGCTGGACGTCGTTGCGCCCGCCTTCGTGGGTCGGGCCGCCGGTCGTGTACGGGTGGACGTCGAAGATGTCGAAGCTGACGCCGCCACCGCAATCGCCCGGGGTCGGCCGGAAGCGCTCGTGCCCCCGCATGCAGAGCAATTCGCGGCTGAACCGGAGTGGCCCCACCGTGAATTTCGGCACGGCGATCGGGCCGAGGCCGGCGGCGAGCACCAGGTTCGAGGGGTCGACCGCTTTGATCGCCGCGTAGAAGGCGTTGATCAGGCCCCGGTAGAGCTCCGCCGAGACCGCTCTGCCGGAGGTGTCGAACTGGGGCAGGAAGAAGAGGCTCAGGTTCGGCTCGTTGAGGCCCTGCCAGTACTGGACCCGGGGCAGACCGCCAAATTGGCCGCTGTAGCGCCGCGCCGCGGCGGTCGCGAAGGCGGCCAGCATGGCGGGGTCGATGTTGCAGGGAGCGTCGAGCGTTCCCGCGCAGCGCTGGGCCCAGAGCGGCGCCCCGCGCACCTGCAGCACCGGCGTCAGACCGGCCTGGACCGCGTGGATCACCCAGACGTCGAACTCCTCCCACTCGTAGTTCGGATCGGCGGGGTTCGTCGGGTCCCAGGCAGCGGGCTGGTTTTTCGGCGCGATCGAGCCCCACCGCAGTGGGGTCAGGGTCAGCTGCGCCCCGGCTCGCTTGACGTTTTCGAAAGCGGCGAGGTTGTTCTCGTAGACGTAGGAGACGCCGGTCGTCAGCGGCCGCACAGCGGCGTCGGCGGGGGCAGCCCGAACCGCGAGCAGCATCCAGATCGTCGCCACCGCGGCCAGCAGCGTCAGGCCACGCCAGATCCCCCTGCTTCGGTCCTGCGCCAGCATCGGAGAGGAAGCTATCGGGCCGTGCGGCGCGGCCGCCGCCTCAGGAGGACGACGATCGCCCAGCCGAGCGCGGCCAGGATCACGAACGGAAGCAGCAGGCCCAGCTCCCCGGAGGAGCTGGAGCCGGTTGCCTGGGCAAACACCTCGGAGATGCCCGAGGAGCCGGAGGGCACCTCGACGTCGGTGCTGGGTGAGGCGGCGGGATGATTGGCGGTATCCGCACTTCCACCTGGCTTCGCGTCGGGCTTCGCCTCGCCCCCGCCGGTGCCGCCCTTCCCGTCGCCGCCTCCGGCGGCCGGCGGCGCGGCTTCAGAGCGCTCATCGTCGACCGGAGCCGGCTCCTCCTCGACGCTCGGCGCCGTCTCGGCGGCCACCTCGGCGGCCGCCCGCCCTTCGGCTCCCTGCTGCTCGAGGCGCCGCGCATTGCGCGAGCCGAGGACCTTGTTTGGCGAGGTCTGGCCCTTGCTGCCCTTGTGGGCGTCGCGGTCACCACCGGCGGTCGGGTAGGTCTCGGTGTACTGGTTGACCGCCGAGTTGTCCGGCGGCACCACGAATTCGGCTTCTTCAGCCACGGCGAGGGGAGCCGCGACAAGCGCTCCGACCGCGGTCAGAAGCGCAATTCCCATCTTGAGGTCCGTCCGGCGCAAGCTCATAGCATAGAACCGGATGGAGTCGACTTCGATGCGGTGGGGCAGCGAGTCGCTGGCCAAGATTCGCGCAGCCGACTGGGGCGCCGTGGCCACCTGGCTGCTCGGTTTCGGGCTGGTCGCCTACCTCGGGCTCGAGGGGGGCGGTTACGACGCACTGGTCCACGACCAGGTAGGGATCGCGGTCTGGTGGGTGCTGCTGGCCGGGACCCTGGTCGGGGTTCTGCCGCGCCTGCGGCTCGATCCTCTCGCCTGGGCCGCCCTCGCGCTCCTCACCGCCTTCGTCGCTTGGACGGCGCTGAGCCTGAGCTGGACCGAGAGCGGCGAGAAGACGCTCGCCGACCTCGCTCGCGTCGCCGGCTATCTCGGTGTCTTCGCCCTCGCTCTCTTCGCCCGGGGGAGGGAGGAGGCGCGCCGCATGGTTGGCGCCGTCGCCGCCGGCATCGTCCTCGTCGCGCTTGTCGCGCTTCTCTCGCGCCTGCACCACGACTGGTTCCCCACCTCCAACCAGACCGCGGCCTTCCTCGAGAACAACAGCGAACGGCTCTCCTATCCGCTCGATTACTGGAACGGCCTGGCCGCGCTGGTGGCGATCGGGGCGCCGCTGCTGCTGCACCTGGCCGCCGACGCCCGCACGATCCTGGTCCGGGCCCTCGCCGCCGCAGCGCTTCCGGCGATGGCTCTGACCGCCTTCTTCACCCTCTCCCGCGGCGGCATCGCGACCGCCTTCATCGCCCTCGCGATCTACCTCGCACTCGCCCCCGATCGCCTCCCGAAGCTGTTCACGGCGGCGCTCACCGGGGCCGGCGGCGCGATCCTGATCCTCGCTGCCGATCGCCGCGACAGCCTCCAGGACGGGCTTCTCAACTCGGCGGCAAGCGAGCAGGGCGACTCGCTGCTGGCGATCGGCCTCCTCGTCTGCCTGGCGGTAGGCCTGGCCCAGGCGGCGATCGCGGTCGGCCTGCGCAACGGCTGGCGACCGGACTGGACCCACGTCTCCCGTCGCCAGGCCTCCGCCGGGACGATCGCCGCCATCCTCGTCGCGGCGATCGCGCTGCTCGCCTTCGACGCGCCGGGGCGTCTCTCCGACGCCTGGAGCGAATTCAAGCAGCCGGACGATCCGGGGCAGGGAACCGGCCGTCTCAGCAGCGCCGCCGGCCAGAGCCGCTACCAGTACTGGAGCGCCGCGGTCGATCAGAACGCCACCGATCCGCTCCTCGGCACCGGCTCGGGCACCTTCGAGTACTGGTGGGCCCGCAACGGCGACAACGACGACACGGTGCGCGATACCCACTCCCTCTACATGCAGACGCTCGGCGAGCTGGGCATCGTCGGCCTCCTCCTGCTCGCCCTGTTCGGGCTGGCGATCCTGGTCGGCGGCGCTCGGGGCGCCCTGCGCGCCGCCGCCGCGGCCCGCGCGCCCCAGGCGGCCGCCGTCGCCGCCGGCGCCGCCTTCTTCCTCTCCGCCGCCGTCGACTGGATGTGGCAGATCCCGGTGCTGCCGGTCGCGATGCTGCTGCTCGCGTCCGTCGCCGTTCCGACGCCCTCGCCCTCCGACCCTTCGCGCGGCGCCTTCGGCCTGCCGTTGCGGCTCGTCTTCGGCGCGCTGGCGGTGGCGGCGATCGTCGTGATCGCGATCCCGCTGGCCTCGACGACTCTGGTGCGCCAGAGCGAAGCCGATGCTCGCGAGGGCGACCTGGCCGGCGCCCTCGAGGCGGCCCGGGGCGCCCAGAACGCCGAGCCGAGCGCGGCCACGCCGCGGCTCCAGCAGGCACTCGTTCTGGAGGAGCTGGGAGATCTCGATGCCGCCGCCGGGGCGGCGCTGGCGGCGACCGAGCGGGAGCCGACCAACTGGCGCACCTGGCTGGTCCTGTCGCGAATCGAGGCGAGGCGCGGAAGGGCGGCAGCCGCGGTCGATGCCTATCGCCGCGCCCGCTCGTTGAACCCGAACTCGCCGCTCTTCGATCGGTGAGGTCCGCGTCTTTTCGGTGCCGGATGCCCTGAGATACTTCAGGCAAGATCGTTCCGAAGGGAGACAGATGAGCTTCTTGGGCCGCGCCAGCGCACTGATCGCGTTGCTGCTCGTTGCCCTCGCCGCGTCCGGTTGCGGCGAGACCGTTATCGACGACGTCAAGGCCGAGGAGGCGATCGAACAGAACCTCAAATCCTCGGCCAACAAAAAAGTCACGGCGGTCGAGTGTCCCTCGGGGGTCGAGGTCGAAGCCGACGCGACCTTCGCTTGCACCGTCACCTTGGCCGGTGGCAAAGAGGAAACGGCGACGATGAAAATCCTCAACGAGGACGCCGACATCGAACTCGCCACCCTGAAAGCCGGTAAGTAAAGTGCCGCGAATGAGCCAGACCAGCACGGCCAACGCGCCGACCACCCACGCAAAGCTCCTCGACTGGGTCGGGGAGATCGCCGAGTTGACCCAGCCCGACGCCATCCACTGGTGCGACGGCTCCGCCGAGGAGTACGACGAGCTCGCCCAGCGTCTGATCGACGCCGGCACCTTCGAGCGTCTCTCCGACGCGAAGCGTCCCAACTCCTACCTCGCCCTCTCCGACCCCGGCGACGTTGCCAGGGTCGAGGACCGCACCTTCATCTGCTCGCAGCGCGAGGAGGACGCCGGCCCGACCAACAACTGGTGCGACCCGGCGCAGATGCGGGAGAGGCTGAGCGGTCTCTTCCGGGGCTGCATGGCTGGCCGCACGATGTACGTGGTGCCGTTCTCGATGGGCCCGCTCGGCTCGCCGATCGCCCACATCGGCGTGCAGCTGACCGACTCGGCCTATGTCGCCACCAACATGCGGATCATGACCCGGATGGGCAAGGGCGCCCGCGACGTGCTGGGGGAGGACGGTGACTTCGTCCCCTGCGTGCACTCGGTCGGAATGCCGCTCTCGGAGGGGCAGGAGGACGTGCCCTGGCCCTGCAACGCCGACAACAAGTACATCGTCCACTACCCCGAGACGCGTGAGATCTGGTCCTTCGGCTCGGGCTACGGCGGCAACGCCCTGCTCGGCAAGAAGTGCTTCGCGCTGCGGATCGCCTCGGCGATGGCCCGCGACGAGGGCTGGATGGCCGAGCACATGCTGATCCTCAAGCTGACCTCGCCCTCGGGCGAGGTCAAGTACGTGACCGGCGCCTTCCCGTCGGCCTCCGGCAAGACCAACCTGGCGATGCTGATCCCGACGCTCGAGGGCTGGACAGCGGAGACGGTCGGCGACGACATCGCCTGGATGAAGTTCGGCGAGGACGGCCGCCTCTACGCGGTCAACCCCGAGGCGGGCTTCTTCGGCGTCGCCCCCGGCACCGGCCACAAGACCAACCCGAACGCGATGGAGACGATCGAGCGCAACTCGATCTTCACCAACTGCGCCAAGACCGACGACGGCGACATCTGGTGGGAGGGGATGACCGGCGAGCCGCCCGCGCACGCGATCGACTGGCACGGCGAAGACTGGACGCCGGGCTCGAAGAGCCCAGCCGCCCATCCGAACGCCCGCTTCACGACGCCCGCCGCGCAGTGCCCCTGCATCGCCGACGAGTGGGAGGATCCGGCCGGCGTCCCGATCGACGCCTTCCTCTTCGGCGGTCGCCGCGCGACCGCGGTACCGCTGGTGTCGGAGGCCTTCGACTGGGAGCACGGGACCTTCCTCGGCGCGACGATGTCGGTCGAGACGACCGCCGCGGCTGCCGGCGAGGTCGGCCAGCTGCGCTTCGACCCGATGGCGATGCTGCCCTTCGGTGGCTACAACATGGCCGACTACTTCGCCCACTGGCTGAAGATCGGCCAGCGCGTGGGCGCCGTGCTGCCGAAGGTCTTCCTCGTCAACTGGTTCCGCAAAGACGAGGACGGCAAGTTCATCTGGCCGGGGTTCGGCGAGAACAGCCGTGTGCTCGAGTGGGTCTTCCGCCGTTGCAACGGCGAAGGCGAGACGGTCGAGTCGGCGATCGGTCTGCTTCCCGCCGAGGGAGAGATCGACATCGACGGCATCGACGTCAGCGAGGCCCAGATGCGCGAGCTTCTCTCGGTCGACGCTGAGTTGTTCAAGCAGCAGCTGCCCCAGGTCAAGGAGCACCTCGACCGCTTTGGCGGGCGGCTTCCGGGGCAGATCACCGCGCAGCTCGACGCACTCGAGCGACGCCTGGACTGAGGCCATGCGGCGGTTGGGGCGTGTCACAGCCGCCCTCCTCGCCCTCCTGCTGCTGGCGGGCAGCGTCGGCTCGGCGCCCGCCAAGCCGAGCAGGGGGGTCCGGCTGCAGGCCGCGCGGTCGTCCACAGGTCGGGTTGTCGTCCTCGCCTATCACTCGATAGCCGACCTCAAGCACGACCCGATCCTGCACCGGTACTCGGTGCCGCCGCGGCGCTTCGCCGAGCAGCTCGACCTGCTGGCACGGCAGGGCTGGACCTTCGTCGACCTCGACGCGGTGTTGGCGGCGATGCGGGAAGAACGACAGCTGCCGCCCCGCGCCCTCCTCCTCACCTTCGACGACGCCTACGAAGACCTGCTCAGCGACGTCTGCCCGATCCTCGAACCGCGTGGCATTCCGGCGGTCTGCTTCGCGGTCTCGGATCGGATCGGCGGCAGCAACGAGTGGGACAACAGAAACGGCGCCACCAAGCTCGCCCTGCTCGACGGCGACGGCCTGCTGGCCGTTGCGGTGCGAGGGATCGAGGTCGGGGCTCATACCGCGACCCACCGGCCGTTGCCGCGTGTGCCCTCCGAGGAGTTGGACCGGGAGGTGGTGGGCGCCGCGAACAGGATCGAGGCGATCGGGCTGCCGAGACCGCGGGCTTTCTCCTATCCCTACGGGCACTGGGACGAGAGGGTGGCGAGCACGATTCGCGGCGCCGGCTACGAGGCGGCATTCACCGTGGATTGGGGCGTTGTGCAGGCCGGTATCGACCCCCACTCGCTGCCGCGGCTCGCCGTCCATGCTGACGACTCGCCGCGCAGACTCCACCTCAAGGTGGCGACGGCGCACTGGCGCTGGGCCCTGCGCGCTGTGCGTGGCAGGTCGCGCCGGGCCTGAGCGAACCTCGACTTCAGCTCCGGTAGGCCTCCGCCAGCTCCGGGTCCTTGGCCGCCAGCATCTCGGCCAGCTCGACCATCACCTTGCACTGCTTCCAGGTGGCGTCGTCCTGCATCTTGCCGTCGATCATGTGGACGCCGCGGCCGTCGGGGATCGCCTCCAGCACCTTCTTGGCGAACTTGACCTCGTCCGGCGGCGGGCTGAAGACCTTCTTGGCGATATCGATCTGAACCGGGTGCAGCGACCAGGCGCCGACGCAGCCGAGCAGGAAGGCGGCCCGGAACTGGGTCTCGCAGCCGGCCGTGTCCTTGATGTCGCCGAAGGGGCCGTAGAAGGGGAGGGCGCCGGTCGCGGCGCAGGCGTCGACCATGCGGGCGATCGAGTAGTGCCAAGGGTCCTGCTGGGCGGTGACGCGGTCGGCCTCGGGGTTCTCGGGGTCGACCGGGTCCTCCATCGAGCGGTAGCCGGGATGGCCGCCACCGACCCGGGTCGTCTTCATCCGCCGCGAGGCGGCGAGGTCGGCCGGGCCGAAGCTCATCCCCTGCATGCGGGGGCTGGCGGCGGCGATCTCCTCGAGGTTGACGACCCCCTGCGCGGTCTCCAGGATCGCGTGGACCAGAATCGGGCGCTCAAGACCGGCCTTCGCCTCCAGCTGGGCCAGGAGGCGGTCGACGTAATGGATGTCCCAGGCGCCCTCGACCTTCGGCACCATCACGACCTCGAGCTTGTCGCCGATCTCGCTGACCAGCGTCGTCAGGTCGTCGAGCACCCAGGGGCTCTCCAGCGAGTTGACCCGGGTCCAGAGCGAGGTCTGGCCGAAGTCCGACTCCTTGGCCGCCTTGACCAGGCCCTGCCGGGCCGCCTCCTTGCGATCGACCGGGATCGCGTCCTCGAGGTTGCCGAGCAGGATGTCGGTCTTCTCCGCGATCGCGGCCGCTTTGGCGACCATCTTCTCGTTCGAGAAATCGAGGAAATGGATCATCCGCGAGGGCGTGACCGGGATCTCGCGCAGCGGCTCCGGAGCGCCGATCGCCTGCGGCTGGAAGAAGTCTCTGGGGTTTCTCAAGCTGCTCCTCGGTAGGGGTCTCGGGCTGAAATCTATTCAAAGCCGTTTCCGAATTGTTTGATTTCACGCACCACGCTCGAAACGCGCCTTCGTAGCGTCGCCATATAGCCACGCGCTGCTGGGATGGGTCGTGAGAGCCAACGAAATTGTCGGCGAGGTCGCGGACCCCGCCGGGATTCGCGTGGTCCTGTCCGGGCCGCTTGTGGTGGGACAAGATTTTGATCCACCACCCCGAGATGGCTCCGCTCGTGGGCCTGACGATGTTGAGTCCCCGGCAGATCCTCGAGCGCGACGGCGTCCTAACCGGGACGATCCCCGAGACGGTGCGGAAGAGCGTCAGGGATCTCGCGCCGGCCTTTGCGGTTGCCTGACGCAGGGATTTGCGTCCGGACGCCGCAGGGATTTGGCTGCCGCTGTCGTAGACCGACGGGATGGACGATCGCGCTGGGGAGACCACGCAGGACTGGCAGCTGCCCGACAGCGCCAGGCCGCCGTTGGTCGGCGAGCTGGTCGAACGGATCGACGAGGCGCTGGCGACCGCCCGTGCCTCGGAGGCAGCGGTGATGACGGTCGGCGCCGCGGCTCTGGACGCCGCCGAGCAGGCTCGCCGCGCCGCCGATCTGGCCGAGCGCGCGAGCGCCACGGCGCTTGCCGCGCAGCCACCGGGCAGGATCGGGCCTTGGGCCGGCTCTGGCGATGCAGGTCCCGGCCCGGCCCGGGTCGACGAGGACGACGGCCTGCGCGACTTTGCTGCCCGCGCCGACAGGGTCGCGGCCCGTCTGCGCGAGCTGGAGAGGCTGCCGCGCACCGCGGCCGTCTCTCGCTAGGCGCCCGCCCCCTCTCGCGCCGAGTTCGCGTTTTGTCTCGCATAGCGCGACTAAACGCGAACTCAGCTACGTGTTGCAGCGCGAGCCGAAGTGCTGCGTCCAGACGCGGGTCCCGCCCCGGCCGTCCAGCTCGCCAACCTGCAGCGCGATGCCGATCTGGTCGAAGGCGCCGAGGACGTTCTGGCGATGGCCGGGCGAGCGCATCCAGGCGCGGAAGATCGAACGTACCGAGCCTTCCTCGCCGATCCCCCAGGCGAGATTCTCGCCCGCTCGCCAGCACTGAGTCGAGAGATAGCCGGAGGCCACCATCCAGTAGGTGAAGTCGCGGCCGCAGGCGGAGTGGCTGAAGCTGTTGCAGGCGAGGATGTCGCCGGACTTGCCGGCCGCCGAGAGGCTCAGCTGTTCGGCCTCGGCGAGCGACGGCAGGCCGAAGTGCAGGCGCGCGTAGTCGGTCATGCAGCGCATCGCCTCCTCCTGCGCGTCGACGGGGGCGGCGAGATCGGTCTGCCCGGGGCAGGCGGAGAGTGGCGCGATCGGCGAGTCCGGCGCCTGCGCCGCTCGCGCCGGCTTCGAGACCGCGCGCTGGTCTCCGATGCCGACGGCAACGGCGCTCTGCGCGAACGTCAGGCTGGCGAGCGCTGCGAGCAGGAGAAGAAGTGAGGCCTTGTGTCCCACGCTTCTCTTGTCGCCAGGCGGAATGACCGATGGCTGCCGGTCAACCGAACCTGGACGCACGTACTAGGCGTGGGGCGTACGACCTCGTGTCGCCGGTGCCCGCCTCCAGAGCCCTGAGCTACGCGGCCGCCGATATCCTTCACTCCCTCAGAACCCCCCTAACGAAGCAGGAGAAATGGCCGTAGAGACCGCCGCCTACAGCGATCAGACCGACATCCAGCGCGACATCACCGAGATGGTGCGCCAGTTCGCCGACGAGCAGATCATTCCCAACGCCGAGCACTACGACCACGAGGACTCCTTCCCGGAGCCGATCGTCGAGCAGATGAAGGAGCTGGGCCTGTTCGGGGTGACGATCCCCGAGGAGTACGGCGGCATGGGGCTCGACCTGACCACCTACGCGATGATCGTCGAAGAGCTCTCGCGCGGCTGGATCTCGATCTCCGGCGTCGTCAACACCCACTTCATCGGTTCCTACCTCTTGATGAAGTTCGGCACCGACGAGCAGAAAGACCACTTCCTGCCGAAGATGGCGACCGGCGAGATCCGCGCCGCCTTCTCGCTCTCGGAGCCCGAGGTCGGCTCCGACGTGCAGGGGATCAAGTCGACCGCCAAGAAGGGCGAGGACGGCAAGTGGGAGCTGAACGGGCAGAAGATGTGGGTCACCAACGGCCTCGGCTCGGGCGTCGTCTTCGTCCTGATGAAGACCGACCCCAAGGCCGACCCCCCTTATAAGGGGATGACCTGCTTCATCACCGAGAAGGAGCCCTGGGCGGAGAAGAACTCAGGCGAGTACGAGGGCCTGATCGTGCCGCCGAAGATCAAGAAGATGGGTTACAAGGGGGTCGAGTCGACCGAGTTGGTCTACGACGGCTACCGCTGCCCGCCCGAGCGGGTGCTCGGCGGCGAGGAGGGCGGGGTCGGTCAGGGCTTCGTGCAGATGATGGACGCGCTCGAGGTCGGCCGCGTCAACGTCGCCGCCCGCGGCGTCGGCATCGCCCAGCGCGCGCTGGAGCTGGCCCTCCGCTACAGCCAGGAACGCAAGACCTTCGGCAAGCCGATCGCCCAGCACCAGGCGATCCAGTTCAAGCTCGCCGATATGGCGACCAAGATCGAGGCGGCCCGACTGGTGACCCGCAAAGCCGCGCGGATGAAGGACGCCGGCGAGCGCTCCGACCTGGAGGCCGGTATGGCGAAGCTGCTGGCATCGGAGACCGGCAAGGAGTGCGTCGAGGAGGCCTTCCGCATCCACGGCGGCTACGGCTACTCGAAGGAGTACGAGATCGAGCGCCTCTACCGCGACGCGCCGCTGCTTTTGATCGGCGAGGGCACCTCGGAGATCCAGCGCATGGTCATCGGCAAGAAGCTGCTGCAGCGGCACAAGATCTAACGAGGGCGCGGCGCGCGCCGCGCCCTCGGGTTTAGACCTTGATCAGAGCCGGTGCCGGTCGCCTTCCTGGAAGTCCCAGCTCGGGTATTCGCCCGCGGGCACAGGGTAGGGGCCTTGCCGGCTCGGCTAGCATCGATCGGCGATGGCAGGAGATACGAAGGCCCTGATCGAGACCGCGGTGGTGCACTTCCAGGCCGAAGTCCCGGCGCTGCAAAAGCTCAAGCTCGTCTTCGGCTTGGAACTCAAGGGTCGCGGCGACATCCAGCTCTACCGGGTCGAGGTGCCAGGACCGAAAATCTCCAAGGATCTGGCCCAGGACGAGCGCGTGCTGGTTCAAATCGACCGTCCGCAGTTCAACGAGCTGGCCGACAGCGGCACGCTGAAGAGCTACCGCAAGGCGTATGAGACCGGTCACATCAAGGCGACCGGCGACTCGAACGTGCGCAAGCTGATCGGCCAGGTCGTGGAGCGCCAGGAGCAGCGCTCCCGCCTCAAGAAAGTCCAGTAACGGGGGTCCTCGAGTTTGAGTTTTGGATGCGCTCTTGCAGTGCAAAGCGCCGCAAATCAAACTTTTCGGCCTTACCTTGAGTAAAAGTAATTAGGTTGGCCAGATGTTTGACCGAAATGATTGGTCAAACGTCGAGTGGGTCTGTAGCTTCGGCGATCTTGTCGGCGTCCGCAGGGGCGTCGAAGCGCTTCAACACCAGCAAGGAGACTCACTTGATGACTGCCTTCGGGTTCGCACAAAATCAACGCCGCTGGCTGGCGCTTTCCCTCGTGGCGAGCCTGGCATTCATTGGGCTGCTCACTGTTTCGGCGCCCGTTCAAGCGGCACAGAAATCACTGAGCACGATCAATCTCTGCATCACGAAAACCGGCCCCGACAAAGGGACGGTCAGATTCGTGTCGGGGAAAAAATGCAAAAAAGGCGAGTTGCTGATCCAGGTCGTAAGCAACTCCGGCAACCAGGGCGTCCTCGGCGTTCAGGGCGAAAGCGGCCCCCAGGGTCCAGCTGGCCCGCAGGGCCCCACCGGCGATAAAGGCCCGACGGGCGACAAGGGTCCCGACGGCGACCAGGGTCCGGAGGGCCCGGTTGGCGATAAAGGCCCGACGGGGGATAAAGGTCCCAACGGCGACAAAGGCCCGAACGGCGATAAAGGCCCGACGGGCGACAAAGGCCCTGACGGCGACAAAGGCCCGAATGGCGACAAAGGTCCGACGGGCGATAAAGGTCCGACCGGAGACAAAGGTCCCAATGGCGACAAAGGCCCTGACGGCGACAAAGGCCCGAATGGCGACAAAGGCCCTGACGGCGACAAAGGTCCCAACGGCGACCAAGGCCTGAAAGGCCCCGACGGCGATAAAGGCCCGACGGGGGATAAAGGTCCCAACGGCGATAAAGGCCCGACGGGCGACAAAGGTCCCAACGGCGACCAGGGCCTGAAAGGCCCTGATGGCGACAAAGGCCCGGTAGGCCTGCAGGGCCCGGTCGGCGACAAAGGTCCGACGGGCGATAAAGGCCCGACCGGAGACAAAGGTCCCAATGGCGATAAAGGCCCGACGGGCGACAAAGGCCCTGACGGCGACAAAGGCCCGAATGGCGACAAAGGTCCGACGGGCGATAAAGGTCCGACGGGCGATAAAGGTCCCAATGGCGACAAAGGCCCTGACGGCGACAAAGGTCCCAATGGCGACAAAGGCCCTGACGGCGACAAAGGTCCCAATGGCGACCAAGGCCTGAAAGGCCCTGATGGCGACAAAGGCCCGACGGGGGATAAAGGTCCCAACGGCGACAAAGGCCCTGACGGCGACAAAGGTCCCAATGGCGACCAAGGCCTGAAAGGCCCCGACGGCGATAAAGGCCCGGTAGGCCTGCAGGGCCCGGTCGGCGACAAAGGCCCGACGGGCGATAAAGGCCCGAACGGCGACAAAGGTCCCAACGGCGATAAAGGCCCGACCGGAGACAAAGGTCCGGTTGGCCTTCAGGGGCCGATTGGCGATAAAGGCCCGACCGGCGACAAAGGCCCGACCGGCGACAAAGGCCCGACCGGCGACAAAGGCCCCAACGGCGACAAAGGTTCCACGGGCGACAAAGGCCCGACCGGCGATAAAGGCCCGACCGGCGACAAAGGCCCCAACGGCGACAAAGGCCCCAACGGCGACAAAGGCCCCAACGGCGACAAAGGCCCAACTGGGGACAAAGGCCCCAGCGGGGGTGTCGTTGGAGCGACGGTTGTAACCGCGACCGCGTCGGGAAGCTCAGCAGCCACCGCTGTTTGCGCTGGCACTGAAGTGGCGATTGGCGGTGGTGGTAACACCACTGACACCGACCCGGACGATGACGACCTCACCCTCTCGGCACCGGTGTCTGGCACCCTCGCCGCTGGAAGCAGGCCGCTTGCCACCAATGGGCTGACGCCGACCGGCTGGCGTGCGCAGTATCCGGACGCGACCGGGGGAGGCAGCCCCACCACCACGACGGCCTACGCGATCTGCGTGCCGTCATCCTGATGTCTGCCTGATCGTTGGAGCAGTTGCTGGGTGGTTGCGCTTCGGGTTCAAGCCGAGGGGCAACCACCCAGCGCCGGCGATGCTGCTAGTCGACCGGGACGATCTCGCCCGAGGTGACCAGCTGCAGCGCCTGTTCGAAGCTGGGCGCGAAGACCTCGATCTCGACGCCCTCGTTCGGATAGGCGAGGTAGACGCTCTCCGGCTGTTCGCGACTGAAGTAGACGACGCCTCCGCGAGGCGCCTTCGCAAGCACGCCGTCGGGCTGACTTCCCTGTTCGCGCAGAACCGCGACCGGATCGGGCAGCCGGTAGCTGCCCACGGTCAGGAACGGCCTGGGATCGTCGACTTCCGCATCCCCAGTCAGGTAACGGACGAAGGTGCGATCCGCCGCCGGCCGGCTCAGCTCCAGCTCAGCTCCCGCCGGCGGACCGGCCCAGTAGATCGGCGTCTTCTCCTCAGACGCGACCTCGCGTAGTCCATCGACATCGACGATCGCGGCGGCCCCCGGGGAGGTGGGAGAGCCTTCATCGCTTCCGTTGTCGTCGTCGACGAGAACCCAGACGACCAGTCCGAGCGCGATCAGCATCGCCAGCCCGGCCGCTCGCAACACGTCCCGCCGCTTGGGCATGGTCGCTTCGCGGTTGCCTTTCGATCTCAGCCAGCGCATCTCGCCTCCTTGCAAGTCTTGGGGCTTGATGCTTCGACGGCCGCGGCGTCAACCCTGGTCTTCTTTCAGGGGTGGCGGTGATCCGATCTCGGCTAGCATCCCGCGCCGTCCAATCCAGAGGAGATAGCGACAGCGATGAGCGAGCAGAAGTACGAGCTGACCACCGACCAGGCCGAGCGCGAGGCGTCCGGCGCGCACAGCTACGGCCGCTACCTCGAGGAGTTCGAGGTCGGCGCCGTCTACAAGCACTGGCCGGCCAAGACCGTGACCGAGGCCGACGACCACCTCTTCTGCCTGATCACGATGAACCACCACCCGCTGCACCTCAACGACGTCTACGCCAGGGACTCGCAGCAGGGCCGCAACGTCGTCGTCGGCCCGCTCGTCTACTCGCTGGCGCTCGGGATGTCGGTCTCCGACGTCTCCGGCAAGGCGATCGCCAACCTCGCCACCGAAGAGCTGAGCCATCCCAACCCGGTCTTCCACGGCGACACCCTCTTCTGCGAGACCGAGGTGCTGGACGTCAAGCCGTCCTCTTCGAAGCCCGACCGCGGCGTCGTCAAGGTTCACACTCGCGTTCTCAACCAGGACGGGGTGCTGGTCGCCGAGTTCAAGCGGCTGGTCCTGGTGCCGCGGCGCGAGCCGGCCGAATAGTCGTTGATCCGCACCGCTGCAACAGACCGGCGAGGAGCCGGTTTCGCAATCCTATGGCCAAGGTAAAGGCTTGGCAGGCACTGTGTCGAAAGACCCGCAGGTGAAGACTCCAGAAGGCGTGTTCGAGCAGGCGCTGCGCATTGTGCGGCGCCGCAAATGGGTGTTCCTGCAGGCACTGATCGTGGTGCCGGCGCTGGCGCTCGTCTTCTCGCTCACCCAGGAGGACGAATACACGGCGACCGCAACGCTGCTCTTCCGCCCGGCGCCCGACGCGATCTCCGAAGACGAAACCGTGCTCGACCCGACCCGCGAGGCGGCGACCAACAGCGAGCTGGTCGGCCTGCCGATCGTCGCCGAGCGAGCCGCCAAAGAACTGGACAGCGTCAGCGCCGGGGAAATCCTCTCCAGCGTCACGGTCGAACCCAGCTCCGAAGCCGATACGGCCAAGATCGAAGCGACGACCGAGTCCCCGGGGCTCTCCGCCGAAATGGCCAACGCCTACGGCAAGGCCTACATCGACTTCCGGCGTCAGGCCGACCGCGCCCAGGTGCAGGACGCGATCGACGTCGCCGAGGCCGGGCTGGAAAGGCTCTCACCCGAAGAACAGGCCGGCAACGAGGGGGCGGCGCTGAACGAACAGCTCGACACCCTGAGGCTGACCCAGGCCCTGCAGACCGGCGGCGCCGAGCTGGTGCAGCCGGCGAATCCGCCCTCCAGCCGCTCCTCGCCGAAGCCGGTGCGCAACGTCGCACTCGGGATCGTCCTCGGCGCCCTGCTCGGCTTCGCCCTGGCTGCCCTGCTGGAGCGAATCGATCGCCGCGTGCGCTCGATCGACGAACTGGAGGAACTCTACGGCGTCCCGGTTCTGGCCCGGATTCCGCGCAGTCAGCGGCTCTCCAGGCGCAAACCGGAGGAGATCGGCCCGCAGACCCAGGAGGGTGAGGCGTTCCGGGTGCTGCGCACCAACCTGCGCTACTTCAACATCGACAGCGAGCTCCGCTCGATCCTCGTCACCAGCCCCGAGGCGGGCGACGGCAAGTCGACGGTCTCCAGGACCTTGGCGATGACGATGGCGGAGATGGGCGACGACGTCGTCTTCGTCGAAGGGGACTTGCGCAAAGGCGGCGAGCTGAAGGGGGTCACCGGCAAGCCCGCCGACGGACTCTCCAACGTCCTCGCGGGGACGCCGCTGGAAAAGGTGCTGATCAAGATGGAGGCGCCGTCGCGGGGAACGACCAGGTCCCGCGCGATGGCGGTGCTGCCGAGCGGAGCGGTGCCGCCCAATCCTTCCGAGCTGCTGGAGAGCGAGCAGATGCGGGAGCTCCTCCTGCGCCTGCAGGAGGAATTCCGCGTCGTCGTGCTCGACAGCCCGGCGCTCGGGGCGGTCAGCGATGCCCTCGCGCTCGTCTCGGAGGTCTCGGCGATCGTCGTCGTCGGCGGGCTCGGCAAAACGACTCGGGATGCAGCGCAGGAGCTGAGCAAGCAGTTCGCGCTGCTCGGCAAGAAGCCGATCGGCGTAATCGCCAACTTCACGGAGCCAGAGCGTGGCAAGTACTCGCACTATTACCGTTCCGACGTGGTCGGCAGCGGTACGCCGAGTACCTGATCCGGTCCGGGTCGCCGCGCTGGCGCTTGCCGTACTCGCGATCGAGGCCGTGCTCGCGCGCAGCCTCGTCGGCGAGGGCATCTCCCGCTTCGTGCTGCTGTTCGCCGGCGTTCTCGCGGTCGCCTTCGTCTTTCGCTTCCCCCTCGCGACGGCCCTCGTCTTCCTCGGCTTCACCGACTTCGTCTTCCACTCGACCTTCTTCTCCTACGAACTGGGGCCGCTCAGCATCCGTCCCCACGAGCTGGCCCTCGCCGGCTTGCTCGCACTCGCAGTGCTGCGCCCGCGACGGCAGTCCTGGGGCGGGGCGCCGGGCATCGCCCTCGCCGCCTTCCTCGCCCTGATCGCCGTTTCGGGGGCTGTGGCGCTGGCCGGCGCCAAGGCGCCCCTCACCGACGTCTTCAACTGGGGCCGCTCGTTCTTTCCGCTCACCCTCTTCTACGTGGTCGTGCGCCTCTTTCCGGCGCCCGAGCAGCGCCGCACGCTGCTCACCGGCGCCGCCGTGATCGCGGCCGTGGCCGGCCTGGTCGCCGTCCTCGTCTCGCTCGGCTGGGGCTTCGGCGACACCCTCAAAGGCGAGGGAACGCAGATCATCCGCGAGGAGGAAGGCCTGCCCGGCCTCCTGCGCGTGCGGCTGGCTGGGCTCTCGCTCGGCTACGGGCTGTTCTGGTACGCGGTGGTGCGGACGGCGGGCGCGCCCGCGGGGCGGCGGCTGGCCTGGGGCATGCTCTTGACCTCGCTCGCGGTGGCGATCGCCGTCAGCTTCAACCGCAACATGTGGATCGGCCTCTTCGTCGGGCTGCTGCTGATGATGGTCCTCGGCGGGCCGCTGGTGCGGGCCCGGCTGGCGACGGCGGTCGCGGTCGGCGTCGCCGGGGTGTTCCTGCTCGCCTCGATCGGCTCGACGACGGAGAGCCGGGTGCTGGACCCGGTCGTCAAACGCGGCGCCACCCTCTTCAACCCGCGCCAGGTCTCCAATGAGAGCTCGCTCACCGATCGCGAGCAGGAGACCCACATCGCCTGGACGACGGCGAAACAGAACCTCCTGCTCGGCGTCGGCCCAGGGGTTGAGTTCGGCGTCTCGAACCTCGAGTTCATCGGCCCCCACAGCGTCATCCTCGAACCGCAGCTGTTCCTCCACAACCAGTACCTCTACCTGCTGCTGATCGGCGGCGTGCCGGGGCTGGTCGCCTTCCTCCTCTTCCTCGGCATCCCGGTGGCGCGATCGTTCACGCGGTTGCCGCGGGACCCGGCGATCCTCGCCTGCGGCGTGGGGGTTGCGATGATCATGATCAGCTCGATCGTCGCCATCTACTTCTCGGTCGAGGACATGACCGCCGTGCTCGGCCTGCTCACCGGCGTGATCGCCGCCGACACGGAGACGCAGGCGGCGGACCGCCTGAAATCGGGCATCGGATGACGACGCCCGCGCAGAGCGGCCGGCGGCCGCGCCGCATCCTGCTCGTCATCAACCTGCTCTTCTGGGCCGGGGCGGAGACGCAGCTGCGGCACCTGGCGATCGGCCTGCGCAAGCTCGGTCACCAGGTGACCCTGCTCGCGGTCGCGGACATCACCTCGCACGTGGCCGATTTAAAGCAGGCGGGGGTCGAGCTGCGGACCCTCGGGGCCAGCAATCGCGCCGGCAAGCTCCGCGTCATGCCGGAGCTGGTTCGCGCCGCCCGCCGCGCCGACGTCGTCCACTGCACCGGCTGGGACGCGAGCCTCTGGGGCCGCCTCGCGGCGACGGCGGCGCGACGGCCGGTCGTGGTCACCGAGCACACCGCCGGCCGCGCCTTCCAGGTCAGCAGGTCCGGTGCCTCCCGCGAGCGCCTGATCGCCCTGCACAACCGCCTGCTCGACCGCTTCACCTACGCCACCGTTGTCGTCGCCGAGTCGCAGATCGGCCTGCTGCAAGCGGAGGGTGTGCGGGCCGAGTCGATCGTCCACATCCCCAACGCGGTGCCGCTCGGCGAGCTGCGCCAGCGCGCCGAGGCTGCTTCCCAGCGCGACGGGCTCGGAATCCCCCCCGAGGCGCGCGTGGTCGCGCAGGTCGCCCGCTTCGAGCCGCAGAAGGGCCAGCCGGTGACCCTGCGCGCCGTGGCCCGTCTGCGCGAGCGCCTCGGCGACGTCAGGCTCGTCTTCGCCGGCGCTGGCGGCGAGGAGGAGCGGGTGAAGCGCGAAGCGGCCGAGCTGGACGCGGACTGGGCGACCTTCCTCGGCAGCCGCGACGACGTCCCGGCGCTGCTGCGCATGGCCGACCTGGCGGTTCTCCCGTCGAGCGCCGAGGCGCTGCCGATGTCGCTGATCGAGGCGATGGCGGTCGGCACCCCGGTGGTCGCGACCGACGTCGGCGACGTCCGCTGGCTGCTGGAGACCGCCGGGGGCGGCATCTGCGTCGCGGCGGGAGACGAGGACGGCTTCGCCGAGGCCTGCGGACGGGTTCTGGGCGAGCCGGAGCTGCACGACCGGCTCGCCGCCGCCGGCGTGCGCGGGGCGGAGGAGTTCGACCTGCCGAGGATGGCCGAACGCTACGAGCGCGTCCTCGAAGCGGCGGTCGACGCCGCTCCGCTGCCGAGCTTCTTCGACGAGTCGGGCGCGGGATCGTGAGCGCAGCCGAGCGCCGGCCGCGGCGGGTGCTGCTGGCCTGCGACTTCTTCCTGCGCTACACCTCGATGCTGGCGGGCGGGATCGAGCGGGCCGGCGCCGAGGCGATGCTGCTCGGCCGCGACCATGATTTCGAGTTCGGCGGCAGGCCCGGCGCGGCGGCGGAGTTCGTCGCGGCCGCCACCTCGCCGGCACTGCGGCGCTGCGTCGTCAGCGGCCGGGTGCGGTCGCCGCGCGGGGCTCTCGACGCCGTGCGGGCGCGGCGCTCGGTGCGGCGCTTCGCGCCCGACTTCGTCCACCTGCAGGCCGGGATCGGCAACGATCCGCGCCTCGTATTCGCCGCCGGTGCCCGCCCACGCCGCTTCGCGCTGACGATCCACGACCCGGTCCGGCATCCGGGCGAAGACGTCTCGCGCAGCGCCACCGTCGGCAACCGGGCGCTGGTCCGGGCCGCCGGTCTGATCTTCGTCCACGCGGCGGCGCTGCGCGACGAGCTGCGGGATGCGATGAGGCCGCGGGCCCCGATCGTCGTCGTACCGCACGGGGTCGACCCGGGCGCGTCCGAGCCGTTGCCGGGGCGCCCGACGATCCTCTTCTTCGGCCGGATCGGCCCCTACAAGGGCATCGACGTGCTGCTCGACGCGATGCCCGAGGTCTGGGGCAGGCTGCCCGAGGCGGAGCTGACGATCGCCGGCGAGGGCGAGCTGGAGGACCACCCCGCGCTGGCCGACCCGCGGATCACGGTCCGTGCCGAGCACGTGCCCGAGGCCGCGGTCGCCGGCCTCTTCGGCGCCGCGCGCTGCGTCGCGCTCCCCTACCGGCAGGCGAGCCAGAGCGGGGTCGGCTCGCTGGCGAAGCGCTTCGGGCGCCCGCTCGTGGTCAGCTCGGTCGGCGGCCTGCCGGAGCTCGTCGCCGACGGCTCCGGCCTCGAGGTGCCGCCGGGGGACCCGCGGGCGCTGGCCGACGCCCTCGTCTCCGTCCTCGACGATCCCCGGCTTGCCGAGAGCCTCGGTCGCGCCGGCGCCGCCACCGCCAATACTGGCGCCGACTGGCGCCAGGTGGGGGAGATGACGCTGCGCGCCTACGAGGAGCATCTGCCGGCGAGCGCCGTGGAAGGCTAGGCGACAGATGCTCTTCCGCAACACCCTTGCCCAGTCCGGCGGCCAGATCGTCGGCTACGTCTTCAGCTTCCTCCTGGCGCCGCTGATGATCTCGCGGCTCGGCCTCGATGCCTTCGGCGTCTGGGCGGTGACCGGGGCCTTCGCCACCTACGCCGGCCTGCTCGACCTCGGCGTCGGGCGCTCGCTGGCGCGCTTCATCGCCGTCTACGACGCCGGCGACGAAGAGCGGCGGATCGAGGAATGCATCGGCCTCGGCCTGATCGTGACCCTGGTCGTCGCGATCGGGGTCGGGGCGGTCGCCGTCCTCGTCGCTCCCTTCGTCAGCGACCAGCTCGGCGTCCTCGACGCCGGCGAGATGCGGATCGTGCTGCTCGCCTCGGTCGCGATCTGGACCGTCAACGGTCTCGACGGGGTGCTGACCGGCGTCGGGATCGGGCTGCGGCGGATGGTGCCGCCCAACGTCGCGACGATGGTCGGCTCGTCGATCAACTTCGCCTTCAGCGTCGCCGCCCTCCTCGCCAGCACCAGCCTGGTCGTCTACGCCCTCGCCAACGCCGCCGCCGGCGCCGTCGCCCTGGTCCCCGCCTTCGCCTCGATGCACTACGTCTGGCGTTCGCCCTACGCCGCCCTTCCCTCGCGCGAGCTGGTGAAGGAGGTGCTGGTATTCAGCACGAAGAACCAGATCGGATGGCTGGCCGACCTGATCAACTTCCAGACCGACAAAGTGATCATCGCCCTGATGGTCGACATCCGGGCGGCCGCCGTCTATGAGATCGCCTCGCGGGTCGTCTTCTCGGTGCGCAGCATGGCGGTCCTCAGCGTCTCGGCGATGATCCCGACCGCCGCCGCCAGGATCGTCGAGGAGGGGCGCCGGGTGATCCGGGAGATGTACCGTCGCTACACGCTGCGCACCTGCGCGGTCGCCTTCCCGCTCTTCACCGTGACCTCGGTGACGGCGCCGTTCCTGCTGATCGCCTGGCTGAATACCGCTCCGGGCGACTCGGAGCTGCTCGTCCCCTTCCTCACCCTCGCCTACTTCATCAACGTCACCACCGCGGTCGGGACGACGATCGCGATCGGCGCCGGCCATCCTGGCGTGGCCTCGGCCAACTCGGTCCTGATCGCGGTGCTGAACGTGGCTCTCACCGTCGCCTTGGCGCCGTTTTTCGGGCTCTGGGGCGTGGTCGCCGGGACGTTCACGGCGGTGACGGTCGGCAGCCTGATCTTCAACGCCCGCTTCCTGCGGCTGTTCAGGCTGCCGAGGAGCGACCTCGCCGGCGCGGTGGTACCGGCCGGCGCCCTGGCGCTCGGGCTCGGCATCCCGCCGGCGGCGCTGGCGCTGGCGGTCGGGGTGCCGCCCGACCGCGCCACCGCGATCCTCTGGCTGACGGTCTCCTTCGTCATCTACGCGGTCCCCTACTGGCTGATCGCCACCCGCGCCGGCTTCCTGCCGCGCCAGCTCGAGTTCCCGCCCCTGCGGCGGCGGGACGAGTCGATCGCGAGCGCCGCATGAGCGGCGTCCCGCGGAACGGCATCCGGGTCAGCGTCATCACCGCCGCTTACCAGCGGGCCGGTACCCTGCCGCGGCTCTACGAGAGCCTGCAGCGGCAGACGGCGCGGGACTTCGAGTGGGTCGTCGTCGACGATGGCTCCTCGGACGGGACCGGCGAGCTGATCCGCTCCTGGCAGGAGACGGCCGGCTTTCCGATCGACTACAGCTGGCAGCGGAACCAGGGCAAGCACGCGGCGATCAATCGGGCGGTGGAGCGCTCCCGGGGCGAGTTCTGCGCGATGATCGACTCCGATGACTGGTACGCGCCGGAGGCGCTGGAGCGGATGATCGCCCGCTGGGAGTCGATCCCGGCGGCCCGCCGCGAAGAGTTCTCCGACGTCGAGGGCCTGCGCATCGACGAGCAGGGCGAGCTGATCTGCGACGTCTACCCGAGCGACGTCTTCGACACCGACGCCTTCGAGCTCGAGGCCCTGCACGGGGTCGAGGGGGACAAGATCGGCATGTTCCGGCGCGACGTCCTGCTCGAGTTCCCCTTCCCGGAGGACCTCGGCTGGCACGTCACCCCGGCCCTGGTCTGGAACCGGATCGCGGCTCGCTACGGCACCCGCTGCGTCAACGAGATCTGGGCCTACACCGATTACCGGCCCGGCGGCCTCACCGACCGCGAGACCGAGCTGCGGCTTCGCTTCCCCGAGGCCCAGCTCCTCTACTGGAGCGAGTTCGCGGCGATGCCGAGGCGGATGCGGCCGAAGGCGAAGCTGCGAGCGCACGCCAACCGCGTGCGCTACTCGCTGCTGACCGGGGCCGGCCTGCGGGCGCAGCTCGCCAGCTCGCCCGACCGGCGCTGGACGGTGGCGGCGCTGCCGGCGGGCCTGGCGCTCTACCTGCGCGACCGCCGCTGGCTGGCCCGCAACGAACGAGAGAGGAGCGATGCGAATGGCGGTTGACGGCGTGCGTGCGGTTGTCCTCACCCATGGCACCGGCGGCGATTACGAGCCGCTGCTGGAGTCGCTGCTGGCCGAAGGGATGGCGCCGGACGGGATCCTGCTCGTCCACAACCCGAGCACCCGCGGCGAGCCGGCGCCGGAGCCGGCCGTGGGCTGCGAGGTGCTGAGCGCCAGCCACAACCTCGGCTACGCGATCGGGATGAACCGCGGCATCGAGCGCCAGCTCGAGCGCGGCTGCGAGTTCGTCTTCGTGCTCACCCACGACGCCCGCCTGCGCGAGGGCGCCCTGCAGGCGTTGGTGACGGCGGCGCGGCGGAACCCCGAATACGGGGTGCTCGGCCCGGCCTTGATCCTGGCCGGCACCGAGATTCCCTTCTCGCACGGCGGGATCACGCTCGCCAACGGCGCCGTCGAGCACATCCACGAGCGGCCCGAGACCGACGCCGAGATCCTGCCCTGCGACTGGATCGACGGCGGCACGATGCTATTTCGCGCCGATCTGCTGGAGCGGATCGGCGGCTTCGACGAGCAGTTCTGGCTCTACGCCGAGGACGCCGAGATCTGCCTGCGGGCGACGCGGTCCGGTTCCCGCGTCGGCGTGCTCCTGAACGCCCACGCGGACCAGGCGCCCGGCGGGGCGAAACGTCCCGCCGCCTGGTCGTACCTGATGGCCCGCAACGGCGCCGCCTACGCCTACCGCTCCAAGGGGGTTCGCGGCCTGTCCCTGGCGATCGGCCGCACCCTGCGGGAGACGGCGTTGAACCTGGCCCGGGCGCTCGCCCGGCGGCTGCGCCTGCGAGACGGGCCGGCGATCGAACCGTGGTCGCTCGCCGTCGGGTCGGGACGCGGGGTGCTCGACCTCCTGCGCCGGCGCTGGGGGCCGCCACCGTCCCTCCCGGGCGGGGGCGACATCCAGAACGTCGCCGAGTAGCGTGCCGGCCGAACGTCCCCACGTGCTGCAGCTCGGCCCCGACATGCGTGGCGGGATGACCGAGATGATCATGGGCCTGCTGCGCTCGCCGCTGGCGGATCTCTACGAGCTGGAAATGGTCGCCACCCACCGCGGCCCGGACCCGATCGGGCGGCGCCTGCTGATCTTCGCCGCGGCGCTCTGGCGGCTGACCGTCTGGAGCCTGCGCGGCAGGGGCCGGATCGCGCACGTGCACGTGACCGTGCGGGGGAGCATGTACCGCAAGGCGGTCTGCGTCCACCTGGCCAAGCTGCTGCGCCGGCGGGTGATCCTGCACGTGCACTCGGGCCCGGGCGACATCGCCGCCTTCCGCGCCCGCCTCGGCGCCGCCGGCGCCGCGCTCTTTCGCTCGACGCTGCGGCGCTCGGACGCCGTCCTCGCGGTCTCGGCCGCGAGCGCGACGGCGCTGGAAGCGGCCTACCCGGTCACCGGTGTCGCCGTCGTCCCCAACGCCGCCCCGACCGGGATCGCCGAGCGGCCGCCGCGGCCGGCCGAGCGGCTGCCGCTGGTCGTCTACCTCGGCGGCTTCGAGAACCCGGTCAAGGGAGGCGAGACGATGCTGGCGGCGCTGCGGCTGCCGGCGATGGCGGAGCTGCGCGTCACCATGGCGGGCCCGGGCGAGCTGCCCGAAGCGGGGGAGGCGCTGGTGAGCGGTCGCGAGAAGGTCGAGTGGCGCGGCTGGCTCGAGACGGAGGACCGCGACGCGCTGATGCGGGAAGCTGACGTTTTCGTCCTTCCCTCGACCTCGGAGGGCCTGCCCCTGGCGGTGCTGGAGGCGATGGCGTTCGGCATCGCGATCGTCGCCACCGAAGTCGGCGGCGTCCCCGACGTCCTCGGCGACGAGCGCGACGCCCTCCTGGTCGAGCCGGGCGATGCCGAGGGGCTGGCGGCGGCGATCGCCCGGCTCGCCGCCGACGCCGGTCTGCGCGAGCGCTTGGGGGACGCCGCTCGCGAGCGAGCCCGCCGCCTCAACGCCGAGGAAGTGACGGGGCGGCTCGCCGAGCTCTACGAGCGTCTGCTGGCGCCGGCCGCGCCCTAGCTCTGGCGCCAGCTCGGCGGCAGGTTCTTCTCGATCTCGATGCCGGTGAAGGGCGCCGTCGTCCGTGGGCCGTGCTCGCGTGCCCAGGCGCACATCCTGCCGACCCCCTCGGGCAGCGGGACGGGGTCGCGCTCGCCGAAGACCCCGGTCAGCTTCGAGTGGTCCGAGAAGGCGTGCAGGACCTCTTTGCGAGCGTCGTGGTGGACGACCGGGTGGTCGGGGGCGCCCATCTCCTCGCGGACCAGGTTGGCGAGGTCGTTGACCGACCAGGGCTGGTCGGCGCCGACGTTGAAGATCTCGCCGCGGGCGCCGTCGGTGTCGGGAGCGGCCGCGATCGGCTCGATCACGTCGGAGACGTAGCTGAAGGCCCGGGTCTGGCTGCCATCGCCGAAGATCGAGAGCGGCTCGCCGCGCATGATCTGGTTGATGAAGATGCCGAGCACGTTGCGGTAGCGGTCGCCGATGTTCTGCAGCTCGCCGTAGACGTTGTGGGGGCGGAAGATCACGTAGTCGAGGTCGAACATCTCCTTCGAGCACTGCAGCTCCAGCTCGACCGCGCGCTTGGCGATTCCGTAGGAGTCCTCGGGCTGGGGCGTCATCTCCTCGGTCATCGGCGTCTGCTCGGAGCCGTAGACGGCGATCGAGGAGGTGAAGACGAAGCACTCGACGCCGTGATTGACGGCGGCGTTGATCAGCGTCACCGAGCCGATCACGTTGTTGTCGTAGTTGAAGCGCTTGATGAAGTGGCTGAGGCCCTCGGCGGCGTAGGCGGCGAGGTGGTAGACGCGGTCGAAGCGCTCCGCCGCGAAGAGGCGGTCGACCGTCTCGGCGTCGCCGACCGAGGCCTGGACGAAGCGGGCCTCCGCCGGCACGTTGGACTCGAAGCCGCCGCTGAGGTCGTCGAGCGCGACCACCTCGTCGCCGCGGTCGAGCAGCTGTCGCACCAGGTGCGCCCCCATGAATCCGGCCCCGCCGGTGACCAGGCTCCTCGGCATGGCGCGCGATGCTACTAACCTCTGCGGGGACTTTCCCGGGTTCTCCTCCTAGACTCCCCGCCGTGCGCGACCGGCGACTGCGGAACCGCTCCGGGGGAGCGGCGTTCCTCTGCTACCACTCGATCGCCCCCCGGGGCCCCCGCTATCTGACGATCTCCGCGGAGCTGTTCGAGCGCCAGCTGGCGCTGCTGCAGCGGCGGGGCCTGCGCTCCGGCGACCTCGGGACGTTGGCCGAGATCGCGGCCGGGAGGCCCGCCCCCAAGAGCGTCTTCCTCACCTTCGACGACGGCTTCCGCGACAACTTCGAGACCGCCCTGCCGCTGCTGCGCGAGTACGGCTTCGGCGCCTTCGTCTTCGTGCTGCCGCCGCTGCTCGACCGCGGCGACGCCCTCGAGTGGCCCGAGGTGAGCGACGACCGGGCCCGTTACCCGGAGACGATGCGATCGGTCGACTGGTCGATGCTGGAGCGGATGAAGGAGGGGGGCTTCGAGGTCGGCAGCCACGGCCTCACCCACGCCCACCTGCCCGAGCTCGACGACGAGGAGCTGCGCGAGGAGCTGTCGCGGTCGCGGGCGGCGATCGCGGAGCGATTGGGAAGCTGCGACACGCTCGCCTACCCGTTCGGCGAGTGGAGCCCCCGCGTGGCGGCCGCCGCCGCCGAGTGCGGCTACCGGTTCGCCTTCAGCCTGCCCTCCAGCCAGGGTCAGCGAGGGGCGACGCCGCACACGATCCCGCGCGTGAACGTCGACTACCGCGACGAGGAGCGGCGCTTCGCGGCGAAGCTATCGCCGCTTGGCCGCCGCGTCTTCCTCTCGAGCGCGGTGGGGGCGCTCAGGGGGCGGCGAGGTTGAGCGACTCGACCTCGTCGGTGGCGTTGAAGTAGGCGCAGTCCGAGCCGCCGAACACCCACAGCTCGTCGCCGACCAGCGCCACCCCGTGCCCGTGGCGGGGCGTTCGCAGATCGGGCAGGCGCGTCCACTTGCCGCTGGCCGGGTCGAGCTCCTGGACCGCGCCGGTGACGGTGCCGGCCTCATCATCGCCGCCGCCGACCGCGATTGGCCTGCCGTTCCAGGCGACCGCCTCCAGCCCGCCGCTGGGAACGGGCAGCGGCGCGAGACGCTCCCACCGCTGCGTCCGCGGGTCGTAGCGCTCGGCGACGGCGGTGGCGAAGGAGTCCGGAGTCCGCCCTCCGAGGACGTAGAGCTTGCCGCCGGCAACCGCCCCGCCGACGTGCTCGCGCCTGCTCGGCATCTCGGGCAGGCGCGACCAGCGGCGGGTGCCAAAGTCGAATGCAAACGCATCGTCCTGGGCGACGCTGTTGACGGCCCCGCCGGCGACGAGGAGGCGATCGCCGATCACGCCGACGGCAGCGGCGGCGCGGGGCGCCGGCATGTCGGGCATTCGTGACCAGCGATCGGTCTGCGGGTCGTAGCGGTAGAACCGCTTGCTCGTGTTGGCGTCGAGTCGCCGGCCGTAGCCGCTGAGGACATAGAGATCCCCCCGGTAGGCGGCGAGCCCGATGTGGTTGAGCGCTTTAGGTAGCGGCGCCAGTTCCTCGTAGAGGCCGGTTCGCGGGTCGAAGCGGGTCAGGCGATCGCTCGCAATGACCATGGGATGGCCGTTCTCGACCGGTTCGATCCCGGTCGCACCGCCGGCCAGGTAGACCTTGCCGCCGATCGTGGCGGCGCGCGGCTCGTCGCGGTCGAAGGTCAGGCTCGGGCCCTCCTTCCACGGTGAGGCGAGGTTGGTCGCCGGCTCGCATTCGCCGAGGTCGAAGCCGGCGGCCTCCTTGAGGTCCTTCTCCAGGCCGCTCTCGGTCAGCGCGATCGCCGGCAGCGCCACCAGCACGGCGACGACGAGAGCGATCGGCAGCAGCAGCCAGCCCCGCATCAGGCGCTTCCTCCCTGGCCGGGCGGATCGAGGAAACCGGCCAGGCGATCGACCTCGACGCCGGCGGGCCGCAGGGCGCGCAGCAGCCGTTCGGCAACCGCGCGCCAGGTCAGCAGCGCCGCGTGCTCGGCGGCACGATCGCCGAGGCGGCGCGCCGTCTCCGGATCGGACAGCTCCAGCATCGCCTCCCGCAGCGCCCCCGGGTCGGCGGGGTCGACGACGCGGCCGCCCTCCCCGACCGCGTCCCGCGCCCCGCCGACGGTGGTGCCGATGCTGGGGAGGCCGGCGGCACCGGCGTCGGCGTAGGCGATTCCGAAGGGCTCGTGGGTGGAGGGCATCAGGAAGCAGGTTGCGCGGCGCAGGAGCGCACCATAGCTGCGCTGGCCCTCGGCGGAGCCGAGCGGGAGGACGCCGTGGCCGTGAATGCCGGGCGCGTCGACGGCGGGATGCCGCCCGACCAGGTCCAGCGTCGCCTCCGGATGACGCTCGCGGACCGCGGCGAAGGCGTCGACGACGGCAGCCCCTCGCTTGCGCTCCCAGTCGACGCCGACGAAGAGGAAGCGCGGCACGGCCCAGTCGCGCTCCGTCCACGGCACCTCGATGTTGCGGCCGACGCCGACGACGTGCACCTTCGAGGCCGGGATCCCGTAGTCCTCGCGGACCGATTCGGCCGCCCAGGAGCTGGCCACACAGGCGGCGCGGCTGCGCTCGAAGATCCGTCGCTGCCGGCCGCGCCAGCGCTCGGCGGCGGCGGGGCTCAGCTCGCCGTAGGGCGGTTCCCCCTGACACACGGCCTGGGCCACCGTCATGTCGTCGAAGGTGACGAAAGGAACGTCGCCGCGCAGCAGGAAGCTGCTGTCGAGGGTGACGATGCCGTCCAGCTCCCCCGCCCGGCGCAGCCCTCTCCTCGCGGTCGCGCCGAAGACCGCGGCAAAGGCGCGGCTTGCCGCCTGGTCGGCCCACGACATCCCGACCGCGCTGGCGATCCGATCCGCCCCGCGCGGCTCGGCGCTGACCGGCACGACCTCGCACCCCGCTTCCTCGAAGCCCCGGGTGAGACGGGCCGGGACGCCGGACCAGGAGGAGGGATCGGACGGATCTCCCTGCTGGGTGAGCGCGATACGGGTCAAGGCGCCGGTTCCTCGCTCGAGATCACGGGCGGATGATTGCCGACTTCGCGGTTCGGCGCGAGTCGATCAGCCCGGCAGGACCGCGCTCATGCTGCGGCCGAGGCGCACCGCGTCGAGGCGGATCTCGGAAGTGCCGGGAATCTCGTCGCCGTTGCGGTAGAGGCCGCTCTTGATGTAGGCGTGGTCAGCGTCGGACGGGATCAGGCTGACGCCGTCGGCGGCGTCGATCAGGTTCCCGTTCAGGTAGACCTCGTAGAGGCCGGCGCCCCTGCTCGAGGTTCTGAGGTGGACGACCACGTCGTGCCAGCGCCGCTCGGCGACGGGGGAGAGGAAGCGGTCGCCGTCCATTCCCTCGCCGTGCGACCAGAGACCGCGCCCGCCGCTCTCGCCGTCGTCGCCCTCGTAGTCCCAGAGCTGCAGGCCGAAGTAGGGGCTGCCTTCGTCGTCGCCCTTGAACTGCATGATCAGGTTGTGGGCGCCCGGCTTTCCGTAGGTCATCGACTGGATGTAGAAGGAGAACGAGTACCAGTACTCGTCGCCCTCGTAGAAGCGGATCGCGTTGTTGACGCTGCCGCCTCCGTTGCCGCCGAGGATCAGCTCGGAGCGGTGCTGGCTTCCGCTCAGCATGAACCTGCCCGACCAGGAGCCGTTGCGGACGGCGTCGTTCGCCACGGCGGGGATGACTTCGCCGACCCCGGCCGTGTTCCAGTTGTAGAGGCCGTTCTCGAAGCCGGCGTCGAGCACCAGGTCGCTGGAGCTGGTGTCGGCCTGCGGCGCACGCGGCCGGCTGACGGCGTCGTTGTTGGACAGGCCCACGCCGCGGTTGGCGCGGCGGATCCTGCGGGCGCGGGCGCGCCGTCGCCGCTGCGCCTGTCTGCGGTGCGCCCGGCTGCGGTTCCCCTCACCGCGCTGCTGGCTGCCCTTGGCGTTCGCTCGCTCCTGCGAGGCGGTCGCCCCGGGCTTGGCGGGGGCGGCGGCAGCGGGCGCGGCGAGGAGCGCCAGCGCCCCGGCGGCGCACGCCGCAACCAGGGCGAGGCGGTGGACCAGCGGGTTCTTTGCGGTGGAGAGGCTCACCCTCCAGTGCTCGACCCGTCCCCGCGGGAGCGCCAGCTGTCAAGGGCATACTGGACGGATGTTCGAGGGCAGGAGCCCGCTCAAACGGCTTGGAAAAGCCAAAAGCAGCCCAGGAGCCTCTTTTGGCAAGCCAGATTTTGCGGTGCCTAGCCGATGGCGACGCTGCCCTGCGTCTTGCCGAGGCGGGCCGCGTCGAGACGGATCTCGGAGGTGCCGGGAATCCTGCCGCCGTTGCGGTAGATCCCGTCCTTGATGTAGGCGTGGGTGGCTTCCGGCGGGATCATGCTGACGTTGTTGCGGGAGTCGACCAGCTGGCCGTTCAGGTAGACGCGGTAGAAGCCTGCTCCCTGCTTGGAGGCCTTGAAGTGGATCGCCACGTCGTGCCAGCGCTGGTGGGCGACGGGGGAGAGGTAGCGGTCGCCGCCCATGCCGACCCCGTGCGACCAGAGCCCGCGGCCGCCGCTGCGACCGTCGTCGCCGGCGTAGTCCCAGAGCTGCAGGCCGAAGTAGGGGCTGCCGCCGTCGGTGCCCTTGAACTGCATGATCAGGTTGTGGGCCCCGGGCTTGCCATAGACCATCGACTGGATGTAGAAGGAGAAGCCGTACCAGTATTCGTCGCCCTCGCGGAAGCGGACGGTGTCGGTCGTGCTGCTGGTGCCGGTCCCGCCGAGGATCACCTCGGAGCGGTTCTGGGAGCTGCTGAGGACGAACTTCCCCGAGCGGGTGCCAGTGCGGACGATGTCGCCGACCGTCGTCGGCACGACTTCGCCGACGCCGCCGATGTTCCAGTTGAGCAGGCCGTTCTCGAAGCCGGCCTCCAGCAGCGCAGGCTCGGGCGTGGGGGCAGGGGTCGGGGCCGGCTCGGGCTCGGGCTCCGGCTCGGGCTCCGGTGCCGGTTCGGGCGCTGGCTCCGGCACCGGTGCGGGCTCGGGTTCCGGAGCCGGTTCGGGCGCGGGTTCCGGAGCCGGCTCGGGAACCGGGATTGGCTCGGGTTCGGGGGCCGGCTTCGTCTTGCCGCGACCCCTGCCGTTGCCGCGGACGAAGAGCACGTCACGGCTCCTGGCCACGCGGCCGCTGGCCAGCCGCGCCCTGACGGCGAGCCGGTGCGGGCCGGGGCCGAGCGCGGAGGTGTCGAGATAGCCGCTCGGGCCGAACTGCCAGCGGGGCGACCGATCGACCCAGCGGCGGCGATCGTCGACGTAGAAGGCGACGCTCCTCGCCGAGCGCGGTGCCTCGACGGCGAACCGTGCCGCGTCGGACCCGGCGGCGTCCGGCGCGACGATTCTGAGCTCGGCTCGCGCCTCGGCGGTCGTGGCGACCGCGAGGAGGAGGGCAAGGACGAGCGCCAGCGCGCTCAGTCGAAGGTCGGGGCGCGGGAGGCATTGGACGAGGTCGTTCATGCGGTCCTCGTCGTCGTGGTCCGGGCCTAGGGCGAGCGCCCTTACTCAGCTCTGGACGTATGTCTGTGACGCCGCCGCGAGATGCGGCAAGCTCCGCAAGCGCGCTTGCAGGCCCGCGGCTGGCCTGAGGCGGACTACCCGGCGTCGGCGTACAGCATCAGCGAATCGGCGAGGAACTTCGTCGCCCAATTCGGGTACTGCAGGGGGGCGTAACGGCCCCAGATCGGGAAGCTCCCGGCCAACGCGCCGCGGAGGTCGGCCGAGCCGCGGCGCTGCTGGTGGGCCGCTCCCTGCTCGACCGCGCGCAGCCCCGCCTCGCGGAAACGCCCCTCGCCGGTCAGCGCGTGCAGGCGCAGCCAGACCCCGCCGAGCTGCACGGTTCCGGTCAGGCAGGCGTGCCTGGCGGCGGGGCGCCAGCCCCGCTCGTAGTTGGCGACCAGCAGCGGCAGCTCCTCGAGCTTGCGGATCAGCGGCTCCGAGCCGCGCACGGCCGCCTCCAGCCACTCCGCGCGGCCGAGCAGGGCGTGGCTCTCGAGCAGCCCGCGCAGCGTGTAGGCGAGCCCGTGCGTGCTCGGGGTGCCGCCGGGTTTGAAGGCGCAGTTGCGGAACCAGCCGTCGGCGTCCTGCTGGGCGCAGACCCAGTCCAGCTGGCGAGCCGCCGCCTCGATCGCCGCATCGGAGCCGGAGTGCAGTCCCCAGCGCACCATCGCCCAGGCGACCCTGGAGTTGTAGGTGTGCGGGATCGCGGCGTACTCCGCATCGGGGTCCCAGGTCCCGTCCGGCTCCATCCTCGACACCAGGAAGTCGCCGGCCCGCTCGGCGGCGGCGGCGCAGTCCTCGTGGCCCCGCTCCAGCAGGTCGACCCAGCCGTGCAGCACCTGGCCGGTGTTGAAGACGATCGAGCGCCGGGGCGAGGTCTCGACGTGCCCCTCCATGATGCCGCCGTCGGCCTCCTGCACCTCTGCCTCCCACGCGCCCATCTCGAGGGCGCGCGCCTCCAGGTCTGGCCGGCCGCCGGCCCGCTCGCCGTACCGCAGCAGGGTTCCGAGCACGTAGCCGGTCGTCTCCGGATAGGCGGGCAGCCAGCCGTGCAGCAGCGAGTAGCCCTTCGACGAGCCGCGGCGGCCGGTCACGTCGTGGCTGCGGCAGAGCCACTCGATGCAGAGGTCCAGCGCGCCGGCCTGCACGGGTGGCGCGGGGCGGCGGCGGATGCGCTCGCTCGCGTAGCGCCCCGCATCGCGCGGGACCAGCCCCATGAGCGCCGAGCGAGCCATGGCGCGGAACCCTACCGTCGGCCGCGGGCAGCGAACGGCGGTAGCCTGCCCGGCCTGTGCGCGACGCCAGCCACACCGCTGCCGGGATCGAGGGCGACAGGGCGCTCGTCCTCGGCTGCGCGATCGACCGCTGCGACATGGCGCAGACCGTGGCCAGGTGCGAGGCGGCGATCGAGCGGGGCCGCTTCGTCCAGCAGGTCTCGATAAACGCGGCGAAGCTCGTCGCGATGCGGGAGGACCCGGAGCTGCGGGCGGCGATCGAGCGGTGCGAGCTGGTCAACGCAGACGGCCAGTCGGTCGTCTGGGCCTCGCGTCTGCTGGGCGATCCGCTGCCGGAGCGGGTCGCCGGGATCGACCTCATGCACGAGCTGCTGGCCCTGGCCGCCCGCCGCGGCTACGGGGTCTACATCCTCGGCGCCCGGGACGAGGTTTTGGAGACGGCGGTTGAGCGCCTGCGGGCCCAGTTCCCCGGCCTCAGAATCGCCGGCTACCGAAACGGCTACTTCGACGAAGGGGAGAGCGCCGCGATCGCCGCCGAGATCGGCGCCTCGGGGGCCGAGATCCTCTTCGTCGCGATCAGCTCCCCGCGTAAGGAGCGCTGGCTGGGCGAGCACGGGCGGACGCTCGGGGTCCACTTCGCGATGGGCGTCGGTGGCTCGATCGACGTCGTGGCGGGGGTTACCCGCCGGGCGCCGCGAATCTGGCAGCGGCTGGGCCTGGAGTGGCTCTACCGGCTGCTGCAGGAGCCGCGGCGGATGCTGCACCGCTACCTGGTCTCCAACCTGCGCTTCCTGGCGATGGTCGCCGCTGCGTTCGGCCGGCGCCTGCTGGGCAGGCCCGAAGCTGGAACAGGTTCTCAGTAGGCGCCGCGCCCGGAGACGACCGCGGGCAGCGTCGCGAGGAGGATCTCGATGTCCCGCGCCAGCGACCAGCCGGCGACGTACTGGTAGTCGAAGCGGATCATCTCCTGGAAGGGGCTCTGCGAGCGGCCGTAGACCTGCCAGGGGCCGGTCAGCCCCGGCCGCAGCTCGAGCCGGCGCAGGTGCCAGTCTTTCTCCAGGGCGGCGGTCTCCGGGAAGATCAGCGGCCGCGGCCCGACCAGGCTCATCTCGCCCTTGAGGACGTTGAAGAGCTGTGGCAGCTCGTCCAGCGAGGAGCGGCGCAGGAACTGCCCGACCCTGGTCACCCGGGGGTCGCGGCGGATCTTGAACATGACGCCGTCGTCGGCTTCGTTGAGGGCCGCGATCTCCGCCTTGCGCTGCTCGGCGTCGACGTACATCGAGCGGAACTTGATCAGATGGAAGCTGGTGTTGTCGCGGCCGGCGCGCCGCTGGCGGAAGAAGACCGGGCCGCGCGACTCGAGCTTGATCGCGATCGCGATCGCGATCATCATCGGCGACAGGAGCGCGATCAGCAGCGTCGATCCGAGCACGTCGAGCAGCCGCTTGGCGGCCAGCGATGCGGAGGTGAGAACGGGCGAGCCGATCGACAGCAGCGGCAGTCCGCCGACCTGGTCGAGGGCGCGGACGCCGTCGAGGAACTCGAACAGCCGCGGCACCACGTCGACCGAGACGCCGGCGTCGCGGCAGGCGCGGATCGACTCCAGCAGCTGCTCGTGGCTGGCGCGGGAGAAGGCGATGATCACGCGGTCGATCTGCTGTGCCTCGATCACCGCGTCGAGGTCCTCGAAGCGGCCCAGCCAGGGCAGGTCGGGGCTGCCCACGTCATGGACGTCGTCGTCGACGATGCCGACCGGGACGAGCCCGAACTGGGAGTTGTTGCGGAGCTTGCCGACGACCTGTCCGGCGACCAGGCCGGAGCCGAGGATCAGCGTACGCTGGCGCAGGTCGGGAGCCCGGTGCAGACCGGCCCGCGCGACGGTGCGGGCGATTCCGGTCAGGCCGGCGATGCCGGTGACGGTGAGGAAGGTGAGCACCACCTCGCTGTGCAGCGGCAGCAGCGCGGCGATCCCGAAGAGGGGCCAGGTGATCAGCAGGACCGCGACGAAGCCGCGCGGGACCTCGGTCACCGCCGAGGCCCAGGTGGCGAGCTGGTCGCTGCGGTAGAGGCCGATGCTGAAGGCGGCGAGGGGCCACAGCAGGGTGGCGCAGACGACGAAGGCCAGGCCCGCCCAGGAGACCTGCCCGAGCGCGGCGGCGGCAGCGGCAGCGGCGCCGCAGGCGGCGATGGAGTCGGCCGCGAAGAGCATCCGGGCCAGGACGATGCCGCGGCGACGGGCGCGCCCGCTCGTATCGCGCGGCTGAGAGACCTCGACGTCCTGGGCCTCCAAGGCGGGGCCGTGCGGCTGGTGGGTGGCGGTCGAACTCTCCATTTTGGCTAAGTCGGGGGCGTGTCTTTCGGTCGGCAGGGGCGGTCGAGGCTCAAGCTCATTGGGGGGCTGGTTGTGGAGCTTGCGTGCCGCTCTTCCTTGAAACACAGGTCGGCGGGCGATGGCTCACTTTGAGACGCGCGTTTTCTGGGCCCGGATCGCCATGGGGGCGGGGGGTCTTACGCGGCGCCACTGAAAAATAGAGGGCAAGTGGGGAAAACTCCATGGCAGTCAACAAATCGACAACAAAGTTTGCCGCGCTGAAGCCGGCAACGCGCCTTGCAGAGCGAAGATCGTTGACCCCCTTAAACGAATATTCGAAGTTTTTGTAAGGCCTTGGCGGAAGGGGGGCCTAGTGGGCCTCGTCGGATGCGTGCGCGGGCGGGCGCGACTCCTCCGCCAGCGAGGTGATCTCGAGCGGGCCATGGGCCGCGGCTTCGAGGACCTCGGTCGCCTCCTCGGCGGAACGGGCGTAGAGCTCGACCAGCATGTGGACAACGATGCGCTCCTCGTCGTGCTTGTGAAAACGGACATGGGCAAAGAACTCGCGCACGCCCGCCTCACCGAAGGCGCCATAGGCCAGCAGCTCCGCCGCTTCTGGGCCTGCACAGCTCTCTACCCGGTCCTGGTCGACCGTAACGGTGCAGGAGGCGACCCAGGGGGTGCCGGCGACCATCCGCTCCCAGCGGTCCTCGATCGGCACCACCCGATCGTCCTGGAAGGTCAGGTGGGGCTGGTCGTGCATGCAGTTGAGGCACTGGACGACCGATTCCTGCACCTCGTCGATCCCTTCGGCGAGCATGCCGCTCTCCGGGTCGACGCGGCGGATCGCGTCGTAGTGGATCTGGATCTCGAGGTTCTCCGACCAGCAGCGGTAGCAGCGCAGCCATGCGGGGCGGTCTGCGCCCAGCTCGCTCATGCGGCGGCGGCGGCCGCGGCCCGCTGCGAGACCAGCTCGACGATCTCGCCCATGATCCGGTTGACGTCGAAGTCCTTCGGCGTGTAGACGCCGTCGACACCGGCGGCGCGCAAACGCTCGGCGTCGGCAGCCGGGATGATGCCGCCGACCACGACCGGCACCTCGACGCCCTCGTCGCGCAGGCGCCGCACGACCTCCGGGATCAGCTCCAGGTGGGAGCCGGAGAGGATCGAGAGGCCGACCACGTCGACGTCCTCCTGCAGCGCCGACTCCGCGATCTCCTCGGGCGTCAGGCGGATCCCCTGGTAGATCACCTCCATGCCGGCGTCGCGGGCGCGCAGCGCCACCTGCTCGGCGCCGTTGGAGTGCCCGTCGAGCCCCGGCTTGCCGACCAGGATCTTGATCCGGTGGCCGAGCCGCTCGGAGACCTCGTCGACGCGCTCGCGGATCGCCGCCAGCTGCTCGCGATCGGCCGGCGGCGCGGCGCCGTCGACACCGGTCGGGGCGCGGTAGGCGCCAAACGAGTCGCGCAGCACCCCGGCCCACTCGCCCGTCGTGGCGCCGGCCTGGGCGGCGGCGATCGTCGCTGGCATCACATTGGCGCTCTCGTCGGCCGCGACCCGGCCCAGCTCCTCCAGCGCCGACTTCACCGCATCCTCGTCGCGCTCGGCCTTCCAGGCCGCCAGCGCCTCGATTCGCTCGCGCTCGACCTCGGGGTCCGGGGTGAGGATGCCGCCGTCGGCGCCGGCGGTCAGCGGCGAGTCCTCGCTCTCGGTGAAGCTGTTCTGCCCGATCACCTTCAGCTCGCCGCTCTCGATTCGGCCCACCCGCTCGCGATGCGACTCGACCAGGCGCGCCTTCATGTAGGGGACGGCGGCGACGGCGCCGCCGTGCTCCTCGACCACCGCCATCTCGGCCCGGGCGCCCTCGGTCAGCTCCTCGACCAGGCCGTCCATCACCTTCGAGCCCTCGAAGATGTCGGGGTACTCGAGCAGGTCGGTCTCGTTGGCCAGCACCTGCTGGATGCGGAGGCTCCACTGCTGGTCCCAGGGGCGGGGCAGGCCCATCGCCTCGTTCCAGGCCGGCAGCTGGATCGCCCGGGCGCGGGCGTCGCGGCTGAGGGTGACGGCCAGCGCCTCCAGCACGATCCGCTGCACGTTGTTCTCCGGCTGCGCCTCGGTCAGGCCGAGGCTGTTGACCTGGACGCCGTAGCGGAAGCGCAGCATCTTCTCGTCCGTGACCCCGTAGCGCTGGCGGCCGATCTCGTTCCAGATCCGGCCCATCGCCCGCAGCTTGGCGATCTCCTCGATCAGGCGGATGCCGGCGTTGACGAAGAACGAGATGCGGCCGAAGACCTTGGCGAAGTCAGCCTCCGCCACCTGGCCGCGCGCCCTCACCTCGTCGAGCACCGCGATCCCGGTCGAGAGCGCGTAGGCGATCTCCTGCACCGGCGTCGCCCCGGCCTCCTGCAGGTGGTAGCTGCAGATGTTGGTCGGGTTCCAGCTCGGCACCTCGTTGACGGTGAAGGCGACCATGTCGGCGATCAGCCGCATCGAGGGCTCGGGCGGGAAGGCGTAGGTGCCGCGCGAGAGGTACTCCTTGATGATGTCGTTCTGGGTGGTGCCCGTCAGCTTGGCGCGCTCGACGCCGTTCTCCTCGGCCACCGTCACGTAGAGGCCGAGCAGCCAGGCGGCGGTCGCGTTGATCGTCATCGAGGTGTTCATCTCGTCGAGCGGGATGCCGTCGAGCAGCTGGTGCATGTCGCCCTTGTGGGCGATCGAGACACCGACCTTGCCGACCTCGCCGCGGGCCAGCACGTGGTCGGGGTCATAGCCGGTCTGGGTCGGCAGGTCGAAGGCGACGGAAAGGCCGGTCTGTCCCTTTTCCAGGTTGCGGCGGTAGAGCTCGTTGGAACGGCGGGCGTCGGAGTGGCCCGCATAGGTCCGCATCACCCAGGGACGGTCGCGCTCGGGAAGCCGGTGGTCGCTCATATATGACGAATGATATTTGGCGCTGGGAGAAAGACGGCGTTCATCCGTCACAACACGCATCTTTCGCCCGGATCCGTGTTTAGGCTGCGAACGATGCAAAAGCGGCTCATAACCTTCGTCGTGCTCGCAACCGCGGCACTGGCGGCGTTTGGCGGAACCGCCGGGGCGGCGCTGGTCGGGCTCTACCGCAACAGCATGGAGAGCGACGCGCAGCGCGGGCAGATCGGCAAGCTCTCCGGCGATCGCTGCGGCCGTGGCGGTTCGCCCAACGCCTTTCGAATCACGATCGGCAAAGCGACCAGCGAGTGCGCCTACCGGACGCCGGTCGTCGGACGCGACCTCGAGATCGCGGCGACGCTGCGGCTCTTCGGCTCGACGCCGAAAGCGGTCAAGCGCAAGGCTTTCCTCGCCGTCAACCTGCGAACCGGCGAAGCCGGCGCTGGCTACCAGCTGGCCGTCTTCCCCCTCCAGCGCAAGGCACAGGTCCGCAGGGTCCTCAGCGACGGCGAAGTCGAGTTCCTGCACATCGAGAAGGGCGTCAGCGCCGTCAAGGGAACCGACCAGGCGAACGAGCTGCGGCTGCGCGCGTTCAACGTCACCAGCGGCCCGGACAAGGGCAAGTGCCGCGTCGTCGCCTTCGTTGGCAACCGTCAGGTCGCCGACCTGCTCGATCCCGCGGCCGGTGAGCTGCAGGGACGGGGCTCCGGATTCTCGATCGGGGCGGTCGGCAACGCGAAAGGTGCTGTCGGCAGCGTCGACGACGTCGTGCTCCGGGTTCCGAGCCCGTTCTGAGCGCGGATGCGACCGGCGCATATCGGCGTCCTCGGTCGCTCGCCTGCAGAGCACGCCACGCTCCCTGCGTCCTTGATCTGCTTGGTCGCATCCGCGCTCAGACCATTTCATCTCATTCGCGCATAATGCGGGCGATGTCGACGACCGTGGAGATGCCGCGCCAGGCCGGTCCCGGCTCCGACCTGGGCGGGGAGTGGCGGGTGATCGTCTGCAACGACGACCACAACACCTTCGACCACGTCGCCGAGACCCTGGCGCGGGTGCTGCCCGGCGTCAACCTCGAGCAGGGCCATGAGATCGCCGAGCAGATCCACAGCAGCGGTCAGGCGATCGTCTGGTCGGGCCCGCGCGAGACCGCCGAGCACTACTGGGAACAGCTCAACTCGGCGGGCCTGACGATGGCCCCGCTCGAGCGCGCGTAGCGGCTACTCGGCGACGACGAGCGTGTGCCAGGCGGGCAGCAGCGGGATGCCGTGCAGGTCGATGACCGCCGCCCGCGCCTTCTCTATTTCGTCCGAGAACCAGTAGCGTTCGAAGTCGGCGCGACTCTCCCATACCGACGACTGGATGAAGTGGAGCGGGTCGTCGGTCGAGCGGATCAGCGACCAGCTCTTGGCGCCGAAGGCCGGCATCCGCGCCGCCGCCGGCTGCCAGAGGTCGAGCCAGCGATCGGCCCGGAAGGGGGCGACGTGCCAGTCCAGGGTGCAAACCTCAGCCATCTCTACGCTCCCACCTCGGCCCGGATCGCGCCGGCGCCGTCCTCGTTCTTGCCCTCGTCCTCGGACTCGGCCCCGACCAGGATCGAGATCTTGCCGAGGTGCTTGTTTTCGTGCAGCAGCTGATGCGCCTCGGGGACGCCCTCGAAGCGCATCGTCTTCCACAGCACCGGTCGCACCTTGCCCTCGGCCATCAGCTGATTGGCGCGCATGCACTCGTAGGCGTTGGCGAAGTGCGAGCCGATGATCTGCTTCTGGCGCATCCACAGGTAGCGGACGTCGAAGTCGAGCTGGAAGCCCGAGGTGGCGCCGCAGATGACGACCTTGCCAAACGGCTTGACGACGAAGACCGAGGTCGGGAAGGTCGCCTGGCCGACGTGCTCGAAGACGATGTCGGGGGCGTCGCCGAGGATCTCCTTGACCCGCTTGGCGAAGCCGCGCGAGGCCTTGAAGCGCTCCTTGTCGGCGGCGGGGTCGGCGAGGTTCTCGGGGGTCCGCATCATCTCCCCGAACTCGCTGCGGTTGACGTAGTCGACCGCGCCGAGCTGCTTGACCAGCTCGCCCTTCTCGTCGGAGGAGACGACGCCGACCGCGTTGGCGCCGGCCGCCTTGCAGAGCTGCACGGCGAAGACGCCGAGGCCGCCGGCCGCGCCCCAGATGAGGACGTTGTGGCCGGGCTGCAGCTTGCACTGGTCGATCAGCATCCGGTAGGCGGTGAAGTAGGTGAGGCCGTAGGCGGAGGAGTCGACCCAGGAGAGGTTCTGGGGGCGGGGGAGGAGCTGCTGCGCCTGCACCTTGGTGAACTGGGCGAAGGAGCCCCAGGTGGTCTCGTAGCCCCAGATCCTCTGGCTCGGCGCCGCCAGCGGGTCGAGCCCGTGCACCTCGACGTCCTCGTAGGAGGCCTGGTTGCAGTGGATCACGACCTCGTCGCCGGGCTTCCAGCGGCTGACCCCCTCGCCGACCTTCCAGACGACGCCGGAGGCGTCGGAGCCACCGATGTGGTGGCCGTACTCGGGGTGGTCGCCGTAGCCGAAGACCGAGACCGGCTTGCCGAGCGCCGCCCAGACGTTGTTGAAGTTGACGCCGGCCGCCATCACCCGCACGATCACCTCGAAGGCGCCGGGCTCGGGCACCTCGATCTGCTCGAGCTGGAAGGCCTCGGTCGGTTCCCCCTCGCGCTCCTGGCGGATCACCCAGGCGGCCATCGTCTCCGGCAGCGTGCCGGGCTCAACGTCCAACTTCGAGACTGCGCTGCTGTCGACGGCCAAACCGGGTCCTCCGTGGGGTCGGGATCGGGGCCGCGAATCCTAGTCGAGCGCGGGCGCCTCGGCCTCGCTCAGCTCGGGCGCCGCAATCGCCCGCACCGTGATCTCGACCGGCTCCGGCACCTCGATCTCCTTGCCCGGGGCGATACCCAGGTCCTCGACCTTGCGCAGCTGCGGCAGCAGCCGGCTCTCCATCGAGGCAACCGCCGAGTTGTAGGCCTTGGTGGCCGACTCGAGCCGGCTGCCGGCCGTGTCGAAGTCCTTGAGGAACTTGGCGAAGCGCGTGTGCAGCGTCGCCGCCGCCTCGGCGATCGCCGCCGCCTCGGCGACCATCCGCTCCTGGCGCCAGCCAAGCTCCATCGTCCGCAGCAGCCCGACCAGCGAGGTCGGGCCGACGACGAGGACGTTGCGCTCGAGCGCGTAGTCGAAGAGGGTCGGGTCGGCGGCGAAGGCCGCGTGCAGCGCCGGCTCGTTGGGGATGAAGCAGATCACCAGGTCCGGCATCTCGCTGGCTCCGAACTGGGCCTGGTAGGCCTTCGAGCTGAGGCTGCGGACATGCTCGCGGGCCTGGCGGGCGTGGCGCTCGAGCTGTACCAGACGGTCCGCTTCGACCTCCGCCTCCTGGGCGTCGAGGAAGGCGTCGAGCGGCACCTTTGAGTCGGCGACGAAGCTGCGCCCCTCCGGCAGCAGGAAACGGGCGTCGGGGCGGAGCCGGCCGTCTTCGCTCTGCAGCGTCTCCTGCAGCTCGAAGTCGACGTGCTCGGTCATGCCGGCGACCTCGATGCAGCGGCGCAGCTGCAGCTCGCCCCACTGGCCGCGGGTCTGCGGTTGGCGCAGAGCCTTCTTCAGGCCGGCGGTCTCGGCGTTGAGGTTGCCGACCGTCTGGCCCACCTGCTCGATCAGCGCCCGGGTCTGGAGGTCCGTTTCGCCCCGTTTGCGGACTTCCTGCTCGATCTTCTCCTGCCCCTTGGCAATCCGCTCGGCCAGGGCCTTGATCTCGGTCTCGCGCCGCTGCAACACTGCCTCGGCGGTCTTGGCGTCGACCTTGCGCGACTCCTCGTTCACTCGCAGCAGGTCGTTCACCACCTGCGAGGCGACCTGCGAGGTCGCCTCCTGGATTGCCGGCGCGAGATCGGGAGCCTCCTCACGAGGGCGGACGAGGAGCGCGTAAACGAGCCCGGCGGCGAGCAGGACAACGGCGATGGCAAGGACAACGGTCACCCGCCGATGGTGACGGCCGGCCCAGACGCCACCGAGCGTCCTACGGGAGGAGCAGGTCGTTCTCGGAGGAGGTGCGGTACGGGCCCACCACCAGGCGCCCCGGCGCGACACGGGGAATGCCGGCGGCTCGGACCGAGTAGACGCCCGTCGGCAGCTGGGCCAGCAGGGTGATGGCGCCATTGGCGACCAGCGGCTTCGAGGTGGCGTTTGCGCCGGCGCCGCGCAGCTCGAGACGGGAGTCGACGTCGGTCAGGTTGGCGGCGACGAGGACGACCTCGACCGGGGCGTTGCTGCGGACCCGCGGCTGTTCGGTGTCGACGTTCTGCGGGATTTGCTGCGACGGTTCGGAGCCGACCGCGATCCGCGCCGGCTGCACGGTGATCTCGTCCTCGCCGACGGTGACGCTGACCCGGGTCGAGGGCTGGGGCCGCGGTTCGTTCGCGTGCTCTTCGACGCCGCAGCCGGCCGCCAGCAGCGCCGTCGCTGCCGCCAGCGCCGCGAACGCGCGGGCCGGCGCCCGTCTGCCTCGCCGAGAACCCATCGTGGGCGGAATCTAGCCGAACGGCAGGTCGACGACCCGAGCCGTAACGCCATCTTCACCTACGGTCAGCTCGGCTCCGGGCTCGGCCTCGCGGCGGACGATCGCCAGCGCGATCGGCCCGTGGGCGGGGGAGACGCAGGCGCTGCCGACTCGGCCGACCTCCTTCTCGCCCAGCTTCAGCGGCGTTCCCGCTTCGACCGGGGCGCTCAGCTCGAGCCCGCGCAGGTGCCGGTTCGGCCGTCCCCTGTAGTGGAGGCGGGCGACCGGCTCCTGGCCGATGTAGCAGCCCTTGGCGAAGTCGACGGCGGCCTCGACGATGCCGGCCTCGGCCGGCATCGTCTCGCTGCTCATCTCGGCGCCGAAGCGGGGGGTCCCCGCCTCGATCCGCAGGATCTCCGCCGCCTCGGGGCCGACCTCGACGGCCCCGCCTGCGGTCAGCGTTTCGCGCAGGCGCGAGGCCTCGCCAGCGGGGTCTCCGGACTGAGAACCCGGCGTCGCGGCGATCAGGTCGAGCCCCATTGTCGTGCCGACGACGACGCAATCGACCCCGTCGATCCGGGCCTCCTGGATCGCGTGCTCGGGCAGCGCCGCGGTGCCGGCGACGGCGGCGCTCCGTGGCCCGATCAGCGAGAGGAGCGCCCGCTCGCCCGTGAGGTCGGCGATCTCGACCTCGCGGCCGATCTTGTAGGTCTCGAGGTGGCGCCGCGCCACCTCCGTCGCCTCCGCCTCGGTGTCGATCCAGATCTCGTCCGGCGCCAGCCGCAGCACCCGCATGTCGGCCTGGATGTGGCCCTTGCGGTCGAGCAGCGCCGCGTAGCAGCCTTCGCCGGGGGCGAGGCCCTCGACGTCGTTGGTCAGCTGTCCCTGCAGGTACTCGGCCGCCTCGGCGCCGCCGACCAGCAGCTTGCCGCGCTCGGAGCGGTCGAGCAGCCCGCACTCCTCGCGCAGCTGCCGGTACTGGGCATCGAGCTCGACGGTGGTCGCGTTGGCCATCGATCCGATTCTAAGAGCGCGCCGCCGCCGGCTGATTTAGAGTCGCCTAAATTTGATTTAGATATGTCAAAATCGCAACATCGACCCGCCGTACGCATGAGCGACAACCGGATCAGCAGACGCAAGCTCCTCGGGGTCGCGGCGACCGTGCCCGCGGCCGCCGGGCTCAACAGCCTCTTCTCGCGAGGTGGGATCGGCGATGGAGCGGCGCCGGCGCAGGCGAATGGGAACGTCGCCTCGGCGGGCCAGCACGGACACGACGCTTTCGCCCACGCCACCTTCGCCGCCGGGCGCAGCGTCGACCACCGCCGCAACGGCTTCAACCCAACCGAGCTGCTGCGCGACTTCGACTACGGCAGGACGCGGCGGCTGGCCAGCGGCCGGGTGGTCCGCGAGTGGGAGATTGTCGCCCACGACAGGGAGATCGAAGTGGCCCCGGGGGTCAGGTACGAAGCCTGGACCTACAACGGCCGCGTGCCCGGGCCGACGCTGCGCGCCCGCGAGGGCGAGCGGCTGCGGATTCGCTTCGTCAACGGCTCCGAGCACCCGCACACGATGCACTTCCACGGCATCCACCCGTCGCTGATGGACGGCGTGCCCGGGATCGGCGAAAGGCTCGGCGCCGGCCAGATCGCGCCCGGCGAAGCCTTCACCTACGAATTCGAGGCCGAGCCGTTCGGGCTCCACCTCTACCACTGCCACGTCGCGCCGCTTGCCTCCCACATCTCCCGCGGCCTCTACGGCGCCTTCGTGATCGATCCCAAGCAGGGCCGGCCCGAAGCCGACGAGATGGTGATGGTGATGAACGGCTTCGACACCAACTTCGACCTCTCCAACGAGGTCTACGCGGTCAACTCGATCGGCTTCCACTACGTCAACGAGCCGGTGATGGTGCGGCGCGACGACCTGGTCCGCATCTACCTGGTCAACGTGCTCGAGTTCGACCCGCTCAACTCCTTCCACGTCCACGCCAACTTCTTCCAGCACTACCCGACCGGGACCTCGCTGCAGCCGAACGAGCTGACCGACACCGTGATCCAGGGCCAGGGGCAGCGGGCGATCCTCGAGCTGAAGTTCCCCTTCGACGGCGACTACATGTTCCACGCGCACGTCAGCGAGTTCGCCGAGCTGGGCTGGACCGGCTTCTTCCGGGTCGGCGACCCCTCGGCGTTGACGCCGGCGGCCGCGGCGGCCGCCTACTGCAAGCTGCCCTGGGGCGGCAACGGCGGGCGGGCCTGATGGAGGCGGCGGCAAAAGCCGGACGGGCGCCGGGGGATCGCCTGCCGGCCTGGGCGCTGGGGCTGGTCCCGCTGGCCCTGATCGCGGCGGCGATCGGCGCCTTCGCGCTGCTCGGCGGGCCGGGCCTCGGCGAGCGGACCGGGCCGCCGGTCGAGGAGGTCGCGGTCGAGCGCACGGTGCTGCGGCCGGGGGAGATCGAGCTGACCCTGCGCAACGACGGGCCCGACCCGGTCGAAGTCGCCCAGGTTGCGGTCAACGACGCTTACGCACCCTTCAGCGCCAGCGACGGGCGCGAGATCGGACGGCTGGGCTCGACCACCCTGCGGATCCAGTACCCGTGGGTCGAGGGCGAGGCCTACGAGATCTTCGTCCTCACCTCCTCGGGCGGGACGATCGACGCGGCGATCCCAGTTGCCACGGAAACGCCGGAGGCGGACCTCGGCTTCTACGGGCTGATGGCGCTGCTCGGGATCTACGTCGGCGTGATCCCGGTCAGCCTCGGGATGCTGTGGCTGCCCTTCGTGCGGCGGGTCGGCGAGCGCTGGATCGCCGCGCTGATCGCCTTCACCGTCGGCCTGCTCGCCTTCCTCGGCATCGACGCCGCGCTCGAGGGGCTGGAGATCGCCGGCGAGGCGCCGGCCGCCTTCGGCGGTTCGGCCCTGGTCTTCGCCGGGGCCCTGATCGCCTACCTGCTGCTGGCCGCCGTCGACGCCTACCTGAGCCGGCGCAGCGAAGCGTCGAGGGGCGCCTTGGGGCGGGGCGGGCTCTACCTCGGTCTGCTGGTGGCGATCGGGATCGGCCTCCACAACCTCGGCGAGGGCCTGGCGATCGGCTCCGCTTACGCGACCGGGGCACTGGCGCTCGGGGCCTTCCTCGTCGTCGGTTTCGCGATCCACAACACGACCGAGGGCCTGGCGATCGTGGCGCCGCTGCGCGAGGACGGCGCCGCGACCGCCCCGGGGCTGGGGTACCTGGCAGGGTTGGGGCTTATCGCCGGCGCGCCGGCGATCCTCGGCGCCTGGATCGGCGCCGCCGCCTTCGACCCGAGCCTGGCGGCATTGCTGTTCGGCGTCGGCGTCGGCGCCATCGCCCGCGTGATAGTGCAGTTGGCGCCGGCGATGCGCGACGGCGACGGGCGCCTGCTGCATCCGCTCTCGGTCGCGGGCCTGATCGCCGGCATCGTCGCCCTCTACGTGACCGGCTTGCTGGTGTCGGTGTGATGGCCTGGTCGTCGCGCCAGAAGGAGTTCGCTGCCTGATGGCTACCGGCGGGCGGCCGCACACCGAGGCGATCGAGGATTACGCGAAGGCGATCTACGCGCTTGCCCAGCAGCGCCAGGGGCCGGTCCTCAACGGCGAGGTTGCGCAGCGGCTCGGCGTCACCCCGGCGACGGCGACGGCGATGCTGAAGCGACTCGACGAGATTGGCCTGGTCGAGCACACGCCTTACAAGGGAGTGACGCTGACGCCCGCCGGCGAGAAGGTCGCGCTGGAGGTGATCCGTCACCACCGCCTTATCGAGGCCTACCTATCGGAGGCGCTGGGGATGCCCGACGACCGCGTCCACGCCGAGGCCGAGGTGCTCGAGCACTACATCTCCGAGGACCTGGAGCTGCTGATCGCAGCCAAGCTCGGCGAGCCAAGCCACGACCCGCACGGGACGCCGATCCCGGGACCGGACCTGCGGCCGCCTACGGATTGAGCAGCCGCTCGGCGAGCTGGGGCAGTTCGCGGGCCATGCGCGAGCGGGGGACGACGAGGTCGACGCCGGCCGCCTCGGCCGCTTCGCGGGTCTCGGCGTTGACGTGCGAGTAGTAGCCGAGGACTGGGATTCCGAGACCTACCAACGCTTCTGGGTTCTCGATATCCAGGTCGGCGACCAGAAGATCGGCCTGGTCGAGCGGCGCTTCGGTCAGCGCGGGGGAGAGGGTCACGTCGTGTCCAGCGGCGGTCAGCATCGCCTCGACCTTGCTGCCCAGCAGCAGATCGGACGCCACGGCCACCACCCGAGCCACTAGAGCGAGCGGCGCTGGCGGAACTCTTCCCGCACGCTCTCCGGCCGCCCCCACATCTGCACAACCTCGGAGCGACCCTCGCGCACCTCCCGCACCTGCATCTCTCCGGTCACGCCTTCGGTGTCCAGCTTGGCAAGTATTCCCTTGACGCTCTCGGCAGCTGCCGCGTGCCCGAAGCTGTGCGCCACCAGCAACCGCCAGTGCCAGTCCGCTTCCGAGTAGGGCTGCGCGTTGATCTGACTCAAGGCCACCGCCGTATCCACGTACTGACTCTCATCGTCGATCCGCAGATCCACCTCGAGGTCCGTCCAGTCGGGTGGCAGCGAGTCGACAACCTGCTGGAAATCCTCAGCGAGACTCATTGGCTTGCAGCGTATCTGGGCAGCCCGTTCGACCTGACCACTCCCTCCCCGCTACGGGCTAAACCGGAAGGCATCGGCCACGTCCAGCGGTCGCTCCAGCAGCCCGTGCTCGAGGTCCCAAACAGCCCAGGCACGGAGGACGGCGGGGTCGAAGGGGGCGGGGCGGAGGTCGTCGCCGAGAGCGCGGAGCTGGGCTGCCTGGTCGGCACGGTCGAGGCCCGGGACGGCCGTGAGCAGGTCGTCGAGAGCGGCGTCGGGCTCATCCGCTGCCAGCTCGTAACCGCGCGTCGTTGCGGCGACCATGGCGTCGACCAGCTCTGGATCGCGCTCGACCGTCTCCCGCGAGGCGGTCAGGATCAGCTCCGGGTAGGGCGGGGCGCCGTAGCGGTCGACCTTGAAGACGCGGACCGGGACACCGCGGCGCTGCAGCGCGACACCCTCGGCGTTCCAGAAGCCGGTCGCGGCGTCGACCTTGCCGGCGGCGAGCGAGGAGACCGCGTTGAAGCCGATCGTCACTCGCTTCGCCAACGCCGGGTCGCCGCCGTCGGCGCTCAGCTCGGAGTTGACGACCGCTTCGTCGGAGGGCAGGCCGGTGACGCCGACCGTGCGGCCCTCGAGATCGCGGGGACGGGTCACCGGGTCGGCGCTCTCCGCACCGGCGATCACCGCCGCGAGTGGGCGTTGCACGATCGGCATCGCGCCGACGACGTCGAGACCCCGCTCGCGGGCGATCCCGAGGTCGTGGATGTCGAGAATCGCGAAGTCCGTGCGCCCCGCCTCCAGCAGCTTCGGCGCGTCGGTCGAGTCACCCGGTTGGCGGATCGTCAGGTCGATGCCGGCGTCGCGGTAGAAGCCCCGCTGCTCGGCCGCGTAGACGCCGGAGTGGACGGCGTTGGGGAGGAAGTCGAGCACCAGGCTCGCGCCTTCCGGCGCGCCCGGTTCAGCGCCGTCCCCGCCACATCCGACCGCTCCGGTCAGCAGCAGGGCGGCCGCCAGCAGCGCGACAACCCGTCTCATTCTTCAGGGAAAGCTATTCGCTCGGCCGATCCGGATACACTCCCGCCCCGAATCCGAGAGGACTTAAGGGAACAGAGGAGGCGTTAACCAGTGCAGGAACGAGGACTTGCGGCATATCTCGCCGAGCTGATCGGCACTTTCTTGCTTGTGTTCTTCGTCGTCAGCGTCGTCGTGCTGTACGTCGCGACGGGCAGTCAGCCGCAGTTCGGCACCGACTTCGCCGTCGTCGGCCTCGTCCACGCCTTTCTGCTGTTCGGGCTGATCGTGATGTTCGGCGTCGTCAGCGGCGGCCACTTCAACCCGGTCGTGACCCTGGCGGCGGCGGCGATCCGACGGATCGCGCCGATCGACGCGCTGATCTACATCCTTGCCCAGCTCTCCGGCGGCGTGCTCGGCGCGCTGCTGGCCAAGGGCCTGCTGGTCGACGAGGGGCGCGCCACCAACTACGCGGCCGTTCAGGTAACCGGCCTGCTCGGCGGCAACTTTCAGGGGATGATCATCGAGGCGATCGGCACCTTCTGCCTGGTGCTGGTGATCCTCGCCGCGGTCTACTCCAAAAAGAGCTTCAAGGAGTGGGCGCCGCTGGCGATCGGCACCACGCTCGGTTTCATCGTCATGGTCGGCGGCCCGCTGACCGGCGGCGCCTTCAACCCGGCCCGCTGGTTCGGTCCCGCCCTGGTCGCCAACGAGTGGGGTTCGGTCTGGCCCTACCTGGTCGGGCCGATCCTCGGCTCGCTGCTCGCCGCCGGCGTCTTCAGGTTCGTGCTGGAGCCAGGCGGTCTGCCGCCGACCGAGCCGCCGGAGCCCGTCCGCGGCGCCGGTGGAGCGGTCCGCAAGCCGGAGCCCGCGACGGGCAAACCCGGCAGCGCCCGCTGAGCCGCATCGCGTAGAACCGCCGGGCCCGCCACGGGCTCGGCGGCCAGCCCGCCGCTGCAGGTAGCGTGGGAGCCGTGCGTCGCGTCACCTTCTCGCGTAACTACACGCTTTCGCTCTCGCGGACCTGCCAGTGCTACTGCAAGTACTGCGCCTTCGCGACGCGGCGGGCCCACATCCACCCGCCGCGGGAGGTCGAGCGGCAACTCGACGAGGCGGAGCGCCGCAACGCCAAGGAGCTGCTCGTCCTCACCGGCGAGCGCCCCGAGGTCAACCCCGAGGTCGCCGCCCGTCTGCGCGAGTGGGGCCACGAGGATTTCACCGGCTACGTCGCCTGGGCCTGCGAGCGGGCGCTGGAGCGCGGCATCCTGCCGCACACCAACATCGGCGTCCTCGACCGCGCCGACCTGGCCCGGCTGCGCGAGGTAACCGCCTCGCAGGGCCTGATGCTCGAGTCGGTTTCTGAGCGCCTGATGGAGACTGTCCACGCAGGGTCTCCGACCAAGCATCCGGCGCGGCGCCTGGCGACGATCGAGGCGGCGGGGGAGCTGAGGATTCCGTTTACGAGCGGGATCCTGGTCGGCATTGGTGAGACGGAGGACGAGCGCATCGAATCGCTGGAAGCTCTCGCCTCGCTACATGCGCGCTACGGCCACCTTCAGGAGGTCATCCTCCAGAACTACGTTCCCCACCCGCGCTACTACGGCCAGGAGGTCGCGGACATCGCTGATGACGCGGCGCGCGCTCGGTGGGGGAGGGGCGGGTCACCCTCTTCACTCGCAACTCGTCGGAGAGGAGATGGCGAGCTGTCGCCGCAAGGGTTGCTCTCCTCCCGCGCAAAACGTTCAGAGGGCGACCCGCCCCTCCCCGACTGGGCGAGTCCGGTCTCGATCGAGGACGTGAAGCGACTGATCGCCGAGTGCAGGCGGTTGATGCCCGACGTGGGCGTGCAGGTGCCGCCGAACTTGTCCGACTGGTGGCCTGAGCTGGTCGAAGCAGGGGCGACCGATCTTGGGGGGCTGTCGGCGAATGGAGACCACATATCGCCAGAGGAGCCCTTCCCCAGCCCGCACGAGGTGAGGAAGAACCTCAGCCCGCGAGGCTACGCGCTGACCGAGCGGCTTTGCGTCTACCCGCAGTACATGGACGGCGAGTGGATGGAGCAGGGGGTCCTGGACGTCGTCAAGCTCAAGTACTGGAGCTTCATTCCGCGGAGAGGGTCGGGGCGTCGGCGAGACGAGAAGCTTGATCCGCAGCTCGTTACGCGGGCGGTTGAGAAAGGCCGCGACGGGACGGAGCTGAGCGAGGACGAGCTGACGGCGTTGTTCGCTGAGACGCGGCCGGAGGCGATCGAGGCGATGCGGGTGGCCGCCGACGAGCTGCGGGCCGAGCTGGCGGGCGAGCGGGTCACCTTCGTCGTCAACCGCAACATCAACTTCACCAACGTCTGCATCGTCGGCTGCGCCTTCTGCGGCTTTGGCCAGGGACGGCGCTCGCCCGACGCCTACGAGGTCTCCGAGGAGGACTTCGCGCAGCGGGTGCGGGAAGCGGTCGAGTTCGGCGCCACCGAGATCTGCATGCAGGGGGGCATCCATCCCGACCTGACGCTGGAGGAGTACGGCAGGTGGCTGCGGTTGGCAAAGGAGGTGGCGCCGCAGCTGCACCTGCACGCCTACTCGCCGATGGAGGTCCACTACATGTGCGAGCGCTCCGGCAAGCAGCCCGACGAGGTCTTCGAGTACCTGCTCGAGTGTGGGCTCGGCTCGACCCCGGGGACCGCGGCGGAGGTGCTCGACGACGGCGTCCGCCAGCGGATCTCGCCCAACAAGCTGCCGGCGCAGCGCTGGGTTGAGATCATCGAAGCCTCCCACCGGGCGGGGCTGCGCTCTACCTCGACGGTGATGTTCGGCCACATCGAGGAGCCGCGCGAGCTGGCTCGGCACATGCGCGTCGTACGGGCTCTGCAGGAGCGGACCGGGGGGATCACCGAGTTCGTCCCGCTCAGCTTCATCCCCTTCAACACCCTGCTCGGTCGCACCCACGGGGTCGAGGAGATCTCCGCCGCGGAGAACCTCAAGCACACCGCCGCCTTCCGCCTCGCCCTGGGGAAGACGATCCCCAACCTGCAGGCGAGCTGGGTGAAGATGGGCCTGGGGGCGGCGACCGAGGCCTTGCGCTGGGGCGTCAACGACCTCGGTGGCACCCTGATGGAGGAGAACATCTCCCGCATGGCCGGCTCCCAGCACGGCGTGCGGCTGGAGCCGGAGCAGCTGATCGGGGCGGCTCGCGCGGCCGGTCGCGTTCCGGCTCAGCGCACGACCCTCTACGAGATCGTCGATACCTACTAGCAGGGATGGCCGAGTCGCTATCTTGATTAGATCGTTTGGCCAGTCTCAAACGTCAGCAGGGGATCGCTGCGGCTGCTGGGCGTTGGTCTCAGCGCCCTGATCCTGCTGCTCGCCTCGGCTGCGCTCGTCGGCGCGCGCCCGGCGTTGACGCGGTCGGTCGACCCGCAGCTTTGGCTCTCCGCGCGATTCCACGCCGGCCTGCAGGGAGCGGAGGTCGCGCTTCCCGGCTGGCGCGGCTGGCTTGGCGAGAGCCGTCTCGTGCGGGCGCCGTCTCCATCCGGGCAGGCCGAAGGCGACGCTCCCCCTGGCTCGGGTTCCGCCGCCGAGATCCCCGTCGGCCTGCCGCCGGACGTCCCGCCGCTGCTGCCCGAGCCGGCGTCTCCGCCCGCCGACCCACCGGGCGCCGAGCCCGAACCGCCACCCGCGCCGGAGCCGCCACCCGAGCCCCCTCCGGAACCTCCGCCCCCGCCCCCCGAGCCGTCGCCACCGCCGGAGCCACCGCCTCCACCGCCTCCACCGCCACCGGAGCCCCCGCCCCCCGAGCCACCGCCGATCGCCGCGGAGCCGGTCGTCGAGGCCGACTTCGAGAACGGCCTGGAAGGCTGGAACACGGCTGGCGTCGGCGACGTGGTGCCGCGGATCACCACCGACATCGTTCACGAAGGCGACAAGTCGAGTGCGTTCCGCTTGACCGGGGAACAGGGCCGCTCGGAGCTGATCCTGGGCGGCAGCGGGACCGGCAGCACCGCCGACACCGTCCGCTTTTACGAGGGCGATGAGTACTGGTACGCCTTCTCGTTCTACATCCAGTCGATGGTCTACGGCGAGCCCGGCGCCCACAACCTGATCATGCAGTTCAAGAGCACCGGCCCTGGCAGCCCCAACTTCGGTCTGCAGCTGTGGGACTACGCCGGCGACGACGGGCACAGTGGCGGACGCGGCCTCTGGTCGCACGGCGCCGCGATGGGAGGGGATCGCTTCCTGGCCCCGGTCCCGGAGCAGACGTGGCACGACGTCCTCATCCATTTCAAGGCCTCGAGCACCGACACCGGGTTCTACGAGCTCTTTCTCAACGGCGCGCAGATCGACGCGCGCAGCGGCGTCAGCATGATCGTCCCCGGGCAGAGCCACGCCTACATAAAGGACGGTCTCTACCGCAACGGCGCGGAGATCCCCGGAACCTCCGATCTTCGCCTCGATTCGGTCAGGCTCGGCGAAACCATGGAGTCGGTGCTGCCGCCCGCGGGCAGCTGATCGAGTCCGGTGAAGGCAATGGTCCTGCAGCGGCCGCGCGAGCCGCTGCGGCTTGCCGAGATGGCCGACCCCAGCCCCGGGCGCGGCGAGGTGCTGATCCGCGTTTCCGCCTGCGGCGTGTGCCGTACCGACCTGCACATCGTCGACGGCGAGCTGAGCGAGCCGAGGCTGCCGCTTGTGCCGGGGCACCAGATCGTCGGCACGGTCCTCGAGGCGGGGGAGGGGGCGGAGCGCTTCGCGCTCGGCGCTCGGGTGGGGGTGCCCTGGCTGGCGTGGGCCTGCGGCGAATGCCGCTACTGCGGGAGCGGCCGCGAGAACCTCTGCGATCGCGCTCGCTTCACCGGCTATGACCGCGACGGCGGCTACGCCGAGCTGACCGTCGCCGACGAGCGCTTCTGCTTTCCGATCCCCGCCGGCTACTCAGACCGGGAGGCTGCGCCGCTGCTCTGCGCCGGCCTGATCGGCTACCGGGCGCTGCGCCTGGTCGGCGAGGCCGAGCGGATCGGCTTCTACGGCTTCGGCGCCTCGGCCCACATCCTCTGCCAGGTCGCCGTCCACCAGGGGCGGCGGGTGTTCGTCTTCACCCGCGAGGGAGACGCCGAGGGGCAGGAGTTCGCGCGCAGCCTCGGTGCGGCCTGGGCGGGGCCCTCGACGGAGCGCCCGCCGGAAGAGCTGGACGGCGCGATCGTCTTCGCCCCCGTCGGCGCCCTGATGCCGGCGGCGCTGCGGGCGAGCGCGAAGGGCGCGCGCGTCGTCAGCGCCGGCATCCACATGAGCGACATTCCGCGCTTTCCCTACGAGCTCCTCTGGGGCGAGCGCACGCTCGGCTCGGTGGCGAATCTGACGCGCCAGGACGGAGACGAGTTCCTGGGCCTGGCGCCGCAGGTGCCGGTTCGGACGGAGGTCGAGCTGCACCCCCTGAGCGCCGCCAACGCGGCGCTCGACTCGATCCGCAGCGGGCGCCTGCGCGGCGCCGCCGTGCTCGATCTCGGCTCGCATGGCTAGGGCCGATCGCGGGTAGCGGTGAAGGGAACCGGAACCGCGAGAAGGGAGCGACGAGATGGGCGACGAGGTCCGCAACAAGGACGACGCCAAAGGGCGCGTGAAGGAGGCAGCCGGCGACCTGACGGGCGACGACGAGATGAAGCGAGAGGGCAAGCTCGACCAGGCCACTGGCAGAGCCAAGGAGGGGGTCGAGAGGGTCGCCGACAAGGTCCGCGAGGCGATGCGGAAGGACTAGGCTCGCCGGCCGCCTCAGCGAAAGAGATCCTCGTCGCGGGGGCGGCGAAGGACCGCCGCGCCGGGGCCGTCAGCCTCATCGACGTGGCGACCGAGGCCGCGCACGATCGCCACCGGAACGCGGCTGGCCTTGTTGCGGACGAGGTCCGCGGCGCCAGCCGCCTGATCGGCGACCGCGATCAGGGTTGCTCCCAGCTCGTGTCCCTCCGCGTCGGCGCGGCCGCGCCAATCGTCGAGTGGCGCCAGGCCGGCGCAACCGATCGCCACCTCCGCCTGGCCGAGCCGCCAGGCGCGGCCGAAGCTGTCGGAGACGATCGTGGCGACCGTGCTGCCGGTCGCAGTTTGGATCTCTGCCCTGATCCGCCGCGCTGAGGCGTCCGGGTCCTCCGGCAGCAGCGACACGGTGCCGGGGTCGGGCAGGTTCGAGCTGTCGATGCCGGCGTTGGCGCAGACGAAACCGTGCTTGGTCTCGACGATCAGCACTCCGCGCTCGGCCCGCAGAACCTCGCGGCTCTCGGTCAGGATCAGCTCGATCAGCGCCGGCTCCTTGCCGAGCACGGCGGCCAGCCGGCGGGCCTCGGTGCCGGGTACGGCGGAGGAGAGCGGGCGCACGCGTCCCTCCGCCTTCGAGACGACCTTCTGGGAGACGACGACGACGTCGCCGTCGAGCATTTCCGCGCTGCTGGCGATCTCCTCGCCGACCGACATGCCCTCGGCAAACTCGGGCAAGCCCGCGACGGGGAGGACACGGAGCTCGCCGATCTCGCTCACAGCCCAAGCGCCTTCGCGGTGCGCGCCGCTCGGCCCGGCCGGGCCTGCAGCTCGCGGGCCAGGGCGACGACGTCGGCGGGAGTGTCGAGGTCAAGGGCCAGCGAGGGCAGCTCCTCGACCTCGAAGGGAACGCCGGCCTCGCGGGCGGCGGCGACGTGGCGGTCGCGGCTGCCCTCGCCGAAGGAGGGTTGGATCGCATCCGGCGGTGAGAGGACGAGGGCGTTGGTCCCGGTGCCGTGGCGGTCGGGCACGACGGCGACGTAGCGAGCCGGCACGCCGGTGAGCAGCCGGTCCAGCTCGCGTGGGTCGAGCAGGGGGCAGTCACCGGGCAGGAGGACGACGCAGGAGGCTCCGTCCGCCTCGGCTCGGGCGATGCCGGCGCCGGCGGCGACCACGTGACCTTCGTCGGCCGGGTCCGGCACGACGTCGACTGCTGCCCCCGCCCCCGCCGCGATTTCCTGGGCGATCGGATCGCCGCTGACCAGGATCGTCCGCTCCACCGCGCGGGCCTGGCCGATCGCCTCCAGCACGTCCTCGAGCATCGCCTCGACCAGCGCCTTGCGACGTTCGTCGTCGATGCCGACGGCCAGCCGCCGCTTGGCGGCGGCGAAGCGCTTGATGGGGAGCACGGCGGTCGCTCGCAAATCGAGGACCAAACTAGCGCCGGATCGTCACTTCTCGCGGCCGGCGATCAGGTTGGCCGCCTGGTCCAGGACGATCCGCGCCAGCCGCGCCCGTGCCGCTGCGCTGTCCATCAGCGTCGGCGCGGCCAGGGTCGGGATCTCCTCCGGCGGTGGGTCGGGGTCGTCCCGATCCACGACCATCGCGTCAAGCAGTCCGGCGTAGAGCGAGGCGACCCCGGCGGCGGTCGAGGGACGGCCGACCGCCGCCATGAAGCGCTCGGTCGGGCCTTTGACCACCTCGCCGGCGACGTAAGGGCTGACCGCCACGACGGGCGCGCTGGAGCCGGCAATCGCCTCCCGCATCCCCGGAACGGCGAGGATCGGCCCGATGCTGATCACCGGGTTCGAGGGGCCGATCGCGATCGCGTCGGCATCGCGCAGGGCGGCGAGGGCCTCCGGGGTCGGCTCCGCCTCGGCGATGCCCTCCAGCTCGATGCCGCTCACCGCCGGTTCGCCGCGGTCGAGGACGAGGTGCTCCTGCAGGTCGCGCCGACCTGCTTCGGTCAGCACCTTGGTCCGCACCGGCGCCTCGCACATCGGCAGCACCCTCGCCGCAACGCCGAGGGCAGAGGCGATCTGAGCCTGGGCGTCGGTTTGACGGCCGCCCTCCTGGAGGAACTGGCGCCGGTAGAGGCAGGTCGCCAGGTCGCGGTCGGTGAGGCCGAACCAGTCAGGCGCCCCCAGCCTGACGAGCCGCTCGAAGACGGTGAAGTCGTCGTCGCGAATCCCCCAACCGCGCTCGGCGTCGATTTCGCCGCTGAGCCAGTAGGTGACGAGGTCGGGATCGGGCGAGACGTGGACGCCGAGGATTTCGAGGTCGTCGGCGGTGTTGGCGATCACCGTGAGGTCGGCGCCGATCTCCTCCTGCATCCCGGCCGCGAGTTTGGCCCCGCCGGTGCCGCCTGCCAGCAGCGCGACCTTCACCGCCGTGCGCTCACTGCCAGTGGTCGCCGTCCGGCAGACCGGTGAGGCGGATGCCGGCGTGGGCCTTGTAGCGAGTGTTGACCGAGATCAGCAGCGGCGTCAGCTGCTCGACGATCCGCGCCATCTCCAGGGCGCCGGCGTTGACCGCGCGCAGGCCTCCGATCAGCTCGATCAGTCTCGCGACCCGGGCCTTGTCCGCCTTGCGGTCGCCGCAGACGAGGACGTCCTCGTCCAGCTCGGCGTCGAGGTCGGCCAGCGTTGGAGCGGCAATCGTGTGCAGGGCGGCGACGACGGCGACCCCGTCGGGGACCATCTCCTGCGCCTGTTGGGCGGCCGACCCCTGCCAGACGCCGAGCGAGCGGGTCGCCTTGCCGCTGACCGCGGCGGCCAGGGGAACCGTGCAGTCGACCAGGATCTGGCCCGGCTGGAGCGCGCCGCGCAGGTTGTTGAGGTTCTCCGACTGGGCGCGGAAGGGGACGGTGAGGAAGACCACCTCGGCTCGCTTCGCCGCCTCCTCGTTGAGCAGCCCCTCGACCTCCGCGCCCGGCACCGCGGCGCGAATCCGCTCCGCTGCCTCCTCCGCCCGCTCGGCTGAGCGCGAGCCGATCGCGATCGGCAGCCCCCCCTTGGCCCAGCGCAGGGCGAGGCCGGCGCCGAGGGCGCCGGTGCCGCCGACGATCGGGATCGGTTCGCTCACGGCGTCCCGCCAATCGCGCTTGCGCTGCCCGCCTTCACGCGCGCCAGTCTATGCTCACCGCCTCATGAGGCTGGAGGGACGCAAGGCGCTGGTGACCGGCGGCGCGAGCGGGATCGGCGCCGCGATCGCGGCGCGGCTCGCCGCCGAGGGCGCCGAGGTCTGGGTCGGCGATATCGACGTCGAGGGAGCGGAGCGGGTCGCCGGCGAGACCAGCGGCCACGCGATCGAGCTCGACGTGACGGAGCTGGACTCGGCCCGCGCCGCCGTCGAGGCGATCGGGACGCCGCAGATCCTCGTCAACAACGCCGGCACCGACGAATTCGGCTTCTTCACCTACACGACGCCCGAGCAGTGGCAGCGGCTGATCGCGATCAACCTCACCGGCGTCCTCAACTGCACCCACGCGGCGCTGCCCTCGATGCAGGAGGCGGGCTACGGCCGCATCGTCAGCATCTCCTCCGAGGCGGGCCGGGTCGGCTCCAAGGGCTCGGCCGTCTACTCGGCGACCAAGGGAGCGGTCGTCGCCTTCATGAAGGTGATCGCCCGCGAGAACGCCCGCTACGGGATAACCGCCAACTCGATCGCCCCCGGCCCGATCGAGACGCCGCTGCTGATGGGCGCCAAGGAGTTCGGCGAGATCGGCGAGAGGGTGATCGAGAACATGAAAGAGGGCACCCAGATGAAGCGCCTCGGCCAGCCCGAGGAGGTAGCCGCCGCGGTCGCCTTCCTGGCCTCCGACGACGCCAGCTACGTAACCGGCGAGACCCTAGGCGTAAGCGGCGGCCTGGGCATGGTCTGAGCCCCCCAAGGGGGGGCGAGAATCGGTCGCTGGCGACTTAACCACCGTATGCGGTGGTCAACTCGCCAATCGTCAAGTGGGCAGGTGTGGAGGTTGGCGCGGCGGCAGCATGGGGTGGTTGCGATGTGGCAGTTGCGCGAGCTCGGGTTCAGCGCGCGAGAAGTGGAGCGGCGCACCGGCAATGGCCGCCTGCATCGAATCGAGCGTGGGGTTTACGCCGTGGGGCGGCCGGAGCTCACCCGGCGCGGGCGATGGATGGCCGCGGTGCTGGGCGCTGGGCCGCGGGCGGCTCTGAGCCACAGCAGTGCGGCTGCGCTCTGGGAGCTTGCCCCAGAGCAGGCAAACTGGGTGGAGGTCTCCGTACCCAGCACCTCCGGGCGAAGGCGACCCGGGATTCGAATTCACCGTCGCCCCCACCTGCCCAAATCCGACCTCACCACCCGCGACGGTATCCCCGTTACGACACCGGTGCGCACGCTGATCGATATCGCCAGGCGTCTCGACCCGCCTCGCTTGGAGCGGGCGGTCAACGAGGCCGACCGACTCGACCTGATCGATCCGGAGGCGCTGTTCGAGACGCTTGACGACCACACCGGGCAGCCGGGGGTGGGGTCGCTGCGGACGCTGCTGGGCGAGCGCACCTTCAGGCTCACCGACTCCGAGCTGGAGCGTCGCTTCCTGCGGATCGTCGCCGATGCGCGCGTGCCCACGCCGGTCACGGGCATGCGCCTGAACGGGTTCAAGGTCGACTTCTACTGGCCGCATCTGGCGTTGGTTGTCGAGACCGATGGCCTCCGCTATCACCGCACGCCCGCCCAGCAAGCCCGCGACCGCCTCCGCGACCAGGCCCACACCGCCGCCGGGATGACGCCGCTGCGCTTCACCCACGCGCAGGTTCGATTCGAGGCTCGCCATGTGCGCGAGACCCTCCTCGCCGTGGTTCGGCGACTGGAAGGGGCGCCGGGCGGCGCGGACTTCGACGATCCACGCCGGCCGGACGCCTCTAAGCTTGCCGGTCGATGAGTCCTCTGCCCAGCTCCGTGCGCATCCGCGAGGTCGGGCCTCGCGACGGCTTTCAGAACGAGCCGGAGACGATCCCGACCGCCGACAAGGTGCGGCTGATCGACATGCTCTCGGCGAGCGGGCTGGAGCGGATGGAGATCACCTCCTTCGTGCGGCCCGACGTGATCCCGCAGCTCTCCGACGCCGAGGAGGTGCTGGGCGCGGTGCAGCGGCGCGACGGCGTCGCCTTCTCGGTCCTGATTCCCAACGAGCGGGGGCTGGAGCGGGCGCTGGCGCTGCGCGACCGCTTCGACGAGATCAGCGTCTTCCTCTCCGCCTCGGAGACGCACAACCGCGAAAACGTCAACCGCTCGATCGAGGAGTCGCTGGCGGGGTTGGAGCGGACGCTCGCGACCGCGCGCGAGGCCGGCCTGCGCTGCGAGGGCGTCATCTCGGTCTCCTTCGGCTGCCCCTACGAGGGCGAGGTGCCGCCCGAGCGCGTCTTCGCGATCGCCGAGCGGCTGGCCACCGCCGGCTGCGAGGAGGTCGGCTTCGGCGACACGACCGGGATGGCCAACCCGCGCCAGGTGCACGAGTTCTTCGCCGCCGCCCGCGAGCGCCTCGGCGGCGTCGAGCTGACCGCCCACTTCCACAACACCCGCGGCCAGGGGCTGGCCAACGTGCTGGCGGCGCTGGAGCAGGGCGTCGACTCGTTCGAGTCGAGCTTCGGCGAGCTGGGCGGCTGCCCGGTGCCGCCGGGGTCGACCGGCAACGTCTCGACCGAGGACGTGGTCTCGATGCTGCACGAGATGGAGATCGCGACCGGCATCGACCTGCCGCGCCTGATCGAGGCTTCGCGCGCGGCCGAGGAGGTGCTCGGCCGGCCGCTCGGCGCCCACGTCTTGCGCGCCGGGCCGGTCGAGTGGGGCGGGGGCGGAGTAGGCTCGTGACGATGAAGAGCGACGCTTTCCGGCGCGCAGCCGAGTCGAAGGACTTCTCCGGGGCCGAGGAGCTGTTCTCGCCCGAGGTCGTCTTCCGCAGCCCGGCGGTGTTCAAGCCCTACAGCGGCCTGGAGGCGCTCGGCGTCATCCTCGGCACGGTGGCCGACGTCTTCGAGGACTTCCGCTACGTCGACCAGGTCGAGACCGGCGACACCGCCGTCCTGATCTTCGCGGCGCGGGTCGGCGACCGCGAGCTGAACGGCGTCGACGTGCTGCGCTTCGGCGAGGACGGCCGCATCGTCGAGATGATGGTGATGATCCGCCCGCTCAGCGGCCTCAACGCGCTCGGCGAAGAGATGGGGCGCCGGCTCGCCGCCGCTTCCGGCTGAGCCCGGCCGAGACGTTTCTTTCGCGACCGACCGTCTAGGCTCACCCTCGCCGTGACCGATATCCGACCCGCGCTCGAGGCCGCCCTCGCCGGCGGTCCGCAGCGCCACCACGAGAAGACCGCCGAGCAGGGCAAGCTGCCGGTGCGCGAGCGGGTCGAGCGTCTGGTCGACGCCGGCTCCTTCGCCGAGGAAGCGCTGCTCGCCAACTGGGACCAGGAGGGGCTTGGCGCCGACGGCGTCGTCACGGGATTGGCGAGGATCGCCGAGCGCCAAGTCGCTCTGATGGCCAACGACCCGACCGTCAAGGCCGGCTCCTGGGGGCCGAAGACGGTCGAGAAGATCCTCCGTATCCAGGAACGGGCACTGTCGTTGCAGGTGCCGCTCGTCTACCTGGTCGACTCGGCCGGGGCGCGGATCACCGACCAGGTGCAGATGTTCCCCGGTCGGCGCGGCGCCGGGCGCATCTTCCACAACGAGGTGCGCCTCTCCGGGCAGGTGCCGCAGGTCTGCCTGCTGTTCGGGCCGAGCGCCGCCGGCGGCGCCTACATCCCGGCCTTCTGCGACGTCGTGATCATGCGCGAGGGCAACGCCTCGATGTACCTGGGGTCGCCGCGGATGGCCGAGATGGTGATCGGCGAGAAGGTGACGCTGGAGGAGATGGGCGGGGCGAAGATGCACACCGGCGTCTCCGGCTGCGGCCACTTCCTCGTCAAGAGCGACGAGGAGGCGATCGACCTGGCCAAGCGCTACCTCTCGTTCATGCCGGGCAGCTGGCGCGGGGAACCGCCGGCCGTCGACCCGGTGGCGCCCAGCTCCGACGCCTCGATCGCGGCGATCGTCCCCGCCGACGAGAACCAGCCCTTCGACATGCGTGAGCTCCTCGACGTGCTGCTCGACGCCGACTCCCTGCTCGAGGTCCACAAGCGCTGGGCGAAGGAGCTGATCGTCGGTTACGGGCGGCTCGACGGGCGCGTCGTCGGCATCGTCGCCAATCAGCCGCGCCAGAAGGGCGGTGTGCTCTTCGTCGACTCGGCCGACAAGGCGGCGCGCTTCATCCAGACCTGCAACGCCTTCAACGTGCCGCTGCTGTTCCTCGCCGACGTGCCCGGCTTCATGATCGGCACGGCGGTCGAGCGGCAGGGGATCATCCGCCACGGCGCCAAGATGATCAGCGCCGTCTCCGAAGCGACCGTGCCGAAGCTCTCGGTGATCGTCCGCAAGGCCTACGGCGCCGGCCTCTACGCGATGGCCGGCCCGGCCTTCGAGCCCGACTGCTGCATCGCCCTGCCCAGCGCCTCGATCGCGGTGATGGGGCCGCAGGCGGCGATCAACGCCGTCTTCTACAACCAGATCCAGGAGATCGAGGACGAGGCGGAGCGGGAGGCGTTCGTCGCGGCCAAGCGCGAGGAGTACGCGGCCGACATCGACATCCTCCACCTCGCCTCGGAGCTGGTAGTCGACGCTGTCGTCCAGCCCGAGGATCTGCGCGGCGAGCTGGTCCGCCGCTTCGCGATGCTCGCGAGCAAGGACCGCTCCTTCGCCGAGCGGCGCAACCCGATCACCCCGGCCTGAAGAAGGCACGGGCGCGGTCGATAACCAGCTCCGGCATCTCGTCGACGATGAAGTGGCCGCAGCCGTCGACCAGCTCGACCTCCAGCGCGTCGGCGTGGGACTCGTGGGCGCCGAGGAGCGCCGGCCGGATGGCGGGGTCGTCGGCTCCGTTGATCAGCAGGGTCGGGACGGTGAGGCGCCGGTCGGCGTAGCGGCCGCGCAGGATGGGCCCGATCTCGCGCAGGCTGAAGCTGCGGTAGGTCTGCACGGCGGCGCGGGCACGGTCGGGCTCGGTGAATGGCGCCGCGAAGGCGCGCAGCGTCGCCTCGTCCCAGGGGTCGCGAACGGTCGAGCCGGCGATCAGCACCCGCGGGATGAATCTGCCGCGACGGTGCAGGGCCGGGCCGATCCCGGGCGCGCCGACGACCGGCATGTAGGCGAAGCGCCAGGCCTGGCGCAGGCTGGAGTTCCGCCGCGGCCACGGCGGCGCCACGCCGAGGGCGAGGAAGCGCTCGACGCGCTGCGGCTCCCGCAGGGAGAGCAGGAAGCCGATCCAGCCGCCCCAGTCGTGGCCGATCAGCTTCACCCGCTCCAGCCCGAGCTCGTCGAGGACGGCGAGCACGTCGCTCGCCATGTTCTCCTTCTCGTAGCCGTCGCGCGGGGCGTCGGACCAGCCGTAGCCGCGCAGGTCGAGGGCGAGGACGCGGTGGCGGTCGGCGAGCGCCGGCAGGACCCGCCGCCACAGGTACCAGTGCTGGGGCCAGCCGTGCAGGCAGAGGATCGCGTCTTCGCCCGACCCGGCTTCGGCGAGGTGGAACTCCAGCCCGCGCGCCCGCACCCGACGGTGGCTGACGCCCTCCACCTGTGGCAGCTCGGTCACTTCTCGAGCGTGCCGGCCAGCTCGACGAACCAGTCGAGCGCCGCCGGGTTGGCGAGCGAGTCGCGGCTGGCGGCCTGCTCGGGCGGCGTCCCGGTCAGGATCCGCTTCACCGGAACCTCGAGCACCTTGCCGCTCAGCGTGCGCGGCACCTCGGCGATCGCGAAGACCTCGTCGGGGACGTGGCGCGGCGAGCACTGGCTGCGAACGCGACGGGCGATCTCGCGCCGCAGGTCGTCGTCGAGCTCGGCGCCCTCGCGGAGGACGACGAAGAGCGGCATCCAGCCCTCGGTCCCGGGGCGGGGGATATCGACCACCAGCGCGTCGAGGATCTGGTCGACGCCGAGCACGGCGCGGTAGATCTCGCTCGTCCCCATGCGGACGCCGGAGCGGTTGATGGTCGAGTCGGAGCGGCCGTAGATGATCGCCGTCCCACGCGCGGTGATCTCGATCCAGTCGCCGTGGCGCCAGACGCCGGGGTAGTGCTCGAAGTAGCTGGCCCGGTAGCGGCTGCCGTCGGCGTCGCCCCAGAAGAAGACCGGCATCGAGGGCATCGGCTCGGTGACCACCAGCTCGCCGACCCCGTCGATCACCGCGTTGCCCTCCTCGTCCCAGGCCTCGACCGCCGCCCCCAATGCGCGCGCCTGCAGCTCGCCGCGGTAGACGGGCAGCAGCGGCGTGCCGCCGACGAAGGCGGTGCAGAGGTCGGTGCCGCCGCTGGTCGAGAAGAGCCAGGTATCGGAGCCGAGCTGCTCGTAGATCCAGTCGAAGCCCTCGGGGGCGAGGGGCGAGCCGGTCGAGCCGACGGCCTCGAGGCGGCTCAGGTCGCGGCCGGCGGCGGGCTCCACCCCCGCCTTCATGCAGGCGGCGATATAGGAGGCGCTGGTGCCGAACATCGTCACGCCGGCGCGGGCGGCGAGGTCCCAGAGCACGCTCATGTCGGGGTGCCCCGGGTTGCCGTCGTAGAGGACGATCGCGGCGCGGGTCAGCAGCCCGGAGACGAGGAAGTTCCACATCATCCAGCCGGTCGTCGTGAACCAGAAGAGGCGGTCGCCGGGGTGGGAGTCGACGTGGAGGTGGAGCTTCTTCAGGTGCTCGAGCAGGATCCCGCCCTGGCCCTGGACGATTGCCTTCGGCAGGCCGGTGGTGCCGGAGGAGTAGAGGACCCAGAGCGGGTGGTCGAAGGGGACGCGCTCGAAGCTCAGCTCGGCGCCGGCGCCGGCGGCGAGCAGCTCGTCCCAACGGGTCGCGTCGCGCAGCGGCGTGAGGTCGGGCTGGGGGTCGAGGTAGGGGAGGACGACGGTCCGCCGCAGGGACGGCATCGCCGCCTGCAGCTCGGCGACGACGTCGCGGCGGTCGAAGTCCTTGCCGCCGTAGCGGTAGCCGTCGACGGCGAAGAGCACCTTCGGCTCGATCTGGGCGAAGCGGTCGATCACGCTGGCGGGGCCGAAGTCCGGCGAGCAGCTCGACCAGACGGCGCCGACCGAGGCGGTGGCGAGGAAGGCGACGATCGTCTCCGGCACGTTGGGCAGGTAGGCGACGACGCGGTCGCCGCGCTCGACGCCGAGGTCGCGCAACCCGGCCGCAACCGCCGCCACCCGCGCCCGCAGCTCGCCCCAGCTCAGCTCATCCAGCTCGCGCAGCTCGGAGGCGTGCAGGATCGCCGGCTCGGCGTCGTCCTTGCCGGCGAACACGTGCTCGGCGTAGTTGACGGCGGTGCCGGCGAACCACTCGGCGCCCGGCATCTCCCGGTTGCCCAGCACCCTGTCGCGGGCCCCGTCCGCCTGCACTCCGAAGAACTCCCAGATCGAGGACCAGAACTCCTCCAGGTCCTCGACCGACCAGCGCCACAGCTCGTGGTAGCCGTCGAAGCGCAGGCCGCGCTCGGCCTGCAGCCAGCGCATGTACTCGGTCATCCGCGCCCGCTCCACCAGCTCGGCGGGCGGCTCCCAGAGCTTCTCTGGCGACTCGTTCACCCTGCGGCGGCCGCGGCACGGTCGGCGGCCTGGGCCAGCTCCAGCTGGCGCGGGTCGTGGCCGCAGATGAGGGTGACCTCGTCGCCATGGGCGCTGGCCAGCTCACGCAGCCGCTCCTGGTTGCGCTTGCGGACCTCGTTGTCGCTGGCGGTCAGGTTTTGGAAGAAGCGCAGCATCGGAGGACAGCTCGGCGGGGTGGCGATCTCGCCGTGGTGGAAGTAGGCGTCGCCGCAGTGCAGCAGCCAACCCTCCCCCTTGCGAATCGCCACCCCCGTGTGCCCCGCGGAGTGGCCGAGCAGCGGGATCAGCAGCACTTCGGCGTCGATGCCGGGAAGGATGCGGATGCCCCCGAAGCCGAACCAATCCTCGCCGCCATCGCCGCTGTGTCGGACCCAGCGCGGATCGTGCTTCCAGTGGGCGCCACCGACGTAGCGCGGGCGATCGCTGAGGGAAGGGCTGAGCGCTGCATCGAGCTCGGCGGAGAGGACGTGGACCTCGGCCTGCGGGAAGTCGGGCAGGCCGCCGGCGTGGTCGAGGTCGAGATGCGTGGTGACGATGTTGCGCACGTCGGCCGCGGCAAACCCGAGCGCCTTCAACTGCTCCAGCGCCGTCGTCTCGAGCTTCGGCTGCGGCCGCATCAGCAGACGGAAGGCGCCGCCCAGCCGGCCCGGGTTGCGCGCGTCCTCGATGCCGAAGCCGGTATCGACCAGGACCAGCCCGTCGCCGGCCTCGATCGCCAGGCAGTGGCAGACGATGTGCGCCTTCTCCAGCAACCCGCCCTCGCCGTTGACGAGCCGCCTCCCGTGAGGGCAGAACGAGCCGCAGTTGAGGTGGTGAACCCTCATTCCGCGGCCGAGTCTAGTCTGACCGTCCCCGCCGAGTTCGCGTTTAGTCGCGGATCGCGCGACTAAACGCGAACTCGGCGGGGGCTATCGTTCGCTTCGCGCCGGAGTGGCGGAACTGGCATACGCGATCGGCTCAAAATCGATTGCCCTCACGGGCTTGTGGGTTCGAATCCCACCTCCGGCATAGTGTGATGTGTCGCGACATCGGAGACAGATGTCGCGGGACATCGTAGACACCTCAGCTCCCCCCGATCGGCTGGTAGTCGCGAGTCGGATCGAGGATCAGCCGGCGGATCAGCTCGCCCGT